>Ga0181525_10002455_pt1 | contig 15153 bp, 10 predicted proteins | sample PEATcosm2014_Bin_48_FD_121100 | JGI IMG/M metagenome (GOLD analysis project Ga0181525, IMG submission 121100) | Peatland microbial communities from MTU Mesocosm Facility, Houghton, MI, USA - PEATcosm2014_Bin06_10_metaG | ecosystem: Environmental > Terrestrial > Soil > Wetlands > Peat | place...
GAACATCTACTGGGGCGGGCTCGACAACAACGCGAGAACCGGGACTAACTACCCGACCTCATTCCGCGTGGACTCGGCCATGCAGACCATGACCGACATGGGCGAGACGGTGGTCCGCTGCCAGACCTGCGGCATCTCCACGGGCAATGCGCTCAGCGTGGAGCCCTACCTCGGCGGCTTCAGCCAGACGGCGCTGCGGCACATCGACTACTTCATCGCGCAGGCGCAAAGGTACGGCCTCAAGGTGGTCATACCGTTCACCGACAGCTACCGCTACTACGTGGGCAGCTACTGCGACTACACGAACTGGCTCCGGCTGTCGTCGCCGGCGAACTGCCCGTCGCCGCTCGCCGCGTCGGCCTTCTACGACGACCCGGAGGCGGTCGCCGCCTTCGAGAAGTACATCAGCGTGCTGCTCAACCACGTGAACTACTACACGGGGGTGCCCAACAAGGACAACCCCGCCATCATGGCCTGGGAGACCGGCAACGAGCTGCAGTACGGCGCCGGCGGCCCGGCGGAACTCAGCCGGTGGACGGCCGAGATCTCGGCCTTCATCAGGTCGATGGACAAGAACCACCTCATCATGGACGGGTCCTTCTATCTGGACGCCGGCGATCTCAAGCTGCCCGACGTGGACATCATCGACAGGCACTACTACCCGCTTCAAGTCCGGAGCTTGAGCCAGGACGCCGCCCAGGCGGCCGGCGCGGGCAAGCCGATGGTGGCCGGCGAGTACGCGTGGAACGACGCGTCCCAGCTCGAGGCGTTCCTCACCGACATCCAGCAGACGCCGGCCATCGTCGGCGACATGTACTGGGACCTCCAGCCGCAGAACGACTTCTTCGGCTACGTCGAGCATTACGACGGCTACCAGTTGCACTACCCGGGCGACAACTCCGACGTGAACGACAAAACCGGCGATCCGCTGCTAGCGAGCTCCAGCGACGTGTCAGCGGTCACGTTGCTGCGCCTCCACGCCTACGCCATGTCAGGCCGGACCATGCCCGCCTACCCGGTCCCGCCGCCGCCGGTCATGACCAACGTGGAGCGCGTGGCGAGCAGCACCGCGGGCGCGGGCAACCTGCTGGAATGGCGGGGTTCTCCCGGTGCTGCCTGGTACATCGTGCAGCGCGCGGTGCAGAGCGCGGGCGGCCCGTGGACGACGGCGGCCACGGTGAACGCCGGCACGCTCGAGCTGCCCTACCTGGACAGCAGGGGCGGCACCGGGCCCGGCCTGTGGTACCGCGTTACCGCCGTCAACGCGGGCGGAGTGCCGGGGGCGGCGTCCGCGCCGTTCCATGTCATCGACAAGACGCTCGACGACAACCTGGACAGCTTCTCGGCCTCGGAGAGCCACCGCCAGGGAGTGGGCATCGACCGGAGCAACGCATGGCAGTTCGGCGGCGACCCCTCCCGGGCGGCGTTCCCGCCGCAGCGCGAGACGACGGCCACCTGGGGGGTGCCCGGCGACATCGACACTTTCGAGGCCATCGCCTACTACGGCAGCATCAACGACATGCACTTCACGTTTCAGGTGTCGAACAATAACAGGACATGGCTAGGGGTGCCGACATCAAATGTCCAGGCGATCCAGATAGGAGGATCCGGGCTGGGCGACCGTATAGCCTTCATTTACACGGTAGACAATGTGCAGCGGGTACTTCAAGGCGCCAACTACGTGCGTATAGTCCGCCATGCGGGGGGCGGGCAGGCGGCCGAGATCGGAGAGGTCCGAATTACGTACCCATAGGCATCTTGAATACCAATCAATGGGGTGCTACTCGTGGGCGGGGGGAATTTGATGAGGCTGCGAGAACTCACCGATGAGCGCGCATACGAGGCCGAGCTCGCGGAGTGCGCCGGTGTCACCGGGTACCATCGCTGGTTCTTCCTCATCCCGTTCGCCGCGGCCCTTGGGCTGCGGATGCGCGCCTTCGCCGTCGACTCGGATACCGGACCGCTCGGGGTCGTACCGCTCTTGTTCCGCCGTCGCGGGCCAGTATCGACGGTCAACTACCTGCCGGTCTCCCAGGTCGGCCCGGTGCTGCGGTGGGAGGCGCTGCGGTCCGGGCGATTGGATGAGATGCTGCGTGCGGTCGAGCCCTTGCTGCGAGCCGAGCGGACCGTCGTGACCAGGTGGGCGCTGCGCCCCGGGCTTGACGCGGACGCGGGCTCGCTCGCCGCGCGCGGCTTCACGGTCAGCCGCCAGGAGAGCTTCGTGGTGCCCGGAACCATGTCGGTTGAGGACTACCTCAAGCGGCTCGCGCCCAAGCAGCGCGCCGCGGTCCGCCGTGGCGGGCTTCGCGGGCTGACGGTCGGCGCCTCCACCAGAGACGAGATCACCCGCTGGTTCCCCGGCCAGCTGAGCGCCGGGCCGGGACGCGGCGGCGCGCCCGAGTACGGGCTCGCCGCGGCGCGGATCCTCGCCGAGCGGCTCGCCGGTCATCCGCGGATGTACTGGCGGTCGGTCCGCGCGGCGGACGGGCGCACGCTGGTGATGAACGCGAGCATCGCGGACACCGAGCGGCTCTGGGGGTGGCTGCTTGTCGGCGAGTCGGTTCCCGGGCCGAGCCCGCACGTCGCCGCCTACTGGGACGCGGTCCAGTGGTCGCTTGGCCGGGGCCTGGCCTGCGACTTCGGCGGCGTGCCGAGCAGCGGCATCCGGGACTTCAAGGTTGCGATGGGCGGCCAGGCCGAGCTGAGCACGGTGGCGGAGCGCGTCAGGCCGCGGGCGTACCGCCTGGTGCGGGAGCTGCACGAGCGGCTGGGCAGCTACCGTGCCGCAAGGAGCCGCTGACCGGTTCAAGGGAATTCGCCCGCTCCCGGCATCGATATTGATTTTCACTGACGGCACTAAGGGAGGCACCGCAAACTTCCCAAGTAGACGAATGTCAAAATCACTATGTGTAGTCCAAAGATAGCGTAGAGTATCGTGAGCAGCGTGGGCCGGAGGAGATGACCGTCGGGGGGGCGATCGCGGACTTTTCGCGGAATGCGTGGGGATGGTGAGTGCCATATCGCCTGCTGCGGGGGAAACTCCGGGCACGGGTGAGGCTTGCCGTCCGTTAGGCGCAAAGTCCGTTATGCACAGTCCATGCGTTCCAGCGACTCTTTTCATCCTGATGACCATGCCCGTCCGCTCTTGCGGACAAGAGGCGGGATGAAAAGAGCTTGCGCTGGTGCGCTGCCTTTGTCGGGACGAATTGGGCCGCGCTTGACATGTTTGATGGGAATTGAGGTGCCAGTCATGAGGGGGATTCATGCTGTTGTCTTCAGTGTCCGTAGTCATTCCTGCGCTCAATGAAGAACGAAATATCAGACATGTCTTGGCTCGCATTCCCAAGGACGCGCATCAGGTTATCCTGGTTGACGGAAACTCCGCAGACAATACTGTGGAAGTCGCCAGGAAAGTGCGTCCCGATGTATGCGTGGTAAATCAGACAAGAAGCGGTAAAGGGAATGCGCTTGCCTGCGGTTTCGAGGCGGCTACCGGCGACGTCATCGCCATGATCGACGCGGACGGCTCGGCCGATCCGGGCGAGATCCCGAGGTTCGTGGACGCGCTCCTCGCCGGCGCTGACTTTGCGAAGGGGACGCGGTTCGCGCCAGGCGGCGGGTCAAGCGACATCACCAAGCTCCGGCGCCTTGGCAACGACTGCCTGACCGGCGTATTCAACCTCGCGTACCGGCGACGCTACTCCGACCTCTGCTACGGCTACAACGTCTTCTGGCGAAGCTGCCTGCCGGTGCTCCGCCTTGACGCGGCCACGCCCAGCCGATCCGACGGCGCGAAGCTGTGGGGCGACGGCTTCGAGATCGAGACGCTCATCCACGTGCGGGTCGCCCTGGCGGGCCTGCGCGTCGCGGAGGTTCCGAGCTATGAGTACCCGCGGCTGCACGGCCGGAGCAACCTCAAAACGACGCGGGACGGCATGCGCATCATCCGCACCATGGCCGCCGAATGGCGCGGGCAGCGGCGTCCCACCGCGCCGCAGTTGATGCCGGTGCCACGGCACGGCGGCGCGATTGACCCTCCCGGGCGGCGTTATGCCGCCCCTGCCCCTCGGGGGGAGTCTGTCCGATGACGGCTCAGCCGCACCAAGGCACCCGGGTCATGGTGGTCGGCTCCGGCTGGCACATGACCTCGGGCATCAGTCATTACACGTACCGGCTCGCCGTGGCCCTCGCCGAGCGGCACCAGGTGAGCACCCTGCTGATGCGGCGGCTTATCCCGAGGCGCGCCTATCCAGGCGCCGCGCGGGTGGGCGCCGACGTCACCGATGCGGCGTACCCGGAGCACGTGCCCGTGTACGACGGGGTGGACTGGTACTGGGGCCGGTCGATGCGCGACGCCATCGAGTTCATGGACCGCGAGCGGCCCGAGGTAGTCATCCTGCAGTGGTGGACCGGGGCCGTGCTCCACTCCTATCTGCGGCTTGCCAGTCACGCCGCGCGCCACGGTGCGCGGGTCATCATGGAGTGGCACGAGAGCCAGGACGTCGGCGAGGCGGGACTGCCGGGGACGCGCAGGTACGTCGGCAGTCTCATGCCCTGGCTGCTCGCCTGGTCGGCCGCGCACGTCGTGCACTCCGATTTCGACCTGGGCGCGATCACCTCCGCCTATCCCCTTGGCATGGCCCCGGTACGGGTCATCAGGCACGGCCCTTATGACCACCTGGCGCCGCCGGTACGTGCGACTGGCGCTGCCCGGCGGGACGGCGGCCCGATGCGCCTGCTCTACCTGGGCCTCGTCCGCCCGTTCAAGGGCGTCGAGGACCTAGTCGAGGCGTTCAGCGGGCTTGACCGCGGCGATGCGGAGCGGTTCCGGCTGACGATCGTGGGGGAGACCTGGGAGGGCTGGAACGCGCCTGACGAGGCGATCGGGCGCAGCCCGCACGCCGACCTGATCGAGCGCGTGGACCGGTACGTGACCGACGCGGAGCTGGCGGAGTACTTCGCCAGTGCCGATGCCGTAGTGCTGCCCTACCGCCGTTCGTCGGCGTCCGGGCCGCTGCAGATCGCGATGAGCGCTGGCCTGCCGGTGGTGGTGACCTCGGTCGGTGGCCTGGTGGAGGCGGTCCGCGACTACCCGGGCGCCCGGCTGGTTTCGCCGCGCGACGCGGCCGGGCTGCGCGGCGCGCTGCTCGGGCTGCCCGCGCAGCGCGGCAAGCGCTACGCCGACCCGCACTCCTGGGAACGGGTGACGGAGGAGTTCACCACGCTGATCGCGTCGATCCGCGGCGCGTCCGCGCACCGAGCGGATGCCGTCGGCCTGGTGCCCGCGCAGGCGGGACGGACCGCGAGGGCAGTGACGGGGGCGGAGGCGTCATGAGGGTCGCGCACGTTGTCGCGTCGTACCACCCGCGGATCGGCGGGGTCGAGACCCATGTCCGGCGAATCGCCGAGGCCTGCGCCGTCGCCGGGGACGACGTGACCGTCCTGACCCACGCGACCGGCACCGCGCTCGCGACGGAGTACACCGGGGCCGTCCGGGTGCTCAGGTTTACGGAAACCGTGCGCTCGGCCCGCTACCCGCTGTCGCTGCCGCTGTTCCGCTACCTGGCGAGGCACGCCGGTGACTTCGAGGTGGCGCACGCGCACAGCTACCACACCCTGGCCGGCCAGGGTCTGGTCGGCAGCGGCCTGCCGTTCGTGTTCACGCCGCATTACCACGGCACGGGCCACACGGTGGCGGCCTCGCTCCTGCACCGCGTCTACCGGCCGGCCGGTGCCCGGGTGCTGACCGGTGCCGATGCCATCATCTGCGTGTCGCAGGCCGAGCGCGACCTCATGGTCGGCGCCTTTCCCGTCATCGCGCGGAAGGTCCGGGTGATTCCCAACGGCACTGACCCCAGGCCAGCCGCGACGCGAGGCCCGGACCTGCCGTCCGGGCCGCAGATAGTGCTGACGGTGGGCCGGGTGGAGCGGTACAAGAACGTGGACCTCATCATCAGGGCGTTCAGCCGCGTGCGGACCGAGGCCACCCTGGTCGTGGTCGGCGACGGGCCGGACCGGCCGCGCCTGGAACGGCTCGCCGCCGGCGCCGGGCGCGTCCGCTTCACCGGGCGGATCAGCGACGCGGAGCTCGGGGCCCTGCTTTCCGCCGCCGACGTGGTGACCTCAGCGAGCGATCACGAGGCGTTCGGCCTTGTGGTGGCGGACGGCCTGACCGCCGGCGCCCGGGTGGTCGCGTCGGGGATCCCCGCGCACCGCGAGATCGGCCGGCTGGCGGGCCCCGCCGCGCCGATCAGCTACGTGAACCCGAGGAACACGGCGGACTTCACCGCCGCGCTCGACGCCGCGCTCGCCAAGGGCAGGGCCTCGGCGGGACAGGCGTGGCTGCCCTCGTGGAGCGAGATCGCCGACAAGACGCGCGACCTCTACGCGGCCGTGGCCCGGAAGGCGGGCACCCGCGGCCGGCGGCTCCGCCACGAGGAGCCCGCGTGATCGTCGAACCGCGCCCTGCGGCGCTTGACGCGACCAGCCGGACCCCGCGGCACGCCGCGACGCAGGAGCGGCCGTGGCGGTTCACCCTCACGGTCGCCGCCTGCACGGTGGTGGGCATGGCGGCCATCGTGAAGTCCTACCTCATCGCCCAGACGACAGTGAGCGACGAGGCAGAGTTCATCTGGTTCTGGGCCGGCATGAACCTCATGGAGCTCCCGCTGATCGCGGTGATCGCCCGGCGCCGGACTGGCGCCGCCGCGCGGTCCGCGCTGCTGCTGATCATCGGGTTCACCTCGTACGCGCCCAAGCTGCTGCGCGACCCGGGCGCGCCGCTTTACCACGACGAGTACGCGCACTGGCGCGCCACCTACGACATCATCGCGAACGGCCGGCTCTTCGAGCCGGCCCAGATCGTCCCGGTCATCGCCCGCTACCCGGGGCTGCACGCGGCGACGGCCGTGATCGTCGACGTAACCGGCCTGAGCATCTGGCAGGCCGGGACGGTCCTGGTGCTGCTCTGCCATGTCGCGCTGCTCGCCGGCATCGTGACGCTGGCCCGCGCGATCGGCCTCGACTCGCGAGCCGCCACGCTCGCGGCCGTCGCCTACGGCTTCAACGCCTCGTTCCTCTACTTCGACACGCAGTTCTCCTACGAGTCGATGTCGATCACCCTCGTCGTCTGGTCGCTCGCCGCCTTCGCGCAGGCGATCAGGGTGCGGTCAGGGCCGCACCGCGGCGCCTGGTGCTGCCTCACCGTGATGCTCTCCTTCGGCTGCGCCATCACGCATCACCTGACCACGATCGAGCTGGCCGCGGTGATGCTGATCGTGTCCGTGGCGCTGTCGCTGCCGCGGGCCGCCAGGTCCGACGGCTGGCGGGGCACCGCGGTCACCGCGTGGCTGCTGAGCGCGTTCACCTTGGCGGCCATCGTCGGCTGGATCACGTTCATGGCACCGGCCACGGTGGCCTACCTGTCGCCTTACCTGGGGACCGCGCTGCACCAGCTGACGCAGATGGTGTCCGGCTCATCGTCCGGCCGCCAGTTGTTCAGCTCGTCGCTTTCCCCTTGGTGGGAACACGTGGCCGCGTTCGGTGTGACCGTGGTCGCGCTCGCCTTCGCGGCGGCCGGCCTGCTGCGGCGGCGGCGGCCCGGCGGCCGGCCTGCCGCCGGGCGGGAGCGGGCGCTGCTGCTCGGCTTCGCCGCGGTCGGCCTGGCGTACTTTCCGTCCACGGTCTTCATCTTCTCGCAGGCCGGCGCGGAGGGATCGCGCCGTTCCTGGGCGATCAGCTGGATCGGCCTGTCGGTCCTCACGGCCTTGTCCGGCGCCTGGCTGGTCGACTGGGCCAGCCTGCGGCGCCGGGCGGTCGCCCGCGCGGCGGCCATGGGCGTGCTGACCGCGATGACGGCCACCGCGCTTGTCGGCGGCACCGCGGCGGGTCTCGACGCGTCCTACCGGTTTCCCGGCCCGTACCTGTACGGGTCGGACGCGCGCTCGGACACGCCGGAGCTGAACGCCATGGCGCAGTGGTTCCTCGCGAGGTTCGGCCCGGGCCACCGGGTGGTAACCGACCGGTACACCGGGCTGGAGATCGCCTCGTTCGGCCTGCAGGACACCGCGATGCCGTCCGCGGCATTCCCTGTCTGGGACCTGTACACGGCCGAGCCCGGCCAGCCGCTCGGGCCGCCGCTCCTCTTCACGGTGCTGACGGAGGGCCACTACCGCTACCTGGTCGTGGACAAGCGCATGGCCACCGACGTGCCGCTGCTCGGCATCTACTTCGAGGGGAACGAGCCCGGCGACTTCGTGCGGCCCGACGGGCAGCCGATCTTCAGCGGGCGGCTCGCCAAATTCAACGGGGTGCCCTGGATGAGCGAGATATTCGAGTCGGACAACTACGCCGTGTACCGGATGTACCTGCCGGCCGGCCGCCAGCGGTACCAGGTCTTGCCGGTGCCGCTGCACGGGAAGCTGACGGTGGGCGAGTGAGCGGTCCGCCGTACCGGCGCCACCAGGGGAGCCGCCTTCGTTACCGCTGGCCGGATGCCTGGCCCTGCTACCTGCTCGCGGCCTTCGCGGCACTCGCGCTTACCCCGATTGTGCCCGGCGGGCCCGTGCGGGCCGTCCTCGCGGTGCCCGTCCTGCTCGGCGTTCCCGGCGCGCTAACCCTGGGCGCGGCGCAGGCGAGGCGCAGCGTGGACGCGACCGCGTTCGGCGCCCTGGCCGTCATGCTCAGCGCGCTGTGGCTCGCCTTCGCGACGCTGATCCTCACCGTGTGCAAGGTGCGGATCAGCGGCACGGGCGTCTACGTCTGCCTGCTGCTCGTCTGCTGCGTGCTTACGGCGGCGGCCCAGCGGCAGCTGCGCCGCCGCACGGCGGGCGAGCCCGCGGTGCTTCCCGCCGATGGGCCCGCGGACGTGCTTCAAGTCCCCGATGAGGCCGGCGCCGCGCCGAAGCGCGGCGCCTGGTATGCCGTCGGCGGCGTACTGGCCGGGACCGCCCTGCTCGCCGGCGGCGCACTCGCCTACGCGAGCGCGCCGCATCCGGCGCCGGCCGGGTACACCTGGCTGGCCTGGTCGGGCGCCAAGGCCAACGGGGTCATCGCGGTGGGCGCGCAGGGCATCACGCTGCCCTTCGAGATCACCCACCAGGAGCCGGGCCCGGCCGAGTACCGGCTGGCCGCCACCTGGACGGGCGACGGCACGGCGCACCCGCTGGCGGCGCCGCGGACGCTGCGGGTCAGCGGCGACAAGACCGTCAGGGCCACGCTGAGCATCCCGCGGCCACCCGGTGCCTGCGCGTACCGAATCGTGCTGACGCTGACGGAACTCGGCCCCGCCCACCCGCGGAGCTGGTCGATCAACGCCGGCGTGCGCGCCAGCCAGGGCACCGGCGGACCGGCCGGGTGCGCGTCATGAGCCCGGCGTCCCCCCTGGCCGGCACCGGGGCAGCTAGCACGGGGCCGCCAAGCGCCGGGCCGGCCCGATGACCACGCCGCCGGTGTCCCTCCGCCGGGCACGGACGTACGTCCAGGTTGCCCGGGACGACAGCCTGGTGCGCAACAGCCTGTACATGATGTCCGCGACGGTCGCGACCGCGGTCCTCGGCTACATCTTCTGGATCGTCGCCGCCCGGGTGTTCAGCACGGCACAGGTCGGCATCGCGAGCGCGGTCATCTCGCTGTGCTCCACCCTGGCGCTGCTCACCTACCTTGGCCCCGCGGCGATGCTCGTCGAGCGGCTGCATACCTACGAGCAGCCCGCGCGGTGGAACTCCTTCATCGTCCGCACGTGCGCGGCGACGGCGGCGGTCACCGCGGCCGTCGCCGCGGTGATGATCCCGCTGATCGCGCACGCCAAGGGATACGGCGCCTACTTCGGCGCGGCGGGAGCGGCGGTACTCGCGGTGACCGGCGCTTCCGTCTGGACCGTGGTCCAGATGTACTGCTCGGCGTTCATCGCGGCTCGCCGCGCGGACGGGATGTTCGCCGTCCAGGGCCTGATCAGCCTGTTCAAGGTACTGCTCGTCGTGCCGCTGTGCGCGGCCGGGCTCGGCGCGCCGGGGATCGTCATCGCCTGGGTGGCCAGCTCGGTCATCGGCGCGGCCGCGGGCGCGTTCTGGCTGCTGCCGCGGATCGAGCCCGGTGCCGTCTCGGCCGAGGCGGCCGGTGAGCAGCGCGGACGGCGTGCGCGACACGCGCGGCGGCCAAGGAAACGAGCCGACTACGTCTCGCACCTCGTCGGTCAGCACCTCACGAGCGTCGGGGGGCAGATGACGCCGCTGCTGCTGCCGGTCCTCGTGGTGGCCCGGCTCGGCCCGGGTCGTAACGCCTATTTCTACATAACCTGGATGATTGGCAGCGTGTTCTTTATGGTGAGCCCATCGATTTCACAAGCGCTATTCGCGGAAAGCGTCCGCGATGACGCAGGCCTGCGCCCGACGGTCGTGAAAGCGTTTCGCATTGCCGCGTTCCTATTGATTCCCGCCATCGTGGTCATGGTCGCAGGCGGAAAGCTGATCCTCGCTATTTTCGGCCAGCCATATGTCAGTGCCGGTTACGGGCTGCTCGTGCTGCTTGCCATCTCCGCGATGCCCGACGCGGTGTCCAATGTCGCCGTCGCGATCTGCCGGGCGACCAACCGGCTTGGTTACTCTGCCTCGATCAACCTCGGGATCCTAGCCGTCACGGTGGTCAGCGCCTGGCTGCTGATGCCGCGGTTCGGGCTGCTCGGCGTCGGCATCGGCTGGCTAGCCGCGCAGGTGCTCAGTGCGCTTGCCTGCATCCCCGCGTTCATGAACCTGGGCGGGAGGACAGCCGCGTGAACCTCATCCAGGCGACCGCGCTTCCTGACCGGCCGGCCGCGCTGGCCCGGCCGTCGGCGGACGGCGCCGGCCGGCGACGGCGGCGGCGAGACGGCACGTCGCTGACCGTGACGCACGTTCGCTCGCACGCCGAGGCGGCGGCCCTCGCCGGTGAGTGGCAGGCGCTGTACCGCGCCGCCGGGCGGGACAACCCGTTCGCCGCGCCCGACTGGCTGCTCCCCTGGGCGCGCCATTTCGTGCCCGAGCCCGACCTGGACATCTTCGCGGTCTACCGGGACCGGACGCTCGTCGGCGTCGCGCCCTGGTACTTCAAGCGCCGTGCGCCGCTGCCGCCGCGACTGCAACTGCTCGGCAGCGGCAGGCATGACGCGCTGACCGAGTTGCCTCAGGTGCTGACCACGCTGGGCGAGGCGCGGTCGGTGCTGCGGGCCGTGATCGGCGAATGGGCGCGGCAGGCGGGCGACTGGGCCTGGCTTGAGCTCCCGTTGACCGTCGACCAGGGCTGGCTCGAGCCGGAATGGCTCGCCGGCACGCCCGTGGAGCGCGGCATCGTGCAGCACAAGACGACACGGGCCGCGGTGGTGCTCGACCTGCCGTCCGACGTGCCCGCGCTCCACCTCAGCCTGAAACGGAACCTGCTCGAGTCCACGCACCGCGCCCGCAACCGGCTGGACCGCACCGGCCAGCCGTGGGTCATCACGGCGCATGCGGACGCGAGCGGCATCGCGTCCGCCCTGCCAGTGCTCGCGCGCCTGCACGCGGCGCGCGCCCAGCTCACGGGCCGCAAGTACCATCCGGACCAGCTCGGGCTCGCCGCGCGGCGCGCGTTCCTGGGCGAGGCGCTCTCCGCCATGGCGGCCAGGCGCCAGGCGCAGATCCTGACCCTCGACGTCGCGGGCACGCCGGTGGCGGCGCAGCTCGTGCTGACCGCGCCGGACGGCAGCTATCTCGGCCTGAGCGGGGTCGACCCCCAGTGGTGGCAGGTCAGCCCGGTGACGCTGTTGCAGCTGCACGCCGCGGAGCTGGCGGTGGAACAAGGGCAGGCCACGTTCAACCTCTCGGTCGGCCCGAGTGTCAGCAAGCTCCGCTGGAGCGAGCAGGTCAGGCAGCACCCCGAGTTCCTCGTCTGCGGGCCGCGATGGTCCTCGCGCTTGGGCTACACCGGCTACCGGATGATAGCCGCCGCCGCGGCCGTGCACCGGGAATCGCAGCGGCACCGGACGGCGGGCAAGCGCAGGCCGGACGGCCGGCGGCAGGAAGGGGACAGCCGGTGCACATCCTCCAGCTGACCGACCTGTACACGCCAGTGATCGGCGGTCTAGAGCGGCACGTCGCCACGTTGTCCGCGGAGATGCAGCGGCACGGACACACGGTCACGATCGTCACCATCAAGTCCTGCGGCCTGCCCGCCGAGGAGGTCATCGACGGCGTCAAGGTCATCCGCATCCAGAGCCTCAGCGAGCGGATGGCCGGCCTGTACGCGGACAGTGCTCACCCGTTCCACCCCACCGCGCCCGACCCGGAGGTGGTGATGGCGCTGCGCAGGCTGGTCAGGCGCGAGCGGCCGGACGTCGTCCACAGCCACAGCTGGCTCCAGTACTCCTTCTTCCCGCTGTACCACCCGAGGAAGGGGCCGGCGCACGTGGTGACGCTGCATGACTACGGCCTCGCCTGCCCCCGCAAGACGCTGCAGCCGTCCTCCCATGCCGACCCGTGCCCGGGGCCGCGGCTGGACCGGTGCCTGATCTGCGCGCCACGGCAGTACGGTGCGGCCAAGGGCGCGGTGATCGCCAGCTTGCACCTCGGCAGCCGGTTCCTGCACCGCCGCGCGGACCGCTACCTCGCGGTCAGCAGCTCGGTCGCCCGGCGTTCCCAGTCGGCGCTGCCCGCCGGCACCGAGATCCTGGTGATACCGAGCATGATCCCGAACGGCGTCAGCGGCCTGGCCGCGGGCGCGCCGCGGCCGGCGTTCCTGCCAGCCGACGACGGCTACCTCATGTTCATCGGAGCGCTCGGCCCGCACAAGGGCGTGGACGTCCTGCTTGAGGCGCACCGCCGAATGCGGCACCGGGTCCCGGTCGTGCTGCTCGGCACGCCACGGCCGGATACGCCGCCGCTCACCCATCCGGACGTCATCACGGCGAGGAACGTCCCGCACGCGCAGGCGATGGCGGCCCTGCGGCACTCCTCCATCGCCGTGGTGCCGTCGACCTGGCATGAGCCGATGTCCCAGGTCGCGGTGGAGGCCATGGTCGTCGGGCGGCCGGTGGTGGCCTCGGATGTCGGCGGTCTCAAGGACGTGGTACAGCACGGGGTCACTGGGCTGCGCGTGCCGCCGGGGGATCCCGGAGCGCTCGCGATGGCGATCGACGGCCTGCTCGACGATCCGGAGCGCCGGGCGGAGATGGGGTGCGCGGGTCGCGTGCGGGCGCGGCTGTTCGAGGCATCGGCGGTCACGCCGCGCATCCTTGAGGTATTCGAGGACGCGTTGCGTGACCGCGTTGGGGCGTAGCCCGCGATGCGGCTAACATGCCAGTCCTATGCATCAGGACGAAGCAGGCGGCCCAGCGTGCAGGTGCGGTCACCCGCAGCACGCCCATGAGCACTACCGAGCCGGCACAGAGTGCGCGCTGTGCGCTGACTGCCCGAGGTTCCGGCCGTCCGCCGGCCTGCTGCGGCGGTTCGCCGCCGGCGTGGCGCGCCGCGCCTGCTTCTGGTCCTAAGTTTCCCTGTTACCCGCGGCCCACGCCATTGCGGACCGTATTGACGGCCCTGGACCAGTGCCGGATGCCGTGGAGGAGGCAGAACAGCCGCGGCGGCAGCTTCGGCAGCAGCGGCGCCCGGCGGGCGTGCAGCACGGTAGCGAACTGGCGCGTTGACAGGCCGGTATAGCGCGGTACGTTCTCGAACCACAGCGCGCTGCGCGTCGCTTCTGTCGCGTGCTTCTGCAGCTCGGCCTGACGCTGCTGCTGGTAGGCCGCCAGGGCGGCGCTGATGCTCATCGCCGAGAGCTTGCCCGCCCGGCGCAGCTGGCCGGCCAGCGCGATCACGTCCTGCAGGGCAAGGGTCGTGCCGAGGCCGACGGAGAAGTGCGCGGTGTGCGCGCTGTCGCCGGCCAGCACCAGGTTGCCGTGGTACCACCGCTCGTTGCTGACCGTGCGGAAGTTCAGCCAGCGCGCGTCGATGCCGTCAGGGAACTGCGTCCACAGCCGCCTGCCGTCGAGGTGGTCGGCGAAGATCTGCTCGAGCATGTCGCAGGTGCGGCTCGGCGAGGCCGTGTCGAAGCCGAGCGCAGCCCACGTCCGTTCGTCACATTCGGCGATGAACGTGCTGGTCATCGGCTCGTGAGGATAGGCGTGGCCGTATATCCAGCCCGCCTCCGTCGGCACGAAGAAGAAGTTGAACGCGTCCCAGGCCTTGCCGGTGCCGAGCCAGATGTACTTGTTCCGCCCGTTGGTGACCCGCGTGCAGAACTGGGCCCGGCTGCCGCGCAGCTGGCTGCTTGCCCCGTCCGCCGCGAGGATCAGGTCCGCCTCCGGCAGCTGGGAAGTGTCGCTCACATCCTGCTCGTAGCGGATCTCGACCCCGAGCCCGCTGGCCCGGGCGGCGAGGATGTCAACCAGCCGCTGGCGGCTCACCCCGTAGACGTAGCCGTAATCGCGGTTGACCTGGCGCCTGCCGTTGATCTCGACGACCTGCTCGTCCCAGCCGACCGCGCGCGCGGAGATCTCCGCGGCCGACTCGGCGTCGAGCTCGGCCAGCCGGTCAAGGAACCGGCGCTCCATGATCACGCCCCAGCCGTGGGTGACGCCCTCCTTGTTGCGCTCAAATACTATGACCTCATTTGCTGGATTCCAGAGCTTTATCAAGATCGAGAAGTAGAGCCCGGCCGGCCCCCCGCCAACGCAAACGATTTTCACAATTCCCCCCATTGGTGACGCCCATAATGGACAGAACACCCCCGCTGAACTGGCCGTGTAATATCGTGAACGAGCTGCGTAGAGGCAGATCTTACCGGGCTGCCGCATTATTTGTGCGGCAGCCAGTTAATTCCTCTATTTCGCGGCCTTACCGCCGATGGCCGGGAATGTTAGCCAGATATTTACCGCTGGCGGCGCGCCCCCCGGGTGCGCAGGAAGTCGCTGACCACGTATTCGCCGAGGCGTTCCGGCGTGGCCCGGAGCACCCGGCCGCCGTTGCGCTTGGCCACGTTATCCACGAACGCGGCAAGCCGGTCATCGTCGGCCAGCATGAAGATGTTCAGCGCCGCGTGCCGCCTGGTCATCTTGTCTACCTCGGCCAGCGTCAGCTCGATGGTCTCCGGGGCCGGGGGCCAGTCGAACCACGGCCTGCCGTCCCGCATCAGGTGCGCGGTCGGCTC
>Ga0181525_10002456_pt1 | contig 15148 bp, 12 predicted proteins | sample PEATcosm2014_Bin_48_FD_121100 | JGI IMG/M metagenome (GOLD analysis project Ga0181525, IMG submission 121100) | Peatland microbial communities from MTU Mesocosm Facility, Houghton, MI, USA - PEATcosm2014_Bin06_10_metaG | ecosystem: Environmental > Terrestrial > Soil > Wetlands > Peat | place...
CTCGCGCTATGCGGCCTTCATCATGTCGGGCGAGATGGCGGTCGCCTATTTCATGGTGCATGTGCCGAAGGGCGGATTTTACCCGATCCTGAACGGTGGCGACGCGCCGATCCTCTTCTGCTTCGTCTTTCTCTACATCGCCGCGGCCGGTCCCGGTCCGTGGAGCCTTAACAAAAATTAGAATGTAGCGCGTTTGACGCTCGGCTCCTCGCGCGCCAAGCTTGGCTGCGAGGAGCGAAGAGACATGCATGGCGGCCAACGCCTGACGCCCGATCTGCTGTTGACCGCCTATTCGCAAGGCGTGTTCCCGATGGCCGAGCGGCGCGACGACCCCAATCTCTTTTGGGTCTCGCCCGAAGTTCGCGGCGTCATTCCGCTCGATCGCTTCCATGTCCCGCACCGTCTCGCGCGCACGGTCCGCAGCGACCGCTTCGAAGTGCATATCGACACGGCGTTCGAAGAGGTCATGCGCGCCTGTGCGGCGCCGGCGGCGGGACGCGAGGAAAGCTGGATCAACGACGAGATTCTCTCCGTCTACACAGCCCTTCACAAACGCGGCCACGCGCACAGCGTCGAGTGCTGGCGCGACGGACGTCTCGTGGGCGGACTTTACGGCGTCAATCTCGCCTCGGCGTTCTTCGGCGAGAGCATGTTCATGCGCGAGCGCGATGCGAGCAAAGTGGCGCTGGTGCATCTGGTGGCGAGGCTCATCAGCGGCGGGTTCACGCTCCTCGATGCGCAGTTCCAGACGGAGCATCTTGCGCGCTTCGGCGCGATCGCCATTCCGCGCACCGCCTATATGCGCCAGCTCCACGAAGCCCTGAAGAGAGACGCGGCGTTCTACTGTCCGGAGCCTTCCGGCAGTTCGGGCAGCTGTTCCTTGGCGCCCGATTCCGGCGAAACGATCTTGACCGGCGCGGTCGATGCGACCGTCGGCGCCACCTGGCCCGGCTGGTTCGTTTTGCAGCTGATCACCCAGACGTCATAGAGCGGATGATCGAGCGGGTGGAGTGACGGGGTCGACGCAAGCATCCATCCCGAGAACATCCGCCTCCCCGGCGCGCCTGCCGGCGCATCCGGACGATGATCGTCGATCTGGATGAACGCGGTCGTCTCCGGCGTTTCGATCGGCGGCGTCGAATAGCAGTAGCGCGCCGTGATCGTGAGCGTCGCGTATTTCACCGGTACGCCGACGGGCGCGAAGATGTTGACCGCCTGGCCGGAAATCTTGTCGAGACCGCGCAGCACCACCGCGCGCTTGACGCCGTCTTTGCCGGGGACCGCGTCGGCGACCGTCAGCGGACGCTGTGGGGCCGCGAAATCGACGGCGCCGCTGCCCTGCGCCATTGCAACCGGAGCCATCGCCGCCAGAGCGGCACACGCGAGGAGAAGTTTGTGTCTGCTCATTTGGAACCCGAATTCCCATAAATGAAGCGGCCAAGCAAGCTCATCAAATCGATTGCACCTTGCGTATTGGTTATCACGCCGCCCGCAGCCAGCATTTTGTCGCTGCCGCCGGGGGTGACGGCCAGATAATTGCTGCCCAAGAGGCCCGTCGAGGTGACCTTCACCGATGAGTCATCCGGCAGCTTCACGTCGTCGCGAACGGTGAAATGCAGGATCGCCTGGTAGGTCTTGGGATCCAGTTCCATCGACGAGACCGATCCGATCTTGATCCCGTTCAGGCGCACATCCGTGCCCGGCGCGATGCCGTCGGCGCTCGTGAACGACGCTTTGACGTCGTAGCCGTTGACGCCGCCATGGCTGTTGGAGGTGTAGGCGAAAAACAAAATGGCCGCGAGCACCGCGACTACCAGCATGCCGATAAAAGTCTCCGTCGTATTGCTTTGCATGGTTCGTATCCGCGGTCGTCAGTTGTTCAATGGGGTTTCCAGACCGCGCCGGGACCGAGCATTCTGCCGTCGCGTCCGGGTTGGATGGCAAGATAGGGATTGCCGTTCAGAATGCCGGACGCAATCCTGATCGACGAATCGTCCGAGATATGGACGTCGCTGCGGATCGAAAGATGCACGACCGGTTTGTAGGTCTTCGGATCCATGGCGATCGATGTCACCGTCCCGATCTTGATCCCGTGCAGCCGCACATCCGCGCCGTCGGTGATGCCGTCGACATTGGCGAGCGAGGCCTGCACGTCGTAGCCGTTGAAATTGCCGCTATGGGTCGAGGTGTAGGCGAAAAACAAAAACACGGCCGCAACCACAACCACTGCGGCGGCAATCAATGTCTCGACAGTGTTGTTCTGCATGGTCGCCGTCCGAACGCGCTGGAGATGAAATTCAGTCGGGCTTCCAGGGCTGATAATCGCCCGTGGCCGGCGGCCGCTCGGCTTTCGAAGCAAGGCTCCCAGGCGGCCGAAGCGCGCCGTCCGTGCCCGTCATGTTGGGCAGATGATCCTTTTCCCAAACCTGCGTCTTCAGCGGCTCGATTGTCGGCGGCTCGCGGAACGTATGATGCAGCCAGCCATGCCAGTCGGGCGGCACGCGCGACGCCTCGACCGTGCCGTTGTAGATGACCCAGCGGCGCTTGCCGCCCTTATTCTGGTAGTAGCGATTGCCGAACTTGTCCTCGCCGACGAATTGGCCGGAGAGCCAGGTCATCAGTCGCGTACCGACCGTCGCACCGCGCCACCAGACGAAGAAAAATCGCAAAAGCGCCATCAGCGATCAGCCTTGCCGAGATTCGAGGCGACTATAGAAGTGTGATTCCTGCGCGCCAAGCGGGCCCAATGGACGCGGAACGGGTCAGCCGAGTCGCCACTTAGGGGCCAGAGAGTCGCGTCAACCGCGTGACGGTTCGGAGGCAGTTTCTTCTCACGTTCCATGGCAACTGCGGAGCCCACAAACGGCCAAAAACAAGGACCTTTGACGGACATCTCGTTCCAGCTCGCTGTATCGCGAGAACTCACTAGCCCGCTCACTCACAACTTTAAGTACCGGTGCTAACTCACAGAATTTCCTAGATCGCCCAAATATATTTCGCCCTCCAAGCGCTAGTAGCTCGTTTTACCTATTGCCCAACATATAGGGTAAATGCATAGTTAGCGCCTGTCGCTCGTCGCGACACAAAATCTGGCGGACCGAACAAGTTCTACCGCCGGAAGCCCTTGTTACAACTGGGTTTCCGGTCGCGGATTTGTCGTCTCCGGATCCCTGGCTGGGGCCGCGACGAAGACAATTTGGAGCCACTTCTAGTTCGCTTGGGGGTCACATGCGTATTCGGCGTCAGTTCACGGTTGAAGGTCACTCGCCCTACGAGGGCATCGCGTTCCGCTCCGCCACGAGCGAGATCCGCAATCCGGACGGCTCGGTCGTCTTCCGGCAGACGGATATCGAGGTGCCGGAGGCATGGAGCCAGGTGGCGTGCGACGTGCTGGCGCAGAAATATTTCCGCAAGGCGGGCATCCCCACATCGCTGAAGCCGGTCCGCGAAGAGGGCGTGCCCGAGTTCCTGTGGCGCCGGGAATCCGACGGCGATGCGCGCACGGGTGAGAATTCCGCGAAGCAGGTCTTCGACCGCATGGCGGGCACCTGGACCTATTGGGGCTGGAAGGGCGGCTATTTCGATACGGAAGCCGACGCCCGCGCGTTCCACGACGAACTCTGCCACATGCTGGCGACGCAGAAGGCCGCGCCCAACTCGCCGCAATGGTTCAACACCGGTCTGCATTGGGCCTACGGCATCGATGGCCCGAGCCAGGGCCACTATTACGTCGATCCCGTCACGCGCCGTCTGCAGAAGTCGGACTCGGCTTACGAGCATCCCCAGCCGCATGCCTGCTTCATCCAAAGCGTGAAGGACGACCTCGTAAACGAAGGCGGCATCATGGATTTGTGGACGCGCGAGGCGCGTCTGTTCAAATACGGCTCGGGCACCGGCACGAATTTCTCGAGCCTGCGCGGCGAAAACGAAAAGCTTTCGGGCGGCGGCAAATCGTCGGGCCTGATGAGCTTCCTCAAGATCGGCGACCGGGCGGCGGGCGCCATCAAATCCGGCGGCACGACGCGGCGCGCGGCCAAGATGGTCGTCGTCGACATCGACCATCCCGACATCGAGCAGTTCATCGACTGGAAGGTAATCGAAGAGCAGAAGGTGGCGGCTCTCGTCGCCGGCTCGAAGATGGCCGAGAAACACCTCAAGGCCGTGTTCAAGGCGTGCATCAATTGCGAGGGCTCGGGCAATGACTGCTTCGACCCGACCAAGAACCCCGCGCTCCGCCGCGAGATCAAACGCGCGCGCGCCTCGATGATCCCGGACAATTACATCGAACGCGTCATCTCGTTCGCGCGCCAGGGCTACAAGGATATCGATTTCCGCACCTACGACACGGATTGGGATTCGGAAGCCTATCTTTCCGTCTCGGGCCAGAACTCGAACAATTCGGTGCGCGTCACCGACGAGTTTCTGCATGCGGTGGAAGAAGATAGAGACTGGAACCTCACCTATCGCGGCAGCAAGAAGCCGTCGAACACGCTGCCCGCGCGCGAGCTGTGGGAGAAGGTTTGCCATGCGGCGTGGTCCTGCGCCGATCCCGGCATCCAGTTCCATTCGACCATCAACGACTGGCACACCTGCCCGGCCGGCGGCGAAATCCGCGCCTCCAATCCGTGCTCGGAATACATGTTCCTGGACGACACCGCCTGCAACCTCGCCTCGCTGAACCTGATGGCGTTGCGCAAGGATGACGGCAGTTTCGACGTGACCGCGTTCGAACATGCGACGCGGCTGTGGACCATCGTTCTCGAAATCTCGGTGATGATGGCGCAGTTCCCCTCGAAGGAGATCGCGCAGCTCTCTTACGACTACCGCACGCTGGGGCTTGGCTTCGCCAATATCGGCGGGCTCTTGATGGCGGCGGGCATTCCTTACGACAGCCGCGAGGGCCGCGCGATCGCGGGCGGAATTTCGGCCGTCATGACGGGCGTGTCCTATGCGACGTCGGCCGAGATGGCGGGCGAGTTGGGGCCGTTCCCGGAATATGCCGCCAACAGCGACGCCATGCTGAAGGTCGTGCGCAACCATCGCCGCGCCGCCCATGGCGAGGCGAAGGGTTATGAGAAGCTTCTGACGCTGCCCGTGCCGCTCGACCACGCGGCGATCGCCGACAAGGATCTCGCCTGGGCCGCACGCCGCGCCTGGGACGACGCGCTCCTCCTGGGCGAGCGGTTCGGCTTCCGCAATGCGCAGGCGACCGTCATCGCGCCGACCGGCACGATCGGCCTTGTCATGGATTGCGACACGACCGGCATCGAGCCCGATTTCGCGCTGGTGAAATTCAAGAAGCTCGCGGGCGGCGGCTATTTCAAGATCATCAACCGCTGCGTGCCCGAAGCGCTCAGGACGCTCGGCTATGAGCAGGGCCAGATCGACGACATCGTGGCCTATGCCGTCGGACACGGCACGCTCGAAGGCCTGACTTCGGGACTGACGCAGGACGCGCTCGAGGAGCGCGGTTTCGACGCCGAAGCGATCGGCAAGATCGAGGCAGCGCTGGAAGCCGCCTTCGACATCCGTTTCGTGTTCAACAAATGGACGCTGGGCGAGAAATTCTGCATCGAGAACCTGAAGCTCGATCCGGCGGCGCTCGACGCACCCGACTTCGACATGCTGAAGGCGCTCGGTTTCGCCAAACCCGATGTGGAAGCGGCGAACCTCCATGTCTGCGGCGCCATGACGCTTGAAGGCGCGCCGCATCTGAAGGCGGAGCATCTTCCGGTGTTCGATTGCGCCAACCCTTGCGGCCGCATCGGCAAGCGCGCGCTCTCCGTCGACAGCCACATCCGCATGATGGCCGCCGTGCAGCCCTTCATCTCGGGTGCGATTTCCAAGACGATCAACATGCCGAATGCGGCGACCGTCAAGGAATGCGGCGAAGCTTACATGCTCTCGTGGAAGCTGGGCCTGAAAGCGAACGCGCTCTATCGCGACGGCTCGAAGCTCTCGCAGCCGCTGGCAAGCCAGGTCTTCGCCTTCGACGATGACGAGGACGAAGCCGAAGACGTAATCGCAGCACCCCAGGCGGCGCGCACGACCGTCGTCACCGAACGCGTGGTGGAGAAGATCGTCGAGCGCATCGTCTCGCGCGAACGCGAGAAGCTGCCGCAACGCCGCAAGGGTTACACCCAGAAGGCGGTCGTCGGCGGGCACAAGGTCTATCTGCGCACCGGCGAATATGAAGACGGCCGCATCGGCGAAATCTTCATCGACATGCACAAGGACGGCGCCGCGTTCCGCAGTCTCATGGACGCCTTCGCCATCGCCATCTCGATGGGACTGCAATATGGCGTGCCGCTGGAGGAATTCGTGGAGGCCTTCACCTTCACGCGCTTCGAGCCGGCGGGTCTCGTGCTCGGCAACGACTCGATCAAGAACGCGACCAGCATTCTCGATTACATCTTCCGCGAACTCGCCGTGTCCTATCTCGGCCGTTACGATCTCGCCCATGTGCCGCCGGCACGCGACGAAGATCTCGGCAATGGCGACGGGAGCGGCGGCAGCGACGAGCGGCACGACGTGGCGCGGGAGCTGGCGAAAAACCTCGCACGGGTGACGTCGACCGGCTATGTGCGCGGCAAGATCCAGTCGCTTGCAGTGGTGCGCGGCGGTGCACAGCCCAAGATGCTGGCCGAGCACGAGCATGCGGCGCTGCACGAGACCTTCGACGACGAGGAAGAAGAGCACGTGACCGAGACGCTGAGCGAAATCCGCGCGAGCGTTCTCGAAGCCGCGGAAGCGACGGCCGGCAATCCGGTCGGCGACGTGATGACCGCACTCGGCAGCCGCTTTGCGGGCGCGGCGCTGACCTCCCACGAGAAATCGGGGCATCACCGCGACGTCTACGCCAAACGCGCTGCCGAAGCCCGCATGAAGGGCTATGAAGGCGACGCCTGCGGCTCGTGCGGCAACTTCACCCTCGTCCGCAACGGCACCTGCATGAAGTGCAACACCTGCGGCGGCACGAGCGGCTGCAGCTGAACCACAACTTTGGTTGTCATGGCCGGGCGTTTTGTTGTCATGGCAGGCCATGAGCGTGCTACCCGCTTTGTCATGGCCGGGCTTGACCCGGCCACCCATCAAATTTGACTCAGCCGCGCTATCGCGCGGGATGGGTGGCAGGCTCAAGGCCTGCCATGACAAAAGGGGTGGCCGGGTCAAGCCCGGCCATGACAATGTGGGGGACAGGCTCCTCAAGGCCTGCCATGACAATTGTGGGTTTTCCCTGCGATCAGGGATATTATCAGGGCCTTTCAAAAACCCCGCCGCGCGGAGAATCCATCCAAGCCCTGCGAGACAGGCGTTTCCCGCGCGCCCGAGTCCGCACCCAAGGACAAAAACAGGGAATAGCAGCGTAACATTCATCCGTGTACGTCCTGCGAGATTCGTGTCGTCCCGCCGAAAGGTAGATTCACCGCAGAGACGCAAAGACGCCGAGATGGCAGCGCGGACCTTCAAAGACCCGTGTTGCCGCCGACAGGGTTTGTTGCGCGCTTCGCGCGCAGAATTCATCTGCGGAATGAGCGCAGCTTTTGGAGACGAACTCGGTATCTCGGCGTCTTTGCGCCTCTGCGGTAAATCTTCTTCTGCCATCGACAGGAGTCTGCACCCGGGCGGCGCGCCGCGCATGCGAAAGGTTTGGCAACACCCCCCAACACCCTGTGGGTCGGCACGCCTTTAGACACAAACGACTTCACTGGGACCGCGGACGTCCCGTCCGCATCGTGCCGCTTCGCCACTGTAAGCGGACGGGACGTCCGCGGTCCCGGTGAAGTCTTCAATTCCGGATAAACTCGGCCGGGTGCTAGACTGCACGAGCCAAAAAACACGGGAGACGAACATGGAAGGCCTTCAACTGAGATCCCTCGCCACGAGCGGCGGCGAACTTCAGCTCTCGCTGGTGCGCGTGCCGGTGACGGAGCCGGGTCCCGACGATGTGCTGGTGCGCATCGAGGCGACGCCGATCAATCCGTCCGACATCGGTCTCCTGTTCGGCGCGGCCGACATGGAGAAGGCCAAGTTCTCCGGCAAGGGCGCAGACGCGAAGGTCACAGCCCCCATCCCCGAAGCCGCGCGCCGCGCCATGGCGCCGCGTATCGATCAGTCGCTGCCCGTCGGCAACGAAGGCGCGGGCGAAGTCATCAAGGCCGGCGCCAACGCGCAAAATCTTCTCGGCAAGACGGTCGCGATCCTGGGCGGCGCGATGTACGCGCAATACCGCACGCTGAAAGCCGCGGACTGTCTGCCATTGCCCGCGGGCACGAGCGCGGCCGAAGGCGCCTCCTGCTTCGTCAATCCGCTGACCGCGCTCGGCATGACCGAGACGATGCGCCGCGAAGGCCACACCGCCCTCGTCCACACCGCGGCCGCGTCGAACCTCGGCCAGATGCTCAACAAACTCTGCCTGAAGGACGGCATTCCGCTCGTGAACATCGTCCGCAGCGCCGAGCAGACGAAGATCCTGCGCGACATCGGCGCCGTGCACGTCGTCGATTCCTCGAAGCCGTCTTTCATGGACGACCTGATTGCCGCCCTCACCGACACCGGCGCCACGATCGCGTTCGACGCCATCGGCGGCGGCAAGCTTGCGGGACAGATCCTGACCGCCATGGAAGCGGCGGCGGTACGCAAGATGAAGGAATTCAGCCGCTACGGCTCGACCACCTACAAGCAGGTCTACATCTATGGCGGCCTCGACACCGGCCCGACCGAACTCAACCGCGCCTACGGCATGGCGTGGGGCCTGGGCGGATGGCTGCTCACGCCGTTCCTGATGAAGATCGGCCCGGCCGAAATCGGCAAGCTCCGCCAGCGCGTGGCGGGCGAGATCAAGACGACCTTCGCGAGCCACTACACCAAAACGATCTCACTGGCGCAGGCCCTCAGCCCCGACGCGATCGCGGCGTATAACAAGAAGTCGACGGGGGAGAAGTATCTGATCAATCCGAATATGGGTGTTTGAGGGGCAATGGGGGTAGGTTGGGAAACACGCTGTTCATGGTTCCGAGAACCAAACCGTGCTCAACTTAACTTCCTCAAATAATTGACAGAATTCGCGCTAACGACGTGCCCGCTCTTTAATACCTACTTGCAGCTAGTGCTCCAATGATGCCTGAATACTAACGAACTCTATGCCTCTGACAGAACGGCAGCATGTCTATCGCGACGAACAGTAAAAAATCGAATCTTCTCAGCGTACAAAATGCAATTCGAGGTGCCTCTAGCCCTCTTTTCGCGTTCTCTGTAAATCGAAAGCGAATTGGGCCCGAGGATATTCAAAAGCTAGTCAATTGGCTGCCCTCTGTTCGACGTAGAGGCCGCCCGATACTCGAAAACCAATACCCCGCTTCAATTGCTAAATTGAATCGAGCCTCACTCGCGGCCCCTATATCGCCGGCACTTGAGATCAGGTGGGCTGTCGCGTTCTTCGTTTCACAACGAACAAAGTTGATGAGCTTTCGCGTCTTCGCAGAGCAATTCGACGAATTAATGTTCAACGGACAATTCGATGAAGCGCTCTCACTGCTAGATACAATTGAGAGCCGATTTGGCGCTTCATTTTGGGTGATGGAAAACAGGTTTGCGGCGCTTCAGATTGCACAAGGACTCGAAGCCCAAAAGGCATATCTCTTCAGGATTCGAGAAATATGCGGTTGCGAGGGCGAAAACACTCTCCCAGCCTATTTGGCTTTTTACTACAGCACTCGAAACGAACGGGCCACAAATCCCCAAAAACTATCGGAACACCTTGCAACTCGATACTCCGGAACGGACGTTCCGATAGAGCTGAAAGCCTTCTTGCGTCTGAGACTAGTGCACGATTTCGTTCCAGGGATAGAAGACACAGCGCACGTTCTTCGAATAGGCCTAACAGGCGCGATCATTGACTATTACGAGTCATTCGTCGTCGCTGCAATGCGCTCGCTTTCCCATAATATCGCCGAAAGCATGCCGCTATATACCGGCGCCGCTGAACTGGCGAGGTCGATATCAACTGATGTTAGATTGCAGAAAATCGCGTTCCTTCATGAAGCAATACCTCCGACAAATATATTTGCCTTGAGAGACTTATCCCTTGAAAATGACTTTGTAGAAGGAAACCACGTCTCCACCACAGCCGACGCGCCCGCCACTGCTTCTCGTTGGTCGTGGGAGGCCAAGTCATTCTCTATTGCGTCGCGCGAAATTGCGTCAGACGAGCCGTATCGTTGCCAGCTGTATCCGCACGCGTCCGAACTTGCCAAACAAGGCAATTCAATTGAAAGCACGAACGAACTCGTTCACGTAGTGCATAATTTTCCTGCCTCCAATTTTGCCGCTGTCCTGAGAGACTACTTGTTCGAACATACTTCGGTCTTGGCCGGGCCACAATTTGAGCGCGCCACTGCCGTCCAGGCGTTTATATCGAGCAAGACATTAGACCCTGAATTACTCCCACATCTCGCGCATACGCTTCGGCCAAAATACGCCGAACTACTTCTCAAACGCTACGGACCTCAGAGTTTTGTAGTTACGCAAATTGTGACAGCCGGCCTCGACCTAGACCCACTTTATGCAGGCGAGCTGTCAGTGCTTTCCCCAACAATTCTAAACGACGCTCAAGCTCAGGGACGACTAAGGACCGCGGAGTACGACGCAGCTGCTGCAATATCCCGTGAAGCTCGGTCCCAGTCACTACCCTTAATATTCTTGCGTCGCTCTCAGCGGTTCGAAGCTGCCGCATTGCTCCAACAAAACGAGCTAGCGAACCTTTGTGCACTCATATCCACCATTTCTATCGCTGACGAGGCACTTTGTGCGCTCTTCCCAACTTTGGAATGCGCCAATCGCCTCGACAAAGCCGCGAGAAAAGCGCTCGCAAATGACATATCTATCAGCTTGATACTGGACCTTTGCACCAAGGTCATCGATGACCGATTCGCGAGGATTCGAGCATATGCATACGAAGACTTTCTTTTCTCGCTACGACTAGAACGCCCCTCGCAACTAGGATCCATACTCAATAAGTTCGAAGTGCAAAAGTTGATCTACTATCTGAGATATCTATGCATTCCTGATGTTATGCAGAAGTCCTCGGTTTTCAATGGAACAAAGGAACTTGAAAACGAACGCCTCGCCGTGCTTGCAATACTTGTTCGGATCGACCCGGGGCACACTCAAAGCTATGAGGCCGAAACGAGAAAGATCACGCGAGATCAGCTAATTCAGAGCGCGATCCGCGACGTGGAGCAAAGCAAAGTTTATGTTGATATCGGCGCGATTCAAAAGTGGGCCGAGCAAAACCTCCGAGAACGCTTCCTCCGCTACCGCGAGCTACGGGCGGCCGGCGTTGGTGCCGAGAAGGAGAGCCTACTTCGAGCAATTCAAAATGCCGTCGCGGGTAAGCAAATTGCAGAAGAACTCCTGCAGTTACCCGAGGATGAAGCAACCGATTTGCTTGTTGATATGGTCAGGCAGCTGCTTCGCCAGTGTACTTCTGACCCCATCCACGGCCTTGATCTCTACCTCAGCATGCGAATTCGTCATGGCACGCTTTCAGGGCAACTTCGAAGCCCACTCGAGGCCGAGCATCTAATTACATATCGGGCGGCTGACTCCAACGAGTATATGCAAAACAAATACTGGGCAGATCGACTTAACCACCTGGACTGGACGACAGCCGATACGATCGCTCACAAACTCGGCGCTTTCTCCGCCGAATACGACAAAAGGATCGACCGCATTGCAAACGACTTCATCCAAATCTGGAGTTCCGAAAAGCCCCACGCTTGGTTTCGAATCTCGTTTACGGCATTTGAGCTCCAACTTTTGGCATCGAACATTGACGCAGGGGCGACTTTTGATGAGTTTCTGGATCAGGGTTTTGGGCTGTTCTGGGACTCGCTCAAAATATGTCTAGAAAACATATCCAAGCTGATGGATTCTGAGATAAAACCAGCGTTCTTTTCATTGCTTGAGAACCTCGAAAAAGACATCCATCAGATCGCTCAAGGCAAACCGACATTTGAACTTGACAGTGCAATTCGAACGGCTCGGACCGGCGTGATGCAAGCGCTGGACCGCGTGGAGCGCTGGTTCAAACTCCCGGTGGCCACAACAACGCCCGTTTCGTCGTTTGTTGATCTTCTTGATGTCGGGCTTCGAGGGGTGACCAACATTCATCCCGACTTTGATCCCGTTCTCGAGCGTGACATTCCAGAACTTCCTGAAATGGTGGGCGGCCTTACGCTTTTCTCTGATATCTTTTTTGTCATCTTCAACAACATTCGACTGCACTCGGGAATCCCAAATCGCCCAAGAGTTTGGGTAAGAGTTGGACGGACTGAAAATCGCTTGCAAATCACCATCGAGAATGAAATTTCAGAAGGCGTATTCAACGAAACCAGTGCCGCCAAGATCGCTACCATCCATGATCGAATTGACCGGGGCGATTACCAACGTTCGGTTAGTTCCGAGGGACGAAGCGGGCTAACAAAGCTGCGGAGTTTGATTGGCTCAGATCATACCCCTCCATTGAAATTGGATTTTGGATTTCGCGGAACTGCGAAATTCTTCGTACATTTTGAACTCTCGATGCGAGAAACATCTCGAAGAGCGATCAGGGGGTAACAAATATGCCCGAGTTGAAACGTGTGCTCTTGGTTGAGGATGATGAGCCTAAATGGACGGCCCTCTACAAGTGCCTCAACAGCAATTTTCCATCATTCGACGTTCACCTCGAACGATCGCTACAGGGTGCCGTTCGCTTCGTTCGAGGAAACGCCGTCGACTTGGTTTTGCTGGACATGACACTTCCAAATTTTGAGACAGGAGCGGATGAACCAGGGGGGATGGCGCATTCCTTTGGTGGAGAAGAGTTTCTACGTCAGATGGATCGGTTTGACATAACAACGCCTGTGATCGTGATTACTCAATTTGAGATGTTCAGCGCCGCGAACCAAACGCTTCGTCTTCCCGAACTTGACAATAGGCTGCGATCTGAATTTGGCGACGTATACAAAGGCGCGATCTACTATAACGCGGCCATTCATGATTGGGAAAAACAACTGGTGAAAGCGATGCACAAAGTTCTTGGGGGCTAATATGCTAAGAATACTCGTGGTGGAGGATGATACCGAAAAGAATCGTAGAGTGCTTCGTTTGCTTTCGGAAATGCGAGAAGTCGCGAGCGATTTCTTGGACAATGCCAGAGACGCAATGTCTGCAAAGAAATTCCTACGAGAACGTCAGTACGACCTTGTTATATTAGATATTGCGATTCCGGGACGTGCTGACACAGATCCAACTCCATTTGGTGGCGTGGAGTTGCTGCAGGAAGTTCTGGAGAGGGATATTTATCTGAAGCCCGTCCACATTGTCGGGCTGACGGCATTCGATGAGATTTTCGAGGTTGCTGGCGCGAAGTTTGGCGAGGACCTTTGGTCAGTGCTTAAGTATGATCCGGGCTCTACTGAGTGGGAGGCCAAATTACGGAAAAAGATCCGCTATATCGCTTTGTCCAAGACCGGTGAGCTCGTTCGGCCCGAGTACGACGTTACGTTGTGTGTTCTCACAGCACTAAAAGACCCGGAACTTGATGCTGTGCTGAGGCTGCCTTGGAATTGGTCCGAGATGGATAGACCAAGCGATTGCACCATATACCATACTGGCGAGTATTCAGTAGACGGACGCCGCCAAAAGGTAGTGGCGGCTAATTCGCCGAGAATGGGAATGACCAGCGCCGCGTCACTCGCAATGAAGATGATTATTCAATATCGGCCCAGATATATCGCAATGGTCGGCATCCTCGCAGGAGTTGAGGGAAAGTGTAATTTGGGCGACGTCGTTGCAGCTGATCCGAGTTGGGACTATGGAAGCGGAAAATACTATGTGAAAGATGGCCAATCGCTTTTCGCCCCATTTCCATACCAGATTGGATTGGACTCGTTTCTGCGAGCGAATCTCTCACGGTTAGCCGATGACAATTCGCTTCTTTCTGGCATTAGAGACGCATGGCCAGGATTAAAGCCCGATACGGTGCTGAAGCTGCGTGTTGCTCCTGTCGCCTGTGGCGCAGCAGTTCTGTCTGACAAACGAATTCTCGAAGATAAGATTAGGGAGCAAAACCTTAAGGTAGTCGGAATAGATATGGAATCGTACGGCCTCATGGGGGCTGCCGACGAAAGCCCTCTGCCAGCGACGAAGGCGTTCTGCCTCAAGTCGGTGTGCGACTTTGCGAACCCAAACAAGGACGACAATTGGCAGGCTTACGCGAGCTACACGAGCGCCAGTATTCTTAGAGCGTTTTGCGAGCGCTATTTGGGATGATTAGGTCAATTGGAATATTATTGTTCGCGCGTAGTGGCTCTTAACGATTTCGACCTCCGCCACGAGGGGAAGGTCGAATGCTGTCTGTCGCTTCAGCCAATACGGACCGCCCCCTAAGCCCGCGCCTTCTCGCCGTCGACACTGAGCGCGCCCGCGCCGTGATACACGATCTGCAACAGCCCGCCCGCGATCATCAGGTTTTTCAGGAAGTGGATCATCGCGTTCTGGTCGGCGAAGTGGCTGTGGAAGAAGGCGGCCGTCACCACGCACCAGATCGCGAGCACGAGCGCCGCCGCGCGCGCCTGGAAGCCTATGAGGAGAAGCAGTCCCACGCCCACTTCGACGATGACGGCCGTCGCATAAGCCAGCGGCGGAAACGGCAGGCCGACGGCGATGATGCCCGCCGTTGTTGCGCCATAAGCGGCGAGCTTGCCCACGCCGCTCAGGACGAAGATGGCGCCGATCAGCGCCCGGCCGAACGCGGCCAGATAGCGAGTCGCGTCATTCATGGAATGGTTTCCCCTCAGAAGTGTCAGGCTGCGTGCAGCGCGGTCGCCGCCTGCAACGCGCGCTCCATCGCTTTTTCGCGGTGCTCGGGTCCCACCATCAGGCCTTCGGCGACGATGAACTCGGGCGCCGTCACACCGATGAAGGCAAACACGCCGCGCAGATAGGTTTCAAGGTGCTCGAGCGCCGCCGCGGGTGCGCCGGGGCCGTAGAGACCGCCGCGCGAGATCGCGATGATGACGCGCTTGTGGCCGGCGAGACCTTCGGGTCCGTTGGCGCCGTAGCGGAACGTCTTCCCGGCCACGACGATGCGGTCGATCCA
>Ga0181525_10002458_pt1 | contig 15141 bp, 11 predicted proteins | sample PEATcosm2014_Bin_48_FD_121100 | JGI IMG/M metagenome (GOLD analysis project Ga0181525, IMG submission 121100) | Peatland microbial communities from MTU Mesocosm Facility, Houghton, MI, USA - PEATcosm2014_Bin06_10_metaG | ecosystem: Environmental > Terrestrial > Soil > Wetlands > Peat | place...
AACGGTCGCACTCGGGGAAGGGTGCCAATCGTCGTAATAGGCCTGGAACAAGCGCGCCCAAAAGCCTTTTTGCGTGGCGGCGGTAGCGGCATTTCCCACAGGCGCTACGGCCCCGGGCGGCGGCGCTGACCCGCTGGGAGCTACCGGCGACGCGGAGCCTGCCGCGGTAGGTTCCACGGGCGGAGTGAGACTCTGTCCGTCCGTGGCGCTCACACTTGCGGCGTTGTCTCCCGCCGAAGTTGCGATGGAAGCGCTGGACGGCGTATCGTCCGCTCTCAGATTTCGCGACGAAACACATAGGAGCGCCCCGGTGACAATCACACCAAACGCGATCCCGCGAACACAAATTCCCATGTCACCTCTTTCCTTTTTCAGGGCGTCTTTCCTGTTTCAGCGTTCTTTGGGGACCAGTATGCGGTTGGCACGATGAAAAAGTCATAAAGGTAGCGTGAGGATTTGGGCCGCTCATAACCCATCCACGGCCGCCACTTCGCTCGAAAAATATGAGTGCTCAGGGCTTACAGAGTGCATGTAACGGCATAAGGAAAGTATGAAGACAATTTCTTTATGGGCGCGATAAAGAAGTTGAATCGCCTCCGCTCGGCCGTGGACATTGGAGGGCCTTAGTAAAACGAGGGGCCTTAGTAAAACGAAGAGCCTTAGTAAAACGAAGAGCCTTAGTAAAACCATATGAGATCGCCCGCCAGCATCATCTGGTTCTTCTTGGTGCCGCTATCGAAGGCCGGATAATCGTAAGCGTGCAGAAAGCTGAGCTCGGGCCGCAGCAGAATAGTGCTTCCTATCCAATGCCCCCAGCCGAGTAAGTGTTCGCTATAACGAGTCTTATAGCCGGTCCGCTGGCCTTTGATGTCGTCGAAATATTCGTTGCGAATAGAGAGATAGTCTTTCTTCCCCAACTGCCGCTCCACGTAATTCACGATGGCCCATTCGGGAGCGAAGCAGCTTTGCTCACCAACGTTACACCAGGCGCCATTAGAGCCTCTTTCCGCCGGAATGGAGCCGAATATGCTTGGCACGTCTCGCATGTACTGATACCAGGATTCCGTGTCGGTGTGCCACTTAGAGTTGATTTTGTGATACCAGGTGAGATAGTACGCAGCGAGATTATTGTAGGCGTACTTGGAATCGTTCAGGGAATTGGCGCAGGCGTAGATCTCGTCGCCACCCTGCATCCAGGCATAGCTCAGGCAGGTGTTGCCGGTCAGCTTGGCATCCGATGTCCACGGCGCAGCGTCGCATCCCGCCGATAGCCCAACCTGCCACATCCAGTGATCGCCAAATTTGAAGGTGGCGTTCACGCCATCCTGCGTATAGCAATCATAGGTATACGTTAACGAATGAGTGTAAGTATAGTTATTGGGCGCTAACTGCGCCTCGATATCCGGCAGCGAAATGTATCGTCCGACGCGGATATTCAATCCATCCGCCACTTGCGGGAAATACAGATCTACGTATGCCATCACTGGATCGTAGCCGTACTTGTTGTTCTCGCCGATCAATTGATTGCTGAAGATTCCCTTGGAAGTAGTGAAGCGGTAATCCATTCCGTAAATCTGCGTGAGCCGGAACCCCCAATCGAAATGGTCGGTCTGAATCGTGTCGGGCACTTTCTCGACGTACAGCGCCAACTGATCCAGTTGGATGGAATCGGGCACTTGCGCGTAAGCCGCCGGGGCATTGGCGAACTTTCCGCGATCCGAAGTGCTCACGTTGAAACCGGTATTGGCCCATCCGTAGATCTGGATGTTCGCCGCCTTCCATGCATCTCCGTTCGGCCCGCCGTAAAGCGCCTGCATCAAGGGAGGCGGCGTTTGATTGGGCTGCCCGATTACCGGAGAACCGCCGTAGGGCCAAACCGTGAAGGGATAAGGCGGATCGGATTCCGGCGCGGGATAGCCGCGAAAACCAGGGTCCGGACCGCCCGCAGTTCGATCGTGCCAATCGTCCACGTACGCTTTGGCCAGACGATTCCAGAAGTTTTGCGGCGCCGGCACTGCATTGGTCTTGGGCGCCAGGGAGGAGGCGTTCTCAACTAGCGGAATCTCCACTTTCGCCAGCCCGCCCGGTTCCAGGTCGACCACGGACGCATTGGGACTTACGAGGTTTTCAGTCCTGGCAGTAAGTTGATATTTCCCTGGTTTCAGATGCTCCACAGAGAATGACCCGTCGCCCTTGCAGGTTACGGTTCGGTCGAATTTCGCTTCCACGCTGTGAACGGTAACCGTGGCGTTTGGCAGCGGCACTCCGCTGGAGTTTCTCGTCACGCCCCGAATATCTCCGGGCTGGTTGGGATCGGAGGCCGCGGCGTGAACAGACAAACTAAGAGCCGCAGCCAGAAGCCAGTAACATGGCTTGCTCGTCAAGATGGAACGTGCCTCCGGAGAGAGAATTTCTAAAGCTCGAGCTTGCCTTGGAATTGCATCTCCTCAACGTTGAAGGTCTGCGACACCTGGAGACGGCCGATGAGCGCGCTGAATTGAACCACACCGTCTTTTTTGCCGATTTCCGCCGAGTACGGGAAAAGATACACCACCACTACGCTGTGCTCCAGTTCGAACGCTTCCACGCGGAGCGGTTGGACATCCTTCTTACCCTCGCGTTTCAAGAACGCTGACTCTTTGAAATCCCGCGCCAGACTTAGTGGATCGCCCTTGGCGTCGGTAAACGGAACGCCGTAGACAGCGATGCTATACCCGTTGTCCGACAAGGTTGGCGGCTGGCCTTCGCCGCGCTTTAATTCGGCGGCCTGGACTGGAAGAGCGCTCTCCCAGCGAACCAGAAGTCGAATAAGCTGGGCCTTGGAAGGAGCTGTGGGAGCCGGTGTGAAAACGTTCTGCGGCAGAATGGGGCGGACGCGGCGGTCATCGATGCCATCGAAGCCGACGCCCGTTGGCTGGCCCATGTTACCGCCCGCTCTGCGCTCGTCTTCGGTCTGACGCCGGGCGATTCCGGCCACCGTCGTCTTGGCCCAAGGCGACCTTTCGAGAACCATCAGTGCATCCTGTTCAGTCCAGCTTGCGATGGGTTTATTTCTCCAGGCTTCGATGGGAGCGGCTGGTTTGGGACTGGATAGAGCGGGAGCAGCGACAGAGGGAGTACTAACAGCCGGAGTAGCCACGGCAGGTGTTTGTGTTTGGGCGTTTTGCGCCAAAGGAATCAATCCGGCTAAGGCTACAACGAACACGACAGCTTTTGTGTTATTAGAGGCAGTTTTGTAATGGATCATGCTGGTTACCGGTGCGAGTTAGGAGTTACTTACAGCTCCAGCTTTCCCTGAAACTGCATCTGTTCCGGGTAGAAGTACTGCGCCACATAGAGCCGCCCCATTTGCGCCGCGAATTCAATTCGCTTTTCGTTGGCCGTGATCCCCGCGTTGCGCGGGAAAAGATAAAGCACGGTGGCCATGCCGCCGGACACGGGCGAGATCTCAACCTTCGCGGCCCTCAGATCCTTCATGCCATCGCGCTTCAAAACGCCCAGCCTCTTCATTTCTCCAGCCCGTCCCGGCTCGTCCAGCCGGCCGGCGTCGACAGGCACGCCATATACAGCGACTGCATAGTATTCGCCGTCCCAGCCGGGAGCATTGGCGTCCTGTAATTTCGATTCGGCTTGCTGTACCGGAGAAGCGCTTTCCCATCGCACCACCAGATAGCCCGGTTTCTTCACAATGGAGTTCGAGTGCCGTTGGCCGCCACCCACCAGGTTTGCGATCTCCAGGCTCTCCAGCCCAACGCCTTTGCCTCCGCCCATGTTTCCGCCGGCGCGCAATTGGTCTTCGCTGGGTTGAAAAAGCAGACTTACACTGGCATGCTTCGCCCATGGAGAGGACGCCAGCACTTGCCTGGCATCCTTTTCCGTCCACTGGGCAGTGGGCTTGCTTTGCCATGCGGGAGTCGCGGCCAGTAATAGAGCAGCAGAGGAAAGAAGAAAGCAGAACGTCTTGGTTTGTTGCATGGTTAGTAATTCCTTTACAAATGAAATGGCAAGGCGCCCCAATGAGGGCACCTTGCCGGGTAAGTGAGCCTAGAGTTTCACCATTAAGGCGAAAATCCACCGGCGCTCTTGTTTGACAAGATCCGGCGTAAACCCTTGAACGAACGATCCCGCCGGGCCCTCATTGACATAAAGCCCGGGAGCCTGTGCGGGAGTTATTCCGCCAGGTCCGGTAAAGTACGGAACGTTGGCGCCGCGTTGCGTCCACTCGACGTGCCAGGTTACCCATTGGCTAGGCATATAGTCGGCGCCGATCTGGAAATCATAGGCCCGGAACGGCAGGCCCGGAGCTTCCGGGAAGTAGGGTGTGCCGGAGGTTGCATTCGCGCCGTTGATCGGAGGCAAGAGCACCAGATAGCGTCCGGGATTGGTCATCACGCCACCACCCACTTCGGCGGCGAACTTATCGTTATCGAACCACCAGCGGTGATAGGCCATGATGCCCATGAAGTTCTGCGAGGGCCCGCGACCGTTTACGTAGCCGTGCGTGCAGACCACGGCCTGGCCCGATTGGTTACTACCACCTGTTTCGCAGCCAACGTCTTCAGTAACCGTGAAGGCTGCGCGGTGCATAAACTTTTTGGGGTTCTCGTAGTATTTCCACTCCTGGCTATAGTCGGCGTGGTAGCGCGAGCGATTGTTGTTCCCCAGCGTGTCGCGGCCTAGCGTGTATGTGTTCCATACAAAATCGAGGTTGCCGGTCGGCCTCCACAGAATCTGGCCGCCCACCCCTTCCCGGCCGTTGTACTTGGCATAAGTCTGCCAGCCGTTAATCAACCAAGGCTCGATTTTCAGCTTGTTGGTGGGGAACCATTGAGCTCGCATACCGGTGAAAAACCATGGCGTATTGGACGACACATAGGACGGCTGATACATCCAGTTGTCAAAGCTGTAATAGCTGAACAGCCCGATAAATGAAAGGAAGTCGCCTACCTGGAGGTTGAGACCATGCTGCACGTTGATGTGGTACCCGGCATACATTTCGGACAAGTAGCGATAGGCGTCGGCGAGATCCCACTGGCCCTGGCTGTAACTGGCATCGTTGCGCGGCACCGCGGTGGAAACCGCGCCGAACTGCGTCAGGATGCGCCCTTGCATGTTTCCGGCGTGAAAATCGCCGCCGACGTTGAGAGCCTGGATGACAAACTCACCGGTTCGTTCACCCTCCGTGGTTCCAACCAGAGTGTGATCGATGGGGTGGTTATAGTCGTACATGTAGTTAGTGTCGACTCTAAATTCCCCGGAAAAATACTTTCCGTCCAGAACTTCGTCGTGGTTGCGCGAATTGGAGAGCATCCAGGTAAAATCCGCGAACGCGAAGGGCGTTTGTAAGTCGACCGGTGGCTCGGCCGGCGCGGTGGCGGGTTGCGCTTCCGGTTGCGAGGAACTTTGGTCGGCGGATGGCACTCCATTGCCCGCTTCCGGCTCGCCAAGCGCCGCCGCTACCGTTCTGGACGGGTCCATTGTTCCCGGCATCACCGGAGTTGGCGCAGCACCCAAACGGCTTGCGGGTGTGGCTATGGCCGGAGATGCCGTGGAGCCGTCTCCCCGGACTGTTTTCAGCTCCTGCTCCAACTGCTCAATACGCCGTTTCATCGCGCTAAGCTCGTCGAGCATCGTAGGGACAGGCTGATTTGCACTGCCTGCGGTTGGCGCGGCGGGGGCCGTTGTGGTGGTCTCTGGCGGAGCCTCCGCGCTGGCGATTATCTGCGCCGATGAAGCGCTCTGCGCGGTCAAAAGCTGACCGGTCATTACGCCCGCCAGCGCCGCTGTAAAGACAGCTTGTTTGAGAATGCGCACACGTATCATGCGGTTCTGCATGTCTCCATGCTCCTTTGCTATTCAGAAATTGAAGCGATTTACGAAACCGTCTTTACGGACGGATGGTGGACACAGGACTGGACGTGCCAACCCGCCTTGCCGGACATGGGCGGCGTGATAACAGATCCGTCGTGCGGCGCGCACTAATCCTGAAGAAGCTTCTAGCTTATAGCGCCACGGATCACTAATGAATCACTTGTTCGACTAGTATGCGGCCAGCGGTATGAAAAAGTCATAAAGGCTATGAAATTTTCGTTAGGAAGTCGTGAAGAATTTCGAAGGCCCTGTTACCGGCCGCGTTGCAGACCATGCAACTTAACTGCCGGCCACTGTAAGCTATCTCCTTATCGAGTTAGCCGGATAAACCGGGCGCGTGCCTGGATTTCGTTTCAACGAACTTAAGCCGCAGGTGCCTACTAATCCAATCGAAATGACTTATGAGTGATAAAAGCACTTACTCTTGGCGCAGAAATTTTCGGCGATCAGTCTGGTTACTCAGCCCCGCGGGGCGTCTACCCGCAGCCAACGGTGGAAAATCCACTTGCGGCCGGTCTTCCGCCAATGCTACCGGCGGAGACCAAGCTATTGACGCGTCCGCTGGCTGAGCGACGGCATGGCCGGCGGAATTTCCTGGATATATCCCATTTGAATGGCGCGCCGCTTCCAGGTGGATAGTATCTGTTGGACGCGCTGGCGAAGAAGCCCGTGCCGCTGCGCAATCCGGTTGCAGCTCCAACCGAACAGAAAATACAGTTGTACGGCCTTGCGCTGTACATCCGGGCGATCGTGCTTTTCGAAAACCGGCACCTGCGAAGGGAAGCTGACGCGGTTCTGATGAACCCTCCGGCGTAGTTCGTTCAGACTGAACCGCTCGATATCCTCGCCATGATTGGAGCGCTGCCGAAGCCGGTAGACCGGCAGGTCAAGCGAAGGTGAACCCGGGGGTTTGCTGGCAATGATCGGGACCGGAACAACTCGAGCCGCCATGGTATTGCGCCATTCTGCTGCGAAATTAATAAAAAAGGCATGAAAGGCCTAACGGCCCCGAGTAACACGATCTACTCGTCATCTCTAATCGTCACCCGGCGACTGGGCCGGCGGGGAGCCCGAATCTGCCGGATTATTGAACCGATATCCCACCCAAGGTTCCGTCATCAGATAAAACGGCTGGGCCGGATCGTCTTCGATTTTTTTCCGGAGCATCCGCACATACGAGCGCAAGTATTCTAATTCACCCCCGTATTCCGGTCCCCACACGGCGCCTAAAAGCTTGGCAGGCGTCATGGGCGCGCCCTGGTTTTTCATTAGAAAAGCCAGAAGATCGAATTCTTTGGGAGAAAGATGAATCTCTTCGGCGCGCTTCCACAGCTTGCGCCGCCGGAAATCCACCCGCAAGTCCCCGGCTTCCACTTGCGTTTGTTCACCCAGACTATGCCTGCGAGTTCGGCGCAGAACTGCGCCGATACGGGCCACCAATTCGCGAAATCGAAAAGGCTTTGTGACGTAATCGTCGGCGCCGGCTTCGAGCGCCCGCACCTTGTCCTCTTCGGCATCCCGGACGGTGACCATCACGATGCCGGTGTGCGGAGCTATGGAACGGATTTTCCGGCAAGCTTCCAAGCCGTTCAGCCCGGGCATATTGATATCCAGCAGCACCAGGTCGAAGGCACGTTTTTGCAGCAGTCCCACGGCGTCGCTTCCGGTTCCCACCTCTTCCACCACATACCCGCCGGCCGCCAGGGAAGCCCGGATTACTTTGCGTAGCGAAGGCTCGTCATCTACCACCAGAATGCTAAAGCTTGGCGCGGATGTCATCAATCTCGCTTTCTGGAATCGGCAAGGTCATGCGAAACGCAACCCTATCTTCGCCCGCCGGCTCGCTATCCAGCTCCAGGTTCCCGCCATGGGCAATCGCTATTTTCCGCGCGACGTAGAGGCCCAACCCGGTTCCTGCCGTGGCCCGGCGTGCATCCACGCCGCGATAGAAACGGTTGAAGATGTGCGAGCTTTCACTCGCCAAAATCGGCGTTCCGGTACTCAGCACCCACAGTGATATGCGCGCCTCCTGCTTGGAAATAATCAAGTCTATATCGGATCCGGCCGGCGAGTATTTGCAGGCGTTGTCCAAAAGTTGGCTGATAGCCAGCCGGAGCAAGTCCGGATCGGCCAGCACGTCGGCGGAATGACATCGCTCCAGCACGTTAATGCGGCGGTTGCCGGACAGTTTGGAACATTGGCTCACTGCGTCGGCCACCACGGCCGCGAAATGCGTCAGTTCCATCCAGGGCCGGATTTCTTCCTGCTCCAGCCGGGCCGTTCGAATCAACCGCGTGGTCAAGCGGCCCAGCCGGGCAGCCTCAGCCTCCACCGTTTCGGCCATTTCGAAGTGCGTCTTCCCCAGAGACGCCGCTTCCCGGAGCGCCCCGGCTGCAGCCAGGATGGTGGATAGCGGAGTTTTGAATTCGTGCGCCAGCGCGTCCAGGATGACGGACCGGTAGGATTCGGCCTGCGCCGCCGCAGCTGCCTGGTTGGCATTCCGTACCGCGTGGCTTCGTTCCAAAAGGGCCGCAGCCAGCGCAGTCAGCGGACCCGCTGTCAGTGAAGCATCTTCCAGCCCTTCAAAACCCACCGCGCCGGTGGTTCTTCCGGCGATTCGTATGCAGCGCACGAAAATTCCGTGCCGCCCGTCTTCGTCGTTCTGGCCGCGCACAAACGCGTCTCGCGTTCGCTGTTGCAGGTCGTACTGGGAAACTCCCGCCACGTGCAGTTCGCTACTCTCCGCGTCAAACAGGCAAGCCGCCGTTACCCCAAACGCTCCCCGAAACGGCTCCAGGAAATGAGTGCCGGATGCCTCGCGCGGGTCCGCGGCTAATAAGTGTTGCGCTACTTCATATAGCTGCTGTGTCTTTTGATGCTGAGCGTAGGACAACTGAGCCTTATCTCGCACTTTGGAAACCAGGCGGGTGATCACCAGCGCCGTCACCAGAAAACAGGACAGAGCCAATATATTAATTGGATGTCCCACCCGAAAAGACAGGATCGGGCTGGTGAAGAAATAATCCAGAGCCGCCAGAGCAACCAGCGAAACCATGCAGGACGCCAGGAAATCCCCGGTCAAAGACTGCAGGACAATCAGCAAAAGATAGCACAAACTTGCTGCCGCGAAATTGAACTGTAGCTGGAATCCGGCCCACGTAATGATCGCTACGCCCATTGCCCCCAAGGCACACCACTGCGCCGAGCGCCATCGCGATGGGCCAACGCGGGGCTGGGATGCCTCCGACCTTTTCGGCCAAGCTAAGAACAGATTCCGTACTTCAGAGCTAAGCCGCACTTCGGATGCCGGCGCCAGCCCGACCTTATTCGCATTGAGAGGCAAGGCGATTCGTTCTTTCCGACACTACTCCCCGTGAATCCAGAGTGGGGATTCGGCGTCCTATTTTACGCTTTGCAACTGGAGAAGCTATGCAGAGTGACGGGGCTGCAGCATATCCGGGGTTGCCCTGAACGCATGGCGTGATACACGTCGTACCTTTCAGAGACATTACTGGCCGCTACTTTCCTTAGCATGAGTACATTTCGAAGTATGGTGGAAGAGTCATAAAAAACGCATAAAGACGAAGGTCACCTATCTTAACGCAGTCTAAGGAAGATATAAAGGAGGCCGACGTACCCGATGGGGCTCTCAGGCCCGTAACATGCAGTTGACGTGTTGAAAACAAAGGTATTATTGGTTTTTTATCCCATTCTAGCGGAGCTTTTCAGCCGGTGCTCCACTTTATACCCATCCGGCATCCAGGGCTTGTCCTGATCGCTTGGTTCGGGGGCATGTTTGCCACAGCACCGCGGTTGGCAATGAACACCGAGCAGAAATGGGTTCGAAGCGCTCGTTCGCAACGGCAATTCGCTTCAGAAGCGCAAAGGGTGTGGGCGCGCAACCGCAAAATCGGTCAGGAACTGGACCGCGCCGCGCTCCGTGTTTCTGGCTGACCTTAGAATCGATTCACCTCTGCGGTGGGCCGGCGTTTACTATCTCCCAAATTCCAACAGCCCGAACGTGCCGGGAACCACTTTGCGGCGAGGCCGTGCTTTGGCGTCGCCCTCAGGCGGGGGCAGCATTTGAACTTCCGCCAGCGCCAGGTAGACCGTGTGGGTTTTCGGATCGAGGGCCATGGTGCGAGCGCCTTTTTCGGTTTTCACGTTTTCCACCACGCTATACTTGTCGGGCGAATCTTCGTGAATCACGGTGAGCACGGCATCCTGCCCGCAGGAGTTCAGAACGTATCTGGTTCCCGGATCGAACCACGTGGCGTCCACTCCGTCTCCGATCGGCACAGTAGCGACTACCTTACCCGTGTCGGCGTCCATCACAGCCATCATCTTGTTGTCGCAACCCGAAAAGATCCGGCGGGTCTTGGGGTCCATGGCGATGCCGGACGGCTCTTCGCACGGTGCGAGCGGCCATTTGTGAACCACCATCAGCGCCTTGGCGTCGATATCCATCACCTCACTCTTATCCTCGATATTCACGAAGACGTGACCTTTGCCATCCGGCACCGGGAACTCAGGCTTTCCTTCCAGCGTCACCGTGCCCGCCAGCGTCCCCTTCTCCGCGTCCACCGCAGTGGCGTTAGCGCTGCGCCCATTGAAGGCGAAAACACGCTTGCTGGCCGGATCGTAGACGATGCCGTCGGGATTCATCCCGGCTGCAACCGCGCCGGTTTTTTCGAGCGTCTTCATATCGAAAACCACTACCTGGTTCGCGGCGCCGTCGCTGATGAAGCCGCGGTTGAATTCGGGAGCGAGCGCGATACCGTGTACCAGCTTCAGGCCGGTGATCTTGCCAACCACTTCGCCTTTCTTGGCGTCCACCACATCCACTTCCGCGCCGTGCGACACGAAGACGCGGCTCGTATCCGGATCGGTGGTTAAGTAATCCCAGAACCCGTCGCCTGGAATGCCGATCTTTTTGATCTGATGGTATCCGCTTTGCCCGAAGGCAACGGCTAAAAGGAACAGCGAAAAAACGGTCCACGCGGCGCTTTTGTGCATGTTCTCATGGTATGCCGATTGCCTGAAGGGTTGCTGAAAAAAAGACTTGCTGAAAAAAGACTTGCTGAAAAAAGACTTGCTGAAAAAAGACTTGCTGAAAAAAGACTTGCTGAAAAAAGACTTGCTGAAAAGTTGGATTTCGCGGATAGCGGATTCAGTTAGCGCGAGGCTCGCAACCGCTTCGAGCCGTTCTGTGTTCCCGAAGTCTCAATGCCGAAATCGATCGGGCCCGATCCGCGCATGCCCTCTACAGAGATTCGCCACAATCCCGCCTCCGGGCTCGGCACGCTAAAAGATTTCGGATTGGTATCGCCGGAATACCCGGTGGAATCGGCATACGCCGCGTAATGCCGTCCGCTGGGGCTCATCAGGTGCAGGTCCAGATCGGCCGGCGCTCCGGCCCATGAGAGAGTAACTTCCAGGACTTTCGAGTTCCTGGAGACGGCAACCACCTGGCTCCACCATTGCTGGATGGAAACCGTACCCGAAAACTGCCCCCGGGCTGACGGCCTCCCAGTGGCGGCCGCGACCGTTCCCGCACCTACTGCTGCGCCATTTCCCGCCAGTGTCCGGCGCGAACCGCAATCGCACAGCGGAGAAGCATTGCTCGAAACCACCGTTCGATAGCCGCTGCCACGCGTCCAATCCGGCAGATCCTCGAACTGAAACGGTACGCTCATCGCGGATATCGGAAGCGCCCGCGTCACGCTGACGTGCACGTGATAGCCGCCGCCTTCGCCCAGCGTGTAGCCGCTGTTTCCGGCGGTAGCCAGCGCCTGTCCCTGCTCCACGCGTTCGCCGTTCTGCACCACGAACGTCCCGGTTGCCAGATGCGCGTAATGGCTGAATTCGCCGTTGCCATGGTCGATAGTGATGTAGTTTCCGAACGAATGATGGCGGTGATCCTGTTGCAATCCCAGATCGTGCGTGTAAGCGATTCCAGCCTTCATCGCCACCACGCAGCTTCCCTGGCGTGGCGCGATATCGAAAGCGTGCAGGCTGTTGCCCCAATGCGAGAACGTGCCGTATGGCCCCTGCGTGATCACCCAGGGCACGCCCGCGGCGGTGGGAAGCTTATACCCGCCGGTTGCGATCAAAAATTGCGCCGGGCGGCTCATCCGGCCGTCTACGCCCTCCACCAGCACCCAATACTCGTTGGCCGGCAGGCCGGCATAGTGCACGCTGATTTGATTCGCCGATAATTCGCGCGGCTGCAGGCTGGCCAGATACGTCCAACCTCCGGCCGGTTTGTATTGCGCGATTAAGACGATGGAACCCGGCTGGAAGTTCTTGCCTCGAACCGTGAAATCGATTTCCTGCTTTTGTTCGGCGGACCCCTTTCCGGGCCCCGTTCCAGGCCACGTCACGCTGGTCACTACCGGGCCCCCGTTGTCGGCGCTGCCGGCGATGGAAAAGGTTCGCGAAAATACCACCGCGCCATTCGAGACCGCGCGCACTGTCCAATTACCCGGCTGCGATGCCGGCGCAAACCCCGCGATCGGAAGTTGCGCCGTGAAGCACAACTCACCCGCGTTCGGCAATTCGCCATAATCCGCGGAGGTTGAAATTGAACCGCTGGGATCCAGCCATTCCACGCGCAACTGATCCCCCGCCCGCACTTGCAGCGCGACAAACCAAACAAACGCCTGCCGGTCCACGGGCTGAAATACCGCTACCGATTTCGGCGCCACGCAGGATTGTTCGCTTACCGCCGCGGCCGTGCGCCCATCGCGTACGGTAAGGGCCCGCGCCCTGGGAGCCAGGAACGCCGCCCAGAGGAACAACACGAAGAGAATGCGGACCGCAGAAAGACGCACCTGATAGTGCTTCGACAGTTCGGTGGTTGCACATGAGTAGAGCGGTTACCTTACGTTTGCGGGAACCGGACCCGGAACGACGAGCCGTGCCCTACCACGCTCTCCGCCTCCAGCCGGGCATGATGCCGTTCGGCGATCCATTGCGCGATGGAAAGCCCCAAACCCGCGCCGCCCGCCTCCCGATTGCGCGACTCATCCACGCGATAGAAACGCTCGAACACGTGCGGCAGCGCCGCGCCGGGAATTCCGATGCCGGTATCGCGCACCGTTACCGTCGGACCCGACGAATCCAGCGCCACCGAGACCGTGATGCGGCCCCCCGCGGGCGTGTACTTCAGCGCGTTGTCTACCAGCAGCAGCAACAACCTCCGCAGCGCTGGATCGTTGGCGTCCACGTAAACCGGCTGCTCCGGCGCTTCGCTGCAAATTTCGAGCTGCCGTTGCCGCGCCAGGATCTGACCCTGCTCGCAGATGTCGCGCACCAGCGGCGTCAGCTCCATCCGATTCAGCGGCAAGGCCGGCAATCCCGCGTCGGCCCGCGCCAGCAGGAGCAGATCCTCAATCAGGCGCGCCGTACGGTCGGACTCCTGGATGATGTGCCGCAGCGCTTCCCGATAGGTTTCTGAAGATCGCTCGCGCCGCAGCGTCAGCTCGGCCGTGGCGCGGATCAAAGCGATGGGCGTGCGCAGCTCATGCGAAGCGTCGGCCGTGAATTGCGACAGCCTCTTCACCGCCGCTTCCAGGCGCTCCAGCATGCTGTTCCAGGTTTTGGAGAGCCGCTGCAGTTCGTCGCCCGCCGCCGGCACTTCCAGGCGCTGCGATAGATTTCCGATGCCGATGGTCTGCGCCTCGCGTGTAATTTCGTCCACCGGCCGGAGCGCCCTCCGGCTCATCCAATACCCGCCCAGCGACCCGATCAGTAAAACCACAGGCGTGGCACCCAGCAATACGCCGCGCAAACGGCGCAGCGTCAGCTCGATTCCTTCCAGCGGCGTGGCCACCGTCACGCGATACTTCTCTCCCTGCGCATCCACTTCGCCCGCCAGCGTTCGATAGCGGCCGCCCGGCGCGGCCGCCGCTCCTCCAATCACCGGCGCACCCCGCGGATCGTGAATTTCGATCAAATTGCCGTCTGGAGTGGCTTCGGCATATTCGGATAATTCCTCCAGCAGATGCTCCGGCCTGCCGGGCCGGTATTCGCTCTGGATAACGGTTGTTACACCCTTCATCTGCGCAGCCAGCTTCTCGTCTGTCGCCGCCATCAAGCCGTGCCGCACCACCACCCAAATCCCGGCGCCGAACAGCGCCAGCCCGGCCAGCAGCACCAGGGAATACCACAGCGTGAGCCGCGCGCCGATGGACCAGTTGCGAGTCATGCCTGCTCCACCCGCAGGCAGTAGCCTACACCGCGCACGGTCTGGATCAGCCTGGTCTCGCCTTCGGCGTCCACTTTGTCGCGCAGCAGCCGGATGAACGCGTCCAGCGTGTTGCTGCGCACTTCGGAATCGAATCCCCACACCGATTCGATCAGGTTCTCGCGCGTCACCACGCGGCCGGCGCGCTTCATCAGCAGCTCCAGCAATCCGAATTCGGTCCGCGTAAGTGCGATTTTGCGGGCGCCCCGCGCTACTTCGCGCGCTGCTGGATTCAGCGAAAGATCCGCCACCTGCAGCACCGGAGGCTGCGCAATGGCCCCGCGCCGTGAGACGGCCCGCAGCCGCGCCAACAGTACCTCGAACGAAAACGGCTTTACCAAATAGTCGTCGGCGCCCAGGTTCAAGCCTTCTACGATGTCCTGCGTGGCGTCGCGCGCAGTCAGCATCAGCAGGGGCGTCTGATTGTGGGCCGCGCGCAGTTTTTTGGCCACCGCAAAACCATCCATCCCCGGCAGCATTACATCCAGCACAATGGCGTCGAAGGGATGCGATTCGGCCATCGCCAGCCCGTCGCGTCCATCCCCCGCCAGCACCACGGAATGCCCCTCTTCTTCCAGGCCCTGCCGTAGCAGTTCCGCCATGCGACGCTCGTCTTCCACCACCAGCACCTGCATGTATACATATTTATGCTAGCGCTGTAACCTGAAGGTTTGCTGTAATCCACGGGAGCCGAGCCCCCTTGCTACACAGTAAATGGCACAAATGAATTGACGGCGGTCTATATGAAGGTACCGGAGGGTTATGTTGCCCTGTTGCGAACACACTCCGTTGCCAACACACCACGAAGCGCGTACGACTCTGACTCTTCCTGCCGCGTGAAGCGCGCCGATTTCGTCCGGCAAATCGAGCAGCAGGGCTGCGAGCTACTCCAACAACACGCTACGCTTTCGTCGCGATGGTTCGCGAGCGCGGCCGGTCGCTGGCCGCGAAATCCGCCTTCGCTTCCGTGGTCGCCGACACATCTTCGGCCCCGGTCTGCACCAGAATCTCGCGGGCCGACT
>Ga0181525_10002460_pt1 | contig 15133 bp, 8 predicted proteins | sample PEATcosm2014_Bin_48_FD_121100 | JGI IMG/M metagenome (GOLD analysis project Ga0181525, IMG submission 121100) | Peatland microbial communities from MTU Mesocosm Facility, Houghton, MI, USA - PEATcosm2014_Bin06_10_metaG | ecosystem: Environmental > Terrestrial > Soil > Wetlands > Peat | place...
CACCGTCCATGTGCCGATGGTGGTGGTCTGGGAAAAAATGACGCCGACGAACGCCAGTTGCAGCCCGAACCAGAGCATCTCCACGAGAATCCAGAGCAGGAAATTGCCCTTGAACGACATCTCGCGCGTGACGGAAGTCCGCCACAGCGCGCCGTAAATCGTGAGATAACGCCTCAAGTTCATGCGGTCGAAGGCTAATCTGCGAACCCTTAATCCTCAACCCTCAACTTTCAATGGCCCGCAACCACAGAAGCCATCAAATTCATCAGTTGAGCTGTAAAATGAACGGGTCTCTTCCTGCGATGTCCAACTCCCGTGAATATCGAAAATTATCGCGCTGTTGCCCGCCGATGGTGGCGGCAGGAAATCCGCCCGCTGTTAATCATTGTGCTTGTCATGTTTTCCATCCGGTCATCCCTGGCGGATTGGAACGATGTGCCCACCGGCTCAATGAAGCCGACCATTCTCGAAGGCGATCGCGTTTTCGTGAACAAGCTGGCCTACGACCTGAAAGTGCCGTTCACCACCTGGCACATCGCCGAATGGAGCAATCCGCAGCGCGGCGATATTGTCGTGTTCTTTTCACCAAAGGACGGCCAACGGCTGGTCAAACGTGTCATTGGCCTGCCCGGCGACACCGTTGAGATGCGAGATGAACAATTGATCATCAACGGCCAGCCCGTGGAATATGCGTCAGCGGACCCGGAAATTGCGGCGCAACTTTCCGGGATTGAGCGCGAACGCGGTATTTTTACAACAGAAGAACTTCCCGAATCTCCCCACGCCGTGATGGCTATTAACGGAGTTCCCGCTATGCGAACCTTCGCGCCGGTCCAGGTTCCGGAAGGCCGATATTTCATGATGGGCGACAATCGCGATAACAGTTTTGATTCGCGTTATTTCGGCACGGTGGCTCGTGGTCAAATCGTGGGGCGCGCCACCAGCGTGGTTCTGTCCCTTAATAAAGAGAATCACTGGTTGCCGCGCTGGAGCCGCACCTGTTCCTCACTGGAAAACAAGACCAAATAAAAACATCCGCGAAATCTGCGGATAAAACTTCTCCCGCCCTGGCATGGCGGCGTCTCGGCAGAGCGCCACCGCTTGAAAATCCGTGCGACGGGCTTTGCGCGGGGCTATCATGCGCCATGACCGAGCTGTTCCACCGGCTGCCGCGAAACGTCGTCGCCATCTTCAGCGGACGCAATCTCCTCTGGCACGCGCTCGCCGTCGCCCTGACCGCGCTCATCGTCATGTCCGGCTTCGACTGGTCCTATTACCTTTCGACGCGCGGAGAACCGTTCCGCTCGCTCGTCCTCCCGGCCATCATGCTCGGCAGCGCGCTGCCCATCTTCGGGATTTTGCTCCTCCTGCTCATCGGCTGGATTGGAAGAAGCCGCCGCATCATCACCACCGCCTGGGCTTTGGGACAATCGGCCATGCTTGGCTATCTGATATCGTGCTGCTACAAGGCATTCACCGGACGCATCCCGCCGCCGTTCCGGGGATTCCGGATGTCATCGGGCAACGAAGGGTTGCTCACGGACACCAGCCACGGCTTCCAATTCGGCTTTCTCAAGGGCGGCGTCTTTTGGGGCTGGCCGTCATCGCACACCACCGTCGCCTTTGCCATGACCGCGTGCCTCATCATGCTCTATCCCAAAAACAAGGCCCTCGTCATTCTTGCGGTGCTTTATGCGCTCTACATCGGCCTCGGTGTCTCGGTCTCAATCCATTGGTTCTCCGAATTCGTGGCCGGAGCCATCATCGGCGGCGTGATTGGAACCGTCGTGGGCAGAAGCTTCAATGCCCCCGCCCCGCAATAAATTCATCCACCGCGACGACCGCAGCAGTATGGGAAATCAAGGCGAGCGGAGCCGGTAGAAGCGACCGGGATAATTCGTCCACTGTGAATCACTGAAATAGGACGCCCCGCTCGCGAGTGTGTTGGTTCCCAACGGAGTCCAGACAGGATTGCCTAAATCAGTGGCGGCTTCCACTACTATGACCATATTACTGTTGCCGGTGATATTGAAACCGAGTCCGTTTGACTGCACTTTGAGGTTTTGAGCCTGTGGATTCCACAACACCGCAGGACGACCGTCAAAGGTAGTGCTCCAGCCCGTGGTTCCGGGCAAATAATAGATCACCGCATTGGTGGGAATGGAAAAAACAGTTAAATCATTGGCTGGTGTCGGGGCGTTCCCTTTGAAATAAACGCTCATCAGTTTGATGCAGGAAGAGAACGCATAGCTTCCAATGCTGGTGACGCTGTTGGGAATCGTGATGCTAGTCAGGCCGTAGCAGACCGCGAATGCGCCTATTCCGATGTTGGTGACACTATTAGGGATTATGACGCTGGTCAGGTTTTCGCAGCCATCGAATGCGTTGTTCCCGAAGCTGGTTGCACCGTTGGCAATCGTGAAGCTGGTCAGAGCGGAGCCAGCGAACGCTGAATCCCCGAAACTTGTGATACTATTAGGAATTGAAACACTGGTCAAATTAGGGCAATAAGCGAACGCTTGAATTCCAATGCTGGCGATGCTGTTGGGAACCGTGACGCTGGTCAGACTGGTGTCGTCGGCGAACGTGTAGTCCGCGATGCTGGTGACAGGTAGGCCATTGATCGTGCTTGGAATATTGAGCACACCGCCGGGACCCATGTAACCAGTGATGGTGATCGAGACAGCATTAGACGATGTCGTGATTATGCCTTTGTTGGTGATGGTGATTGTGGCATAATTGGTGGTGTAATTGTATGGCATCAGCATGTTCCACAGCGCAGTCGGACGAATGTCAAATCTCACGCCCCAATTTGTGGTTCCAGACAAATAATAGACCGTCGCACTGAAGTCATCTAAAAACACGGACAAATCATTTGTCGGAGTCGGGGCGTTGCCTAGGAAATAGACGCCGGTCAGTGAGCCGCAGTTTAGGAATGCCCCGGTGCTGATGTTGGTGACGCTGTTACCGATTGTCACGCTGACCAGCTTAGTGCAGTAACAGAAAGCGTTGGTTCCAATGCTGGTAACTCCATTGGAAATCGTTGCGTTGACCATGCTGACGCAATTGGAGAAAACCCCTATTCCCATTTTGGTAACGCTGCCTGGAATTGTCACGCTGGTAAGGCCGTCGCTTAAGAATGAATATTTTCCGATACTGGTGACGTTTGTGCCAATCGTTACACTGGCTAGGCTGGCGCAGTAAGCAAACGCATAGCTTCCGATGTTGGTGACTCCATTGCCAATGGTGACATTGGCCAGGCTGGTGCAGTCATAAAACGCACTTCCACCGATGCTTGTCACGCTGTTGGGAATCGTGACGCCGCCCAGATTATAGCAGTAAGAGAACGCTCCGCCCTGGATGGTGGTGACGCCAACGGGGATCGTAATGTTGGTCAGGCTGCCGCATTGTTCGAACGCATAGTAGCCGATGTTGGTAACACTGCTGGGAATCATCACGCTGGCCAGGCCGGAGCCGTAGAATAAAGATGTCCCAATGCTGGTGATGCTGTTTGGAATCGTCACACTGGCCAGACTGGGGCAGTAAGAGAATGCTTCGTCTCCGATGCTGGTGACGCTGTTGGGAATCGTGACGCTGTTCAGACTGGTGCAATTTTGGAACGCCCCGATTCCGATGTTGGTGACACTGTTCGGAATCGTGATGCTGGCCAGGATGGTGCAGTAAGTAAAGGCATTGTCACCAATACTGTTGACGCTGCTTGGGATCGTCACGCTGGCGAGACTCGTGCAGGAATAGAACGACCAGTTCCCGATGCTGGTGACGCTGTCGGGAATCGCGACGCTGGTTATGTCGCCGTATTCGAATGCGTAGTCCCCGATGCCGGTGACGGGCAGGCCATTGGTCGCGGCGGGGATGGCCACATCGCCGCCAGAACCGGTGTATTGAGAGAGGTTAAGAGAACCGTCGGTATTGGTCGTGAATTGGAACTGGGCCTGCGCCACGGCGGGCAGCATCAGCGCGCACAACAGCCAGATTTGAATCGGATTTCGCTTCGCTTTCATGTTTTTCAAAACACAGCCGCTTCCGACGCAGAATGTGACATAGGCCCGGGAAACAGCCTATTAGGTTTGATGTATCCGAGCGTATTCCTATAAAGCCAAAGTGTCAACAGAAAATTGGACATAAAGGGAGTCCGGTTCGATTTCATGCAATCGTTTTACACCCATTCCATGGGTGCGGGAAGTGTGCGTCTCGTCGCACACCCCATGTTTCTTTTTGCCAAAGGATGACGAAAAATGCTCCGTCCCAATCATCAGCACGGCGATAAATCCTTAAGGCACGGAGCGGATGCGCCAGAAATTGTTCGTGGTGGCGTCCGGCGCATTGCTGAACACCAGCGCGCCGAACGAGCCGGCGGCGTTGGTCAACTGCGGAATCCAGTTGGGCGGTGACAGGGTGGTGGCACGTTCCAGCGCGTAATTCGCATTGGCAACGCCTACAAAATTCAGTCGCATATTGATGCCACCCAATAGCTGGCAGCAAATTTGATTGTAACCCGGGTTGAAGGCAATTAGTTCGGGCCTGTTGGTTATGTTAAAAGTGCCGTCGCCAAGTTGCCCATAGTTATTGTAGCCCATGCCCCAAAGGCTGCCATCGCTCTTGATAAAAAAGCTGTGTTGGCCACCCCCGGCAAACGCCATGACGCCACTGGCCACAATCTGCTCGGGTCGGTTGGCATTGTTAAAAGTGCCATCACCCAACTCGCCATAATTGTTGTAACCCATGACCCATAAGCTCCCATCGCGTTTGAGAAACAGGCTATGCTGTCCTCCTCCGGCAATCGCCACAACGTTGCTGGCCACAATTTGTTCGGGCCGGTTCGTATTGATGTAAGTGCCGTCGCCCAACTGGCCGCTGTTATTTTCACCCATGCCCCATAGGCTGCCGTCTTTCTTGAGGAATAGGCTGTGGTATAGTCCTGCGGCAATCGCCGTGACATTGCTGGCCACGATCTGCTCTGGACTGTAGACTTCGTAATGTATCATGACGGAGCCTGAAGCGCCGTCCCCCAACTGGCCATAGGTATCGTCGCCAGTGGCCCACAGGCTGCCGTCTTTCTTGAGAAACAGGCTGTGGTAAAACCCGGCGGCAATCGCCGTGACGTTGCTGGCCATGATTTCCATTGGCATATTGGTTTCGAGATAAGCGCCTAACTCGCCATAACCGCTGTCACCCATGCCCCATAGGCTGCCATCGGTCTTGAGAAACAGGCTGTGCCAGTCTCCTGCGGCAATCGCCGTGACGTTGCTCGCCACAATCTGCTCGGGCTGGTTGGTTTTGAAGTTACCGCCGTCAGTAGTGCCGTCTCCCAATTCTCCGAACCAGTTGTAGCCCATTGACCACAGACTGCCGTCACTCTTAAGAAACAGACTATGCCAGTCTCCTGCGGCAATCGTTACGACATTAGTGGCTACAATCTGTTCTGGCCGATTGGTATTGTTGAAAGTGCCATCGCCCAACTGGCCATAATTGTTGTAACCCATGGTCCACAGACTGCCATCGCTCTTAAGGAACAGGCTTTGGTAGAATCCTGCGGCAACTTTGGTCACGGGTTGCGCAAAGACGGTTGAGGTTGAGAGCGCCAAAAGCACCAGCCAGATTTGAATCAGGTTTCGTCTGATCTTCATATGAAGACTGATTCTTTCACAGCGTCCTGAATATGCTTCCTAATTCAAAATCCTGTCAATCCACATTTTTTGTCCAACGAAAGACCAAATAAGGTGATATTGAAAAGGTGTTTTCCTGCGAGTTTTGATGCGGCTTTCGCCTGTTGCCCTTGAACATTCCGTTGATTCTGTCAAAAAGACCAATTCGTGTTTATCGGTGTCCATCTGCGTAATCCGCGAAATCTGCGGATAAAACATCCCCGTCTTGTTTCCAGCACTAGAATAGAAAACACGGCCTTGTCATCACGGCAGCCTGGCACGATAAAAGCGCCACACAAAATTGGTCGAGGCCGGATCGAAGAAGTAAATGGGATTGTTGCCTGCGGTATTGGTAATGAGCGGAATCCAGTTCACCAAATCGGTTGAACCGTCCACCACAATCGTCTGGCCGAACGCTCCGCTGATGTTGAACCCGAACTGGTTGGTCAAAAAGCCGAAACCGGCCCCGCTGTTGACAATTTGCGGAGGAGTGCGCGGAATGGTGACTGTGAGCGTAGCCACCGCGCTAGTCACGCTGCCATAGTTGTTGGTGACCACCACCGTGTAATTGCCGGTATTGTTTGTGGAAACATTCGACAACATGAGCATGCTGTTTGTGCCGCTCTGAACCTGGTTGGTGGCGGCAAAATACCACGCATAGACAAAGGGGCCCGAGCCGGCAACCGTTATCGAGAAACTGGGGCTGCTTCCCACCCCTGCTTGCTGGCTGGACGGTTGAGTAATGATGACGGGCGGGATTGGCTCGGTCAGGGTCGCAACGGCGCTGGTCACGCTGCCGTAAGAACTGGAGATAACCACCGTGTAGTTTCCGGCATTGGTTGCTCCGATATTATTGAGTGTTAATGTGGGATTACTGGCAACCTCGCGGATGCGGTTGTTGTATTGGTCAGAAATATACAGATTGCCTGAGGCGTCGAAGACTACACTGGTGGGATAATGCAGGCTGGCGCTGGTGGCCTTACCGCCGTCCCCCGCATAGGTTGCGCTGCCATTACCCGCCACGGTGGTGATGATACCGTTGGTAGCCACCATGCGGATGCGGTTGTTGTATTGGTCAGCAATATACAAGTTTCCCAAAGCGTCGAAGGCTACGCTGGTGGGATAATAAAGGCTGGCGCTGGTGGCCTTACCGCCGTCCCCCGCATAGGTTGCGCTGCCATTACCCGCCACGGTGGTGATGATGTCGTCGCCGTTCACCTTGCGAATGCGGTTGTTGTATTGGTCAGCAATATACAGATTGTCAGCGGCATCGAAGGCCACGCCATTGGGATGCCAGATCTCGGCTCTAGTGGCCTCGCCGCCATCACCGGCATAGCCGGAGTTGCCATTGCCCGCTACGGTTGAGATGATACCGTAGATGTCCACCTTGCGAATGCGATTGTTGTTTTGGTCAGCAATAAACAGGTTGCCGAAGGCGTCGAAGGCTACGCTGGTGGGATAATCCAGGCTGGCGCTGGTGGCCTTACCGCCGTCACCCGTAAAAGTTGCGCTGCCATTACCCGCCACAGTGGTAATGATACCGTTGGTGTCCACTTTGCGAATGCGGTGGTGGTATTGATCAGCAATATACAGGTTGCCGAAAGCGTCGAAGGCCACGCCAAAAGGCCTATACAGGCCGGCGTTGGTGGCCGCGCCGCCGTTACCGACATAAGCGGTGCTGCCATTGCCCGCCACGGTTGAGATGATACCGTTGGTAGCCACCATGCGGATGCGGTTGTTGTATTGGTCAGCAATATACAAGTTTCCCAAAGCGTCGAAGGCTACGCTGGTGGGATAATAAAGGCCGGCATTGGTGGCCGCACTGCCATCCCCGGAATAGCTATTGGTGCCATTGCCCGCCACGGTATTAATGATGTTGTTTGGTAAATTGGTGCCGTTAAACTGCCATTGGTAGGTGAATGGTCCAGTCCCATTCACGGCCACGCTGAAGCTCACCGCAGTTCCCGGCAGATTCGTCTGACTGGCTGGTTGGGTGGTTGCCGTGATAATCCCAACCAGCAAGGTGGCAACTTGGCTGGTCACGCTGCCATAGTTGTTGGTGACCACCACTGCGTAATTGCCCGCTTGCGCGGGTTGAATGCTACTGATCGTCAACACGGTATTGGTTGCCCAAACAAGATTGGTCCCGTTGCAACTCCACTGGTAGGCCAGTGGCGATGTTCCGCCGGCCATCGTCTCCAGCGTAACGGTGCTGCCAACGAGCACTTCCTGGCTCACCGGCGACACGGCGATGAATACCGGAACTGGATTTACCGTCAGCAGCGCGTTGGAACTAACCGTCGAGCCGAGCAGATTGCTCACCGCCACCGTATAATTCCCCGCCTGCGCCAGTTGGACATTGTTCAGAACCAACGACGCATTGGTGGTGCCATTCAGATTCGTGCCGTTGCAACTCCATTGGCAAATCAAGGGCAGCGAACCAGCAACCTGCACGTTGAATATCGCAGTGCTCCCTGCCGCCACCGCTTGGTTCGAGGGTTGGACGATAATCACCGGCGGCGCATCTTGCACCATCAGCACGGCATTTGAACTGATCATCAGGCCGGCCGTGTTGCTCACCGCCACCGAATAATTCCCCGCCTGTGCCAGTTGGACATTGTTCAGCATCAAGGTCGTGCCGGTTGCCCCGACAAGATTCGTCCCGTTAAACTGCCATTGATAGCTCAACGGCGGGGTGCCGCCAGCTAGCACGTTGAAGGTTGCCGTGTTACCCACCAGAACCGTTTGATTGGCCGGCTGGAAAATGATGACGGGTGCGATGGATGAGTTGTTGGTCATCAATAAATAAATATTCCCGCCGCCATCGCTCCCGCCGCTCGATGTCGTGCCGTAGAAATTGCCGGTCGCACCCTGCACCAGTTCCGCATCCGGGCCGGAGCCGTTGACTTCATTGAATGAAAGTAAATCAGTCAACGAACCCGAAGGTGTCATCTGAAACACGACACCTTGTTCGCTCACTCCGCCATAAAAGGTCGAACCATAAAAATTGCCATCCGTGCCTTGCACCAATCCTACCGTCGGACTGCTGCCGTCTGATCCACTGAACGTGTAAAGCGTGGTCTGCGTGCCGGTGGGCGTGACGTTGAAGATGGTCCCATTCCCATAAGTGCTGGAACCGTAAAGGTTGCCGTTATTGCCTTGAACCAATGGTGCCACCGGGATGCCGTTCTGGTTGTAGCTAAATGCGGCTACGCTTGAGAGAACTCCCGCGTGGGTCATTTTGAATGTTGTGCCGTCGTAATTTGTGCCGCCAATGGATGTCACCCCGTAAAAATTCCCGTCGGCTCCCAGCACCAATCCCGTCGCCGGATAATAGCCGTTCCCATTGATTGAATTGAACGACACCAACGAAGTGAGCACGCCATTCGTATCCATCTGAAAAACCGTGCCACAATCGTTCGAACCGCCCCGGAAAGTGGTGCCGTAAAAAAGGCCGTTCGTTCCCAGCACCAGCCCGCCATAGGGATATGAACCGTTTGTGCTATTGAATGAAACCAACGTTGTCAGCGCGCCGCCTGAAGTCAGGCTGAATATCGTGCCGAGGTTGCTTGTGCCTCCGTCGCAGGTAGTGCCATAGAAAACATTATTGGACCCCAGTGCCAGACCAGCCGCCGGATAAGCACCGTTGGTAAAATTGAAGGTAGCCAGCGTCGTGAACGTTCCCGCAGCCGTCAGTTGAAAGACCGTTCCGTAGTTGTTCGTGCCGCCATATTCCGTCGTGCCGTAATAATTTCCATCCGCTCCGAGGAGCAGCCCGGCATGGGGATTGGCACCTTCGGTGCTGTTCAAATTCGCCAAGGTCGTCAGCGTGCCGTTCAAAGCCAGTTTGAAGACGGTGCCATTGCCGCCGGGAAGGCTGGATTCGGTCGTGCCGTATAAATTCCCGTCCGCCGCGAGCAGCAGCGGCGAATCCGGACCGGAGCCGTTGGCACCGTTGAACGAGACCAACGAGGTGAGCGTTCCCGAAGGTGTGACTTGAAAGATCGTGCCAAATCCATTGGTTCCGCCGCCCACGGTGGTTCCATAAAAATTGCCATCCCCGCCAAGCGTCAATCCGGCCTGCGGACCAAAGCCATTAATCCCGTTAAAGGAAACCAACGTGGTCAGCGCGCCATTCGTCGTAACCCGGAACACTGTGCCAAAACCAAACCTGCCGCCCGTAAAAGTTGTGCCGTAGTAATTGCCATCGGCCCATTGCAATAATTTTCCGGTTGGAAAACTGCTGTTCGCGCCGGTGAACGAAGCCAGCATCGTCAGCACGCCGGAAGATGTGACTTGAAAGACGGTTCCATAGTTGCCAGCGCCGCCGGATTGTGTTGTGCCGTAAAAATTCCCATCCGTGCCCTGCACCAACCCCGCCCACGGTGCCGCACCGTTGGCACCGGTGAACGAAGCCAATGTGGTCAATGCGCCGGAAGATGTGACTTGAAAGACGGTTCCATAGTTGCCAGCGCCGCCGGATTGTGTTGTGCCGTAAAAATTCCCATCCGTGCCCTGCACCAGTTCGCCAAATGGGGAAGCGCCGTTGCTGTTGTTGAACTGAACCAGCGTGGTCAATGTTCCCGACGGAGTGAGTTGGAAAACCGTGCCGGCATTGTTCGTGCCTCCCGACTGTGTCACCCCATAAAAGTTTCCGTCCGTTCCCAAAGTCAGCCGGGACTTTGGATCCATGCCATTCGTGCCGTTAAAGCAAACCAGATTGGTGAATGCCCCGTTGGGGGTCACTCGGAAAACCGCTCCGTTACCGGAGGAACCGGCCTGGTGCATCGTGCCGTAGAAATTTCCATCCGCGCCCTGCACCAACCCAGCGGGCAGGAAATCAGCATTGGGAAACGCGTGAATTTCAACCTGCAGAGCGGCGCGCGCGATGAATCCGGGCAGGAAAATCATCAGACCAATCAACACTGCACCGCCCTGAAACTTCCCACACCGGCGAATGTGATTTTTTAATGTAGGCTTCATTTTAATCGGTGGTGATTAACGCCTGCGAATCAATGGTTAAGTTCGAGACAGTTATAAATCTGATTTTCGCCCTCCCACGAAGCCGTGCTTTCCCCAATTGGCGTTGTCTGAATCAAATTGTAAGCCTGAACATTCTGCGAAAACTGCACGCTGCCATCGGTAAAAAGCACATTCCAGCCACCGTCACGAAAATGAACGGGAGTCGTAGCAGCACCAAAATAGTCCACGACAAACAATTTGTGCGGCGGCAAATCGCTGATTTTTTGGTAAAGACGAAGAACGATTCCATTGGTTGGGTCAGTTATTCGCGGATTAAATGCATAGCTGGATCTGACTGTTCCACTTGAATCGGTTGTCAATAAAGGCAAATAGTAGTTGGCTCCCAAAAAACCAGTGCCCCATTGATCGGGGCAGTAAAATATGCTCCCATTGCCGGCAAGCCCAGCGTAAAAAAGATACCCAAGATTTTGGTAATAGCTGGACGCAGGCGTTGCATTTGTGGGAACTAATGAATTTGGCGATCCACTAGCCACATAATATGAATAATGCATGCCTTCCAAATTGTTAAACCCCCCGCCAGCGTTGCCACCGCCAACCGTGCATATTGGCAGCCAATCGCTGTATTCCGCAGCATACATCGTGGTTGCCGCACTAATCTGGCGGAGGTTGTTGGCACATTGCGCCCGTCCGCCTTTGTTGGCCGCGCCGGCCAATGCCGGCAGCACCAGTGCCACCAGCACCGCAATTGTCCCGATCACCACCACCAATTCGGTCAAGGTGAAGGCGCGTGCTTTATTTGAAGTCTGCTGTGGGTGATTAGGAGGATATGTCGCTTTCATAGCATCAATTCGGGATTTTCCATATAGCTCTAGCCCGCGACTAGCATGGGTGATTTTCGTGATTCTCTTCCTGTTCCATCGGATTGCAAGAACTTTTTTCCAGTGTTTTCCTTCCGAGCGTGTTGGGCCAAATCGCGTTCTTGATGAGGTTGTTGCCGATCTACAGTGCGCCATCCCGCACCTTCCCTCATGGAGCCGAAGAATTGTCCTCCATCCCCTTGCCCCCCGTCTTGGCGTAGCACGTCCCGGCAGAGCGCCGCCGTATGGAAACAGATGGGAAAGATTGCGGCGGTCTGCCCGCTCAACGCTACGTTAGAATTTGGAATGGGGAGCGCGACCGTCCCGGTTGCTGTTTTCGGCGTCGCGCCGAAACCCCGTTTCCAAACTAAATGGTTCAACCAATGGTTCGGGCGCGACGCCCGAACCCGCAGGCGAGACGTCCGCGCTCCCCCCCAATCTGTCCAGTTTTTGGACACTTTCCGTAAAACTGGCTATTTTTGCGCATTTTGCCTCCAGGGTCGGTGATCAATCCATATTGTTTGGTTGTCAATCCACATTGATCCGTGACCGAGCCATATTGATTCGTCACCAAACAACATTGGCTGCTTATCGAGCTATATCATTCAGTCACAATGCCTTATTGATTTCCAATCGAACCATGTTGCCTGCTTATCAAGCCATGTTGCTTCGCGACAGGGTTAAATTGATCGGTCATCAATCCATATTGATTGCTCACTGAGTCATATTGCTCCACGACCAAGTCGTATTGATTTGCGACCGCGCGGCAGGGAATTTGGGCAGATTTTTCAGTTTTTTAGGCACTTATTGAAGTGGATTGCATGGATTAGTAATTGGCATGTTCTATGCTTGACACAATCCGAGGGCGTCGCACTGCAACGAAGGTTGCCGGGGCGTCTGAAAATTGAAGAATCCAGAAAGCATGACAAAATGAAAACAAAACAGGCACCTCTGCGCGTCTTGAGGAATTTTTACAAATATCCCGGACCGCAACTGGTAACCTTCAGCAGCAACATCGGCGTGAGCCTTGACCCCACCCTGTTCGTCAACCTTCCGGTGGCGCCCAAGGATATCAAGGCCATGTCGGATGACTTGAACGTCAAGCTGGCGGCCACCATCACGGGCGGCACTGTGGAAACCGCAGCCAAAGACAAGTCATTCGATACATTGACGGGCAGCTTGAACAGCGACGCCAACATTGTCGAAACCGTGATCGGAAACGACCTGGAGATGCTGCTGGCAACCGGCTTCCTGCCGGTCAGCACCAACCGCAGTTCGTCACCGCTGGACGACACGGCCATTGTGAGCCTGTTGAACAACGGCACCACGCAGGTGCTCGTGCAGTTGCTGCCGGTGCGCAATGCCAAGACGTATCAGGTGCAGACCAGCACGGACGGCGGCAAGACGTGGGTGGAGGCGGGCATCTCCACGCAGGCGCGCCGGATTGTGATTCCCAACCTGGTGCCGGGCACGACGTATGCCGTGCGTGCGCGCGCCATCGGCGGCAGCACCGGGGCGAGCAACTGGACCAGCCCCGGTTCAATAATGTCCACCTGAAAAGGCAGATGGTTATCTGGTTGAGGGTTGTCAGTTGAAAAGCTGAAATTCTGTGATTGGAGGCAGAACCAACCCTCAACCTTCAACCAATGTAGGAGACGACGTAAGGAGTCTCATTCCAAATTCGGAACCAGATAATGTGGGTCTCGTGACCTCGACCCCTACAATTTGTCCGGAATGTTTCCGGGCATCGGGCGGCTGGCAGACATCTGGATTCTTCGTTGCCGGCCGCCCGTTCATTTTTTCGGAGCCTTGGTAACTGCGGTCTCCCGTCGGAGAAAACCGCGAAATACGCGAACCACAAGAAAAGATTTGGCCACAACAGAACACAAAGACCGCAAAGAAATCATCCCTGTGTTCCTTGTGTTCTTTTGCGGCTGGATTGAATCCGCGTTCCATCCGTGTTTCATCTGTGGCCAAAAATTGATTTTTTGTTTAATTTGCGCGCATGAATTACCGCACTTTGGGCAGGACGGGATGGAAGGTTTCTGAAATCAGCTTTGGCGCGTGGGCCATCGGCGGCGCTTGGGGCGACGTGGATGACAAGGAATCGCTCGCCGCGCTCCATGCCGCGCTGGACGGCGGCGTGAATCTCTTCGACACGGCGGACGTTTATGGCGACGGCCGCAGCGAGCGGCTGCTGGCGAAATTGAAAAAGGAGCGGAAGGAGAAATTTTACATCGCCACCAAGGCCGGCCGCCGCCTGCCCAAGCAGACGCCGGAGGGTTACAACCACGCGAACCTCACTGGCTTCATCGAGCGCAGCCTGCGGAACCTGGACACGGAAACGATTGATCTGCTGCAACTGCATTGTCCGCCCACGGAGGTTTTTTATATGCCGGAGGTTTTCGGCTCGCTGGATGAACTGGTCCGGGCCGGCAAGCTGCGGCATTACGGCGTGAGTGTGGAAAAGGTGGAGGAGGCTCTCAAGGCGATTGAATTCCCGAATGTCCAGAGCGTGCAGATCATCTTCAACATATTCCGGCAGCGCCCGGCGGATTTGTTTTTTGCGGAGGCAGAGAAGCGCAAGGTGGGCATCCTCGCGCGCGTGCCGCTGGCGTCGGGGCTGTTGTCGGGCAAAATCACGCGGGAAAGCAAGTTCGCGAAGGACGACCACCGGAATTTCAACCGGCACGGCGAGGAGTTCGACCGCGGCGAAACATTCGCGGGCGTGGATTTCGAGACCGGCCTGAATGCGGTGGAGGAATTGAAATCGTTCGTGCCCGAGGGCGCGACGCTGGCGCAACTGGCGCTGCGATGGATTCTGGAATTTCCCGCCGTCACCTGCTCCATCCCCGGCGCGAAACGCCCGGCGCAGGTGGCGGAGAACATCGCGGCCTCGGCGCTGCCGCCGCTGTCGAAGGCGGCGCTGAAAAAGATCGAGACACTTTACACCGGCCAGATCAAGCCGCTGGTGCATCATCACTGGTAAGGCGATTTTCGATTTACGATACAAGATTTACGCGGCCCCCGGCATTTGGTAAATGACCCGTAAATCGTAAATCATATATCGCAAATACGTCTGCCAATCCGCCTTGCCGACCTGCCTGCCATGCGCTAGGTTTGGCGCGCTATGGATACGACGCCATTTTCGCAGGAGGCTGTGCCGCCAATGCCGCCCTCTTTCTCGCCGCCGCCGGTCATCTCGGCACCACAGCCGCCCAAGCCGCGCAAGGGCCGGGGCTGGATGGTTTTCGCCATCATCCTGCTTGTGCTGCTGGCGTTCAGCATGCTGGGAAATTTTGCGCAGGCCATTTCACACGCGATTGGCGGCGGTTTTAATCGCGGCTTCAAAACCAGTTCGGCGCGCGACATCGGACCGAAGCTGGAGGAATGTATTTTGGAAGACAATGATGCGCACAACAAGATCGCCGTCATCGAGGTGGACGGCATCATCACCAGCCACACCGCCGACCCGGCGGGCAACAACATGGTGGACGTCATCAAGGCGCAGCTTGACCGCGCGAAGGAGGACTCCCGCGTCAAGGCCGTCATCCTGAAGGTGGATTCGCCGGGAGGCGAGGTCATGGCGTCGGACCAGATCAACAAGTTGTTCGTGAAATTCCAGAA
>Ga0181525_10002461_pt1 | contig 15130 bp, 15 predicted proteins | sample PEATcosm2014_Bin_48_FD_121100 | JGI IMG/M metagenome (GOLD analysis project Ga0181525, IMG submission 121100) | Peatland microbial communities from MTU Mesocosm Facility, Houghton, MI, USA - PEATcosm2014_Bin06_10_metaG | ecosystem: Environmental > Terrestrial > Soil > Wetlands > Peat | place...
ACATGACCCGCGAAATGGGAAAAGTCCTCAAGGAGACTCGCGGCGATACCCAGGAAGCCATCGACACCGGTTACTATTTCGCCGGCGAAGGCCGCCGCATGTACGGCTTCACCACTCCCAGCGAGCTGCCCAACAAGTTCGCCATGTGTACCCGCCAGCCGGTCGGCGTCATCGGCATGATCTGCCCCTGGAACTTCCCCATGGCGATCCCTTCGTGGAAGCTCTTCCCTGCCCTTGTCGCCGGCAACACCTGTGTCATTAAGCCTGCGGAGGACACTCCTCTGTCGGTCTTTAACTTTGTCAGCGCGCTCACCGAAGCTGGAGTCCCCGGCGGAGCCGTCAACATCGTCACCGGCCATGGCGCCGACATCGGCACGCCGCTCACCGAGCATCCCCTGGTGCGCGCCATTTCCTTCACCGGATCGAGCGAGGTTGGCCGCATCATTGGCGAGAGCTGCGCCCGAACCTTCAAGCGCTGCTCGCTCGAACTCGGTGGCAAGAACCCTATGATCGTACTCAACGACGCCAATCTCGAATTGGCCCTCGAAGGCGCGCTCTGGGGAGCCTTCGGCACCGCCGGACAGCGCTGTACGGCCACCAGCCGCATCATTCTCCAGAAGGGTGTGTTCCAGCGCTTCGTCGAGGAACTCGTGCAGCGGTCGCAGAAGCTGCGCCTTGGCAATGGTCTGGATGAGAGCGTGGACGTGGGCCCGGTCGTCAACCAGCAGCAAATGGAAACCGTTCTCCGCTATATTGAGATCGGCAGAAACGAAGGCGCGCGCCTGGCCTCTGGCGGGAATCGATTGGACCGCGCCGAATACGCCCGCGGATTTTTCATCGAGCCCACGGTCTTCTCCGATGTTGATCCCAAAATGCGCATCGCCCAGGAGGAAATTTTTGGGCCGGTCGTATCCTGCATCCCGTGCGATTCACTCGAAGATGGAATTGAGATCGCCAACGATGTGAAATACGGACTCTCCTCCGCCCTGTATACCAGGGACGTGAACCGCGCCTTCGCCGCCATCCGCGACCTCGACGCCGGAATCACTTACATCAACGCGCCCACCATCGGGGCCGAGGTCCATCTTCCCTTCGGCGGCGTCAAGCAGACCGGCAACGGCCATCGCGAGGGCGGCGTTGGCGCATTCGACTTCTATACCGAATGGAAGGCCGTCTACGTCGATTACTCTGACCGTCTGCAACGTGCCCAGATCGACCGGCCGGAATAGACTTTTGCTTTCATCAGAAACCTCTTCAATATCTGCGGATTACAACGCTATCGCAGGGCCGTGGTAAAAGTCTTTTCCACGGCCCTTACAGATTGTCCAACCCACCCCTTTACCTCTGTTCCCAGACGTTGGTTGCAAAACCGTTGAGTTGTGACGGCAATCACGCTCCAATAAAACTTAAATAAGCTAATTTATCTTGCCTGATGCGATGTTCGGTCGCCATAACGTTTTAGAGGAGGCCCGGCTCCATGACTCATGTAATCATAGACACCTGCACGAAGGACGCGCTGTGCGTCGATGTTTGTCCTAACGAATGTATTCGCCCCGCCAAAAACGACACCGCGTGGCAACGTCAAGTGCGGTTGAACATTAATCCGGAAGAATGCCTTGATTGCGGCGCTTGCGTCGAGGTCTGTCCGACAAATTCCATCTTCCCTGCCGATGAACTTCCGGAGGAAAAGAAGAATTTTGCAGAGAAGAACGCTGACTTCTTTAAATAGGACTCGTACAACATATGTAGCGATTTCACTCGCCAGGCAAACAGCAACCCCTAATCTCAGTCAGTACCAGGTTAGGGGTTGCGACTCTGTCGCTTATCGCGGCTGTCCGTATCCGTGCGGCCTCGTCTAGCGCAAGGGACTCGCCATCGCATCCGGCATCTTGTGTCCGGCGTCGTTCAGATTGTGGTTCGCGTTTGAAGCTGTCTGCACTTCAATCTGGTCGTTCACGGCAACCCCAGTGACGGTCGCCTTTCCGCCAGCATAAGTTCTCAGGTCGTGGGTATCTCCTTCGAGCAAATATGGTTTGTCCCCGACCACCAGCACGAACCTCGACCCCTGCTGCACGCAGTCCAGAGTGCAGGTTTGCTGCGTCTGATTCCTTTGGCATGTGTAGTGATGCGTGACTCGGCCCTCACAGGTCACCGTTCCGGTCAGAGTTTGCCCCACCGGAGCTTGCGACTGCGCGATCGCGAACGCTGAGGCTAACGCTACAACGGCCACGACAAGAGTTAGATTTTTAACTGTTTTGTTCGGCATATCGACACCCTTTCTTTCACGCTTTTCCGGGCGTGTCGCCTTTCTTCTAGTGCGCTGGACGTCTCGTAACCAGAGCGGCCTTACTCCCACTCGGGCCTTCCGCACCCCTATCGAGGCTCCGATAGGCAATCAATTTACTGCTTTGGATGTTGGAGGACCTAAACGATAACTAAAACCTTCATAAAATTCTTCTAAATCGCTCAAAGCATAGTTCCGCGCGATAGAAATCTACTCGCGGAGCGACTCGCGCTTGCACTTCGCTCCAGCATAGGGTTCAATAAATACAGAGCCTCTTATTGAATGACTACCAACGTGACGTACCATATAGCGCCAGCAACCCGCATGGCGAACGTGAGCTATGCTATCCGCGATCTCGCCGTCGTTGCCGATCAGGTTGCGCGCCAAGGTCACAAGATTCTCTACCTCAATATCGGTGACCCCGGTAAGTTCGACTTCCCTACTCCGCCGCACATGATCGAAGCCGTGGAGCGCGCCATGCGCGAGGGCTTCAATGGCTATGGCGAATCGCTCGGCGAAGCCTCGGCCGTCAAGGCCATCCGCGCCCAAGCCGAGGCCCGGGGATTTCAGAATATTCAGGGCATCATGGTTGGCTTCGGCTCCGGTGAAGTCATCGACCACTGCCTTACTGCGCTGATCAATCCTGGCGACAATGTGCTCACGCCCTGCCCGGATTATCCCCTCTACGGAGCGGTGCTCGGAAAAATATCAGCCGAACCCAACCCGTACATGGTGAGTGAGGAGAACGGTTGGCAGCCTGACCTCGAAGACCTTGCGGCACGTATCAACCCGCGCACCAAGGCAATTCTGCTGATCAATCCCAACAATCCCACGGGCGCCATCTATTCGCGCGCCACACTGGAGCGGGTAGCCGAACTGGCCCGCCGCCACAATTTGCTGATTCTCGCTGACGAGATCTACGACAAACTCATTCTCGACGACGACTGCGAGCACCTCTCGATCGCAGCCCTTGCGCCCGACGTTCCGGTCATTACCTTCAATGGGCTGTCGAAGGCATATCTCGTCCCGGGTTGGCGCATTGGGTGGGCGGTTGCGACCGGTCCGGCGGAGTCGCTCCGCGATTATCTGGAGGCCGTCTACAAATTATTGCGCGCCCGGTTATCAGCTCCCCACCCATTCATGCGCGCGATCGCTCCTGCTCTTGAGGGGCCGCAGGACCATCTGAAAATCGTGCGCGAGAAGTTGCGCCGCCGCCGGGACCTCACGGTCGAGTGGGCGGCACGCACTCCGCGCGTTTCACTGGTCACTCCGCGGGGAGCTTTTTACGCCTTCCCTAAACTCGACATTCCCGAGGACGACCTCACGTTTGTCACCGAGTTGCTCACGCAGAAACATGTCTTATGCGTCCACGGCGCAGGCTTCGGACAACGCCCCGGCACGCGCCACATGAGAATCGTTTTTCTGCCGCAGGAAGAAACGCTTGTGCAGGCCTACAACAACATTACGGATTTCATCTCGCAACGTTATTGAGACTGAGCCCTCTCACCCGCCATGTGCGGGTGAGAGTTCGCTCTCCCCGGTCACCCCTTATTCTCCCCACTCTAACTCGCCATTCGCCGTCCAGAATGGGATGCAAAATTCATATAAATAATTTTGTCAAGCGCCGCAAACCACTATAAACACTGCACCAGAACAGCTATCACGCAACGCCATAGATTCCATCAATACATTCAATAACCGCTTAACCTCTAATTCACCATCCCCATAGCCCGGGGGCATATCATAGTAAGTAATATGAGTGAAGCAATGATTAAGCAGTATTTGTTCGCCAGCGACTTTGACCAGACCTTGAGCTTCAACGACTCTGGCCTGGTCCTCACCGAACTTCTTGGAATTCCGGTTGAGGAGTTTCAGGAAAAAGCGGCGGGTATGGCGCAGTTAAATCTCGTGCAGCAGGGCGCGGAACTCGCATACTTGCTCCTGCACGATCCGGCGTTCAGCTCACGTGTTCGCCGCGAGCATTTGGTCGAAACCGGTAAGCGCATTCCGCTCAAGGAAAACATCGAACTTCTCTACCGGACATTGCGGGGAGGCATTCCCGGCTATGAGTTCGACTTCTACGTACTCTCCGCCGCGCCGGTGGAAATCGTGCAGTCGGCGCTCGAAGGCATTGTGCCGGCCGATCACATCTACGGTACCGAATTCCAATACGGCTCCAGTGGTGCGATCGAGCGGCTCATTCGCTGCACGGCCGGTTACGGCAAGGTGACGCGCATCGCGCAACTCCAGGCCGAGCATGCCATCGGCCCCGATCACGTGGTCTATGCCGGCGATGGCAGCTCTGATATGAACGCCATGCTGCACGTAAATGAAGGGGATGGCCTCACCATCGCGGTTTCCGAATCCCGTTGCGTGACCCAGATTGCCCGGCGCACCGTGCTCAGCGATAACGCCCTGAGTGTGCTGGTTCCCATCCTCGAAGAGGTGGCCCATTGGACGCAGCCGCAGATTCGCCGCTTCTTTGAGTCACAAGGTTTTCTGGTGCAGGAGTGGGCGCGCATGCGCACCGATGTTCTCACTCTGCGCTCGACTTCCGCCGCTGCACCTTCGGGCGCGGTGGCCACCGCGGAGGCGCAGTGATGCTCAGTTGGATTGGCTGGATCGCAACGGCTTGCTTCGGCTTCTCCTATTTCTTCAAGAAACCCGCAACCCTTCGCTTGATACAAGCTGGCGCCGCGATTCTATGGATCACTTACGGATTGCTCATCCATGCGATGCCGGTCGTCGTGGCAAATGTTATCGTGGCGGTTGCGGCGTTATATTCCACCCTTGCCCGCAACTCGCAAAAAATGGAAACCACAACCTGAACTGCACTCATTCCCAGAGCAAGGCCCGCCTGTGCTGGCGGGCCTCGCTTTGGCCTATCATTGCAGCGTTGCTGAATCCCCTTCACTAATTCCTTGTTGAGATGTGTCCCCCTATTCAGCGTTGGGAATCGCCAATCAGCATCTCTGACGCAGGTTCCCATGGCGCTCGGCATGTGCGATTCTTTGTACCATGCAAATCCTACGGTCCATTCGCGCTCTGAGCCTTACGCTTCCAGTCTTCGTCTGTGCATTAGCGGCGATTGCGCAGCAGCCTCCCGCGGTTGCGCCGAATGCTGCCCCGCCGCCAACGTTTTCCGTGAAAGTGAAAGAGGTCAACCTGCTTGCGATTGTGCGCGACAAGAAGGGACAACCGGTAAACAATCTCGACCAACATGACTTTGTCTTGGAGCAGGATGGCCGTGCGCAGACGATCACCCGGTTGGTGCATGAAAGCGATCTACCGCTGACTTTTGGCGTACTCGCGGACACCGGCCCAGGACAACGTAAGGCACTGGCTGATGAGCGCAAGGCAAGCACCGACTTCGTCAATCGTCTGCTGCGCGAAAACAAGGACAGAGCTTTTGTGCTGCACTTTGACAAAGAGGTGGAACTGCTGCAGGACGTGACGACGTCGCACGACAAACTTGCCAAAGGGATCGACGAAATCTCGGTCGGTGACGCGCCGCACAACTCCGGCAGCGGACGCCGCCGCGACGATCAAGATCCGCAGCAGCAGCATTTCTTTTTCGGCGGCAGCATGTTGTACGACGCCATCTTTCTCTCTTCCAATGAAGTGCTCAAGAGCCAGCAGGGACGCAAGGCGGTAGTGCTGTTCTCCGATGGAGTGGACCGCGACAGCAAGACATCGTTGCCGCGCGCCATTGAATCAGCACAGCGCGCGGACACTCTCGTTTACTGCGTGTACGTTGCGCCGGAGCGCGAAGAACAACAACCGCAGGGCGGTGGTGGACGGCGCGGAGGAGGCGGCGGCTATCCTGGTGGCGGTGGCTATCCTGGCGGTGGCGGGCCATTTCCCGGCGGCGGTTATCCGGGCGGCGGCGGGCGGCGGCGGGGACCAGAGAGCACTCCGCGCGAGAACAAGACCGATGGCAAAAAGATTCTGCAGCAGATTGCAAAAGAAACCGGCGGAAGATATTTTGAGCTTTCAAAAAAGCTGACGGCAGCGCAGATCTATGCGCAGATCGAGGAAGAGATGCGGCATCAGTATAGCTTGAGCTATACGCCGGACAAGGCGGAGAACGGTTATCACAAACTGCATTTGAGTACTCGAAATGGAGATTTGACGGTCCAGACGCGAGAGGGGTTTTACTCGGAATAAGCAGCCAACGATTGACTGGAAGGATACGCGCCGGGAGGGGCAAATTACTGCTTTGTTAATGGTTGCGAGAGTCTCTCAACGATTGCCTGCCTAGTACTACTTCGGGGACAACTGTTGGCAATAAAAGCAATCTATGGGCGGTCGGAGAAAAAGCCGCGCTGGAGATCTGGTCGCCGTGGGGATTTCTTAGTTCGTTTGATCTCATAACAAGGCAAGAGCAAATCAAGGGCAATAATATGAGTAAAAAGCGCGGCCAGTGGGCCGCGCTTTTGGATGGCTGCTAAGGGAGACTAATTTGATCCGCCGTTTGTGGGTTTCTCGATTCCACTCTGATACGGCATGGCCATGGCTGCACTCTCCGGATTGAGGAGATTCTGCTGGCTGGGGCCAAGGCCGAGTTTGATAAGAGCACGGGCGTCGGGAATGATCTTCGTCTGCCAGTGATTATCATTCTGGAGGCGGGTCAAGGCGTCGCGGGTGGCCTGATCCCACTCACCGGTAGCTTCGCCATCAAGGTAGTGCTCACGGATCAGAGCCTGCTGAATTTCCAGGGTGCGGGCTTCATCGATAGCCTGCTGGCCATGGAACTTGGGTTTGGCGGCGGCTTGATATTTAACGCTTTGAACTTTGCCGGTATGTCCCCAGCGGGTGCTCGCAACAACCGTCTTCGAGGATTTGTGCGAATACGTTCTGGAAGAGGCGCGCGCGGTTGAGGCTTTCAAGTGTGTGTGCGATGAAGTGCGCACAATTGCGCTGGGCCTGGTTTTGAGAGCCGCTACTAAAGGCGAGGTGCATAGGAGAGCAACCGAGGCGATCAGGGCCGTGGTTTTTAACTTCGTAATTGACAACATCAACACACCTCTCCGGGGTAAAAAGATGCCCCGTGGCGTATCAGAATTCGACCGGGTGGAAGTGTTGTAGGCTTCGGTCGATTTCCCGCACGCCGCTGGACATCGAGAGTTTGATGTCCAGCGGCATGGTGGGGATTTCTATAGCCTACTACGGAAGGGTGCCCCCGAGAAAGGTATTTGTTGCGTTCTGGCCCTGTCCGGCTTGGCGAACGACGAAAACAACGTCCTGTCCTGACTTCAATCCGGATTCGATTTTGGTAAAGGAATCGGGATCGGTGACTGGCTGACGATTGATTTCAAGGATGACATCACCGCGTCCGATCTGGACCGAATCGGCGAAGCCTCCGGGCTTGACATCGATTACCAAAACACCCTGATTAGGCGGCAAATTCAGGCGTTTGGCAGCAGCGGCGGGAACCGGTTTCACGGTCACTCCGAGCTTGCCTTCCTTGGGCGCCTGCTCTTCGTTTTCCTCTTCGTTGGTACCTAACTGCGCCCCGAAGAGCTTCTGACGGTCGGCCACGGTTACGGTGGTCTCCTCTGGTTTCCCATTACGAAGGTATCCGATCCTCAGTTTGTCGCCGGGATGATGGGCACTGACCTCGGAGACAAGTTCATCGCCAGTGGTGACGTTTTTGCCGCCCACGGAGGTAATGGCGTCACCGGGTCTGAGACCGCCTTGCGCGGCGGGGCCGCCGGGTGTGACGTCCTGCACGATGATGCCTTTGCCGCCGCCATACATACGCGTGACCGCGGGGTTGGGCTCCGCACTGAAGGTGATGCCGATGGAGCCACGCTCGACTTTGTGCGCGGGCGAGACCAATTGGTTGAAGACCTGGGCGACGGTATCGGATGGGAGAGCAAAGCCCACGCCCTGATATCCGGAGCTTTCCGTGTAAATGGCGGTGTTGATACCGATGACCTCACCATCCATGTTCACCAAGGGACCGCCGGAGTTACCGGGGTTGATGGCGGCATCGGTCTGGAGGAAGGACTGGAACTGGCGTCCGGGGACGATATTGCGGCCCTTGGCGCTGATTATTCCGGCCGTGACGGTGGACTTGAGTCCGAAGGGGCTGCCGATGGCTAGAACCCAATCGCCGACCTGCATGCTGTCAGAGTTGCCGAGTTTGGCAGCGGGCAGCGGGTGGTTGACATCGATCTTGAGGACGGCGAGATCGGTCTCGCGATCCGTGCCGATGACCTTGGCAGGATAGCTGACCGTCGCGGGTTCACCCATGAGGCTGACGCGGATGCGGTCGGCTTTATCCACCACGTGGAAGTTGGTAACGATATAGCCGTTGGGGCTGACGATGACGCCAGAGCCGAGCGACTGCGAGGTCATATCACCGCCGTCGGGTACTCCTCCGGGAGCATTGCCATTGGGCTCCTGACCGAAAAAGCGGTCGAACCAATCCTGCAGGTTGCCGTTGCCGCCGTTGTCCTGATCGTCGTCCGGATTGTTCGGCGAGGGCATGCGGTGAAGACGCTTGTGAGGGTTTTTAATGGTGGATTCCGTATTGATGTTGACGACCGTGGGCTCGACGGCCTTGGCGACGCGAGCGAATTCATTGTCATGCTGGTGGACGGCGGGCACACTCAACTGAGGTGCGTCGGCGCTGTCTACGGCCTTGGCGCGAGCCGTGTAGGTGAGAACGGTGCCGATCATCAGCACCAACGCCATAGTGACTGATCCTACGAAAAGTGGGGCAAAACGATTTCTCTTCTTGTTGGTCATCTGATCCTGCGGCAATCCGCTTGCATCTTTCAGCGGTTCCATGTGCCCTCCGGCAAAGTCAATCTGCAACCTATCTTAACCCGGTGGAAAGAAAGGCGTGCGCTGGGCCGGGCGTAGAAATTCCACGCCGGTTCAGGTTGGTTAGACGCGCAAGTGTGGGAATTCGTTAACAAATTTCGGACTAGGGGGCAGTTATCGGAATTAGGGAAAAGAGCTGAGGGGAAAGTCAGGTTCAAAGTTTCAAGATTTCAAAGTTTCAAAGTTGAAAGGCAAAAACCTCCTCAACAACAGCCGCAACTCTGTCCGCGCATGGCACGACGGCCTTCAAGAATCAGAATGGGAGTGGCGGCGAGGGCGGCGAGGGAATCTGCCGAGGCGATATGGAAGGCGGCGTTGAGGGCGAGTCCGGCGAGCGCCATGAGGGCGAGATAGGCGCAGGTGGCGGATTGGACCGCGTCGGCGGCGAGAGCATTGTTAGCGGTTCGGCGCGCGAGTTTGCGCTTTTGCCACGCAAGCAGAGGCATGACGAGCAGAGCCGCCATGGTGATGGCGATTCCCAAGGGGCTTGCCTCAGGTTGAACCTTGCCGGCCAAGGCCGCCACGGAAGTGAAGGCGACAACCGCGGCGAGAATGAAGAGCAGAACGCCGGAGGCGGTGTCGATTTGGTGGTGGTTGAGGCGGAAGCGGGGAGCCACGGCAAGGATGACGAGCGAGGCGGAGAGCAGTTCGACAAAACTGTCAAAACCAAAGGCGAGGAGCGCCGGGCTATGCGCGCGGACAGCAGAGAAAAGCGCGACGGCACACTCGATGAGCATCCAGGCGAGGGTGACGGACTGGAGGAGGATGAGGCGGTCTCGGGTGGGGACTGTGGTCATAGGTGACTGCGTTAACTGGCTTCTTCAGCGAGTTCTTCTTCGGGCTTTTGGACGTGGCCGAGGAGTTCGCTGGCGAGGACGCCGGTGAGGATGAGGGCGGCTCCGAGCAGGCCTCTGGAGCCGAGGCGCTCCCCGATAAGGATGTAGGAGGTGAGTCCGGCAAAGACCGGCTCCAGGGAAAAGATGAGGGCGGTGTGAGTCGGCGGCGTGAAGCGCTGCGCCCAGGCTTGGACGATGAAGCAGGCGACGGTTCCGAGCAGGGCGGTGACCGTGAGCGCCCACAGCATGGCGGGATTAAAGCGGATGAAGCCATGACGGTCGGCAATGGGGATGGAAATCAGCATCCAGAGCGCACAGACGGCAATTTCGACAGGGACGAGGTGGGCAAAGTCGTAGTGCTGGGCACTGCGTCCGAGGATGATGATTTGGAAGGCAAAGGCTACGGCACAGGCAAGGGTGAGGAGGTCTCCGCGATTGAGCGAGGCGAGGGAAAGTCCCTGGCCGGGCGGGACGCAGAGCAGGTAGAGGCCGATGAAGGCGGCGCAAACTCCGGCGAGGGTGTAGCGGTTGACATGACGCCGCCAGAGGATGGCGAGCAGCAGCGGGACCAGTACGACGGAGATTCCGGTGAGGAAGGCGGACTTGGAGGCCGAGGTGTAGAGCAGGCCGGCGGTTTGGAATTCATAGCCGAGCCACATCAGGGTTCCGATCTCAAAGCCGGCGCGCAGAGCTCCGATGGGAAGGTGGCGCAAGCGGCGAAAAAAGATGAGACCGAGGACGATGGCGGCAAAGGTCATGCGCACGGCGTTGAAGACCAGCGGGGTGGCGTCGGCGAGCGCCGACTTGATGACGATGAAGGTGGAACCCCAGACAAAAGTTGCGGCCAACAGCAGGAGATGAGCCTTGAGCGAACGCGACATCAGCGGGGCTCCCTTGGATTGGGCTCGGCGTCGCGTGGGCGAACGGCGGGCGGGAGACCGGCAAGAAGAAGAATGAGCAGAGTGAGACGCTTGAGCGCCTGCTCGCGTCCGGCGGGCTCGTACCACTCGTGCAACGTATGGGCTCCGCCACCGGTGCCTCCGCCGCCAAGGGAGATCGCCTCCAGACCGAGGGAGAGCGGGACGTTGGCATCGGTGGAAGCGCGGAGAAGTTGCGACTGGATTCCGAGCTGGGCGTCCACGGCGCGGATCGCAGCCAACAGAGGCGAGGAGGCAGGTAACTCGCCAGCCGGGCGCTCGCCGATTTTGGTGATGGAATGGCTGAGGCGGGCGTGGGGCTGCGGCGCGCGAGACTCGGCTTCCGCGCAGGCGTCGGCAACCACGCGGCGAAGCTGCTGCTCGAGATCGTCGAGACGCCTGGGATCGGCGGAACGGAGATCGACCTTGAGAGTGGCGCGCTCGGGAATGGTATTGACCGAGGTGCCACCCTCGATGGTTCCGACATTGAGCGTGGTGCGGGGATTGGAGGGCAGAGGGATGCGGAACAGCGCTTCCACGGCGAGGGCTGCGGCAACGATGGGGTTGGGCGCACCGTGATCGCTCCAGGAATGGCCGCCGGGGCCGGTAATGTCGATCTCAAAGCGGCGGCTGCCCAGCGCCTGCGAGATGATGTTGCCATTCCCGGCGCCGTCGAGCGCAATGAGGCATGCCAACCTCGGTGCGAGGTCATCCGCGGCGGTGGAATGCGAGGCGAGGCATGCGCGGTAGAGGTGGCGGATGCCACGCAGATTGCCTTCGCCCTCTTCTCCGACATTGGCAACGAAGAGTAAGGGAGCGGAGGTGACGATTGCCACCTCGTGTAAGGCCGCGGCCAAGGCCCAGAGAGCGGCGAGTCCGCAGCCATTGTCACTGATGCCGGGACCGATAAGGCGGTTTTGCTCGCGCTGCACCACGGCAGCGGAAAGGAGGGTGGAGGCGGGAAAAACGGTGTCCAGATGAGCGCTGACGGCGACGACGGCTGGGGCTTTCGTCTCGCCCCCACATTCGCCAACCGCGGGCGGATGTTGGCCACCACCGGGACGGGCGGCGAGCAGGTTCCCTACGGCATCGATGGTAGCGGTCAGGCCGAAGGGTTGGAGACGCTCGCTGAGCCAGAAGGCGCGAGTTTGCTCGGCAAAGGGCGGCGCAGGAATGGCGGTGATGGCGAGTTGGAAGTCGGCAATGTCGCGCTCATGGCGGGAAAACCATTCGAAGAGGCGGTGGACACGGGGGTCGGCAGCGAGGCGCACGAGATCCTCGGCGAACGTACTGGGCTGAGTACGCTCGGACTTCCATCGTATCCAGGGGCGGAATGGCATTTCAGAAATGATATCCTATGCTTCCAACTATTGTGGAATCATAATGATACCGTCCTGAGATGTTATGTTTGGTTCCCTGCGCCGTCAACTCCACTCAGACCAAACGTCGAAGCCTATTCTCATACCGTTCTCAGCATTTCAAGCAGGTTCTTAGGGTAGATGGGCTTGGGCAGAAACTCGAAATCATAGCCACGTGCGCGGGCACTTTCCAGTGGTTGCACTAGTGTGACCCGAGAAAAGAAGTATTTTGCAGGCGGGAAGGAAGCCGCGAATGACAATCATGGCCTCAATCCCACTAAGATACGGCATGAAGATGTCACTGATAATGAGATTGGGTTCCAGGTTCTCAGCGACTTCAACGGCTTCAATGCCTGAATAGGCGGCGGAAGCCTGAAAGCCAGCCCTATTGAGAATGAGGACCAGCGTATCGGCAAGGAAGGGTTCATCATCCACTACAAGCGCCTTGGCCCCGGAAATCATAACACCCCACTTGGTGCTAAGTGTTCCCGTAAACGTTAACACTGTCTCCGTAGAGTTGCGATCTGATGGCAGACATAGACGAAAGAAATGGGCCGACTCAGGCGCGGGCATACATACCGGGACATTAACTTACTTTAGGAGTGACAAGGCCGCACAGGTTCGATTGATCTTCTCTTGGTCAGCGGCGATTACGTGCACAAATTCCAGGCTGTACTGGTAACTTTCGCGGCGGCGAATGATCGCTTGCAGCAGCACACCGGTGGCGGCATAGGGCAGCTCGAACTGCAGTTCAATCACGTCGCCTAACGGCAGGTCCGCAGCGATCACGGCGGAGATGCCACCTTGGCTTAGATCGACAATACGTCCGTGAATCGACCGGCTTCGGTCTTTGGGGCGTACGACCAGCCTGGTATCAAGGTGATGGCGAACGAAGCGCCGCCGATTAGACGGATCGCTCGCCGGAGGCGAGTCTACTCGCAGTGTCGCAGTCTCATAGCGCATAACAAAGCTCCTGACTAGACCAACAATTCGGGGACTTCCAGAAGGCCCCGGTTGAAAGTTCGGGCGAAGGCGTCAACGACCGCCGGATCAAAGTCGGTTCCTGCCCGGTTCACGATGTAGTCCCGGACCTCAAACGGTGGCATGGCCTTGCGGTAAGGGCGATCACTGGTCAGGGCGTCGTAGACATCGGCCACCGTGATGATGCGAGCGCCTAGTGGAATGTCTTTTCCGGCCGGTTCAATTTCGCCCGAGCCATCGAACCTGTCATGATGCGCCAGAATCAGCGGCACCACGCGCCGCAGTGAGCCTCTGGCCAGATCTACAAGATCTCCGCCACGGCTGGCGTGCTGGGCCATCTCGTCATGCTCATGGGCGGTGAGCCGGGCACTTTTGTAGAGGACCTGGCGACTGACCTCAAGCTTACCAATGTCATGCAGCAAGCCGGCGGCGCGCACATCCTCGATGAGTTCGGCCGAGGCTCCCAAATCCTGCGCGATCTGGGTTGCGTAGACTGACACGCGGTAGGAATGATTCTGGGTGTAGCTGTCCTTGGAGACAAAATGACACAAGATCATCAGCACGCCATCGTAGGTCTCTCGAAGCTCGCTGTATTGTCTTGTCTTGTGTTCGTAGAGCGTTCCCATTCCGTAGGCAGTGATCAGCAGTATGCCAGCCCAGATGGTGAGATCCTGCCACTGCTGAATCCGATCCGTGTGTTCCTGAACGATGAATGGACTGAAGTGCAGGATGAGCAAAACCATGAGGATGCTGGCGACCGCCGTGAGCACGGCATGACGGCGTCCATAAAAATATGCAGAGAAGAGCGTGGGCAGACCATAGAAGCCGAGAAGCACTCGATGAGAGGCCACCACAAAGTTGATTGCGGCGGCAATCACGAACATGGACAACAGCAGCCACAATTCCTTGTTAACGTCGAGAACCTTGCTGAATGCCTTCAATCGCGTCACTTGATTTCCTCTGACCAACCGCGCAGCAGCTAGCACATTACGGGCAGGAACTATCGTTCATGCACTATCGTTCACGGCCGGATGGGATGCAAGTAACCGGCGTAATCGTGCGCAACATTACTGCAAGATGCGGGCAGTAATGGTGCGAGACATTACCGCGGGATGCGGGCAGGTGACAGGCCGTGCATTTACCGGCGGGGATGCAGGAAAGCCGGGATAGAACGGAGGGCGGCCGTAATACGGCGACGGAGTCCGGTGGCGTGGACAAAATCGGTGAAGGCCGCCATTGGGGCGAAGTTTCCTTCATAGGGATACCACCAGAGTTTTTTCATCCGGGGAGTGCGATCGACATCGAGGTAGCTGGGGCGAACCAGTTCCTGCATACCGAGGAGGCCGTGGGTGCGTCCGATGCCGCTTTGCTTGAGGCCTCCGTGAGGCGCGGCGCTGACGGCGAAGCCGGAGAGCAGATCGTTGACCAGGACGGCACCGGCAGCGACACGGCGGGCGACCGCAGCGGCATGAGCGGTGCGGCCCCAGACACTGGCGGCGAGGCCGAAATCACTATCATTGGCGAGCGCGATGGCTTCCTGATCAGAACTGAAGGGCAGGATGGGGAGGACGGGGCCGAAGGTTTCCTCGCGCATCAGGCGCATGGAGTGGTCGACATCGGTGATGAGCGTGGGGGCGTAAAAATTGGGGCCAAGGTGAGCAAGTGGCTCTCCGCCGGCGTGCACGGTGGCGCCATGAGCGCGGGCTTCCTCAACCTGACGGGCGACGATCTGGAGCTGCTTCAAGCTGATGAGCGGACCGAGATCAGTATCGGGGAGAGAACCGTCGCCGACCTTGAGTTTGGAGATTTTTTCCAGACAGCGGGCGAGGAATCGCGAATAAATACTGCGGTGCACGTAACAGCGTTCGACGGCGATACAGCTCTGTCCTGCGTTCATCATGGAGCCCCAGACGGCGGCAC
>Ga0181525_10002462_pt1 | contig 15130 bp, 13 predicted proteins | sample PEATcosm2014_Bin_48_FD_121100 | JGI IMG/M metagenome (GOLD analysis project Ga0181525, IMG submission 121100) | Peatland microbial communities from MTU Mesocosm Facility, Houghton, MI, USA - PEATcosm2014_Bin06_10_metaG | ecosystem: Environmental > Terrestrial > Soil > Wetlands > Peat | place...
CGCACCACCAAAAGGATCGCTAACTGTTTCGCGCCGCGCTCCGTTTTGCGCGAGTTCATTAGAAGCGCAGGGACGAGGGGACGCATTGCTGAACTCCTCACTTCAATTGTGTACCGCCTAACATCGATTGTAACGCTAAAAACAGCCGCGGCATTGTAAAATCCGGTCTTACGCAACAACTTTGAAACGCACCGTTAGTACCAGCCGTAACATGCCCGCCTTATCAAGCAAAGACGCGGCTGAGGATCGTGCGGTTTCACCACCACAGGTCTCGGTATAATCAAGGAATGCCCGAAGTGCGGCACTCCGTCTGCGCGCTCGATTGTCCCGACTGCTGTTCGTTGCTCCTCAATATACAAGACGGCAAAGCTACCTATTTGCGTGGTAATCCGGAACATCCGGTGACGCGCGGGTTCCTGTGCGGCAAGGTGGCGCGCTACCTGGATCGCGAATACTCGCCGGACCGTCTGCTCTATCCGCAAAAACGCGCCGGCGCCAAGGGCGAAGGCAAATTCCAGCGGATTTCCTGGGACGAAGCGCTGGATACCATTGCCGCGAGCTTGCGGAAAGTTTCAGACCAGTACGGGCCCGAAGCGATTTTGCCCTATAGCTACGCAGGCACCATGGGATTGCTGAACGGCGCCGGCATGGATCGCCGCTTCTTTCACCGGCTGGGAGCGTCGCGGCTGGATCGCACCATATGCTCGGCTGCCGGAAGCGCGGGCTTGATGGCGACGCTCGGCTTTCGTTACGGTACCGAACCCGAACAGTTCCGCCATTCCAAGCTGATCATCGCCTGGGGCGCGAACGTCCTGGCCACCAATGTCCATCTGTGGCCGTTCATTGTGGAGGCGCGGCGCAATGGCGCGCGATTCTACACCATCGACCCGGTCCGCAATCGCACCGGAAAACTGGCCGACCGGCATTTCGCGATTTACCCGGGCAGCGATCTGGCGCTTGCTCTGGGCCTGGCGCATGTGATTATCGGCGAAAATTTACACCACGCCGATTACGTAGCGAAGTACACTAACGGATTTGACGCTTTCGCAAAGCTCGCCCGCGACTATCCGCCGGAGCGCGTGGAACAGCTCACCGGGATCGCACGCCAAGACGTGGTTTCGTTGGCGCGCGAGTACGCCACCACGCGGCCGGCTGCCATTCGCCTCAACTATGGAATCCAGCGCAGCGAACGCGGCGGATCGGCTACTCGGGCAATTGCGGCTCTGCCTGCGCTGACCGGATCGTGGCGCGAAGTGGGCGGCGGACTGCAGCTTTCCACCAGCCAGGCGTTCCAGGTGAATCGCGCCGGGATGGAAATGCCGGAGCTGCAGCGTCGATCGCCGCTTGGACGCGAGGCGCGCATCGTCAACATGACGGAGCTCGGGAAGGCCCTGACGCAGTTGAACCATCCGCCGGTGAAGGCTCTGGTGGTGTACAACTCCAATCCCGCGTCTATCGCTCCCAATCAGAACCTGGTGCTGGCCGGCATGCGGCGCGAGGATCTTTTCACCGTGGTGCTGGAGCAGTTTCAAAACGATAGCGCGGAGCATGCCGACATTCTGCTTCCATCCACCACGTTCCTGGAGCACACCGACCTCTACTTTGCCTACGGGCATTATCATTTGCAGCTCGCCCGTCCGGCTTTGCCCGCGCCCGGCGAAACCAAATCGAATGTCGAGGTTTTCCGCTTGCTGGCCCAGCGCATGGGCTTTGACGATCCGTGTTTCGCGGATTCGGAAGACGATATGATCCGCACGCTGCTCGCTTCCGGACATGCGTTTTTGCAGGGCATCACGCTGGAGCGCCTGGAACGCGAGCATTCGGTCCGCTTGAATGTCGCACCGGATTCCGAGCCTTTTCTGCCTTTCGCACAGGGCGGTTTCGGCACGCCGTCGGGCAAATGCGAGTTTGGCGCTGAGACGCTCGATTATCAGCCGCCCATCGAATCGAGGCTGGGCGCGGCGGAGCTGCGTGAACGTTTTCCGCTGGAAATGATTTCGGCTAAGAGCCACGACAGCATGAACTCCACCTTCGGCAATGAACGCTCGGCGGCGGCCCAGACCTCCACATTATTCCTGCACAACGAGGACGCACTCGCCCGGGGAATCGCGAATGGCGATCGCGTGCGCGTCTTCAACCAGCGCGGCAGCTGCACGCTGGTGGCGGAGGTGGACGGCGTAGTGCGCCCCGGTGTGGTGCTGGCGCCTTCCGTGCGCTGGAACAAACTGGCTCCGGAACGCCGCAACATCAATGCGCTTACATCGGACCGGCTGACGGACCTGGGCGGTGGTCCCACGTTCTATAGTTGCCTGGTGGAAGTGGAAAAGTGCGGAGATTGAGTGGAGACTGACCGCGCCAGCATGCGATCGCTCTCTCTCATGCGATCGCTCTGGTTAACTTTGCTCCTCATCCCGCTGCTGCTGGTGGCCTCCGGTTGCAAGCGCCGGCACAGCACCGCGGGCGAAGCGCAACAAATGGTGAGCACCATTAACGCGGCCGATCCGAGCGCCGCCGGGCAGTTCGCCCGGGGCTTCTACGGTGTGGAGGGTAACGCCTGGCGTTGGACCTCGAAGGAGTTCGCCGTGGATCTGTTGACGCCGCTGCACTCCAATCAAGACGGCGCTCAATTGACCGTGAAACTGGCCGTTCCCGACGCCGTAATGCAAAAGACCAATTCGGTGCAGCTAACCGCGTCGCTGGACGGATACAAGCTGGAGCCGCAGACCTACACCAAGGCCGGCTCTTATACTTTCACGCGCGACTTGCCGGCAGCAAAGCTGCAAAACGGTGTGGTGCGAATCGACTTCGCTCTGGATCATAGCCTGCCCCCCACGGGCAGCGATGTGCGTGAATTGGGAATCGTGGTGAGCGAAGTCGGGCTGACCGCGAAATGAAAATTCTTCAAAACGACAGGCCATGAATTATTACGAACAGAACCGCGACACCTACCTGGAGGGACTAAAAACCTTCCTCCGTATTCCGAGCATCAGCACACTGTCCGAGCACAAGCCGGATATTACGCGCGCGGCCGAATTTGTGCGCGGCGAGCTGGAGCGCGCCGGTCTGCAGCAGGCGCAGTTGATCCAAGGCGAGGGGAATCCGCTGGTGTACGCCGAGTGGCTGGGCGCGCCAGGCAAGCCGACGGTATTGTTCTACGGGCATTACGACGTCCAGCCGCCCGATCCGTTGGACGAATGGAAGACGCCCCCGTTCGACCCCGACATCCGCAACAACAACATCTACGCCCGTGGGTCGGCCGACGACAAGGGCCAAACCTACATCCTGATCAAAGCAGTGGAGGGATTGCTGAAGCAGCACGGCCGTCTGCCCATTAACGTTAAATTTTTGATCGAAGGCGAGGAAGAGATGGGTGGCGAGCACATCGAAGCATACGTGTCCGGCAAGCCCGCGCGTTTGAAATCCGACGCCGCGGTGATTTGCGATACCGAAATGTTCGCACCGGAACTGCCCACCATCTGCGTGGGTCTGCGCGGCATCATTTACGGCGAACTGGTGGTGGAAGGCGCGAATCACGATCTGCATTCGGGCGTCTACGGCGGAGCCGCGCCGAATCCGCTGCAGGCCATCGCGGAGATTTTAACGGCGCTAAAGGACCGCGAAGGTCATATTCTCATTCCAGGATTCTACGATCGCGTAGTGCCTCCGAGCGCCAAAGAGCGCGCGGCCTGGGCGCGTCTTCCGTTCGACGAAAAAGAATACAAGGAGACGGAAGTGGGCGTCAAGGAGTTGGTGGGCGAGCCCGAGATTCCACTGTTCGAGCGCTTGTGGGCGCGTCCCACGCTGGAAGTGCACGGCATTCGCGGCGGTTTTATCGGCGAAGGCGCAAAGACCGTGATTCCCGCGCGGGCGCTGGCCAAGGTGAGCATGCGGCTGGTGGCGGATCAGAAGCCCGACGAAGCTCAGGCCCAGTTGCAGAAGGCGGTGGCGGCGGCTTGTCCCAAGGGCGTAACGGCGGAGTACAAGCCCATCCACAAGGCGCCTCCGTCCTTGGTGAATCCCGATAATCGATTCATCCAGGCCGCCGCGGAAGCCATGCAGCAGGTGTTCGGTAAGGAGACGGTTTACATCCGCTCGGGCGGTTCCATTCCAATCGTCGCCGCGTTTGAAGAGCACCTGGGGATTCCCAGCGTCATGATGGGATTCGGGCTTCCGGATGACAATCTGCACGCGCCCAATGAAAAGCTGTATCTGCCGAATTTCTTCCGGGGAATTGAGGCGGTGGCGCGCTACATCGAGATCTTGGGCGCTTGATATGCGAATCGATGATGGCGACTTTGCGGACACTCTCGCAGGGCAATACCGGGCTTCGAGATGATTCTCGAAGCGGCACGCGAGATTGCGTGCGCCACGGGACGACTTTCAGGCGCGCAGTCGCAGGAAAAACCAGGCCACCCCGATGGCGAGCAATAGCGACGCGGCTACCGGGACGGCCCGGCGCAGGAACGAGAGGCGCACCAGGCGGTCCAGCAGGAACGCAAACAGGGCGATGAGAATCAGCTCGCACAGCACCACGCCCGTTAGGAACGGCGCCAAATGATATCCGCTCTCGCCCAGGAACGCAGCGAAGTACGCGCCGTGAAACAGACCCAGCACCGCCACCACCAGCCATCGCATGCTGGATTGCGGCAGCAAAACGATTTCGAACGCCAGATAAGCGATGGTGAGCGCGGCGGCTGCTTCGATGAAGCGCGGCGACATTGAAAGCGTGACATGCATGGCGATTGCGCAGGCCAGCGCTTCGGCGGCCAGGAATGAAGCGGTAAGCGCCACCAGTTCGCGGCGGCTGCGGGCGGCCAGAACCAGGCTGATGAGAAAGAGCAACGGCGCCAGTCCGCCGGCTGCGCGCATGAATCCGGCCGAGATCTCGCGAGTGGCGATTTCGAAGGCGGTGGGCGGACGAAAGCGAAGCTCGGCCTGGGTGTAGGAAAGATCGAATACCGCCTGATCCGATTTGTCGCCCCGAACGGCGCGCAACAAATGCACGTGATTCGGGACCGTGACCGAGGCCAGCGTGCATTCCACCTGCACGGTTTCAATGGGGGCAGGGAACTGATAATCGGCCGTGCAGACATAGGTATCCTGCTCCTGCCGGCAGTTCTGCCCGGACGCTTTTGCCGCAATCCCGCCGCTTTCGAATCGGACATGATCCAGCAGCGTGTGCTCCGGCTGATGCACGTGCGCCACCTCGTACATGGGCATGCGCAGCTCGTAACTGGCGCGCGCACCGTCCACTTTCAGATCGCCGGTGCTCATGCTCACCATGTGGGCGGCGAGCGGCAGCGCGCATACGAAAAAGCTCGCCAGGCGTCTCACAATTCGGTCCTCGGCGCCACCAGGTCCAGCGCGCGCAGGCCGCGCAGACGTATAAACATAACGCGCAGGATGGCCAGCGCGGGGACGGACAGAAACATGCCCAGCACGCCCGCAATTTGATCGCCCGCCAGCACGCCAAAGAGCACCAGCATGGGATTGAGCTGCACCCCTTTGCCCATCAGGTACGGCGATATAACGTAATCCTGCGCGAACCGGTTCAGCATCCAAAAAAGTAAGTACAACAGCACGTGGTTATAGCCGCTGAGGCTGGTGACCAGTACAATAATCAAGCCTCCGGCAGCGGGTCCCACCACCGGCACAAACTCGCCCAGGCCCGCTGCAACCGCCAGCAGGACGGCGTAAGGGGCACCAGTGGCGGCTAGAAAGACGCTGTGTAAGGTGAAACTTGCCACGGACAGCAACACCAGGGCGCGGATGTATTCGCCCAACAGCAGATTGATATCTTCAAGAATATTGTCCACCACCGGCCGGCGGCGATCCTCCACCAAAGCCGCCACAAATTCATTGCGGATGAGGGCTCCATCTTTCAAGAAGAAGAAGGCGAGAATCGGAATCAATATCAAGTACACCGCGTACTTGGCGCCCGATACGAGCTGCCCTCCCAAGCCCTTGATATAAGGTAAAAGCTCCTGCCCTCCGCTGTTCAATTGGTTTTGAAGCTTTCGAATGATGTCGGCGCGCGCCGGCTCCAGCCACGCGGGCAAGGGAAATCTCTGCATCCATTGCGGATTGTTTATCAATGCGGGCAAACGCGTTGCGAGCGCGTCCGCCTCATCCGCCAGGCGCGATCCTAACGTAAAGCCGAGGGCCACTATCGAGCCAACCAACGCCAGGTAAACGAGGGCCAATGCAAATCGAGGCGACACCCGGTGCGGTGTGATGCGCGCCACCAAGCCCACCAGCGGCGCCAGCAGGTAGGCGAACAACAGCGCGATTACAAACACCGCCAGGGTTTCGCGAACCGCATACGCGGCGGCCACCAAAAGCGCCACCAGAAATACCGTCCAGGTAATGCGCGCGGCTTTGGGATCGATGCCTAGCAAGCCATTAGCATAGCGTGACAGTGCTGTATTCTGAGAAAGGTGCCCACCGCCAGTACGCTTCAGATGCGCCAGCTTGTCGAAGAACTGCAGATGCTCGAAGACAAATTGCGCCAGGGCGGCGGTCCCAAACGAATCGAGAAGCAGCATCGCGACGGCAAGCTGACGGCGCGCGAGCGCATCGCCAGGCTGTTCGATCCGGGGGCGATGTTTCTCGAGATCGGCCTGCTGATCGCTCATGACCAATACGATGGGCAGGCTCCCGCGGCCGGAGTGGTGACTGGCGCGGGCAAGATCGAAGGCCGTCCGGCCATCGTGGTGGCAAACGATGCCACGGTGAAGGCCGGCGCATGGTGGCCGGAGACCATCACGAAAATTCTGCGCGCGCAGGAAATCGCCATGCGCAATCGCGTGCCCATCGTCTACCTGGTGGACTCGGCGGGCGTCAACCTGCCGCTCCAGGACGGCATTTTTCCAGGACAATATGGCGCGGCGCGCATCTTCTACTACAATTCGCTGATGCGGCGCAGACTGCATGTGCCGCAAATCGCGGCGGTAATGGGGCCATGCATCGCGGGCGGCGCATATCTTCCCGCTCTGAGCGACGTGATCATTATGGTGGAAGGCACCAGTTTCATGGGGCTGGGTGGCCCGAACCTGGTGAAGGGCGCGGTGGGCCAGGTGATCGATGCCGAGTCGCTCGGCGGAGCGCGCATGCACACCACGGCCAGCGGGGTGGCGCATTATCGGGCGAAGGATGACGCCGCGTGTCTGCAATTGATCCGGGAGCGATTTCGAGCCATGCCACCCGCGCGGGAGGCCTTCGAAGGCTCGGCGCCGGCCAAACCGGCCGAAGGACTTTACGATCTGATGCCCGCCGATCACCGGCTGCCGTATAGCATCGAAGACGCCATGGAACGGATTTTCGATCGGGACGATTACCTGGAGTTTCAACCCGACCATGCGCCGGAGTTGTTGTGCGCGGATGCGAAGCTGTTTGGGCGTCCGGTGGCCCTGGTGGCCAATCGCCGCGGGTTTCTGAAGACCTCAAGCGGGCCGCGTATCGGTGGCATTGTTTACACCGAGTCGGCGCGCAAGGTGGCGTATTTCGTAGAAAATGCCGAGCGCAACGGCGTGCCGTTGATCTATCTCCAGGATGTTTCGGGCTTCATGGTGGGCGCCGATGCGGAGCGCGGGGGCATCATTCGCGCCGGAGCGGAAATGGTGGAGACCATGGCTTGCGCCACGGTGCCGAAAATTGTACTCACGCTAAATCACGCCAGCGGCGCTGGCTATTATGCGATGGCGGGCCAGGGTTTCGATCCGAATTTCACCTTCGGCTGGCCCACCGCGCGCATAGGAGTGATGGAAGGCGATTCCGCGGTGAAGGCGATCCATGGCCCCGAGCTGGAAAAATTGAACGCGGAACGCCAGGCGGTCCCGCAGGAGTTGCAAGCGCGCATCGAGCGGACGCGCGCCGATTACGAGCGCTGGCTGGACTCGCGCTATGCGGCTGCGCGCGGGCATGTGGATGCGCTGATCGATCCGCTTCAAACCCGGCGGGTGCTTGCGTTCGCGTTGGAGATCGCCGCGGCGCACCAGCATCGCGAGCATCTGGTTTTGGAGACGCTCCCATCGAGCCGCGAGCAACTGGCCCGCGACCAACCGAGCCGCGACCGACCGAGCCGCGACCAACCGAGCCGCGACCGTCAGGGAGCGGTTGAATGATCCGCATCGCGAACGGGCAGGGTTTTTGGGGCGATTGGCTGGAAGCCCCGGTGCGGCTGGTGGAGCAGGGCCCCATCGATTATCTGGCGCTGGATTATCTGGCCGAGATCACCATGTCGATTCTGCAGAAACAGAAGGAGGCCGATCCAAATCTTGGTTATGCGCGCGATTTTCCTCCGCTGATTGCGCGCATCCAGCGGCGGCTGATCGAGCGCGACGTCAAAGTGATCGCCAACGCCGGCGGCGTGAATCCCGTAGCCTGCGCGCGCGAGGTGCGGCGTCTGGCGCCATCGCTCAAGGTGGCCGTTGTGCTGGGCGACGATGTGTTCGCCCGGCTGGATGAATTTCTGGCGGCCGGGCATGCCATGAAGAACATGGACACCGGCGAGCCGCTGAGCGCCATTCGCGACCGCATACTGAGCGCCAACGCCTATATCGGCGCGTTTGCGCTGGCGGAGGCTCTCGCGCTGGAGGCCGACGTGGTAATCGCCGGCCGCTGCACCGATACCGCGCTTTCGCTCGCGCCCATGATTCATCGCTTTGGGTGGAAGGCGAACGAATGGGACAAACTGGCGGCCGGAACAATTGCGGGCCATATTGTTGAATGCGGCGCGCAGTGTACCGGTGGAAATTGCCAGGTGCATTGGGAGGCAATTCCCGACCTGGCGAACATCGGTTATCCGATTATCGAAGCCGATCACGATGGGCGCTTCAGCATCACGAAACATGAGGGCACGGGCGGGCGGGTGTCCGTGGACGTTGTCAAAGAGCAACTGCTATACGAATTGGGCGATCCGAAGAACTACATCACGCCGGATTGCGTGGCCGATTTCACCAGTATTCACTTAAAAGACGCCGGGCCGGATCGGGTGCAGGCGTCTGGTATTCGCGGCGCCGCGCGCCCCCCCATGCTGAAGCTTTCGATCGCCTATTCGTATGGCTGGAAGGCCACCGGAACGCTGGTTTACAGTGCGCCCCAGGCGCTCGACAAAGCCAAAGCCGCGGACCGGATCGTCCGCCAGCGCCTGGCGCAGCTCGGCCTGGATTTTGAAGAAATCTACACCGAGTTTTTCGGAGTGAACGCGTGCCACGGGCCGGTTGCCGTGCCGAATCCCGATCCGCCGGAAGTGCAACTGCGCATCGGCGTGCGCGGGCAGGATCGCAAAGCCGTGGATCGTTTCACGCGCGAGTTGATCCCGCTGGTGTTGAGCGGACCGCCCACTGCAACCGGTTTTGGCGACGGCCGCCCGCCGGTACGCGAGGTAGTGGCTTATTGGCCGGCGCTGATCCCGCGCGAACTGATTCAAACCTCGGTGCAGGTGGTGCAATGAAGATCCCGCTGGGACGCATCGCGCACGCCCGCTCCGGCGACAAAGGCGATACGTCGAATATCGGCGTAATTGCTTTCGACGCGCGGCATTATCCGCTGCTGGTGCGCGAAGTGACCTCCGAGCGCGTGAAACATTTCTTCGGTGAATTGGTAAAGGGAAATGTGGAACGCTTCGAGTTGCCGAATTTGGGCGCGTTGAATTTTCTGCTGCACGAAGCGCTGGGCGGCGGAGGAACGTTGTCTTTGCGGATCGACGCACAAGGTAAAACTCTGGGCGCGGCGCTGCTGCGGATGGAGATCGAAATAGCTTCGGAGGAACTCGGCTAGCGCATTGTGGCGCACGCTCTCAGCCTGCCGTGTCCGCACTCATGCGGACACTCGTGCCGAGGCGAAAGCGGGTGTTGAGACGAGTCTCAACACGGCACGCAAGAGTGCGTGCGCCACTCTCATAGCAGTCTGAGCTAGTGCGCTTTCTTCGCGCCGCGCGACGCGAGAAACGAGGTATCGAACTTGCCTGAGATGAAGTCAGGATCCAGCATAATGCGCTGGTGCAGCGGGATGGTGGTATAAATCCCTTCCACCACGAACATGTCCAGGGCACGCCGCATGCGCGCGATGGCCTCCGTCCGGTCGCGCCCGTATGCGATCAGCTTGGCCACCAGCGAATCGTAGAACGGCGGAATCACGTAATCGGTATAGGCTGCGGTGTCGACGCGAATGCCGACGTCTCCGGGCAGATTTAATGCCGTGATACGCCCCGGCGATGGCGCAAATGTCTCGGGATTTTCGGCATTGATCCGGCACTCGATAGCGTGCCCTTTAATCGTGATCGGCTGCTGGATAATTTCGGGAAGTTTGTAGCCCGCGGCGATCAGGATCTGGCTCTTCACCAGATCGATGCCCGTGATGGACTCAGTGACCGGGTGCTCCACCTGAATGCGCGCGTTCACTTCAATGAAGAAGAGATTCCCGGCGCCGTCCATCAGGAATTCGACGGTCCCCGCGTTGGTGTACCCAATTCGCTTGAAGGCCGTGGCAAGGCCGCTGCGCATTTTCTCGCGGAGCTGCGGAGTCATGGCCGGCGACGGACCTTCTTCCACCAGCTTCTGATGCCGCCGCTGAATGGAACAGTCGCGCTCGCCCAAGATTTCCACGTTGCCATGCTCGTCGGCCAGCACTTGAAACTCGATATGGCGGGGCGCAACCACCAGCTTTTCCATGTAAACATCCGGCACCGAGAACGCCGCGCCCGCTTCCTGTTGCGCCTGCGTCAGCATGGACGGCAGTTCGGAGGCTTGATGCACCATGCGCATGCCCCGGCCGCCGCCGCCCGCCGAAGCTTTGAGCATCACCGGATATCCGATCTGCCGGGCGAGATCGAGAGCCTCTTCCGCGCTTTGTAAAATACCTTCGGAGCCGGGCAAAATGGGCACTCCGCACTCGGCCATCGCGGCGCGGGCGTGCTGCTTCAGCCCCATGGCGCGCGTGACATCCGGTTTCGGACCGATGAACTTGATTTCGGAGGTCTGGCAGACTTCGGCGAAATCGGCGTTCTCGCTCAAAAAGCCGTAGCCGGGGTGAATGGCTTCCGCGTGGGTGATTTCTGCGGCGCTGATTACCGACGGAATGTCGAGGTAGCTGCGCGAGCTCTTGGCCGGCCCGATGCAAATGGCTTCGTCGGCAAACCGCACATGCAGGCTGTTGCGATCGGCTTCCGAATAAACAGCGACGGTCTTGATGCCCAGATCCTTGCAGGCACAGATGACGCGAACGGCGATTTCGCCGCGATTAGCGATCAGGATTTTCTGGAACATGTCACATCATCTGGATCAAATCATCAAGCGCGTGAGATCAATTTGTTGAAATCAACGGGGCCGAATGGCGAAGAGGGCCTCTCCGTACTCTACCGGCCGTCCGTTCTCCATCAGCTTGGCCACTACCGTTCCAGCAATCTCCGATTCGATCTCGTTCATCAATTTCATGGACTCGATGATGCACAGAACCTGGCCCGCTTCCACCTGATCCCCCACGTGCACAAAAGCCGGATCGCCCGGTTTTGGCGACTCATAATAAGTGCCGACGATGGGCGATTTGACGATGTGCTCGTTCACCGGGGAAGCCTGTTGCGCCGGGACTGCGGCAGGAGGCGAAATTGTGCCACCTGCGTTGGCCTGCCTGGTCTCCACAGCGGGCGCAGGAGCGTAAGCGGCAGCCGGCGCAGACATCACGATCTCCTGTCTCGGCTCCAGCGCCCGGCGGATGCGAACCCGATCTTCGCCGCGCTGTACTTCCAACTCGGCGATTCCACTTTCCACCACAAGCTGGATCAACTCTCGGATTTCGTTATTCGACATTCTAGAGAAGTCTTAGCTCCTTGGAAGTGGGCGTGAGAACTTCGCAACCATCCTTGGTTACGAGCACCGTATCTTCGATGCGGATGCCTCCGAAGTCTCGGATATACGCGCCCGGTTCAATTGTAATCACCATGCCGGGCGCCAGCCTGGTTTTATCGCGCCGGCCAAGGCGCGGCCCTTCGTGAATTTCCAGGCCCAGGCCATGGCCGGTGGAATGCACAAACTCTTTCCCCAGGCCTGCGGTTTCCAACACCCGGCGAGCCGCGCGATCCACGTGCGCCGCCGCAACACCGGGACGGACTGCGTCGATGGCGGCCAGTTGAGCTTCGAGAACGGCATTGTACATGCTGTGCACGCGGCGGCTGGGCTGGCCAAGAAATAGCACGCGGGTCATGTCGCTCATGTAGCCATCCTGGCACGCGCCCATATCAATCAATAGTATTTCATCGGCTGAAAGCTTCCGCGCTGTAGGCTGGGCATGCGGCAGCGCGGAGCGGGGTCCCATGGCTACTATGGTTTCAAACGCGGCCTTTTCGGCGCCCAGCCGCCGCATCTGGTATTCCAGCTCGGCCGCAATCGCCGATTCCCGCACCCCCGGCCGGATGGATCGCACGGCTTTCTCGAAAGCTTCCGAATTGGTGAGTACGCTGCGCCGGATGCGAGCGATTTCGTCGTCCGATTTCACCATGCGCAGTTTGTCCACCAGCGGCCCCACAGGCTTGAGCTTTACGCCGGGCGGCAGCGCGTCCGCGCTGCGCCGGTAAACCTCATAATGCATGCGCGCGGCTTCAAACCCCACGCGCTTGAGGCGTTTCTTGCGAATTGCCTGGAGCGCGCCCTGATCGAGGGGCGTCTTCGTGACGATCTTCACTTCGCAGGTGCATTCTTCTGCCGCCTGGATGGTGAAGCGCGGATCGGTGAAGAGCGTCATCCAATCCGGCGTTACCAGCAGCAAGCCGTTGTCGCCGGTGAAGCCGCTCAAGTAGCGCACATTCGGCGGCGCGGAAACCAGCAGGGCATCGATTTTGACCTCGCCGAAGGGAATCTTCAGTTCGCCGAACGGAGCCGCCGCGCGGTCAGGCGACACGCAGCAATAACTTTCCGGTGGTCTTGCGGCTTTCCAAATCGTGCTGCGCCTGCCCGGCTTCGGAAAGAGGATACACCTTGTGAATGTGCAATTTCAATTTGCCTTGTCCAATCCAGTTCAGCACGTCGCCGGCGCGCCAGTCCAGTTCCTCAACGGTGGCGGTGTAGTTGGCTAGCGTGGGGCGAGTGAGATATAGCGAGCCCTTTTGGCTGAGCGTGAGCGGCGCAAATTCCGTAATGGGTCCGCTGGCGTTGCCGAAACTTACCAGCATGCCGCGCGGCCGCAGGCAGTCCAGGCTTTTCATGAACGTGGATTGTCCCACCGAGTCATAAACCACGTCCAGGCCCTTCGCTTTCGCCGCGAAATCCTCTTTGGAGTAAATAATCACTTCGTCCGCGCCGCACTCCTTGGCTTGCCGGGCTTTCTCTTCGTCGCCCGCGGTTCCAATGACGTGCGCGCCCAGCATCTTCGCCATCTGGACGATCAAGCGTCCGGTTCCGCCGGCGGCAGCATGGATCAGACATTTATCGCCGGGTTTCAGCGGATACGTGGAATGCGTGAGATAATGCGCGGTCATGCCCTGCAGCATCGCGGCGGCCGCGGTTTCAAAATCCACCGAGTCCGGGATCTTCACCAGTTGCCAGGCCGGCGCCACTTGATACTCGGCGTAAGAGCCGCGCGGCATGGCGTAAGCCACTCGCTCGCCCGGCACGACGTTCTGCACATCGGGTCCCACGGCTTCCACCGTGCCCGCGCCCTCGCTGCCCAGCACGATGGGCGGAGGGGCCGTGTACACGCCACGCCGGAAATAAATATCGATGTAATTCACGCCCGAGGCTGCAATCTTCACCAGCGCCTGTCCCGGCCCGGGCGATGGTTTCGGGATGTCCGCGTATTTCAGATTTTCGATACCGCCGGGCTGTTCGACAAAGACAGCTTTCATAGTGTTCGTAGGGCCCTCCGAAGGTGGATGGTAATTGCGTACAAGATCAGGTATAGCAGGCTGAACGGGAACAACACCACTCGGGCCAGTGTCCGAACCGCTCCCGAGCCGGTTAAGCCGGCGCGAAAAAGAATGAAATAGCGAATGGAGGCTAAATGCCCGTGGTCCATCCAGAAGTAATCGCCATTTTCATTCAGGACGAAAACTTTTCCGGGAAGGCGCGCGGCCAGCATCCATTTCCATTTGGTCATGATGGGCTCGGCCGAACAGATGATGCCGACGATTTTGTACTGGTTGGCGCCAAGCTCCTGGTAGAGCCGCTGCCGCGCGGGGCCGGCTGGATAATCGGTGACCCGGTAAACCGAGCCTTGGTCCGGGCGAAAGCTTTCGGGCGTTCCGGCGTAACAGGTGACCAGATCGCAGATCATTTCAGGATGATTTTGATACATAACGGAGAGAAGCTTTTCGAACAGCTCGCGGCTGCCGCTCTCCACTAAGAGAACGCGCGAGAAGGGCGGGACAGAGCGGGTGAAGAAGTGACGCATCGAACTCATCCCCCTGTGCCTTGCCGTCTTTTGATCGACCGGCCGGAAAACCCATTGCGGTGCCCTGCTGTCCTTACACGGGGATATCGGTGCATGCCCGCCATTGCAGATTAACTCCTCGATCCCCAATCCGGTTGGAAGGAGACCAGCTTGACAACAGTTCTTGCCAAACTAGGCGAAGCTAAACTCGCGGCGCGGATGTCCCAATTAGCTTGCACGAAATTCGACAACGAACTATTGTAATCGGGGCCTTGTTTTGCCGTGCTACCAATCCTTGGGACGATCCGGGATCGCAACTCCTTTGATCGGGATCTCCCTGCTAACGCGATCAAGGAAGCCTTAGGGTCTTGCAGCTCATCGGGATCCCCTGGCACGTGCTTTTCAGGGGCATCCAGATATCGCGCGAGATTGGCCGCGTCCGCCAGAAGCCAGGATTCCACCTCGCGAACCGCAACGCGGAGGAGCAGGTTGGGACTTTGAGTCTCGACCAGCCAGTCGCGAATTAATGCGCTCGGGCATGGATAACGATCCAGATCCGTGACAACCATAAAGGGAACCCCTTTGGCGGCCCGATTCCAGCCCTTAATGGTTTTGCGCAGGTATCCGAACCCTTCCCTTCCATACGTAAGCCCCACTGCATAATCCCGATCCACGTAGCTGAGCAGCCTACGTGCGACCGACTCGCTCAAATGGTCCTCTACGGCCAGATGAATAGGAATGCCGCTCATCCGAACAGATCGAGTTGCCG
>Ga0181525_10002463_pt1 | contig 15119 bp, 12 predicted proteins | sample PEATcosm2014_Bin_48_FD_121100 | JGI IMG/M metagenome (GOLD analysis project Ga0181525, IMG submission 121100) | Peatland microbial communities from MTU Mesocosm Facility, Houghton, MI, USA - PEATcosm2014_Bin06_10_metaG | ecosystem: Environmental > Terrestrial > Soil > Wetlands > Peat | place...
CTCCAGCCGGACGATCTGCGCGGCGGCATGCCGCCCCATCTGCAGGGCTGGCTGGGCGAGCTGCGGCGTGGGGTCGTCCGGGTTGACCGCGATGTCGCCCACCGCGAAAATCCGGTCCTGCCCCTTGACCCGCAGGTCGGGCCCGATCACCAGGCGCCCGTGCTGGCCCTGCGGCAGGCCCCAGCCGGCCACGGCCGGCGCGGCGGCCACGCCTGCCGCCCAGACGGTGATGTCACTCGGCACGCTCTGGCCGCCTGCGAGCAGGACCGCCTTGTCGGTAACCTCTTCGATCCGGGTGTCCAGCTTGATGTCGACGCCGCGCTTGACCAGCTGGACCCTGGCGTAGTCGCGCAGTTTCTCGTTGAACGGGCCGAGCAGCGAGGGCGCCATCTCGACCATGTGAACGTCCACCCGGGCCGGGTCGACGTCGGGGAAGGTGGCGCCGAGCACGGTGCCGCGCAGCTCGGCCAGCGTGCCCGCCAGCTCGACGCCGGTGGCGCCGCCGCCGACCACGGTGATGGTCAGGTGGGTGTCCGGGCCTTCCTCGCTCAGCCGCTCGACGCCCATCATCAGGTGGTCGCGCAGCACCATCGCGTCGCGGCGGGTGTACAGGGCGAAGGTGTGCTCGGCCGCGCCCTTGATGCCGTAGTACGAGGCCGACACGCCGGTCGCGATGATGAGGTAGTCGTAGCCGAACTCGCGGCCGTCGGTGAGCGTGACCCGGCGGGACTCCGGGTCAACCGCGGCGAGCTGGCCGCGCCGGTAGATCGCCCCGTAGCGCCGGACGAAGCCGCCGACCGGGTAGCACACGTCGCCGGGGTTGAGGCCGGCCGTGGCCACCTGGTAGAGCAACGGCTGGAAGGTGCTGTAGAGGTTGCCGTCCAGGATGGTGACCCGCAGGCCCGCGCGGGTCAGCCGCTTGATGGTGGACAGCCCGCCGAATCCGGCACCGCAGACGAGCACGTGCGGTGCGTTCGGGTCAGCTTTTCTTGCGATCCTTCTCACCTCCGGTTTCCGCCACCTTGACGTCCTCCCCCTTGCGCCGTTCCTCCACCTGCGTGTAGAGCTGGAAGGCGCGGCGGTCCTGCTCGGTGTACGGCGGTGGCGCGATGCTGCGCGGCCACAGCCGGTACGCCGTTACCACGTTAATCTCCACCGCGTACAAGGTGAGCTCGGCCTCCAGGTACAGCCAGGCGATCAGCCCGAGCACGATCGCGAAGGTGCCGTACGTCGCCGAGGCGTGGGCCAGCTGGTGCGCCACGAAGTAACCGCCGACTGCCTGCAGCACCTGCCAGATGACGGCGCCGATCACGGCGCCGAGCCGCAGCTTGCGCCAGCCGACCTCGCTCGCCGTGCCGAGCCTGAAGGCCAGCCAGAACAGCCCGATGTTCGCCGCAAGCGAGACCACGAGGGCGGCCAGCGACGCGCCGAAGCCGGTGAGCACCCGGCCGGCGCCGCTGGCTATCCCGGACAGGACCGTGGTGCCGATCAGGCCCAGGCCGATCACCAGGATCAGCCCGAAGCTGCGCAGCCATGACCACGGGAAGCCGGGCCTGCGGACGATCGGGATCTCCCACACCGAGTTGAGCGCGGTCTGCATCGCGGTCGCCACGCTGCGCGCCCCGATGAACGTGCCGAGCAGGCCGATCACGAGCGCCAGCCCGGTCTGGTGCAGCGGGCCGATGCTGTGCCCGAGCTGCGGGCCGATCACCGGGTACTGCGCGAGCGCGGAGTTCAGCAGGCTCTTCTGCAGGGCCGGGTGGCTCTTGAGCACGATGTCGAGCACCGTGACGAGGACAAGCAGCAGCGGGAAGATCGCGACGAAGGCGTAGTAGGCGACCAGCGCGGCTAGGTTGCCCGCCTGGTCGTCACCGAATTTCTTCCACACCGCGACGGGGATGGCCAGCCACGCATGCCGTTGCTGGAGTGCGTCCGCGGCGCGGAGGGCCGTCTTGAAGTTCATCGCCACCAAGATTTACCCGGCCCCGTCGGGGTCATCCGCAGCGGGGTCCCCGGGCGCCCACCGGATCGGGCTAACAGGTTGAGCGCGACCAGCTCGGGGCTCATGCATTCCTGGACGGGGCCAGGCAGCGGCGACGCGCTGGCACTTGGGGTCGGGCTGGGGCTCTGGGTCGGGCTCGGGCTCTGGGTCGGCGAGGTCTGGCCTGACGTTTCTGTGAGCGTCCGCGTGGGATTCGGGGAGCGGGCCAGTGATGTCGCTGCCGTCGGCGACGTCACCGGCGCCGACATGGTGGCCTGGGAGGTCGGGGAGCTCAGCGACGGGGACGGACTCGGGCTGGCCGGTGAGCTCGGGGCGAGCCGGGTGCAGGCCGCGATGATTACCGTGTCGGTGGCCGGGTCGGCGCTGCCGCCGACGTCGCTGAGGTCCACGAAGTAGTGCGGCCACGGCAGCCCGCTCGCGGCCAGGATGACTCGCTGCGCGGCAATGTCGTAGCCCCAGGCGTCGCCGCCCGCGCCCTGGTCAAGCCCGAGCGCTACCCCGTCCCTGACCGCGTACATGCCCGCCGAGCCGCTGACCGCCGAGCCAGAGACGGTCGCCCTGATCTGGCCCGTCTGCGGGCCCACGCCGATGAGGTTGGACCCCATGGTCAGGTAGATCCGCTGCTGCGCGGGGTCGTAGCCCTCGGGCACCGCGCCGGCGATCGACCACAGCCAGGCGCCGGTGGTGCCGTCGTACGCGGCGACCCCGGCCGCCGTCGAGAACAGCACCACGCCGTCGTAGGCGGCGCTGAGCGTGCCGTGGAACGAGAGTCCCTCCAGCGGCCGGACGACGAATTCCGTCCCGGTCACCATGTTGATCTTGCGGAGTGCGGTAACCGGAGCCGAACCGAGGAACCCGCCACTGGACTCGGCCACGTACAGCCAGTTGCCGTCGGTTCGCCACGCCTGCGCCACCGAGCCGGTGGGCAGCCGCCAGAGCACCCGCCCGGTCGCGCTGTCGTAGCTGGTCACGGCCGTCGTGCCGACGATGACGGTGTACTTGGGCCCGCCGGCCACCGCGCCGCCGTAGGTGGCCGCGGGGAACCTGGCGTCCCGGCCGGGCTGAACGCCGGCCCAGTCGGGCACGACTACCTCGGTGCGCTTGGAACCTGAGTAGGCGACGCCGGCGGTGACCTCGCCCGGCCAGGTCCGCACCGACACGATGGCCGCGCCGGCCGGGAACCCGGTCAGCGTCAGGTTCCACAGCGGCGCGCCGGACGTGGCGGAGTAGGCGTAGAGGGCCAGCCCCGCGCCGACGGCGGCGACGCCGTGCCCGACGGACACGTAGGCCAGCCCCGAGCTCGGCACCGTGCCGGTCAGCCCGGAGACCACCTGCCATGAGCCCGGCAGCGGCCTGCTCCACCTGACCATGCTCTGCACGTCGCCCCGGCAGCCGGATCGGCATCCCGCCGCGGGCGGGCCCGCGATCGCGCCCTGGATCGGATAGGGCAGCACGACGACGCCGAGCAGCGCCGCGACCAGCACCCAGCGCCGCAGCCTGGGCGAATCCGCGGCCGTGCCGAGGCTGATCCGGCCGAGAAACCCGCGCGCGGCCCGGCGGCGCATCCGGGCGATCCGGCGCTGCATGGCCCGCCGGCGCGTGCGCCTGGGGACCTTGCGTTCCGGCTGCTGCCTCACATCACCACCGTAGGCGGGTTACCGATAACGTTGGACCAATCTTCGCTAACGCAAGCCAGCCGACCTCAATGAGGAGGTAAACCATGACCGACCGTGCGCCGCTGCCCTACGACTTCCTGCCGGCCGTCCCGTCTTTCGAGCTGAGCAGCGACGATGTCAGCCATGACCAGAAGATGTCGGAGAACCAGGTCTTCGACGGGTTCGGCATGACCGGCGGGAACATCTCGCCGTCGCTGCGGTGGTCCGGTTTCCCCGCCGAGACCAAGAGCTTCGCGGTCACCTGCTACGACCCCGACGCGCCGACCGGGTCGGGTTTCTGGCACTGGATCGTGCTCGGCATCCCCGCTTCGGTGACCGAACTCGAGACGGGCGCGGCCGGCACCGACGGCTCCGGGCTGCCCGCGGGAGCCTTCCATGTCCGCAACGACTACGGGGCCAAGGACTTCGGCGGCGCGGCCCCGCCGGCCGGTGACCCGCCGCACCGCTACGTGTTCGCGGTGCACGCGCTCGACGTGGAAGACCTCGGCGTCAACGACGAGATCACGCCCGCGGTGGCCGGCTTCAACCTGCGCTTCCACACTATCGGCCGGGCTCTCCTCATCCCGGTCTACGGGCACTGAGCGGCTGCGCGGCGGCTTGTCCGACGCGCGCGCTCCGGCAAGCGCTGAGGGGTTAGGGCAGGCGCTCGCCGCAGCGGGCGGGGTCGTAGCCGGGCAGGCTGGCTAGCTGGGCGAGCAGCCAGGGCGACGCGAGCACCTTGAGGAGGCCCTGGACCTCGCGGGACGCGGCGTACCTGGCGGGTATGACCAGGTCGAAGCGCTCCTCGGCGAGCGGGATGAAGCTCAGCCCGTAGGCGAGCGCGGCCGGCTCGCTGGACACGCCGACGTCCGCGACGCCGCCCGCGACCGTCGACGCGACCTGCAGGTGCCCGGCGGCCTGGCCGTCATAGCCGGGGAGTTCGGCCGGATCTAGGCGCAGGCGCAGGCGCTCCTGGTCGAGCAGCGCGCGAGCCTGCGCGCCGGGCTCTCGGTTCACCAGCCGGAGCCCGCGGGAGGCCACGTCGTCGAGCCCGCGTACCGTGGTCGCGGCGCGGGCCACCAGGCCCTCGCGCCAGCAGGTGAACCCGACCGTCTCGGCGCCGCCGGGGATCTCGACCTGGGCATCTTGCTCGTAGTGTTCGTAGCCGCCGGCGTAGCCCGGCTGGTGGACGCCCGCGGCGTGCACCATCCCGGCGGCGGCCAGGCGCAGCGCCTCGCGGCTGCCGCAGGGCCACCAGGCGAACGCCACCGGCGGGTCGAGCAGCGCGAGCGGCGTCTCAAGCAGCGGCAGCGCCGGATCGCAGCCCGCCACCACGAGCGTGGGCCTCGGCGGCCCGATGGGACGCACGGTGACCGGGTCGGAGGCGGCCTGACTCGCGCCGGGAGCCGTGCCGACCACCAGACCGCCCGCTGGGCCGAAACCCGCCCTGGCCGCGGTGTCGGCGTGCAGCGGGAGCGCGACGAACCCGTCACCGACCAGGGCGAGCGCGACCCGTGATCCCTCGGCCCCGGCCGCGGCCACCGGGCGGGCCAGCACCGGATCGGCCGGATCGCCGGGGCCGAACAGCTCCTCGACCGTCATGCCGAGCGCATCGGACAGGGCCAGGGCGACCCGCAGCGAGGGATCCGAATGACCAGACTCCACTGCGGACACGGCCTGCCTGGTCACGCCGGCCATACCCGCGAGGTGCTGCTGGGACAGGCCACGCGCCTGCCTGGCCAGCCGCAGCCGCGTCCCCGCGGGCCAGGGGACTTCCGTCATGTCCTGACCTCCACAGCCGCTCATCAGGTCTCGCTCGCCGCCGACAGCTCGGCGTTCCGTAGGCCCGTTCCCCGGATGCTAGACGACGTTCATGAGCAACCGGAACGCGGCGGGGTCTTATGATCCGGGGCATGAAGACGCAGATCATCAGCGTCCGCACCGGGACGCGCGAGACGGTCATGGATATCACGGGGCAATGCGCGGAGTTCGCCGCGGCGGCGGCGGGCGGCGGGGACGGGTTGCTGCACGTGTTCGTGCCGCACGCGACGGCGGGAATCGCGCTGATCGAACTCGGCGCGCGAAGCGATGACGACCTGCTGGCGGTCCTGGCGAGCCTGCTGCCCGCCGAGGATCGCTGGCGGCACGCGCACGGATCCCGCGGGCACGGCCGGTCGCACGTGATGCCCGCCTTCGTGCCGCCCTACGCCACCGTCCCGGTCATCGGCGGGCGCCTGGCCCTTGGCACCTGGCAGTCTGTCGCCCTGGTCGACCTCAACGTGGACAACCCGGACCGGCACGTCAGGCTCTCGTTCCTCGGCTGATGGAGGTCCTCGTCAGGGGAACGGGCGGCGCCGCGGGCTGGCCGGAGGCCGGCTGCCGGTGCGCCTCCTGCCTGCGCGCCGACGGGCATGCACGGAAACAGTCGACCATATGTGTAGATGACGCCTTGGTGCTGGGGGTCGCGGGCACGGGGACCGCTGACGGATACCAGGTGCGCGAGCTGGCGGATGGCGGGGACGGCGGGGAGCTTGGCGGGTGGGAGGTGATGGCGCCGGATGGGGGGCGGCTGCTGTACCCGGCGCGGCCGGGGGCGGCGCCGGTGCCGCCGGACGGGGCGGCCGCGTATGACATCGCGTTTCTCGACGTGCTCGGCGATCCGACTCAGCTGGGGCGACTGCGGAGGGAGGGACTGATCACCGCGGACACGATCGTGGCGGTGGCGTTCGCGGATCACCGGGTGCCTGGGGAAGCGGAACTCCGGCGGCGCTGCGGGTTCTGGCACGTGCTGGTGCCAGCTGACGGGGATCGGATCACCACCGTTCGTTCGGATAAAAAAGAATTGCCGGGAGCTTTCCGGGCGGTGCCATGGCGGGTGCTGGTGCTGGGCGGGGCGCGTTCGGGCAAATCCGAGGAGGCGGAGCTGCGGCTGGCGGGCGAGCCGGATGTTACGTACGTGGCGACCGGGCCGGATGGGGTCGGTGATCCGGAATGGGCGGCGCGGGTGGCGGCGCACCGGGCGCGGCGGCCCGCTTGGTGGCGGACAGCCGAGACCACCGACTTGGCCGCGGTGCTCGGCTCGGCGCGCGGGGCGGTGCTGATCGACGGGATCGGCACCTGGCTGGCGGCGGTGATGGACGAGTGCGGCGCCTGGGACGGGACGGGCGACGCTGAGCGGCTGGCGGAGAGGATCTCGGGGGTGGTGGGGGCTTGGCGGCAGACTCGGGCGCACGTGGTGGCGGTCAGCGATGAGGTGGGGCTGGGGGTGGTGCCCGAGACGGCAGCGGGGCGGAGGTTCAGGGACGAGCTGGGGCGGCTGAACCAGGCCCTCACGGCCGAGTCGGAAGAGGCCGAAATGGTCGTGGCGGGGCGGGTTCTGGCGCTGGATTCCTTGGGGATGAACGCTACGGGATAACGGTCCGGTGACAATCCGGCAAGCGTTGGCACTTCCGTGCCTATCCAGGGCGTTATGTCACCCCCGTGCGCTGGCCATCGACGGCCGCCGGCCGCTACCGTAGGAAGTCCCGCGGCCGGGCACGCCTCGTAGCTCGCCACCGACGTCGAACTTCACTAGCGGCTGCCGCCCGGACGTGGGTCGCCGCAGCAGATCCGCGCGGTCCCGGTCCTTATCGGCCCGGCCCGGCGCGGGGGGTTCCGGGGGTCACACCCCGGGCCGGCACAGCGATGAGGTGATGACGAGGTATGGCGCGCGTGGTGGTCGTTGGCGACCTGATGACGGACGCGGTCGCTCACGCTAGGCTCGCACTCGCCCGGGGCAGCGACACTCCCGCGGCCGTGACAATGCACGGCGGCGGTTCCGGTGCCAACATAGCCGCCTGGATGGCGGCCGACGGCGGGGACGTGGCTTTTGTCGGGCGGCGGGGCGCGGACATCGCGGGGCGCAACCGGGACATGGAGCTGATGGGGTACGGCGTCGACGCCCGGCTGGTGATGGACCCGGAGCGACCGACAGGCACCTGCGTGGTGATGGTCACGCACAAGGGCGAGCGGACGATGCTGTCCGACCCGGGCGCGAACGCCGCGCTGTCCCCTGACGACCTGCCGCACGACCTGTTCCTGCCCGGAGCGCACCTGCACGTGTCCGGGTACACGCTGCTGTCTGAGGGAGCGCGTTCGGCCGGCCTGGCGGCGATCGACTACTCGCGACGGGCGGGCATGTCCGCGTCGGTCGACGCGGCATCGGCGGCGCCGCTCGAGCGCGCGGGGGCCGAGCCCTTCCTCGAGCTTTCTGCCGGGGCGGTGCTGCTGTTCGTCAACGCCGCCCAGGCCAAGGTGCTGACCGGGCGGGATGACCCGGAGGCGGCGGCGCGGGTGCTGACCGCCTGGTACCCGCAGGTCGTGGTCAAGCTCGGCGCGGAAGGCGCGCTGTTCTTCGCCAACGGGCGGCCGCCGGTCCGGGTGCCGGGGCCGCCGGTGGACCGGGTGGTGGACGGGACCGGCGCGGGCGACGCGTTCATCGCCGGCTTCCTGCCCGCCTGGCTGGACAAGAAGCCGCCGCACGAGGCGCTCAGCAGCGGCTGCCGCCTCGCCGCGCACGCCCTCAACCTCATCGGCGCCCGCCCTGTCCTCTGACTACCTCGGCGAGCTTTTCTCGCTGAGCGGCCGGGTGGCCGTGGTCACCGGCGGAAGTTCGGGCATCGGCGCGGGGATGGCGTCCGCGCTGAGCCGCGCGGGGGCGCGGGTGGTGCTCGTCGCGCGGGACCCTGCTCGGCTCGCTGCCGCGGCTCGGGATATGCAGGCCTTGGGCGGCGAGGTGACGTGGGTGAGCGCGGACCTCGGCGAGCGGGGCGAGGTGGAGCGGGCGGGCGCGGCGGCGGCCGGCGCGTACGGGGCGCCGGACATCCTGGTGAACTGCGCGGGGATCAACCTGCGGCCGCCGCTCGGCGTCTTGTCGGTCGATGACTGGGACCTGACGATGGCGGTGAACCTTAGCGCGCCGTTCCTGCTCGGGCAGCGGTTCGGGCCGGTGATGGCGGACCGGGGCTGGGGGCGGATCGTCAACGTGACCTCGCAGCAGGCGCAGCGGGCGTTCGGCAACAGCGGCGGGTACGGGGTGTCAAAGGGCGGGCTCGCCTCGCTGACCCGGTCCCAGTCCGAGGCGTGGGCAGCCCGCGGCGTGTGCTGCAACTCGGTGTGCCCCGGATTCGTGGCGACCCGGCTCAACGCGGCGGTGGCCGCCGATCCGGCGCGGATGGCCGCGATGGCGGCCCGGACGATGGTGGGGCGCAACGGGGAGGCTTCGGACTTCGCCGGGGTGGCCGTGTTCCTCGCGTCGCGGGCCAGCGACTACGTGACCGGGCAGACGCTGTACGTGGACGGCGGCTTTTCGGCTACCTGAGGCTGGCTCGCCGGGGGCTCGCCGGGGGGCTAGCCGGGCATGACGATCCACTGGCGGCCGTCTAGGAGTTCGGCGGCGGCGTCTAGGTGGCCGGCCTGAACGGCGGTCTCGTTGAGCATGTGCAGCATGACGATGCGCAGCTCGGTGAAGCGCTTGCATAGGCGTGTTCCGGGGCCGAATGACCGCTGCAGGCCGGCCGAGGCGGCACAATAATCGCATGCCAGGCCGACGTACCCCGCAGGGACCCGCTGAGGATTTCGAAGAGAACATCGTTGACATCGACGTCGCGGAGGAGATGCGCGGCAGCTACCTCGAGTACGCCTACAGCGTCATCTACTCCCGGGCGCTCCCCGACGCGCGGGACGGCCTGAAGCCGGTGCAGCGCCGGATCCTGTACCAGATGAACGAGATGGGCCTGCGCCCGGACCGCAGCCACGTCAAGTGCGCCCGCGTCGTCGGCGAGGTGATGGGCCGGCTGCACCCGCACGGCGACTCGGCCATCTACGACGCGCTGGCGCGGCTGGCCCAGCCGTGGACGATGCGGCTGCCGCTGGTGGACGGGCACGGGAACTTCGGCAGCCTGGGCGGAGACAGCGGCCCGGCGGCGATGCGCTACACCGAGGCGCGGCTGACCGCGGCCGCGATGGAGATGGTCGCCTCGATCGACGAGGACACCGTCGAGTTCGGGCCCAATTACGACGGCAGCGAGCAGCAGCCCGAGGTGCTGCCGGCCGGCCTGCCGAACCTGCTGGTGAACGGCGCGTCGGGCATCGCGGTCGGGATGGCAACCAACATGGCGCCGCACAACCTCGGCGAGGTGATCGCGGCCGCGCGGCACCTGCTGCGGCACCCGTCCGCGTCGCTGGCGGAGCTGATGCGTTTCGTGCCCGGGCCCGACCTGCCTACCGGCGGCCGGATCGTGGGCCTGGAGGGGGTCAGGGAGGCGTACGAGACCGGCCGGGGCATCTTCCGCACCAGGGCCACCGCCGCCATCGAGCAGATCACCTCGCGGCGGGCCGGCATCGCGGTCACCGAGCTCCCCTACGGGGTGGGCCCGGAGAAGGTCATGACGCGGATCAAGGAGCTGGTGCAGGCAAAGAAGCTCAACGGCATCGCCGACCTGAAGGACCTCACCGACATGGAGCACGGCCTGCGCCTGGTGATCGAGGTGCGCAGCGGGTTCAACCCGGACGCCGTGCTCGCCGAGCTGTACCGGCTGACGCCGATGGAGGAGACGTTCGGCATCAACAACGTCGCCCTCGTCGACGGCCAGCCCCGGGTGCTCGGGCTGCGCGAACTGCTGGAGATCTACGTCGCGCACCGGCTTGAGGTGATCCGGCGGCGCAGCGAGTACCGGCGGCGCAAGCGCAACGAGCGACTGCACCTGATCGACGGCCTGCTCATCGCGCTGCTCAACATCGACGAGGTGATCCAGGTCATCAGGTCCTCGGACGACGCGGCGGCCGCGCGGGAGCGGCTGATGGCGATCTTCGAGCTGTCCGAGATCCAGGCCCAGTACATCCTGGACACCCCGCTGCGCAGGCTGACCCGCTTCGACCGGCTGGAGCTCGAGCGGGAGCAGGAGACGCTGCGGGCCGAGGTCGCGGAGCTGACCGCGATCCTGGAGTCCGACGCCAGGCTGCGCGAGGTGGTGGGCGATGAGCTGGCGGAGGTGGCAAAGAGGTTCGGCACCCCGCGGCGCACGGTGCTGCTGGAGGGAGACCAGGCGGTGACGGTGGCGGCCGTGCCGCTCGAGGTGGCGGACGACCCGTGCGTGGTGCTGATGTCGGGCACCGGGCTGCTGGCGCGGGTGGCCTCGTCTTCTTCGGTGCCGGCGGTCCCGCCGCTTGGCGACGTGGCGCGGTCGGCGCACGACGTGATCGTCTCGGTGCTGCCCGCCACGGTACGGGGCACGATCGGGCTGGTCACCTCGGCGGGGCGGCTGATCAGGCTGAACGTGCTCGAGCTGCCCGCGCTGCCGCCGGGGGCGGGCGCGGCCGGGCTGTCCGGGGGCACCCCTGCCACCGAGTTCGCCTCGCTGGAGCGGGGCGAGACGGTGGTGGCGCTGTGCGCCTTCGACGAGTCGTCTGCTGGCGGCGGGCTCGCCCTCGGCACCGCCGAGGGGGTGGTCAAGCGGGTGCTGCCTGACTACCCGCAGAACCGGGACGAGTTCGAGCTGATCACGCTGAAGGACGGCGACCGGGTAGTGGGGGCCGCGCAGCTGTCCGGGGAGTCCGATGAGCTGGTGTTCATCGCCTCCGACGCGCAGCTACTGCGATTCCCGGCGTCCGCGGTCCGGCCGCAGGGGCGGCCGGCCGGCGGGATGGCGGGCATCAAGCTGGCGGCGGGGGCGTCCGTGGTGTGGTTCGGCGCGGTATCCGCGGCGGCGGCCTCTGGCGAGCCGGTCGGGCCGCCCGGGACCTACTCCCCCGCGGTCGTGGTGACCGTGGCGGGCCGGAGCGGCGCGCTGCCCGGCACGGCGGCGGCCAGCGTGAAGGTCACCCCGCTGCACGAGTACCCGGGCAAGGGACGTGCCACCGGCGGGGTTCGGTGCCAGCGGTTCCTGAAGGGCGAGGACGCGCTGGTGATGGCGTGGGCCGGGCCGGCGCCCGCGGTGGGCGCGACGGAGTCCGGCCGCCCGGTCGAGCTGCCGGACCCGGTGGGCAGGCGCGACGGGTCCGGGGTGAGCCTGTCGGCGCAGCTCGCCGTCGTCGGCGGCGCGGTGCGGGTGGCGTGAGGGCGGGTGGCGTAAGGGGCTCAGGTGTCGATGCGGGTGGGGTCGAGCTCGGCGGCGCCGCTGACGATGAAGTCGCGGCGCGGTGCCACCTCGGTGCCCATCAGCAGGTTGAACACGTCGGCCGCGACGGCGGCGTCCTCGATCCTGATCCGGCGCAGGGTGCGGTGCCTGGGGTCCATGGTGGTCTCCTTGAGCTGGTCTGCATCCATCTCGCCGAGACCCTTGTACCGCTGTACCGGCTCCTCCCAGCGCTGGCCGCGCCGCTCGAGCTCGAGCAGGGTCCGGTGCAGCTCCGCGTCTGAGTAGCAGTACTGGTACTTCTGCTGGCCCTTGCGCACGTTCTTCAGCGCGACCCGGTGCAGCGGCGGGACCGCGGCGAAGACCCGGTCCGCATCCAGCAGCGGCCGCAGGTACCTGTGGAACAGGGTGAGCAGCAGGGTCCGGATGTGGGCGCCGTCGACGTCCGCGTCCGCCATGAAGATGATCCGCTGGTACCTGGCCGAATCCAGGTCGAAGGAGCTGCCCGAGCCCGCGCCGATCACCTGGATGATGGAGGCGCACTCGGCGTTCTTGAGCATGTCGGCGAGCGATGCCTTCTGCACGTTGAGGATCTTGCCACGGATCGGCAGCAGCGCCTGGAACTCCGAGTCCCTCGCCAGCTTGGCGGTGCCGAGCGCGGAGTCGCCCTCGACGATGAACAGCTCGCTGCGGTCGTCGGTGGACCGGCAGTCGACCAGCTTGGCCGGCAGCGACGAGCTGGCCAGCGCCGACTTGCGCCGCTGGTTGTCGCGGTGCTCGCGGGCGGCGATGCGCGCCTTCGCGGCCGAGACGACCTTCTCGAGCACGTTGCGGGCCTGCTGCTTGGCGCCCCGCGGCGGCGACTCGAAGTAGGCCTTGAGCTGCGCGCTGACCACCTGCGACACGATCCTGGTCGCGGCCGGGGTGCCGAGCACCTCCTTGGTCTGGCCCTCGAATTGCGGCTCGGGCAGCCGGACCGAGACGATCGCGACCAGGCCCTCGAGCGTATCCTCCTTGATGATCTTGTCGTCGCCGTTCTTGATCAGCCTGACCGCCCTGAGCTGCTCGTTCAGCGTGCTCACCAGGGCCCGCTCGAAGCCGGTCACGTGGGTGCCGCCGTGCGGGGTGGCGATGACGTTCACGAACGAGCGGACCACGCCGTCGTAGCCGCTCCCCCACTGGACCGCCACGTCGACCAGCAGTTCGCGCTCGACCTCGGTGGGAGTCATGTGGCCGCGGTCGTCGAGCACCGGGATCGTCTCGGTGAAGTTCCCCGAGCCGGTCAGCCGGATCGGCTCGGTGACCGGCTCGCCGGAGACGAGGTGGGCGCAGAACTCGCTGATGCCGCCGTCAAAGCGGAACACCTCACGCTTGGGCGGCTCGCCGTCCTGCTGCTCCTCGCGAATGGAGATGGTCAGGCCCGGCACCAGGTAGGCGGTCTGCCTGGCCCGCTCGGTCAGCGCGTCGAAGCCGAACTTCGCGTCCTTGGTGAACACCTGCCGGTCCGGCCAGAACCTGATCCTGGTCCCTGTCGACTTCCTGGTCAGCCGGCTGAGCTGGCGCAGCCCGGACTTCTTGGTGAACTCGGCGTCCGGGCCAGGGCCAGCGAACTCGCCGGTGACGCCGCGGCGGAAGCTGGCCGCCCAGGTCCGCCCGTCCCTGTCCACCTCGACGTCCAGCCGCGCGGCCAGCGCGTTGACCACCGAGGCGCCGACGCCGTGCAGTCCGCCGGAGGCGGTGTAGGAGCCCCCGCCGAACTTGCCGCCGGCGTGCAGCCTGGTCATGACCAGCTCCACGCCGGTCAGCTTGGTCTTGCGCTCGACGTCGACGGGAATGCCGCGGCCGTTGTCCCTGACCTCCGCGGAGCCGTCCGCGTGCAGGGTCACCTCGATCCCGGTGCAGTGCCCGCCCAGCGCCTCGTCCACCGCGTTGTCGACGATCTCCGCCAGGCAGTGCTGCAGGCCGCGGCTGTCGGTGGAGCCGATGTACATGCCGGGGCGCTTGCGCACGGCCTCCAGGCCCTCAAGCACCGAAAGGTGCCGGGCGGTGTAGGCGTCAGCCGGACCGGGGCTCGCCTGTGTCCGGGAGGTAGTGAGAACGGACACGGCCAGCGGTCTCCTTCCGAGCGGTACGGCCCCTCGCCGCAGGGTCTGGATGCGGGGCCTCATCGAAGATTAACTTGCCCTACCGACAGCCATGGAACGCCACGCTGGACTCGCAGTGGATCGCCGATCTACCTCAGGCAATGCATCATCGGCCGGCATTCTGGGTAGATGTCTCTCTAGAGACAGAAGCGACAGAAGCGAACACACTACGCCCAGGAGTGGTTTTCGCTTGTGGCGTACAGCCCGTGGCGTGGGGAACGCCGACGCAGGGGTATGTGTTGTGCTGAACAGTAAGAGCAAGAACCCGAGCCCTCCGGGTTGCTAGCCATGCAGCGACCGGAGGCACGACGCGAGGTAGGCGACGTTGACTGGAGCAATAGCCCCCACCAAGCCGCTGACCGCACTGGATGTCTGCGATCGGTGCGGCGCCCAGGCCTATGTCCGCGTGCTGCTCGCTAACGCGGGAGAACTGCTTTTCTGTTCCCACCACGCCCGCGAGCACGCCCCGGCGCTGGCCAAGGTGGCCGTCGACATCCAGGACGAGAGCAAGCGGCTGTCCGAGTCGCAGGAATAACTCGGTTGGCCTGAGGCCGGGCGTGCGATCGGCACGCTAGCGCCTCAGCGCAGGTCGGCAGCGACGCCGACGCCAGGCCCGCTACTGGCGTCGGCCTTTTTGTGCCCTCAGGGGCGACCAGGGCCTAGCGGGCTTATGCCCTGGGCTGAGCGGCCGTCACATCCGGTACGCTCGGCCACTGTGCTGGCATCTGGGCTGGCATCTGGCAACACGAGTGCTCGCGGCTGCAGAAATTATCTGGGAGCTTTCGGGCTCGTGGGAGTATCCGGTGTGCTCCAGGACTCGGACCGCGGCTCAGGCCGGACGCGAGCGGCGCTCGAGCCCAGACGCGACCGAGGCTCAAGCCCAGATGGAGCCGGAACTCAAGCACAGGTGGAGCGGGGCTTAGTCCAGGTAGTCGCGGAGGACCTGGGAGCGGGAGGGGTGGCGGAGCTTGGACATGGTCTTGGACTCGATCTGGCGGATGCGCTCCCGGGTCACCCCGTAGACCTTGCCGATCTCGTCCAGGGTCTTCGGCTGGCCGTCGGTCAGGCCGAACCGCATCGAGACCACGCCGGCCTCCCGCTCGGACAGCGTGTCGAGCACCGAGTGCAGCTGCTCCTGCAGCAGGGTGAAGCTGACCGCCTCGCCGGGCTGGATCGCCTCGGAGTCCTCGATCAGGTCGCCGAA
>Ga0181525_10002464_pt1 | contig 15115 bp, 18 predicted proteins | sample PEATcosm2014_Bin_48_FD_121100 | JGI IMG/M metagenome (GOLD analysis project Ga0181525, IMG submission 121100) | Peatland microbial communities from MTU Mesocosm Facility, Houghton, MI, USA - PEATcosm2014_Bin06_10_metaG | ecosystem: Environmental > Terrestrial > Soil > Wetlands > Peat | place...
GATCGTGCCCGGCTACCGCAAACCGCTCGTAGCCAAGCGACGCCATCGCGGCGACGATCGCACCGGCCATCGCGCGTTTGGTGTAGGGTTGCAACGAGGCATCGGCCTGCGGTTTATCGCTCGCACCATACCCCGGCAGGTCGAACGCCACGATCGTGAAGTGCCGTGCGAGCTCGCCGGCGACGGCGTGCCAGCACACGTGCGTCTGCGGGTAACCGTGCAGTAGAACCAAGGGCGGCCCCGACCCGCCGACCGCCGCAAAAAGGTTACCGAATGGCGCCGCGATGGTGCGCCTCTCGAAGCCCTCGAACAAGACTACTTAGCTTGCCATGCCGGCTTGCGCTTTTCGAGAAAGGCATTCGTGCCTTCGCGGAAGTCTTCCGTATCGACCAGCGTGCCGAACTCGACGGCTTCTATTGCGAGCGCGTCGTCAATCGCGAGGTGCGCGCCCGCGTTGATGATGCGCTTGGCTGCCGTGATAGCAAGCGGCGCCTTCGACGCAATGACTCCGGCGATACGCTTGGCCTCGGTCAGCAATTCTGCGTGCGGCACGACCTTCTCAACGAGGCCGATGCGGTGTGCTTCCTGGGCATCGATCATTTCGCCGCTCAGGCAGAGATACATCGCCATCCCCTTGCCGACCAGACGCGTCGTACGCTGCGTACCTCCGTAGCCGGGGATAAGGCCCAGGTTAACCTCGGGTTGTCCAAATTTTGCACGTTCGCTTGCGATGCGAATGTCGCCGGCCATCGCGAGTTCGCAGCCACCGCCGAGCGCAAAGCCGTTGATGGCCATGATCACGGGTTTATTTAGCCGCTCGATGACGCGCGTGATGTATTGCCCCTTGCGCGCTTGCTCCGCGCCGGAAATGGCATTCGGTAACGCGTTGAGCTCGCTAATGTCCGAGCCGGCAGCGAAGGCCTTCTCGCCCGCGCCCGTGATGACGATGGCGCGCACGTCGGCGGCGCGCTCGAGGTCGGCGAGCGCCGTGAAAAGTTCGCCCAGCAGTTTGCCATTAAACGCGTTGAGGACGTTCGGGCGATTGAGCGTAAGCACGGCGATCGCGCCGTCTTTCTCGACCAGGATCGTTTCGTAAGCGTTACTCATAGTCGTAGAATCCTTTGCCGCTCTTGCGGCCGTAGCGTCCGGCAAGGACCATCCGCTTCAAGAGCGGCGGCGCCGCCATGGCCGGATCCTTGAACTCATCGAACATGATCTGCGCGATATAGTACGTCGTGTCAAGCCCGACAAAGTCGAGCAATTCGAACGGCCCCATCGGGTAGCCGCATCCGAGTTTCATGCCTTTGTCGATGTCTTCTTTAGACGCGAGGCCGCCTTCGAGACAGCGAATCGAGTATAGCAAATACGGTATCAACAGCCGGTTGACGACGAACCCCGGGGTATCTTGCGCGAGAATTGGCTCTTTGCCCAGCTTGAGCGAGAAGGCAAAGAGCTCGTCGATCACGTCTTGCGTCGTTGCGATGGTCTTAACGACTTCCACCAGCTTCATAATCGGAACCGGGTTGAAGAAGTGCAGGCCGGCCACCCGATTCGGCCGCTTGGTTTTAGCGGCGAGCTCGATCACGCACAAACTCGAGGTGTTGCTGCAGATGATGGCGTGCGGCGCGAGCATGCCGTCGAGCGCCTGAAACAGCTTGGTCTTGATTTCGACATTTTCGATGATCGCTTCGATAATCAGGTCGCAGCCCTTGAGATCGGCGACGTTCACGGTGGCCTTGATGCGGCCGAAGGCGGCGTCGCGGTCTCCCTTCGCCAGTTTCCCTTTCTCGACGAACTTATCCAGGGATTTGGCAATGGCCCCGACCCCGCGCTTAAGTGGTTCTTCTGCTACCTCCATGAGGACTACGTCGAATCCCGCCGAGGCGCAGGTCTGCGCGATCCCGTTGCCCATGAGGCCGGCGCCGCAGACGCCGACGGTGCGAATCTGAGTCAAAATCGATCTCCTTACGGCGGCGGTGGCGCCCCGTTCCATTCTTATGTTTTGATAAAGAGCGCAGGGGCTTTCGTTGCGTTGAGGTAGAGTCACCTCCGACACTGGGACCGGGAGGGCTATTCTAAGGTGCGTACGGCCTATCACGAGGCGCTCGAAGCCACACGTTTGGATGTGGTGCGCCTTGGCGCGCTCTGTGGCGATGCAATTCGCGTGGCCGTCGAAGCCCTGGACCGGCGCGATTCGAGCGCCGGCGCCCGCGTCGTCGCCGGTGACGATGCCGTCGATGACTTGCGCCGCAAGATTGAGGCGCACTGCATTGAGTTGATCTGGCGTCAACAACCGGTTGCCGGTGAGTTGCGCGAGATTGCCGCGATGCTTGAAATCGCGACCGACCTCGAACGCGTCGGCGACTATGCCGTCGACATTGCCAAGAACGCGATCAAGCTTTCCGATCAGGCGATGCGTCCGCAGCGCGTCGAAATCGATCGCATCGCGAGCGTCGCACACGGCCTCTTACTCGACGCAATGCGCGCCTACACCGAGCGCGACGCGACCCTCGCGAGCCAGGTGATCGATCGCGACGACGAGGTCGACAAACTCTACAAGCGTAGCATCAGCCTTCTTCAGGAAGAGATGCAGGCCGACCCCGAGCTCGTACGGGCCGGAACGCGCTATCTTTTCGTCCTTGCGTCGCTCGAGCGCGTCGGCGATCGCGCCGGCAACATCGCCTGGCACACCAAGGATATGATCGGCACCGCTTGACCACGCCGCTGCCGCGCAGCGAATTCGCCGTTACCGAGCGTTTCACGTATCTAAACCATGCCGCCGTCGGCGCGCTGCCGCGCTGCACGCGCGATGCCGTTGACGGTTTCATCGACGCGCACGCAACCGGTGGCGTGATGGGCACGTATACCTACGAAGCGAAGATGCCGCAGTACCGCGAAAGGATCGCGCGCTTCATCGGAGCGAGCGGTACGGAGATCGCGATCCTGCGCAACACCGGCGATGGCGCCAACGTCGTCGCGCTCGGACTGGAATGGAATCCGGGTGACGAGATCGTCCTGGGCGACAACGAGTTCCCCTCGAATGCGCTGCCGTGGCTTGCCTTACGCCGTCACGGCGTAAAGATCAACTTGGTGCGCGCCGCGGAGACCCGCCTTACGCCCGACGCATTGCGCGCGGCCATGACGTCGCGCACGCGCGTCGTTGCGGTCTCGTGGGTTTCATTCGCGGACGGCTACCGGCACGATCTCGCCGAACTTGCGGCGGTCGCTCGCGCCGGCGGCGCGCTCTTTTGCGTCGACGTCATGCAGGCGCTGGGCGCGTTCCCACTGGACGTTCGCGCCTGCGGAATCGACGTCGCGTACGCCGGCGGCGCCAAATGGCTTCTCGCCCTGCAGGGCGTCAGTGTCGTTTACGTTCGCTCCGAATTGATCGAACGGCTGGCTCTGGGAGCCCCCGGATGGCGCTCCGCGGCGGATATGTGGGACTTTTTGAACTACGATCAGGCCTACGTCGAGAATGCCTCGCGCTTCGAGGGCGGGACCCCGAACTTCGTCGGCGCCCTCTCCTTGGAGCGTAGCGTCGACCTGCTGGAGCGTGCAGGTCCTGCTCGCATTGCCGAACACGTGCTCGGGCTGACGGATCGTTTGGTCGAGGGGCTGCTTCACCAGGGGGCCGAAGTACTGAGCTTGCGCGGCGACGGAATTTCTTCGGGCATCGTGACGTTTAGAGTACCGGGGATCGATAGTATCGAGCTGGGCCGTGCGATTCAACAACAGGGGGCGATCACGACGTGGCGCAGTAACGGCATTCGCGTTGCGCCGCACGGGTACAACACCCCCGAAGAGATCGACTTCTTTCTTTCGCTGCTAAAGGGTGCCTCATGCTCCACTTGATCTTTGCCGCCGCAATGCTCGCGCCGGGAAATTACACGTATAACGCGACGATGAACGGCGCTAAGGTTGCAAGCTCGCAGATCACCGTGAAATCGAGCAGCGCCGGCGTCGAGATCGACGAAAAAATGAACGGATCGTTCCAGGGTGCTGCCTCTAGCGGGAGCGCCACCTACGTTCTCGCTAACGATCTCTCGCCGCAGAAATACACGGCGACCGGCACGATCGGTGGCGATACCGTGAGCGATACGGCGACGGTTAACGGCGATGCGGCGACGATTTCAAGCGGCCAGGGAGGCAGTCTGTCGTTCACCCTCTCGCCGCCCGCCACGCGATTCGTCATCGTCGACTTAGGGTCGTTTGCCGGCTTCATGCCGCTTGCCGCGCAGATGAACGCATGGAACGATCCAAAGGCGACCGTGCTCGTTCCGGTTTACGGTATTGCGCTGTCGATTGAAATCGCCGGAAATACCGCGGAACGGCCCAACGGCGTTCCTGCAAACGACGTCGCCATCGCATTTGGCGGCCATGCCCCATTCACGATTTGGTACGATCCTTCAACGTACGTCCCCGACGAGATCGATATCCCGTCACAAAACGTGATCGTAACTCGCCAGCGTTAGCTCACGAGCGTCGGCGGAGCCATGAATTCGGGGCCCACCGGATCCGTGACGTCTTCGCGCAGAATCCGATCGATGTCGGCCTTTGCAGCGTCGTCGAGCGTAAAGTCAAACACGCCTTCAATGGGATCGACCTGGCTGGGTTTCCTCGCACCCCAAAGCGCGACACCGACGGCGGGCTGATCGAGCAGCCAACGAAGTGCGAGGTGGAGCACGCTCTTGCCATACCGCGCTTTGGCCAGTTCGTCGAGATGTTGCACCGCGCGTAGGTATTGCCCGAACCTTGGCTGCCGGAACTTGGGATCTTCACGGCGCAAATCGTCGCCGGTAAACGGCGTGCCGGCGCGCATCGCTCCGCTGAGCAAACCACGGCAGAGCGCACCGTACGTCAACGTCGTCAAGCCGTGCTCGCTCGCATAGGGAAGGACGTCTCGTTCCGCGCCGCGTTCGAAGAGATTGTATGGGGGTTGCACCGTATGCAGCTTGGCGAATTTCGAGAACTCGTCCATCTGCGCCGGAGAGAAGTTACTTACGCCAATCGCGCGAATCTTGCCGGCATCGTACAAGGACTGCATGGCCTTTGCAGTCTCTTCGATCGGCGTTGCCGGGTCGGGCCAGTGGACTTGATAGATGTCGATGTGATCCGTCTGCAAGCGCCGCAGCGAGTCTTCGATCTCTTTGTGAATTCTTGCGGCCGAGGCGTTCCGGCGAACGTTGGTCTGGGCGTCCCACTCGAGCGCAACCTTCGTAGCGACGATCGCCCGATCGCGTCGCCCTGCGAGTGCTCTCCCAACGACTTCTTCCGAATGACCTTGCCCGTACACCGGGGCCGTGTCGATGAGGGTGATGCCCGCATCGAGCGCGCGGTGGATTGTCGCGATCGCGGCGTCGTCATCCGCGCCGCCCCACATCCAGCCACCGATCGCCCAGGTGCCGAGCCCGATACGCGAGGCGCTGATGCCCGTGCCCGCAATCTGCGTGAATTCCATGCTCTCTGCTCCGGGTTATCTAATACCCATTTTCTTTAACGAAGCTCGACGTCATGACGGCGTCGCTCATGCCGTGGATCAGCCGCTTGTCGGCCGGAGCGATCGTCGCGAGGATTCCGCCGATTTGGACTTCGTTCTCGCCGATGACGAAATAATACGGGCAAAGACGGACGCGACCGTCGAACATCGTGATCTCGCCGGTGGTGCGATTCAAATAGGGCATGCGAATACGCTTGCCTTTGTGGAACCGTTGCAAGATGTACGGCGTCCTATCGAAGCTGGCCAGCGCCTCATCGAGCGTCGCGCGCCATTCTTCCTTGGTGAGATCGTTGGCGATTTTTACGCCACGCGAACCCCATGCGAGTTCCGAAAAGCCCGACGGCTTCACCACCCAGTCGCGCTCGCTCTTGCCCAGTTCGACCAGCGCGTACCAGTCCTGAAGCGGTGCGCCACCGATGGTTAGTCCGGCAATGACGCCTTGCGGCGGAAGCGGGCGCGGATCGAGGACCCACGTCTTCGGGAAGATCGCGCTCAGCCGGTCGAAGGCTTCGTTCCCTAACTCGGCGCGCCACAGTGCGGCCAGCGCCGGATGGTGGAAGAGGGCGAACGAGAGTTTCTCTTCGAGCGGTGCTTTGGGCGGCGGCGTCATCTTCACGCGATTGTGCCGTGCCGCGTAGAGCATAAGCTCTTGCTTTGGCACGTTCATCAAATCGAAGAGCTCGAAGTTACGGTAGAGAACGTCGACGCGTTCCTCTTGCCCGTCCTCGTGCCGCACGAACACCGCCTCTTCGGTGAAGATAATGTCCTGCGGCTTGCACACGTGCACGTGCAGTCCGGCGGCGCGATGGGCGGCATCGGCAAGCCAGTTGAGTTCGTTCCAGTAGTCGTTCGACTCGGCGGAGACGACGATCGCGACCGTGGGCGTCTGCGTTCCCGACGCGTTGCGCACCATCTCGGCAAAGGCGCGCGGAATTCCGTCGGCGCCGCCGATGGACTCGATGCCCGCCTTACAGTACGCCTCGGCCGTCGCGCCGACAAAGCCCATGCCGCCGGGAACGCTGTCGAGTTCGGATGCGATGAAGCCGTCGTCGGTCAACAACAAGTCGGGGCGAATGATGCCCGGCAGATCTTGTTTGAATCGATTCTGGCGCGAGAGCCGAATGATGTGCTCGGGCTTTCCGCGATCGAGGTACTCGGCGATAAAGGCGGGCGCCGTTCCGCGGGCGCTGCGATTGTAGAGGTTATTCAGCGCGCGGTAGAACGCGAGCAGGTCGCGGCCGATTTGTTCGACGTTCGCTAGCGTTTTTGGGGACAATGCAAACGGCTCGGGGCTTACGCGCCACGGAATCCGCTGGGTGTCGTCTTCGGTCCTGAAGAGTCCCGTCGGAATCGTATCGTGGATGAACTGCGCTTGCTCGCGAGCCGTGAGGTTCGGCACCGTGGCCGTACAGGGCATGAAACTACTCTCCCGTCCGACGACAACAACCGTCGGGGATCTTCGAATTACTGAACGCGATGTAAAGGCGTCGCATATCTCACTTATAGATACCCCAGGCGCCGCTGGGGTTTCAACTACTTGATCGTAATGGCGCCTGGGGTGAGGAGGGCGCTCTCGATGTGGATCAACCCCGCGTCGTAGGTCAAGGTGAGATGGAGGGTCCCGGTGATGCCGAGGCTATCGAGCGCCACGCTCTGCAGCACCCGCGAGGGGCCCTCTCCCTGGATGAAGCGCATGGTCGTGCTCTTGGTGAACGAGCCGCCGGCCGCAGCGTACGTGGCGCTGACGGGCAGGCGCACCTCGGGTCCGTTGACCGCCGCAGGCCCGGTAACGCAGTATCCGATCGTAACCGGCGTGGCCCGGACGGTTAAGGTCTCGTGCGTGCAGCGATCCTGGGCAGCGGCTTCCGCGGATAGCGCCAAGGCGAAGACTGAGGCAAGAACGGCGGCTTTCACAAGAACGGCGGCTTTCATCTGTTGGGCCTAACGCTTCTGGCCGCCGGAAGGTCGCACCTCGGGCGGGTGAAGGAACCGATTTGACGCGGGCGCTATGCTTGGAGTTGTGCCCAGCATCGACCTGATTGCCCTCGACCTCGACGGCACGCTCCTCAATTCGGCGGAAGAGATCTCGCCCGGCAACCGCGCGGCTATTTCGGCAGCCCTGCGCTCGGGCATCCGCGTGGTGCTGGTGACCGGGCGCGGCGCCGACGCCCCGGAAGAGTTCGCTCGCGACTTAGGACTGAACTTGCCCGTCATCTGTGCGCACGGTGCGTTGACCAAGGACTTCCTGGCGAATCGCGTGCTCGGACACATCCCGGTGCCCCTGCGCTATGCGGTCCCGATGATCGAATACGCGGAGGCGAACTCGCTCGCTGCCGCCGTGTACGTCGAGGAGCGCTTCCACCGTTTGAAGGGCACGCACCGGTACATGGACGACATGCATGGGCCGTCTTGGCGCGACGTCGTCTCGTTCAGCGAGATTCTGCACGCACCGCCGACGATGATCCGGTTTCTCGGGCGCGACTCGGTGCGCGCGATTCGCGAAGCGTTTAGCGACGTGCCGGTGCATTTCAAATATGAGACGTGGGGCGATTTCGAGGAGCTGGCGGTGACTAGCCTCGAGGCTACGAAGAAGAATGCGCTCGAACGGCTGTGCGCCGATCTGAACATTACGGCCGAACACGTGATGGCCGTCGGCGATTCGCGTAACGACGTGCCGATGTTGCGCTGGGCCGGCGTCGGCGTCGCGATGGCTAACGCATCGGCCGAAGTGCGTTCCGGCGTCGCGCACGTTACGGACTCCAACGACGACGATGGCGTCGCGCGCGCGATCGAGCGCTTCGCTCTTCGCCCGCTCGACGATGCAAAAAGCGCATGATGCAAGGCAGCCCGAGCCCCGAATACGATGCACGGCTTTGCGACATTTTGAGTCGTGGCGATTGGGCGGCGCTACGTGAGTTTGCTCGAACCGAGAGTCAGGTTCCCGACGACGTGTACGCCAAGGACCAGCACTTCTGGGAAGTGATGCTGCATAAAATCATCTGCAATCGCATCGACATGCTGGCGGCACACGCGACCTCGCGCGCGTGGCTCGACGAGCGCGGCTATACGACGGACATCGGTGGCTACTGAAGCCGACATCACCATACGGGTGCGGGCGTTCGCGCGCGCTCGCGAAGTGCTGGGCGACGCCATCATCGTCCGCTTGCCCGTTGCGGCAACGCCGGCGACGCTTTGGGAAGGCCTGCGCCTTCGCTATACCGAGTTAGAGCCTATGACCAGCGGCATGCGATTTGCCATCAATGGGGCCATCTGCACGGACTTGAACGTGCGTCTGAAAGACGACGATGAAGTGAGTTTGTTGCCGCCCGTCGGCGGGGGCTAAACGCAGGTGCTTGAGATCACGCGCGAGCCGATCGATCCCAGAGCGGTAGAGGCTGCCGTGCGCTCCGACGCGTGCGGCGGGATCGTCACGTTTCTCGGTGTCGTGCGCGATAACGCTCCCGACGGGCGCGGCGTTACCGGCCTGAGCTACGAGGCGCACGAAGCGATGGCGGTTGCCGAGTTCGAAACCATCGTACGCGACGCCGTGGCGCAACATGGTGACGTGCGAGTGGCGATCCTTCATCGCGTCGGCGAGCTTAAGGTCGGCGAGGTGGCCGTCGCCGTCAGTGTGGCCTCGGCGCATCGCGCGGCAGCGTTCGACGCCTGCGAATTCGCAATCGACGCTCTCAAGCGGCGCGCCCCGATCTGGAAGAAGGAGCACTACGTCGACGGAACCGCGGAGTGGGTCGCCAATGAGTGTTGATCTGCTGCGGGTTCGTGCGAGAAATAACGACGTTGCCGTGCTCCGGTATTCACCGCGCCGCCCGCGAGCGGCCGTCTCAATCGTAGCCGGCCACGGGTATTCGTCGAGCAAGCACAACCTCGATGCGCTTTGTTCGTTCTTATCGAGTCACGGATTCGCGATCTACAGTCTCGATTTTCCCGGTCATAAACTTGGTGCGAGCGGCGGCACGTTGCGCGGCGTCGAGGACTGCATCGATGCGATGACCGCCGTGGTCGCGCGGGCAAGGGAAGCGAATGAAGGCGCTCCGGTCTATACGCTCGGTCACAGCATGGGTGCGATGACGGCGCTTTTTACCGCGGCGAGCGATCCCACGATATCCGGCGTGGCGTGCGTGACGACCGGCTACGGACGGCCGAGCGCGCTGTCGGCACTGCGCGCTGCCGGCGTTGCGGATTTCCGCTCGTCGTACGTCGACGGGGTCGACCTGCCGATGCTCGTCGATGGCATCGACGCGTGGTACGACCGCCTGCTACCGAATCTGGCCGGCCGTCCGCAACTCTACATAGCGGCGACGCGCGACGCCATGGTGAATGCTGCGAGCGTGCGCGAGTTGTACGACCGGGCTCCCGAGCCCAAAACGCTCGTGACCATCGAAAGCGATCACACCAATGCCGGTGAGAACGCGCGCGCGGAGATTTTGCAGTGGTTCAACAACCTGCATCCGCGAAACTGAATCTGGCAGGCCGTCGCGAGCTGCGTCGCTACAGCCGTCACTTGCTAATTCCCGAAGTCGGCCTGGCCGGCCAGGAGCGACTGGCCTCGTCGCGTGCGTTGCTGATTGGTGCGGGCGGTCTGGGGTCGCCGGTGCTTCAGTATCTTGCGGCGGCCGGCGTGGGACGAATCGGCGTCGTCGACGACGATGTCGTCGACGAGACGAATCTACAACGCCAGACGATCTTCGCTACCAGCGATGTGGGGCGCAAGAAGGCGCACGTCGCCGCCGAGTTCGCCCACGCGCTCAACCCGCAGATCAGCGTCGACGCGCTGGCCTTACGCTTCGGTCCCGACAACGCGCGCGAACTGGTGCGCGCCTACGATGTGACGATCGATTGCACCGATCGTTTCCCCACGCGATACCTGATCAACGACGCCTGCGTGCTCGAAAATAAGCCGGACGTCTATGCGTCCATCTATCGTTTCGACGGACAAGTGAGCGTCTTTCACGCAAAGGGCGGCCCATGCTATCGCTGTCTCTTTCCTCACGCGCCGGCCCCGCACAGCGTTCCAACGTGCGCGGAAGGGGGCGTACTGGGCGTACTCGGCGGGCTTGTCGGCGCATTTCAGGCGAACGAAACGCTGAAGCTCATGCTCGGGATCGGCGAACCGCTGATCGGCCGGTTGTTGTTAGTCGAGGCGCTCGGCGCCCGGACGCGCGAAATCGCCTTTGCGCGCGATCCGTCCTGTGCCGTGTGCGGCGAGCACCCGTCGATTGGCGATGCCGAACTCTACGATGACGAACCCGAACGCGACGCCGACGACGTGGAGCCGCACGAGCTCGATGCTGCACTCGCCACGGCGGTTTTGCTCGACGTGCGCGAGCCACACGAAATCGTGCTGGGAATCGTGGAAGGAGCGACGCAGATACCCGCTTCGCAACTCGAAGCACGGATGCACGAGTTGGATAGCGCGCGGACCTACGTGGTGGCTTGTCGAGTCGGCGTCAAGTCGCGCTGGGCCGCGCAGCGTCTGCGCGATGCGGGTTTCACGCGGGTGCGACACCTGCACGGCGGCCTGCTCGCATATGCGGCCGGGCGCCCCGATTTTGAGTTCTTTTGAGAGCGCACGTGAAACACAGAGTTTTTGGTCCGACGGGTGTCGAGGTTCCGATTATCGGTCAAGGGTCGTGGGATCTTCCGGAGAGCGGCTCGCGGCTTGCCGAAGCGAAGCTTGCGCTCAGGCGCGGGATCGAACTCGGTATGACGCACCTCGACACGGCCGAGATGTACGGCTCGGGTGCGGTGGAGCGTATTATGGGTGATGCGGTTGTTGGATTGCCTCGTGCCGCACTCTTTATCACAAGCAAAGTGCTCCCGTCCAATGCGACGTTCGAGGGAACGATCGCTGCCTGTGAGCGAAGCCTCAAACGCCTGAAGACCGACTACCTCGACTGCTATTTGTTGCATTGGCCGTCGCACGTCCCGCTCGAAGAGACGATGCGCGCGCTCGCACGGCTCGTGCGAGATGGGAAGACCCGCTACGCCGGCGTCAGCAACTTCGACACCGAAGACATGCTCGAAGCGCAAAGGTTGCTCGGCGACGTGCCGCTCGCATGCAACCAGGTGCTCTATCACTTGCGGGAGCGCGGCATCGAACATCATCTTTTGCCGGAAGCGCGAAAGGCTGGAATCGCCATCGTCGGCTATTCGCCGTTTGGGCGAAGCGCGTTTCCGCGCGCGGCGGTCGACTCCGGCAGCGTGCTCGGCAAGATTGCGGCCAAGCACGATGCGACGCCGCGTCAGGTGATTCTCGCCGCGCTCACGCACGGCGAAGGACTCTTTGCCATACCAAAAGCGTCGTCGGTCGCACACGTCCAGGAGAACGCGGGCGCCGGCGATCTCGCGCTCGACGACGACGACATGCGCGCGATCGACGCCGCGTTTCCGATCGGTGAACCCCGCGGACTCGCCACGCTCTAGCTCCGCGATCAAGGAGCTAGCCATCGCGGCCGCGCGCGCGCGCGGTGCGGCAGACGTCCGCGTCGTTGCGGCATTCGACGACGCGCAAACGCGCGAGCGCATGCTCGAAGCCTTTGCGCGTGGAGATTTTCCGACCTGGGGCTACAATGGCGGCTACGCGCGTGCGGCGGCCGATCCAGGCTCGCTCTTGAAGGGCGCGCGCTCGATCCTGTGCGTGGCGGTTCCATATGCGACCCCGGCCTCGCGCCGGGAGCGCTTTCGCGGGCGCGTTTCCAACTATGCGTGGTCGAGAGACTATCACGCGCGTCTGCGCGAGCTGCTGCGTGACGTTGCCGCCGTCATCGATGCCGCAGCCGGCGCGCCGGTCACGGCCATTGCATGCGACACGAAACCGATTGCGGAGCGCGCATTTGCCGCGCGAGCGGGACTCGGCTGGATCGGCAAACACACCAACTTGATTTCGCCTACGGCAGGGTCGTTCGTCTTTCTCGGCGAGATCGTCACCTCGCTTGAGTTACCGGCCGATGTCCCGTTGCGCAAGACCTGCGGACGTTGTACGCGATGTGTGGACGCTTGTCCGACGCAGGCGTTGCGCGGCGACTACACGATCGATGCGACGCGCTGCATCGCCGATTTGACGCAGCGAACCGATCCGATTCCGCGTGCGATGCGCGCGGCGATCGGAGACTGGGTGTGGGGATGCGACATCTGTCAGATCGTTTGCCCGCCGACGGCGATTGCGGGAAATCGCGGAAGCGACGATTTTACACCGGTCGATGCGGAAACGGCCGCGCCGGATCTGCGAGCGCTCTTGCGCTTGCGTAGCGGGGATTTCAAGCGGCGCTACGAGCGGACGGCGATGGGATGGCGCGGTGCAGCGGTGTTACGCCGTAACGCGGCAATCGCACTCGGCAACGCGCTGGATCGCAGCGCGGTCGCAGCCCTGGAGGTTGCCCTTGCGGAGGACCCGCATCCGATGGTGCGCGGGGCGATCGCTTGGGCGCTCGGCCGCATCGGTTCGCCGCGAGCGGTGGCCTGCTTGCGCGCGCGACTGCCCGAGGAAAGCGATCCGAGTGCGACGGAAGAGATCGTTTTGGCGTTAGAGCAGATGTCATGAAGAAAATCTTTGGCGCGGCGCTGGCCGCAATGCTTGCCCTGGCTCCCCTGCGCGGTCCGGCGGAGGACGATTTACTCGCTCGCATGGCGGCCGTTAACGCCGGGCTTCACAGTTATACCGCTACGATGCAAGCGCACGTCGCGCTGACCACCTTTCCGTTTCTTTCAACCGACGTCACGGCCAACGTCTACCACAAGGATCCCGACCTGAACAAGGTGGAGATCACGAGCGGTCTGCCGATGGTCGCAAATCAATTCGGCAAGCTGTACCCGCACATCGAGCCCGCGTCCCGATGGAACGAGGTCTTCGTCGTTTCAAAGATCGCCGACGACGGCGCGCACACGACCTACCGGCTCGTCCCGCGAGTCACGGGAAATCTCGACCACATCGACGCGGTCGTCGACGACCGGACCGCGACGGTCAGCTCGATGCGGTGGAACTACTCCAACGGCGGGTCGGCGGTCATGAACTGCCTCTACGGCCACGTGCAAGGCCAAATCGTGATAACCTCGCAGACGGGTAGCGTCGAGGAGCCGAATTACAAGGGAACCATCACCGCAAGGCTAAGCGACTATAAAATCAACCCGCAGCTCGACGACTCGGTTTTTAATCCAGGCTCGTAAGGAGCAGCCCGGCATGACGCTTATCGACCTGACCCGCGCCGTGATGACCGATTCGTTCAATCGGCCGATCACCTATTTGCGCGTGTCGGTCACCGATAAGTGTAACTTACGCTGCGTGTACTGCATGCCCGAAACGGGATTGCCGTGGTTACGCCGCGACGAGGTGCTAAGTTACGAGGAGATTGCCGAAATCGTACGTGCCGCGGCCTCGGTCGGCGTTCGCACGATCAGGCTGACCGGCGGCGAACCGCTGGTTCGGCGCGACATCCAACGGCTCGTTGCGGCGATTTCCGGTATCGACGGCATCGAGGAGATCGCGCTCTCCACTAACGGCCTGCTGCTCGAAGAGCAGTTGCCGGCCCTGGTCGAGGCGGGCCTCACGCGCGTTAACGTCTCGCTCGACACGTTGCGCGAGGATCGCTTCGAAGCGATCGCGCGCCGGCCCGGGCTCGGCGCGGTGTTGTCCGGAATCGATGCGGCGCTTGCGGCCGGGCTACGGCCGCTCAAGATCAACTGCGTCGTAATGCGCGGGGCGAACGACGACGAAATCGAGGGCTTTGCGGAGCTGACCCGCGAGCGCGAGGTCTTCGTCCGTTTTATCGAGGTCATGCCGGTGCACGAGAATCTCGACCTGCAGCGCGACACCTACGTAAGTTCGGATGAAATCTTAGATCGGGTTCGGCGTCTGGGCGCGATCGAGTCCGTCGCAGGCCCGGGGGGAAACGGACCGGCTCGCTACTTCGCCTTTGCCGGGGCCGCAGGGGCGATCGGGGTCATCAGTCCTCTCTCGCATGAGTACTGCGAGCGCTGCAACCGCGTGCGTCTGACCGCCGACGGACGGCTGCGCCTGTGCCTCTTCGGCGACCAGCACATCGACCTGCGCGGGCCGCTTCGGGCCGGCGCGAGCCGGGAGGCCCTGGCCGGCCTGCTGCACTCGGCCATGGCGATCAAACCCGAGCGCCATCACCTGACCCTTGGGGAGGCCTCGAGCCGAATGCGGGCGTTCTCGGAAATCGGCGGATAGCGGGCTCGGCCGGCGGTCACAAACTGCGGTAAGCTGGCGTTAGGGCCTAAAAGGGGGCCATGGCATGGAGGAGGTCTACCTCACGACCAACACGGCGGCGGGAGCCCAGGTTCGCGTCGAAGCGCTGGTTCGCGAATATCAGACGAAGCTGGCACGCTATCTGCGCAGGATGGTTGGCGACAGTGAAGTTGCCCTCGACCTGACGCAAGACGTGTTTTTCGCCGCGTATCGTACGCTTCAAAGCGACCCCGATCGTCCCCTTACGGCGGGGTGGCTGTACAAAACGGCGACGAACAGCGCTATCTCGTTTCTGCGCCGCACGAAAATCCTCCGTATGCTGCCGCTCGATCGCGATCCCGACGTTCTCTCGTGGCGTATCGACGTGCAGAGTGCGGCATCGGTGTATCTGC
>Ga0181525_10002465_pt1 | contig 15112 bp, 9 predicted proteins | sample PEATcosm2014_Bin_48_FD_121100 | JGI IMG/M metagenome (GOLD analysis project Ga0181525, IMG submission 121100) | Peatland microbial communities from MTU Mesocosm Facility, Houghton, MI, USA - PEATcosm2014_Bin06_10_metaG | ecosystem: Environmental > Terrestrial > Soil > Wetlands > Peat | place...
GGACGATCAACGGCTTTGCCGACGTCACGTACTCGCGACCCTTGCCGACGGGCGGAACCTTCTTGTTCACGAACGGCGCACCGGATCGCGTGTTCGACGGCATCTCCGGAATCAACACCAAGGCGCCGACCGAAAGCAATTTCGTCCCGAACAACTTCAACATCAACATCCGTAAGAATACGTCACAAGGTTTGGGTGGCGACGTTGAAGTTAGCTTGGGTTCGGATGCTAACGTCATCGCATCGTACGGCGGAGCCGCCGGTACGTACACGGATGTCACGCAAGCAAATCTCTACTATGCAACCGGACCGTGGACGCTGACCGCTGGAAAGTTCGAAACGCTGGCCGGCTACGAAGTCATCGAGAGCCCTAGCGACAACCAGATCTCGCGGGCGATCCTCTTCGGCTTTGCGATCCCGTTCACGCACACCGGCCTACACCTCCAGTACGCGCCGACGCACTGGACGTTCACCGCCGGCGTGAACTACGGCTGGGATCAGATCATCAGCACGCAAGGACTGAATACGCTCGAAGGCGGGATCGCATGGAATCCGTCATCGATCTTCTCGCTGAGCGGCGACGTTTATTCCGGTAAAGAGCCCTCCGCGCTGACCCCTTATCCCAGCGGTGCAACGATTGCGCCGCCGCCCGGAGCTACGGCGATGTACCCCTATGGGTTCGGCACGATTACGGGAACGATCTACGGAACGCGAACGCTCGTCGACATCGTCGGGCATTGGAATCCGAGCAGCGTACTCAACTTCGGCGTCAACTACGACACGGCGCAGCAGGCGAACGACGAACTCTTCAACAGCGCCGGCGCCGTCCTGACGAATCTCGCCGGGACGCCGCTCCTCGGCACCGCGAAATGGAACGGCATTGCCGGCTATGCCGTCTGGAACGCGACGTCGCACTTCACGCTCTCCGGACGCTACGAATCGTTCGACGATTCAAACGGCGTGCGGACGGGTTTCGCGCAAACGTGGAGTGAGGGCACTGCGACGCTGCAGTACACGCCCAATAATCCCAACTGGAAAGCCCGGTTCGAGTATCGTGCAGATCACTCCAACCAGCCGGTCTTCGCGCGCTACACCACGCCCATGGGTACGGCCGCAACCAACAACAGTTCGATCGCCGGCGAACTCATCATCACTTGGCCCTAATCTAGACTGCGACCGCTCGGCGTGGGCACTGTGCGCACCAGATGCACGGGAGTCCACGCTCGAGCGAACGCGGCTTTACGCTGCTCGAAATCGTCGTCGCGGCCGGTCTGTGGATCGTCCTGGGCGGCACGCTCCTGTTTGTCGCGCAAGCCCTGCTCGGCGCCGCACGTATGGCCGCCGCGCAACAACACGCCTACGTCACCCTGACGCAGCTGATCGATTCGCTCGACTCGGAATCAAGCTCGGCTCTGGCCGTTTTCGTTCCGCTCCGCGACGTCACCGGCGCTGCAAACGCGGATGGACACGAGCTCGATTTTTACTCGCGTGATGCGGCGCGTTACGGTCATTTTTGGGCGTACCGCTGGGATCACGCGACGAGCACGCTGCAACGGTACACGTACCCGGCGCCCGGATCGAGCGCGGCGCCGAGCGACCCTCCGCTTCAGGGAATCGTTGCATTCTCCGCAACGCGCACAGCTGCCAGCTCGCTTGCGCCCGCATTTGCGAACGGCTACGTAACCAGTGACGTCGCCGTCAACTTCAACTATCCGAGCGTCGACGGCGGAAACGCCGTCACCGTGGTCAAGTTCGCCGACGCACGCGATGCGTTCACGCTCGAGCTGCTACCCGGCACTATGACGTCGGGATTCGCCGTCGTCGTGGCAACGTTCACGCCGACGCCTGCGCCGACGGCTCCGCCCGCTTCGAATCCGAGCAGCTCCCCGTCACCCGCACCGACTCAGACGGTTCCCGGCCCCGAGTACATGTACGTGACGACCTATCAAAACCCCGATACGGAAACGATATCCTTCTATGAAAGCATGTTGTATGTGAATCCACCCGGTTTGTGGGACAACGTCGGCGCGAGCGTCCCCGTCATGTTTGCGGCCGTGGGCCAAACCGTGTACCTCAATACGTTTTGCACGAGCGGTTTCTCCGGAAATCAATCGGTCTACGCATCCGAGCTGCAAGCCGTCAACGCGACCGATCCCTCCGGATACTTCGCGTATCAATGCGCGTTCACGCCCAGCGCAACGGGTTGGTTGAGCGTCGGTTATTGGAACAGCGCGACCTCACCGGTGCAAGCGCTCGAAACAATTTTGGTCGGCGGATACGGCGGTCCGTTCAATAACAACGTGTTTCCGAGCCCGTCGCCTGTCCCCGATTCTCCCGGAGGTGGTTGATCCGTCAGTCGTGCATGAACGCGGCTGCTGTCCAGTTGATCAGCGTCGTAATGTCGTAGACCGGTAAGCCCGTGGCTTCACGAATCGCGGGCGCGTACGGCGGCATATTCGCGCACTCGAGGACGAAGGCTTCGATCTCGGGATGTTGCGCGATCGAGCGGCGCGCGACGTCGACGTGATCCTGACGCGCGCGTTCTTCATCGAGCTGCGGCGAATCGAGCGCGATCGTTGCGTGAAACGCGGTTCCCTCTAGTCCCAAGATCACGACGCGTGATGGGTCGATGCCCGCTGCCAAAAGATGCGCGCGGCTAAGCGAGGGACGTTCGAAGGTGATGATCCCGACTTTTGCGTGCGGTTCGAGAAACGCAGCAATCCACGGCACTTGCAGCAAACTCGAGGTAAGCACCGGCCTATGAAGTGCTGATTGTAAGCGCTCCTGCAACAAAACGAGGAAACCGCAGCTCGTCGTTACGAGACTCACGCCGCGCCGTTCGAGGCGAAGCGCCGCATCGATGAATGGGCGTTCGTAACGTGACGGTTCGCTTTCGCGAGTGGCGAGCTCGACACCGACGCCCGGAACCGTCTCGAATTCGACCGGAAAGGGCCATGTAGCCGGATTTCCGACGTCGCCCGGAATCCGCGGGAAATGCGTGTCCAACATCAGGATGCCGGCACGAAAGTCGCGTGGGTGGGCCATAGTCGGTCTCTTTGTGGTGTGTATTTACTTCGATTCTACGCTTTCCACACCGCAATGCCGTGAGCCACGTAACACGGCTTGTAACGATTCGACATCGACCTGCGACTAAAGACGGAGCGCTGCAAGAACGCGCTCTGCCGTCAACGGAAGGGCCGTTACCCGCGCGCCGCATGCATCCGCGATCGCGTTTGCTATTGCTGGTGCGACCGCCGCGGTATTGATCTCGCCTGCCATCTTCGCGCCGAACGGACCCGGACCGGAAACGTGATCGATGTTGATGAAACGCAGCGGCGGAACATCCATTTGCGTGGGCAGCTTGTAATCGGCGAGCGATGGGTTCTCGATTCTGCCTTCGGTCACGCGCAGCTCTTCTGTTAATGCGTGACCCAAACCCATAACGAATCCGCCCGCAAGCTGACCGCGATGCGAGACCGGATTCAAGATCGTTCCGACGTCGGAAACGCAAACCACGTCGCGCACCCGGACGACGCCGGTCTCAACGTCGACGAAAACCTCGGCGACGAATCCGCAAAACCCATGTGGTGCAGCTTCATGACCGTGCGCGGCTTCGAACATCCCGCGGACTTCGATCGATTCAGTCTTCGGCCAACCGTCCGCCGCGACGCGTTCTTTCAAACGCCGGACAGCATCGAGCGCGGCCCCTCCGGTCACGTGCGTTTGGCGGCTGCCGCCGGCACCCGGATCGAACGGCGTTTGCGTCATCGCAGCTTCGCGCACGACGCGCACGCGCTCGAGATCGAGATTCAAATCTGCCGCAACGACGCGCTGCAGGAGCGTGAGAATTCCCATTCCCTGTTCTGCTGCTCCGGTCAGGACTTCGACGTCTCCCGACGGCAGCGCGCGGAGCGTGACTTCGGCTTTTCCTCCGCCGATGTGGCGCACGCCGAATCCGATACCGCGGCCGCAACCTTTCGGCAACGCCGTTCCCCAATTTGACGCACTGCGCATCGATTCGAGCATCTCGTGCGCGGACGGCTCCAAGTAAGGAACGTCCTCGAAATCCGATGCGTCGCCACTGACCGCGTTTCGGACGCGCATCTCGAGCGGATCGATGCCGAGCTCGCGTGCGATCATGTCGATATGTGACTCGACTGCGAAGATAAATTGTACGTCACCGGGAGCGCGCATGTGTCCGCCCGGAACGGTGTTGGTGTACACCGACGTGCGTTCGAGACGTCCGGCCGGGATATCGTACGGGAGCTTTGGATCCAGACCCGGCAGCAAAGTCGGTGCCGGCTTACCGGCGGCATACGCGCCGCCGTCGAACACGATCTTTGCGTCCATTGCCGTGATGCGTCCGTCTTTGGTCACGCCGGTGCGAACCGTCGTACGCGACGCGTGCCGGACCGTGCTTGACCGCATGTCTTCCAAATAAGTGCGCACGTATTTCACGGGGCGGTTCGTAGCCCGCGCCAAGAAATAGCACGGATACTCGTCGACCGAGAGTCCCTTTCCGCCGAAATCGCCTCCGATGTACGCCGGCTCGATGCGAACGGAATCGACAGGCACGCCGACGCAGATTGCAAATTGCTCGCGCAGCGCAAAGGGTGCCTTATTGGTGGCAATGAGGTGTATGATGCCCTGCGCGTCGATCCACACGACCGTTGCTCGCGGCTCGAGATATCCGCCGTGATAGCGCGGCGTCGTGAAAGTATGCTCGAAGACGCGCTCGGCGCGCGCAAAGCCTTCCTCCACATTGCCTTTGAGCATGACACGATGCCCTTGCACGTTTGGATGCGGAACCGGCGCGCGTTTGCCGGCATGGAAATAGTAGCCGGCGGCGGCCTCGTGCAGGATCGGCGCGTCCGGCGCAAGCGCTCCATCCGGCTCCAGTAATGCCGGGAGCTCCTCGTACTCGACATCAATCGCCGCAGCGGCGGCTTCTGCGATCTCGCGCGTTTCGGCGGCGACCGCCGCGACCGAATCGCCGATGAACAATACGCGATCGACGCACAACGCCGGACGATCGAAAAAGCGGCGGCCAAACCGGTGCTCGCCGATGTCGCGCCCGGTTAAGACCGCGTGCACGCCGGGAATCGCTTTCGCGCGCTCGACGTCGATCGCGACGATGCGCGCGTGCGCGAACGGACTCGTCGCGAAGGCGGCGTGCAACATCCCCGGCAACTCGAAGTCGGCCGCATACATGGCTTGGCCGCTGACTTTTTCGCGACCGTCGACCCGGAGCTCGTCGCGATCGAATAATTTGGGATGCACGCGACGTGTTTCGAGAATCGTGCTCATACCGGCACCAATTGCAACAACGCGCGACGCGTCCAGACGCTCGCCATCTCGCGCTTGTACGAAGCCGAGCCGCGAGCGTCCTCGAGCGGGTCGACCTCTTGTCCCACGATTGAAGCGGCAGCGTCGACCGCTTCGCGCGTGATGCGCTTTCCGCGCAGCGCTTCTTCAGCCCGGCGGGCACGCAGCGGCGTCGTCGCGACGGCACCCAGCGCTAACCGAACGTCCTCGCATTCGCCGCTCGAATCGAGCCGTACCGTCGCGGCAACGGAGACCGTCGCAAAATCGTCTTTTGAAGCGGGCAAGAATTTCACGTATGTTCCGAGCGTCCCGGTTGCGGGCGGTGGAATGCGAATCGCTGTGACGATCTCTCCCGGTTCGAGCGCAACTTCAAAATAATCGCGAAAGAAATCGGCGGCAAGAATCGTGCGCGTCGCGCCGCGCCTGGCAGCGACGATCTCCGCATCGAGCGCAATCAGCATCGGCGGCGGGTCGCTGGCGGGATCGGCGTGGACGAGATTTCCGCCGACCGTTGCTTGGTTCCGAATCCGAACGGTTGCAATGTGACCGAACGTCTCTGCAAGCGGCGCGAAGAACCGTTGTACCAATGCAGACCGCTCGATCTCCGCGTGCGTCACGAGCGCACCGATCTCGAGTCCGCCGTCCTTCGAGATGCCGATTCCGCGCAAGCCTTCGATCCGTCGTAAACCAATGACATAAGACGGAAGAACGAGACCCAAGCGCATCAAGAGCACAAGCGCGGTGCCGCCCGCAAGCATGTGCGCATCATGGCCGTAGCGCGCCAACAAATCGAATGCCTCATCGAGCGATGACGGCTCGAGATAGTCGAAGGCCTGCACCTCAGCTCGCCTTCGAGGCAGCTACGATCGCATCGACGATCTGATAGTAGCCCGTGCAGCGGCAGAGATTGCCCATCATCCATGCGCGGACTTCATCCTCACTCGGATGCGGATTGCGCTCCAAGAGCGCTTTCGCGGCGACGACTTGACCCGAGGTGCAAATCCCGCATTGGAAACCGCCGTTCCGCACGAACGCATCCTGGAGCTCGCTGAGCTCTTCGCCATCCGTCACGCCTTCGACCGTACGAATCGCACTGCCGTCAAGCGTTGCTGCCAGCACTAGACACGCCGATGTAAGCTTGTCGTCGATCAGCACGCTGCAACTCCCACACACGCCGATGCTGCAGCCTTCCTTGGTGCCGGTCAGCTTGCAGTCGTCGCGCAACACGTCGATCAATAAACGGTTGGCTTCAACCGACAGCGTCCGTGGTTTTCCATTTAACGTAAACGTTATGGAGTGTTGGCTCACTTAAAAAACCGCGCTCTCGTTCGTTGTTTTGTGGTCTGTAAATCGCTCGAGCATCAGCGGACGAGCGTCCCAAGTTTTGGGTTCGCCTTCGGTTATCCACTCGGCAAGCAGAATCCCCACCGCAGGCGAGTGCATGATCCCGTGACCGGAGAAGCCCGTCGCGAGGAAAAGTCCGGGGTGCGATGCGACGGGGCCGAGGATCGCGTGGTGGTCGGGCGTGAGCGTGCGCGCGCCGGCATAGGAACGTACGATTTTCGCGTCGGCAAGCATGGGCATGCGGTGCGTCGCGGCGCGGAACACGGCCTCGAAACCGCTCCAGTCGGCTTCACCCGGTGCCGTGCCGTCGGGTATCGGACGCGCATCCTTGTCGGTTCCGCCAAGCAGCAGCTCCGCACGCTGTGCGTGGACGTACAATCCGGTATCGATGTCGACTACCAACGGCATCTCGGGTGGAATGCCCTCGAGCCGGCCGGCAACGAAAACCTGCCGCGCAAACGCATGCACGGGAACATCGAGTCCCGCGAGCGCCGCCACCGGACGCGCTCGCGTGCCGCATGCCAGCACGATTACGGGCGTTTCATATTCAACCCGGGGCGTTCGCAGCAACCATGTATCACCGTTGCGTTCGATTGAGAGCACGCGCGCTTCCGTCGCAAGCGCGCCGCCTTGGCGGCGAAACGATTCGAGGTATGCGTGCAGCAAGGTAGCCGGCTCGATCGAACCATCGCTCGCACAATAATTTCCGCCGAGCAGATCGCCGGTCGCGAGTGGTGGGCACAGCTCGCGCATCGCTTGTGCATCCAGGCGCTGTGTATCGACGCCAAGCCCGCGCTGCATCTCGAGCTCGCGATCCATGACGGCGAGACGCTGCGGATCCGCAGTGACGAAGAGATAGCCGTGACGGCGGAAATGCGGATCGACGCCGTACGTGCGCTCGAAGTTTTCGAACATGCGTATGCTGATGCAACTCAGCATGATGTTCGCTTCCGTCCCAAATTGCGCGCGCACGCCGCCGGTCGCCCAGCGGGACTCGCCCGTGCCGGGCGAGCCTTCGGCTTCGAGCAGGACGATGCGCCAATTCGGCTCACGTTCGATCAGGCGATCCGCGATCGACGTTCCGACGATCCCGGCGCCGACGATCGCCGCATCGACGGCCGCCTTCAAGAGACGTTTACGCCGGCTCGGGTAACGCCTTCGTCAGCGTGTCGTCCATGCGCCGCAACCGGTGCGCGAGCACTTCCATCACTTGCAGCGCGAAGAACGGATGATTCTGAACCAGAAACAAAAATCGCTTGCGATCGACTGCGCTAAGCTTCGTGTCCCGAGCTGCGACGGCGCTGGCGCTACGCGGAAGCTGCTCGATCAACGCCATTTCGCCGAGTAGGCCGCCGGCTTCCACGGTTTCGAGAACCACGTTGCCGAGGCGAATATCAACCGCACCGTCGACGACGACGTACATATAATCGGCGGTCTCGCCTTGCTCGAAAATCGTAGCGCCGGCCGCGAACGTTTCGGCGTGAGCGTCGTCGTGCCTGAAAATGTCCAGTGGGTGCACGCAGATATCTTCGACCTGAACCCGGCTTTCGGCCTCTCCCCGCCCTTTTCACGCTCTAAGCCACCTCCCAGTAATCTTTCGGGCGTGCGTCAAAAGACGTGATTGCCCGAGGAGATATCGATGCGCCGTTCGCTCGTCTTTTTATTCGTAGCCCTTTTTGCGTTGCCCGCATGCGGTGGTGGCGGCGCGTCGTCGCTTCTTAACAATCCCTCGACCGGCGGCTCGGGATCGACGCCGGCCTCCGGAAAGCGCAGCATCGGAATCACCTTGACGATTCCGGCGGCGAGCGCATCTTCGTCAAGCATCGTGCGACGACCAAAGACGGTGTCGTCGTCGACCGAGTCCGTTACCGTGTCGGTCAACGGCGCCTCGCCGCAGACGTTCAACGTCTCGGGCAACGTGTGCACGACCAGCAACAACGCGACGACGTGCACGTTTAACGTCGGCGCGCCCTACGGTCTCGATACGTTCTTGATCTTGACCTATAGCGGAACAAACGCGGGCGGCAGCGTCCTCAACGCCGCAGCCCAAACGCTCCTGGTGACGTCGACCGGTCCGAACAGCATCAGTGCCACTGCTGGGAATGTCGTCTACGTGACGACGAATGCGGACACAGGCTCCGGCTCGCTGCGCGCCGCCGTTACCGCCGCCGCGTCCGGCGTTACCACGGCAATTCTTTTTCAAGGCGTAACCGGGACGATCACGCTCGCGTCACCGATTACGATCGCGCAAAACGTCGCGATCATCGGACCCGGGGCCTCAAGCTTGACGATCAGCGGGGGCGGGTCGATCGGAATGTTCACCGTGAACTCCGGTGAGAATGCGGTTTTTTACGGGCTCACGCTCGCAAACGGCTCATCGACCTCAGGCGGCGCAATATTCAGCGATGGCAGCCTTTCCGTGTTCAGCTCGACGTTCTCGTCGAATACCGCGAGCGTAGCGGGCGGTGCGATCGACGTCGACAACGGCACGCTCGTTGCCACCGGCGATACGTTCAACGGAAACACCGTAATTGCGCCCAGCACTCAGTATCCGGCCGGCGGCGCAATCAATTCCTATGGCGACGCAACGATCGATTCGTCGACGTTCCAAAATAATTCCGTCTCGCAGTCGATGTCGGGCGGAATCGCCGTCGGCGGTGCGATCTGCGAATGCGATTACGAAACACAGGGACTGGTTCTCACCAACTCACAATTTTATGGGAATAGCGTAACATCTAGTGCCGGCGCCGCATACGCGGGAGCAGTCGAGGACTCGTCCGGAGCCCCTACGCTGACGATTGCGGGCGACACGTTCGGCAAATCCGGCGCCGGAAATACGCTCAGCAGCCAATATGGCTCCGCCGGCGGCGCGATCGAGTTCTATAATTTCAGCGGCGGGACGCTCACCGATGGCGGAATCGGCGGGAATTCGTTCGTTGCGAACTCTGCAGTTACAGGAAGCGGTGGGTCCTCCGACGGCGGCGCCATTGTTCTCGACGCCACAGGCGATACGCTGTACCTCACGGGCGCCAATAACAGTTTCACCGGCAATTCCGCAATCGGGGGAGCCGTCGCGAGTGGTGGGGCCATCGAGGATCTCGACACCGGCGGCACCATAACAATTAGCGCGTCGACGACGTTCACATCGAACGTCGCCAAGACGACCGACGCCAGCGACGGCGGCGCGTTCGGCGGCGCGATATCGTATTTCTATTTCCCGTGCCTGGAACAGGAGCAATCGATCGCGCGCCAAACCGGCGCATCCCGGTCGCGCCTGTCGGGCGGACGATCCGCTACTTTCGCACGGCGCGCGTTTGTCGCGTCGGCACGACGTTCGAGCAGCAACCGGCATGTTGCATCGAAGCGTCAACCGATGCAGGCGCCGACAACGTCGACGATCGGTGGGACGTTCACGTCGAACACCGCAGGACCAAGCGCATCGTACGGGGCTGCGGGTGGTGCAATCGATCTTGAGGCTCAAACCGACGTTGCGCCGGCATTCACGATCTCGAATGCGACGATTACATCCAATTCCGTGACAGGTACCGGTTTCTACGGTGACGGGGGCGGCGTCGATATGTTCAGCGGAACCCTAACGATCACGGGAAGCACGATCGGCACCCAAAGCAGCGGCAACCGCGCGATCACGCGCGGTGGCGGCGTCGTCGTCGGATTCAACGGCGGAGCCTATTCCGTGTGCGGCACGCTATACGCGGGTAACTTGACGATCGCAAACAGCACGATCGAAGGCAACTCGCTGAGCGGCGCGAGCAACGCCGGCTTCGGCGGCGGCGGCCTCGCGAATGGCTCCTCCGTGCTGTCCATCAGCGGAAGCACGATCGCATTCAATAGCATCTCGAACACCACAACCGGCGGCGGCGGCATCTTTGCGGTCGGCGGTGCGGGAACGACAACAACGACGATTTTGAACTCAACGCTTTTCGCGAACACGTCGAGCAACTTTGGCGGCGGCATCATGAACAACTACGCCGGTGGGAGCAGCACGATCTCGATCGCCAACGGCACCGCATATCAAAATACGGCCACGAGCGCCGGCGGTAATATCTACAATGCAAACGGCGATGGATCGAACGTGATCACCTCGCAAAATTCGATCGCGGCTGGCGGCGTAGCGCCGAGCGGATCCGACATTTGGAATCTCGATACGTTCACGTCATACGGGTACAACCTGATCCAGCAGAGCTCGAACTACGGCAGCGGGACGAGTAACGCTCCGCAAATCGGCGATCTCGTCGGTCAGAATCCTGGTCTTGCAGGGGGCCTTGCCGACAATGGCGGCCCAACCTCGACGCTCGCTGATACGTCGTCGAGTCCCGGTAAAGGGCACATTCCGTTCGCGAGCGGTCTGTGTAACGGTGCAACCGGAACGAATGTCGATCAGCGCGGCTACACGCGTGGCACCGGTGGCGTTTGTGACGTCGGCGCGTTCGAATTCGGTGGTGTTTCTCCGTAAACAAGTAAACGGTAGACGACCCGTCTAAGGGCATCAGGCTCGGCACGGAGGTCTCTACCTTGGTCCCACTATTTCGCATTTCCGCGCTTCTTTTTGTGACGCTGTCTGCGTTGACGGCGTGCGGCGGAGGCGGTGGGACATCGGTGCTGGGCGGAGGTTCCCTTGGAGGGGGTTCAACCAACCCTGGCACGTCCGGCGCGGCGAGCGGAAGCGCCAACGTTCAATTTACGTTTACGTATGCGAGCTCCGGCGCTAGCGCGAGCTCGAGCGCAAGTACGGCTTCGCATGCGATCGTTGCGAGCGCCGTCCGCAAGCCGGCAACGATCTCATCGAATACGCAGTCGCTTACGGTCAGCGTCAACGGCGGTACGCCACAAATCTTCAACGCCGCTCCGCCAACCTGCAGCAACAACGGCACGACGGTTACCTGCGCGCTGAGCATCGGCGCCTCGCCCGGAGCCGACAGCTTTCTTATTCTCACGTATAGCGGGCCGAACGGGACCGGAACGCTCCTCAATGCGGCGGCCATAACCCTCAACGTTACGCTGTCGGGACCCAATACCGCGAGCGCAACTGCCGGTACGGCGATCGCCGTGAATTCGTCGGCTGACGGCAGCGGCGGCTCGTACAGCTGCGCATCCGGTTCGACGACGTGCACGCTACGGGAAGCGGTCGCGGAAGCGAGCACGACTGCCGGCACCTACACCGCGTTATTGTTCTCGGGCGTCACTTCCGTCACGGTCGGAAACCCGATTACGATCAACGGACAGAACATCATCATCCTCGGTCCGGGAGCGACGGCCCCAAATTCGGCGGGCGTCGGCGCACCGTCGGCGTCCGGCAATCTCAAGATCAGCGGCGGCGGCACGACGCAAATCTTTCATGTCACCGCCGGCTCGCTCGCAGTCGACGGTATTACGTTGACGGGCGGCGTTTCGCCGGCGACGTGCACCGGACAGTCCGGATACAGTTGCGGCGGAGCGATCGAGAACTACGGCACGCTTTCCATCGTCAACACCGTTTTCAATGCAAACGGGAACACGAGCGTCAACTACGGCGGCGCCGTGTACGATCAAAGCCAAGTCAACTCAACAACGGCCGTCGCGTATTCAACGTTTACAGGCAACTCCGGCCAAATTGGCGCCGGATATTATCTCGAATACTATGCCAATGGCACCGGCGGCGCCGCGTTCACTCACTGCGTGTTCGCGAACAATACCGCATCCGACGGAAGCTCCTATGGTGACGGCGGCGCGATCTACGCTGCTTGGAATCTGAGCGTCGACACCTCGACCTTTACCGGTAACGTTGCTGGCAGCTCGTCCGCCGGCGGTTTCATCGGCCATGGCGGCGCAATCGATCTCGCATATAACAGTCAATCGCCGACGATCACGAACTCGACGTTCGGTGGTACGAGCGCTTCGGCCGGAAACTTTGCGGGCGGAGCAGGCGCAAACGACACCGGCTTCGGCGGAGCCGTCGCTAACGAGGGGAACTACCCGCTCGTTTTGGGCGGAGACACGTTCGCCAACAATGTCTCGCGCGGTGGCTATGATGCAGAGGGTGGCGCAATCGCCGACTTCCAAGGCGTCACCAGCGCCGGCGATACGTTCACGAGCAACCTGGCTGACGCAAGCGCGGGCACGTCGGGTGAGAGTGGATACGCCGGCGGCGGAGCGGTGTACACCGACTACAATTCATCCTGGACGAACGACACCTTCACGTCGAACCAAGCCAAAGGCGGGTTGGCGGTAAATGGCGCCTATAACGGCCAGGCGACAGGCGGCGCAATAGAGAGCGACGATGGCGATCCGGCACTCATCAGCGTCAACGAGACGGCGTTCTCGAATAACGGCGCGAGCGCGGCGTACCTTTGTGCAGGCGGCGCCGTCTCGACGTATTGGGAGAGCACGAGTTCGGCGGTACCCTTTACCAACGTGCAATTCACGAACAACAGCTGCTCCGCCACCAACAACTCCAGCTACGCCTATGCCGAAGGCGGCGGATTGTTCGTTTATTACGGCCTCATCAGCTTGGAGAGCATAACCTTCAAGAACAACAGCGTTGTGGCGCACTATACCCCGAATGACACCAACGCCGAGGCGGTCGCGCTCGGCGGCGGATTCGCCTACGAAGACGGCTACTATTATTGCGGCGACTGCTCGTATCGGCGGCACACGCCGCGATCGCCTGCGGCAGCGGCAGCCTATGCCGCAAGGGCCGCCAGCGACAAGACGCGGCGAGCTCAAGTCCTCGCGCAGCTGCTCGCAAATCGCAAGCGCAATCACGCGCTTCCAGCCTTCATTCACGCTCATGCTCCGATGGCAACTCGCCGCGTGCAGCAAACCGCTCCGAGCGACGGAATCGATAGCTCTACCTTCACGGGCGACTCGGCAACAGCAATTGCCCTCGACGCGGAAGCGTACGGCGGCGGCGCCGATATCTCCGGAGATGCGACGATCACGAACTCGACCTTCAGCGGCAACAGCGCAACCTGGTCTAGCGGCGGCACCGGCGGATATGCCGGGGGCGGCGGAATCTCAGCATGCACTTTTGAGAGTAATGGAGGTTCTCCATCGATCACCGCGACCGTGAGCGGAAATACCGCGACAAATGCCGGCGGCGGTATCTATAACAACTGTAGCGCGACGACGATCCTCAACAGTACGATCTCCGGCAACTCCGTCACGAACGCGCAGATATCGGGACAAGACGGCGGCGGCGGGATCAACGACCAAGGCTACTACTTGTTGTTGTCGGGCAGCACGCTTACAGCCAACACGGTGAGCGGGTCCACGGCGCAGACCGGCGGCGGCGGGTTCCTGAACGACGACGACGACGATGCTGCCATCCTCAACTCAACGATCTACAAGAATACCTCCGCAATCGACGGCGGCGGCATCGAGAACCTCTCGTTTGGTTACACCACGCTGCTCAACGTTACGGTCTATCAGAATACCGCGAGCGGTAACGGCGGAGGGATAAGCAACGACCCCGCCGGCGACGGAACGCCTTCGACGTACGTCTTCAGCGCAAACTCGATCGTCGCCGGCAACACGGCGTCGGGCAACGGTTCGGACATTTGGAATCTCGATACGTTTACGTCGTACGGCTACAACCTCGTCCAGCAAAGCTCGAACTACGGCAGCGGAACCAGCAACGCGCCGCTCGGGAGCGACATTATCGGTGTCGGCCCGGCGCTCGCGTCGGCGCTCGCAAGCAACGGCGGCCCGACGCAAACGCTCGCGGACACGAGCTCGAGCCCCGGTAAAGGCCACATCCCGTTTGCCGCCAGCCTGTGCAACGGCGCATCCGGAACGAGTGTCGACCAACGCGGCTATGCACGCGGTGCCGGCGGCGTGTGCGACATCGGCGCGTACGAGTTCAACGGAACTGCTACGGCGCAAAGCGTCACGGCAAAGAGCCTGCGCAACTCGATGAATTTCCGAAGAAACCACTAGCAAACGAAAACCCCGCCGTGTAATCGGCGGGGCCTCGATTTTTCGCTGCCCCTCGACTTCGCTCGGGGTGACAACAATGGCTAGAGATCTTCGGGGTTGATGCCCTTCTTCACGTACTGCGTCTTCGTCGGCGGGATACTGACCGAAACATCGGGCTCGTAATCGCCTTCGTACGTAACGGTGTTCTCTTGCAAGCGTTGCCGTTCGTACGGACCCATCAGCTTGGAGCTGAGCTCTTCGCCGCTCGGACCGATCACGGCGCTGGGCACTTCCTCCGGCGCTGCGAATCCGTCGTTGTAGATCGCATACTTCGGACGCCCCTCCTCGTCGATCTCTTGCCCTTCGGGTTGGATTGAAACGTTGCGATAACGCGACATTCCGGTACCCGCGGGGATGAGCTTGCCGATGATGACGTTTTCTTTGAGACCGAGCAGCGGATCGTACTTGCCTTTGATCGCCGCATCGGTGAGAACGCGCGTCGTCTCTTGGAAGCTGGCTGCCGAGAGGAA
>Ga0181525_10002466_pt1 | contig 15110 bp, 12 predicted proteins | sample PEATcosm2014_Bin_48_FD_121100 | JGI IMG/M metagenome (GOLD analysis project Ga0181525, IMG submission 121100) | Peatland microbial communities from MTU Mesocosm Facility, Houghton, MI, USA - PEATcosm2014_Bin06_10_metaG | ecosystem: Environmental > Terrestrial > Soil > Wetlands > Peat | place...
AATCCAAGCAAAATCGGCATAATTAACCTCCATGAACGTCATCGAAAGTCCCCGGCCCCGTCAAACGGCGCCGAGTTCAACACAACACTACAAGGACCTGGCTATTACACCGTGCCGTAATGGCCGTGGCCGAACAGCACTACCAAAACCACCACAATGACAAGGAGCCAGATCAGGCTGTGACCGCCGCTGCCGTAATAGCCGCGGTTATAACCCCAATAACCGCCGCCGCCGCCGAACACCAGGACGAGAACGACGATGAGAAGAAGCAGGCCCATAGTTTGCTCGCTAAAATGGTTTGCTCGCTAAGTTTGTCTAAACTTGGCGTATAATAAGCGCCGGCAAAATATTAGGTTCCACCGATTTGATAATTTCGACGTGAACTTTTGCGCGGCGGCCCGCGTTATCATTGCCCGAGCACCCGATCATCGTCAGCCTAAGGATTTGCCATGTCCCAGACTCGCTCCGCCAGCACCGATTTCAATCGCGCCTTCGGCGATGCAAAAAAGCAGGCTTCCGGCGTAGCCGGCGAAGTCACCGACGCGGCGGGCGAGCTCTATGACCACGCCACCGACAGCGTTTCCCAGGTTGCCGACGCCGCCGGAAAGGCCGCGCGGAAGACCGCGGGATCGTTTGAAAAAGCCCTGCGCAACACCATTGAGACGCAGCCTTATACCGCCGTCGTTATTGCATTGGGGCTCGGCTGGCTGTTCGGAAGAATGCACCGTCCGCTGTGAGGGTGAAACCATGACGCTCAAGGTCGACAAACAAGAGACCCACAAAGCCGAACGGGAAACCGAAGACCAGGTCGCGCGCCGCAACCTCGGGCCGCGCGGGGTGCCGGGTGCGGCGGACACGGCGAAAATGACGCTCCAAGAGGAGCAGCAACTGCCGAAATCCGGGAAGTTCGACGGCCATACGGCGTAATTGGCGTGCTCGTGTCAGGGTTCGCTCAGCGCATTCTCGATGCGCCGATCGGGCACCAGCCACATCACGGCGACTAGGATGTAGATGGCAAGCGAAATCCAGGCATTGACGAAGGCCAGTCCGCTCGCCGCAAGGTAGAGAAAGGGCGAAATCTTGCCTTTGAGGTCACGGCCGAGCGCTTGGGCCAGGACGGACTGCGCGCCCTGCCGGCGTAAGATTGCGGCCTGCAACAGGTAATAGGCGATCGCCGGCATCAATAACGTCCCGCCATAGACCGCGGTCGGCAGCGGCGCTAAGAAATTCTCGCCCATCCAAGCGGTGGCGGCCGGAATGAGCGACAGCCAGAACAACAGATTCGAATTGGCCCACAGCATGAGCCCGTCGACCCGCTCGACGGTGTGAATCAGGTGATGATGATTGTTCCAGTAGATCGCCACGTAGATGAAGCTGATGACATAGCTGACAAAGCTCGGCGCCAGACCCTTAAGCGCCGCCCAATCGGCGCCGTGCGGCACGCGCAATTCCAAGACCATGATCGTGATGATGATCGCGATGACGCCGTCGCTGAACGCGGCCAGACGATCTTTCCCCATGGTGTCGGTCCCGGTCAGCCCGCCGCGTCGAGCTCCGCCGCGAGCTTGGCGTAGAGCGGATTGTCGCGCGTATACACGTAATCCAGCCCCGCGACCGACACCGCCTCGGCGCCATGCTCGCGCAGAAAATTCGCCAGCGCGTGCACATATTCCGGCGGACAATGCAGCGTCAGCATGCCGGAAGAGGTCGGACCGCCGAACGGGGTGGCGACGCCGAATTTTTCGCGCACGGCGGCGAGCACTTTTTCGTTCAAGCCGGCGAAGCGCGTGCGCACCTCGCGATACTGGTCGGCGCGCTTTTGCGCGGCGATGCGGTCGAAGAGGAGGCGGGTGACTTCGCGCTGTGCGCTGTCCCAATGAGCCGCCCGCGCCGCGACGAGATTGGCCTGCGAGCGCAGGATGATCCCGTCATCGATCACCTTGAGGCCGTTGGCGGCGAGCGTCGCGCCAGTCGTGGTGATGTCGACGATGAGTTCGGCGGTGCCAGCCGCCGGCGCGCCTTCGGTTGCGCCCGAACTTTCGACGATGCGGTAGTCGACGACGCCATGCTCGGCAAAAAAGCCGCGGGTCAGATTGGCGTATTTGGTGGCAAGCCGCATCTTGCGCTCGTGCTTGAGCCGGAACGCGGTCGCGACGTCGTCGAGATCGGCCATGTTGCGCACATCGATCCAGGCCTGCGGCACCGCGACGACGACGTTGGCGAAGCCGAAGCCGAGTCCGGTGACGAGAACCACGCGCCGCTGCGATTGCGGAATCATTTCGCGCACCAGATCCTCGCCGGTGACGCCGAGATGCACCGTACCCTGAGCCAGTTGCGCGGTGATTTCCGCCGCCGACAGATAAGCGACCTCGACGCCGTCGAAACCCGAAATGGTGCCGCGATAATCCCGCGCGCCGCGCGGCTTGACCAATTCGATGCCCGCACGGGCAAAAAAGGCTTCGGCGTTCTGTTGCAAACGGCCTTTTGAAGGAACGGCGAGGATCAACGGCGCGGCAGTGGCGCTCATGACGCGCCTCCACGGGCCGCAAGCTCTTCGATCGAGGCGGCAAATCCGACGGCCGGAATGGCGGTCTTGGCGCCAAGCCGCGTCAGCAACCCGTCGTAACGCCCGCCGGCGACCAGCGGGCTTTTATTTCGCGGCAATGTATCGGCCGTATCATGCAGCTCGAAAACGAAGCCGGTGTAATAGTCGAAGCCGCGACCGAACGCGGTCGAGAATTCGATGGCGCGCACATTGACGCCGCGCGCGAGGAGAAATCCGGTGCGCGTTTCGAACAGGTCGAGCGCCGGGCCGAGCGGAATTTTGGTTTCGTCGGCGAGCGCGCGCAGTTCGCCGGCCGCCTCGTCGGGATCGCCCTTGAGCGACAGGAAGCGTTCGATCAGCGTACGTGTCTCGCGCGGCAGCCGCGTCGGCGCGTTGAGCGCCGATTGTTCGAGGAAACGGTCGGCGATTTCGGCGACGGAGCGGCCGCCGACCGCCGCGATGCCGGCGATCGAGAGCAGATCGGTCACCAGGTGATGGGCTGCTTTGGGATCGGATCCAGTCAGCGCCGCGAGCACGCCGCGATATTCCGGGGCGCCGTTGGCCGCCGCGAGCGTGAGTTGATCGAGATCCTGCGCCAGAAGTTTTTTGCGATTAAAATCCTTCACCAGGCGGCGCTTCCAGGCCGGCGCCAGATCGAGCGCCGCGACGAAACCGGCAAACAAGCCGACGTCGCCCATGCGGATCTGCGGCGCATTCAAGCCATATTGCGTCGTCGCTTCGAGGCCGAGCGCTAGCATTTCGGCGTCGGCCGCCGCCTTGTCGGCGCGGCCGAAGGATTCGATGCCGGCCTGCAGCAATTCCGCGGCGGCGCCCTCGCGGTGGCGGAACACCGATCCGAGATAACAAAACCCCGCCGCTTTCCCGGCGGCCGGCGATTGCAAATAATCGAGCGAGACCGGGATGGTGAGATCGGGCCGCAGGCATAATTCGCGGCCGTGCGGGTCGGCGGTGAGGAACATGCGCCGACGGATATCTTCGCCGGACAGATCGAGAAACGGCTCCGCCGGCTGCAGCGTCGGCGGCTCGATCCGGGCATAGCCGGCACGCCCATAGGACTCAACGAGCGCCTGTGCCCGCGGGTCCGGTCCGGTATTGGCCATGCTTGACATATCGTCCACTCGCGTAGATCGCCGCGGCGGCCCTTTAGCACGGGGCGCGTCGCTATTCGATGAAGATCGGCGGGGGCCGTTAACGCTCGCTAGAATTGGTAGCTTCTCATGCTTAATGACTGACTGCGATTTGACGGATCAGGCTTTTAGCCTCTTTGGTGCGGAGCCACTTCAAGTGCCTTTCCCCGCTCCTCCTCCGTCGGCGACGCGCAACCCGTCCGCTATCGTTCGGAGACAGGAAGGGCAAAGACAATTGCTGAAACCGCCGGCAGTACCAGGCACAGGCATGGGGAGGCGATAAGGCTCCGCATTGCACCAGCACGCGGCAATGTTATCGCGCGAACAACTGAATTCTTGACCGCAGCGTTCGCAGGCAAGGCGTTTTGAAATCGTTCCCATCTCCGGGTGAGCTACAGTAAAGTTGCAAGGGACGGCCGCCGTTGACGAGGTGGGCGAGTTCGGATCTGATCGTAACAATCTCCAAGTGACGTGTTTCGGCGGAATGCGGAGCCGCCGAAGTATTCAATATTATCGATAAAATCGTACTTCAATCCGCCATAGTCGCGAAGCTAATTTGACGGCGGCGTGCGTTTCCTCTTAACTTAGAAGTGACGGTTCCCCTGATTGGGGATCAAAAGGGAACGCAGTGCGGACGAAACGTCGTCCAATTCTGCGACTGCCCCCGCAACTGTAAGCGGCGAATCTTCCGTCTAATGTCCACTGGGGTCTCGGTCCCGGGAAGGCGACGGAAGGTGGTGACCCGCGAGCCAGGAGACCTGCCGTCAGCCGTTGGTCACGCGCGAGCGCGTCGGGGCGGGGCGTCCTGACGTCATCGATAGAGTAAGGTCGTTACGCAGTCGCTGCCAAGGGGCGAAGGCAGGGCGCGAAGGGACCAAAATCGCGGTGACAGGTACGTTCTTCGCCGTTGGGGCGTGGCTTGTTTGCCGTCACCAATCGCGGCCGCGATCGTGGCCGCCTCTGCGCATTTCGCTATTTGCTCATCTCGACTTCGGCATTCGTGATGGCCGCATTGTTGGCGACCGGTACGGGCGTGGCACAGACCGTGACGCCGCCGGACCAAACGGCGCCGAATCAAGGAGATCTTCCTCAAATCAAAGTGTCCGGCAAACGCCCGACGCAGCGCGGCAAAGTCAAGAAACCGTACAGCGAAGCCGCGGCGCCCACGGCGCCGAATGCCGAGCCGGCGCCGCCCAATAGTCTGGCCGGAATCCCAATGACGCCGCTCGGCACCGTGGCCACCAGCGCCAGCAGATTGGGGCTGCCGGCCATCGAGACACCGGCGTCCGTCGACATCGTCACCCAGCAGACGATGCAGGACCAGGGCCTCCGCACCACCACCGATACCGCGCAGGGCGCGGTGGGCGTTCTGTCGGGCGACTCCGCCGGCGCGCCGGCTAATTTCTCGATGCGGGGCTTCACCTTCAGCGAGGTGAATACTCTGTACAACGGAATTTGGACCGGGCCTTCCGACATCACGGCCCGGTGGATGGGAACGGCCAATCTCGACCAGGTCGAGTTTCTCAAAGGTCCGTCGTCCTTGATGTCCGGCATGAGCGCGATCGGCGGTTCGGTCAATTATGTGAGCAAACAACCGACGACGGGACCGATCCAGAACGAAGCGGACGTTTCGTTCGATTCCCTCGGTTCGATTCTCACGCATTATGGCTCCGGCGGCAGCACCTCGGTAAAGGGTCTCGATTATCGGTTCGATATGGCCGGATCGAAGTTGAATAGCTTCATCGACGGCGATTATCGGGATTTGACCGACCTTTCCGGACAGCTAAACTACCACGTGTCGAAAGACTTCATGGTGTTCGGGGCGATCGAATACAAAAAAGATTCAGGCCATGCCTATTGGGGCACGCCGCTGGTTCCGACCTCATTTGCCGGGCCAAACGCGGTGAGCGGCGTAGTCTCGGGTAGCGCGTTTAGTACCTTTTCAGGGAACAACCTGGGGCCGGTGACGATCGATTCCCAGACGCTGAAGACCAATTACAACGTTACCGACAATTCGACCGGCGCTCAGGAGCTTTGGCTGCGCACAGGCTTCGAATGGATGCCGCTTAACAACGTCACGATCAAAAATCAGGTCTATTCCTGGCGGACCAAGGCAAACTGGATCGACAGCGAGACCTATGCCTTCGACGACGGAGCTGTGTTCGCGCCGGGCGTGATCGACCGCGACCGCTTTTTCGTGACTCATAATCAGCAATTGATCGGCGATAACGCCGATCTCACCTGGGATTCGCGGATATTCGGCTTCGATAACCGTTTTGCCGCGCAACTCCAGGCGAGCCGGAACTGGATCACTTTCGTGGAAGAGGGCGACCCGAATGATTATCCCTACGACTTCGTCTCCGTCGTCGATCCTAGTCCGGGGCTTTACGGTCCGGAATTCCCCGATACCCGGATCAGCCGGCTCACCGACATCGCCGGATCGTTTGAAGACCGTCTAAAGCTTACGTCCGCCTTCGCGCTGATCGGCGGTGTGCGGCTCGAGGACATCACGTTGGATCGGTCCGGTTCCAATTATGATGGCTCGATTCCGGACGGCCTGCCGTTCTCCACGACATGGAAGCCGGTTTCCTATCGCGCGGCCTATACCTACGAACCGATCCACGACTTAATGTTCTACAGCATGTACGCCACCGCGTACGACCCCGCTGCCGCCGGTATCTTCTCGCTCACGCCGGGCACATCGCTGCAATTAACGAGCTCGCGCACCTACGAAACCGGTGCCAAACAAAAGTTTTGGGACGATAAAGCGGAGTGGACCATATCGCTTTATGACATCGTCCAGCGCAACGTCTACGTCCCGGTCAATACCACGACGGTGGATCTCGCCGGGGAGGTCGCAACTAAGGGCGTCGAGATAGCTGCCGCCGTGAGCCCCTTCGATGGCTGGAAACTCTGGGGCAATGCTGCTTTCAACCATTCGCGTTACGTCGATTTCGATGTCTGGACGGGCAATACGCCGCCGGACGTGGCCCCGGTCATCATCAATGCCGGCGCATCCTATCGATTCAATCATTGGCGCTGGCCGGTCGAGATCGGCGGCTCGGTTCGACATGTGGGCAACCGTTATGTTTACCAGGATGACGCCACGACGATGGATGCCTATACGACGGCCGACGCCTATACGTTTGTCGATATTCCCGGCCGGGATATTGCGTGGCCGGAAATCAAAACCTTGCGCCTCACATTCCGTGTGCGCAATTTGACGAATGCCATTTACGCCGCTTGGGCCGATCCGGGTTATCCCGACCAGATTTACCTCGGCGCCCCGCGCACTTACGAGATCGCCGCTTCGGCCAAGTGGTGAACTCGAAAGCCATGATAAGCGCGCTGACATTGTTGCATCGCTGGCTGGGTGTCGCGTTCTGCTTGCTATTTGCTATGTGGTTCGCGACCGGCATCGTCATGCATTTTGTGCCGTTCCCCACGCTGGCGGAAACCGAACGCTTCGCCGGCTTGGCGCCGATCGATCTTGCCGGCGTCAAACGCGGCCCGGCGGAAGCCGCCGCATTGAGCGACATCGGCGACGTCAAAAGGGTGCGCCTTGTGCAGCGCGACGACGGGCCGGTCTATTTGGTATCCGGCGGGTCTGCCGTTGAGGCGCTTCACGGTTCCGATCTGGCGGACGGCACCGTGCGATCGGCCTCATTGGCACTGGCCATTGCGCGGGATACCGCGCGGCAGCGAAATTTAAACGGCGAGGACGTCACATTAGCCGCGCTCGCCGCGTACGATCAGTGGACGGTCTCCGAGCGTTTCGATCCACACCGTCCGCTTTACCGCGTAGCGCTTAACGATCGTCTTGGCACGGAGCTCTATGTGTCGTCGACCACCGGTGAGGTCGTACTCGTGACGCGACTGCGCGAACGCGCGTGGAATTATATCGGCAGCATCGCCCATTGGATTTATCCGGTAGCATTGCGCAGTCATCCTGCGGGTTGGACCGCGCTGCTGTGGTGGCTCTCCTTGCTGGCCTTGATCGGTGCGAGTAGCGGCGCTGTTATCGGAATGTTGCGGATCGGATTTGCGGGAAGCCGACCAGTATCGCGCTATAGCGGCTGGCAGGCTTGGCATCACTGGCTCGGCTTGTGCTGCATGCCGTTCGTTCTGAGCTGGATATTCAGCGGCTTTTTATCGATGGACAGCGGCCAGTTATTTTCGACCGGTAAACCAACGCCGGCGGAGCAGGCTTCGATCACGGGCGCGCCAGTGTGGAATGCGTTGCTGTCCGACGAAATCGCGTACGTATCGGCGCCGGTTCGCGAAGTGGAATGGTTTGCTTTCGGGGGGCGGATTTACCGCCGCGAGCGCGCAAGCGTCGAACGCCAGCAGCTATTTGTAAGCGGCGAGCTCGCCGATGCAATCAGGCCCGATCGTGCACTTTTACGGCGTGACGAAATTGCGGCGGCGGTTGGCAATCTTGCGCTTGGGTGCGAACCGCCCGTCATCATTGGGCCGAATGATGACTATGCGGCCACCTCCGTCGTGCCAGGGGCGCGGGTCTTCCGCGTGGTGTGCGGCCGCGATTGGTATCAAATCGACGGTCCGACCGGCGCATTGCTGGAAAAGCTCGATCCGTCGCGGCGCGCCTATCACTGGTTCTACGCAGGGCTTCATACGCTCGATTTCCCCGTTTTGACGGCTCGTCCAGCCCTGCGTGCCGCCCTCATCGTCATATTGTGCGTTTTCGGCTTCGCATTCAGCCTTACCGGCGTCGTGATCGCGGGGCGAAGGTTGCTCATTCAAAGCGGTCACGCGCGCCGCCGGTGACCGTGGCCATGGCTGTGGCTTTCGCCGCGGCCATGGTTATGGGCGCCGCCGGCCGGCATATAGACCACTTGGCCGTGGCGCACGCCGCGTTCGGCAATGATGTGGTTGGCGAATTGCTGCACATCGGCGCCGCGCCCTTTGAGCACGGTGACCTCCATGCAGCTATCGTGGTCGAGGTGCACGTGCAGTGTCGCTTGCGCCAGATCGTGGCGGTCGTGGAAATCGCGAGTCAGGCGCTTTGGCAATTCGCGCGCCTCGTGGTCGTAAAGATAGACCAGCGCCGCCACGCAAGGCCGCGCTGCGCCGACCTCGACGGCGGCCTGCTGGAGGCCGGCGCGGGCGAGGTCGCGGATCGCTTCGGAGCGATTACCGTAGCCGCGCGCGCTCATGAAACGGTCAAGCTCGGCGTCAAGTTCGTCGTCGATGGTGATGGTCACCCGCTGCATCGCTCTCTCCTAATAACGGCGATGCAAGCCTATCACGCCAGCGAACTATTTCGGCGGCGATTCTGCGGCCGGCACGGGCTCGACGCTGAACAGGTCCGGCGCGTTCATGACCGCGTTGTAGCGAGCCAACGGATCGAGCTGCTTATTCATGTCGATGAGTTTCGGCAGCCATGAGGCGGCGATCGTGTATTTGAACCCGGCGCCGCTCGCCTTGCTGCGGATCACCGCGACGCCCATGGCATCCTCGGGCGCCTTTTCCGGAGCAACGTGCAAGGTGCCCTGGCCGGCACTTGCCATGGTGGCGATCGCAATACCGTCGGCCGGGCACGGGCAGGGCGCTTTCGGCCCGCTGTAATAAACCACCGTCACGCCGCGCGGCTGGGCGTCCAGCCGCTTGAGCGCGTCGAGCCCGATGCGGATGCCGACCGGAACGAACGAGCCGAACGCGCCATGCACGCGGGCTCCGAGCGTGACCCATTCCTCGGGCGTCTCGGCGCGGGCGCCGGCCGTGCCGCAACAGGCGATGAGGGCGACGGCGAGCAGGACCGATTTGATCTTGATCATGACGGGCTCCATGAGAGGTGGCGTGGCCAACCGCGAGACGGTGGGGGCCTTGGTATGCCGTTTTGTCAAGAACATCATACTTAACACGACCATGTGGCCAAGGCCAATTCGATCTCATGTGGGCCGAATTACAAATTTTTAATTGGAAGCGTCCGCCAGGCGCCAAATCCCGCTGTCTCGCCGGCCCCCTCTTGCCTCATGTAACATTATAACGTTAGCATGCCGGAATGGGTTGGGTTCTGTCCCGTCAACGATATGGCGCGTGCTTGGCGCTTGCGGCGCTGGCGCTGCAAATCGTCTTATCTTTTGGGCACGTTCATCTCGACGGTGTGGTTCGCGCCACGCCCGCCGTGCCGGCCATGACCGCCGCCGGCACCCGCGGCCAATCGGTATTGCCGCCGTCGCGGCAAACGCCGGCGCAAAATCCCATCGACGACGCCGACGGTTACTGCGCGATCTGCGCCTCCATATATCTCGCCGCGACGACATTCATTCCGCAACCGCCGCTCTTGCCGGTGCCGCGCGGGTTCGAACGCATCGAGCAAGTATTCCGCGCCGCTGTCGGGGTTGTTGAATCGCGACGCGTGGCGTTCCAGTCCCGCGCACCGCCCGCCGTCTGAGCTGCGGTCGGCCGTCCTTCGGCACCGCTGCGCGTTCTGCTTGGTTTGCGCCGCGGTGCCCGTTGGATTGAAAGCGGCATTATACTTTTCAGTTCAAAAGTGCCGCGACTGCGCGACCGCCTGAACGTTGTGGATTGAATTCCTGCAACAATTTCGGCGGAGAGTTTCATGTCAGCGCTTCGTTCACCTGTCGTTGCCGCCTCAGCCCTGGCGGCGTTCCTGATGGCGTTCGGCGCCATGGGCGCAACGGCAAGCGCTCAAGATCTGCCTGTGCAAAATCAGCCCGCGCCGACCGAGGTCGCTCCACCTCCGGCCAATCCGGCGCCAGCACCCGCAGTCCCATCTTCCGCAGCCCCGCCGCCGCCCCAAAACAGCAGCCCCGAAGCGAAGCTTCCCCAAATTACCGTGACGGCTCCGGTGGCGAAGCGGGCGCCGCGCCCAGTGGCTCAAAGCCCTGCACCGCCGACGGTGCCCCCGGTCTCGCCGGCCGAGCAGCTCAACGCGAAAAGCAACGGCTTCGATCAAGCGCGCAGCAGTCTCTACACCACGACCGGCACCACCACGGACACCATCAGCCACGACACCATCGAGGCGTTGCCGCAGGGCAGCAACGCACCGGTCGAGAAGGTGCTGCTGCAAGCGCCCGGCGTGTCGCAGGATTCCGCGGCCAGCGGTTTGATCCATGTCCGTAACGACCACGCCAATGTGCAGTTCCGCATCAACGGCGTGATGCTGCCGGACGGCGTCACCGGCTTCGGCAGCGTGCTCGACACCGCTCTGATCGGCAATCTATCTCTCGTCACCGGCGCGCTACCGGCGGAATTCGGAATGCGTACGGTGGGTCTGGTCGACATCACGACCCGCAACGACGTCTTCAACAATTCCGGCAGCATCAGCTATTACGGCGGCAGCCGCGGAACGATCCAGCCGAGTTTTGAATATGGCGGCACTTTCGGCGCCAACTGCCCGGCGACGCCGGGTGCGTCCGGAACGGCAAAGCCGTCGACCGCGGGTACGACCTGTTTCGGCGGCGTGCAATATTTTTTCACCGGCAGCTATCTGGAGACCAGCGAGGGCATCGAAAACCCGCTGCCCAGCCTCAACGCCATCCACGATTTCTCGCGGCAGGAGAAAGGCTTCGCCTATCTGTCGACCTTCCTCGACCCCTATACCCGCTTGAGCCTGATCGCCGGCACCGCCACCAGCACTTTCCAGATTCCGAACGTCCCGGGCCAGCCGGTCGGGATGATGGGAAATCCGCCAGTCACCAGCGCCTTTGGCGCCACGACGTTTAATTCCGCACAGCTCAACGAGAACCAATACGAGGACACTCAGTTCGGTGTGCTGGCGCTGCAACGATCGGCAAACGGTTTCGACGGACAGCTGTCCTATTTCACCCGTTACAACAATCTGCATTTCATGCCGGATCCGGTCGGCGACCTGTTATTAAACGGCATCGCCTCCGACATCAGCCGGCAATCCTATACGAACGGCATCCAGGGCGACGGCGCTTACGCGCTCACCCCAGCGCACACCCTGCGCGCCGGCTTTACGGTCTCGGGCGAGCAGGCCAATGTCGACAACACGTCGCTGGTCGAGCCGTGCGTCATCTGCGACGGCACCGACAATGGGCCGCCCACCGCGATCACCGACGACGCCGCGAAGTTCGGCTGGCTTGCCGGTATCTATGCTCAGGATGAGTGGAAGATCACCGACAAATTGACAATGAACGCCGGGCTGCGCTTCGACCAGATGTGGGAATACACCAACGCCAACCAGTTAAGCCCACGGGTGAGCTTTACCTACAAGCCGTTCGAATACACCACCTTTCATGCCGGCTATGCGCGTTACTTCACGCCGCCGGTTCTGGTCGAGGCGGCGCCGGCCAATATCGCCTTGTTCAATAATACCACGGGGGCTCCCGCAAGCGGCGGAACCAGCCCGGTGCTGCCGGAGCGCTCGCATTATTTCGATGCCGGGGTCGATCAGAAAATTCCGTTCGGCTGCGCCTCGGCGACGGCGCATGACTGCACCACACTCGACCTCGGCGTCGACGCCTATTACAAGATCGCAACGGATCTGCTCGACAACGGCACTTTCGGTCAGGCGCTGGTGCTTAGCGGATTCAATTATGCCAAGGGAATTAACGAAGGCGTCGAGTTCAGCGCCAAATTCCACAGCGGCAATTTCAACGCCTATGCCAATCTGTCCGTGGGCCAAGAAAAGGCCACCCAAGTGGTATCGAACCAATATTTGTTCGACAATGTCACGCCGCTTGCCGATCTCGGCGGCTTGACCGAGTTCCAATATATTCAAACGCACTGGATCTACACCGACCACAACCAATTCGTGACCGGCTCGGCCGGTGCCGCCTATCAATTTTGCGGCCGGCCTTCGACGCCCGGCGAGAATTGGTGGGATTCTTGGTGCGGGACCAAACTCTCGGCCGACATGATCTACGGTTCGGGCTTGCGCACCGGCGACGCCAATATCGGCAGCGAGGCGCCCTATGCACAGTTCAATGCCGGGCTGTCGCACGAATTCGCCATGCCCGACAATAAGCCGCTGACCGTGCGCTTTGACGTTGTCAATCTGTTCGACACCGTCTATCAGATCAGAAGCGGCACCGGCATCGGCGTCTTCGCGCCGCAATACGGCCCGCGCCGCGGCTATTTCATCGGCATTTCGAAGAAGATCTGAGCGGCTTACAGCTGCGGAGCCCGCGGGCGGCACTCTGCCCGGCGTGGCGGCAACGTGCCCAGGGCTGTAGTTTATATTGTAAAGTGTAGCCTAGGATGTAGTCTGTAGTGTATGCTGCGGCGCAGGCACAACGTAATAGTATTCGGTTTCCTTTTCGTGCTTGCATGGGCGGGCGCGAGGTGCGCGATTGTCATGCTGGTGTCGTGACTGAAGAGGCAGCAAGGGCGGCGCGATGGCGGGGTACGGTCGAGGGGGCCGTGGTGGTGATGCGGGGGTTGCTCTTTGCCGGCATAGGACTGACCGCTCTTTTGGGCCGCGCTTATGGAGCCGATTTAGCCGGCGCTTTGCCGACGAAGGCGCCCGCGGCGCCGGCCGGCTATGATTGGAGCGGGTTCTACCTCGGCGCCAATACAGGTTACACGGCCGGATCGTCGCGCTGGTCCGCGACGCAATCCGGCGCCACGACACCCGTTCTTACCGGCTCGCTCGACATCGCCGGTCCCTACAACTTATTTACCGGTAACGGCAGCTACCTGCTCGGCCTCCAGGCCGGCTACGACACCATGGCCGCCTCGCGTTGGCTCCTGGGCGTCGCGGCCGACATATCGTTTCCGAGCTTTGTCGGTGCCAACCGGACGTTTTCCTCGGTCCCGACCGGCCAAGCGAATTATTCGGAGCAGGTCGAGTTCAACGGCGCTGTGCGCGCCCGTATCGGCTACGCGCCGAGTCTTGGATCGAGCCATTGGTTGTTTTATGCGACCGGCGGTGTGGCCTGGAGCTATGACCAGTTCACCCGTATCCAGCTTGCCGGCATCCCGGCGGGCGGGACCGCGGTGCCGGGCACCGTGGAAAACCAGTTCCTGGTGCCGCGCGTCGGCGGCACGGCGGGCGCCGGCGTCGAAGTCGCGTTGCCGTCGCACTGGACTGCCCAGCTTGAATATCTGTTCGCCGATTACGCCAGCCGTAGCGTGACATTTCCGGCCGGCGCGCAGCGCTTTACGTCCGATCTCGTTCTCAGCGAACTGCGGTTCGGCCTGAATTATCGATTCAATGGCGATGGTTCGAAGACCGCCGATCAGGCGGCAACGCCGCCGGCGCTCGAAGCCGATAATTTCGCCGTCCACGGCCAGACCACTTTTCTGGAGCAATATGCCGCTCCGTTCCGAGCGCCCTATGCCGGGCCCAACAGTCTTGTGTCGAACCAGGGCCGCGAGACCTGGGATGCCACGCTGTATCTGGGCGTGCGGCTCTGGAACGGTGCCGAATTTTGGATCGATCCGGAGATCGATCAAGGTTTTGGGCTGAGTTCGACATTGGGTGTCGCCGGATTTCCCAGCGGCGAAGCCTATAAAGTCGGCGCCTCCGTTCCCTATGCGCGTATACCGCGGGCGTTCATCCGGCAGACCATCGATCTTGGCGGCGAAAGCGTCAAGGTCGAGGCCGCCGCCAATCAGTTCAGCGGTTCGCAAACGGCGAACCGACTGGTGCTCACCATTGGCAAATTCGCCGTGACCGATATTTTCGACAGCAACAAATATGCGCACGACCCGCGCGGCGACTTTATGAACTGGTCGATCGTCGACACCGGGACATTTGATTACGCCGCCGACCCCTGGGGCTACACCTACGGCGCGTCCGCTGAATGGTACCAGGGTCCGTGGACGCTGCGTGGCGGCGTATTCGATCTTTCGATAGTTCCCAATAACGTGGAGCTCGACCCGCAATTCCAGCAATTCCAATGGGTCGGCGAAATCGAGCGGCGTTATGAACTTTGGGGGCAGCCGGGCAAAGTCGCGGTCACCGGATTTCTGAGCCGCGGCCGCATGGGCAGCTTCGAAGACGCGATCCAATTGGCGGCGCTGACCGGCGGTCCGGCCGATATCACGGCGGTGCGCCGTTACACCAGCCGCGGCGGCGTGAGCCTCAATCTCGAGCAACAGATTACCGAAGAGCTCGGCCTATTCGCCCGCGCCGGCTGGGCGAACGGCGATATCGAACCCTATGAATTCACCGACGTCGATCGGACGGTGGCGGCCGGGCTGTCGCTTGCCGGCAAACAATGGGGCCGGCCGGACGACACCGTCGGTCTGGCCGGCGTGGTCAACGGGATTTCCAAAGTTCACGAGGCCTTTCTCAATGACGGCGGGCTCGGCATTCTGGTCGGCGACGGCATTCTGCCGCATCCCGGTCCGGAACAGATCATCGAGACCTATTACGCGCTGCCGGTTTCGTATTTTCGGCTGACGCTGGATTGTCAGTTCATCGTCAACCCAGGTTACAACGAGGATCGCGGCCCGGT
>Ga0181525_10002467_pt1 | contig 15102 bp, 12 predicted proteins | sample PEATcosm2014_Bin_48_FD_121100 | JGI IMG/M metagenome (GOLD analysis project Ga0181525, IMG submission 121100) | Peatland microbial communities from MTU Mesocosm Facility, Houghton, MI, USA - PEATcosm2014_Bin06_10_metaG | ecosystem: Environmental > Terrestrial > Soil > Wetlands > Peat | place...
GACGTTGATCGTGCTCTTGCTGCTGAGCACCTTCTACCTGTTCCCGACGGTGCTCGCGGTGCTGACCCGATTGCAGGCGCCCCAGCTCTACCTCTCCAGTGACTCCGACAGCGTCGTCCTGGCCCTGCCGGGACAGCTGCTGCCGGGGCTGCCGGGCGAGCTGCTGGCCGCGCTCGTCGCCGCGGGGGCGTTCGCCGCCTTCCTGTCCACCTCGTCCGGCCTGCTCGTCAGCGTGGCCGGCGCGCTGTCACACGACCTTATGAAGCGCGGGGTCACCACGTTCCGCTGGTGCGCGATCACCGCGGGCGCGGTCGCGACGATGGCCGCCCTGCTCGTCGAGCCCTTCTCGCTGGCCCTCCTCGTGGGCTGGGCCTTCGCGATCGCGGCGTCGTCGTTCTGCCCGCTGATGGTGCTCGGCATATGGTGGCGGCGGCTCACCAGGATCGGGGCCATGGCGGGCATCGTCATCGGCGGCGGATGCTGCCTGGCGGCAATCCTGTCGACGATGCTCGGCGCGGCGGCCAGCGGCTGGGGCGCGGTGCTCACGAGCCAGCCGGCGATCTGGACGGTCCCGCTCTCGTTCGGCGTGATGATCGTCGTGTCGCTGCTCACCCAGGGGACCGTCCCCGCCAACGTCGGCCAGGTGATGCTGCGGATGCACCTGCCCGAAGCGCTGAGCAGGCAGGCCTACCGCACGGTGAGCCAGCCGTCGCGGCTCGCACCGGACCGGCGGGCACCCGGCCCCTGATCACTCACCTACGGCGACCGCTTCCCAGCGGCGCTGCCATTCGGCCGGGTCGGCGCCGCAGGCCCGCGCGAACGCGAGCGTGACCTGGAGCGTCGGGAAGGACACGCCGCTCGCCGCCGACGAGAGCACCGACGCGGAGTACATCGCGCGCCTGGCCAGCGAGCGGTACGTGGGGTACCCGGCCGCGGCGCGCAGCTGGCGCAGCTCGTGCGCGAACCGGGAGACGGGGCCGTTCAGCGGGTTCACCGGGCGTTCAGGCCGGCCTACCCTCCGGGGTTCCTTCACCAGGTCTACCTCCCGTCCGCAAGGCTGTGCTGATCACTAGTATGCCCGCCCGCAATTAGCGCTGAATTAATATCCGCTTGGCGGGCGGCTGACGATCTTGACCGGGCGGTGAATCTCGTTCAATTCTTCTTAAGAACCCATTCTGAGCTGGGCAGACATATTAGTTGATCGGTTTTCCGCGTTATTTGTTCCGGTCCATTGAGCGGCCTGGTTACTGTTTTCACAGCGCTGTTCAGGCTCCGCGATGGGGTCGGCGCTTTCAGTGAGGGGAATACTTTGATGCTTCGCAACGCAACGCCGGCCGCGGCTGGGGCGCTAGCCGCGGCCGCGAGCGCGCTGGCCCTGGCGGCCGCGGGAAGCCCGGCTCTCGCCGCCGGCGGCTGGACCCCCACGTCCATCTCGGGGGCGGCGGGCGACAACGTCGCCCTCAACGGCGCGTTCGCCCGCACGAGCACGGACGCGTGGGTGGTGGGGCAGCAGTTCGGGCCCGCGGGACAGCCGGCTCCGCCGCCGGTCTCCTACCACTGGAACGGATCCACGTGGTCACTGGTGCCGGTGCCCGCCCTGGGCGCCGCCGGCGGGCTCACCACGGTCAGCGCGAGCAGCGCCACCGACGCGTGGGCGGTCGGCTTCGAGGTGCTCGCGCCGCGCCACCGGCAGGCGGTGCTCGAGCACTGGAACGGCAGTGCCTGGTCGCGGGACACCACCGACGCCGTCGCGACGTCCAGCGCCACGCTCACCGGCGTCGTGGACCTGAGCGCGGCCAACGCGTGGGCGATAGCGGCCGGCGGCGGATCCCAGGGGCTGGCCCACTGGAACGGCACCGCCTGGAGCTTCGCCACGTTCCCTGACGCGAACTTCAGCCCAAGCGCGGGGCAGGCGATCTCCGCCTCTTCGGCGAGCGACGTCTGGGTGGTCGGCAGCACCTTCAACGCCACGACGTTCGCCGGCATCCCGGAGGCCGAGCACTTCAACGGCACCTCCTGGAGCACGGTGCCGCTGGCGCAGCCGGGCGGCAGCGCGACGATCGGCGCCGTGACCGCGATCTCCCCGACGAACGCCTGGGCCGCGGGCGAGGCGACGGGCGGCACCGCCCCGGTCGGCGGCGGCACGCTGATCGAGCACTGGAACGGCGCCTCATGGAGCGTGGTGCCGAGTCCCGCCCCGGGCTTCGAGCCAGAGATCAGCGGCATCGCGGCCCGCTCCGCCAGCGACGTCATCGCGGTCGGCGAGACCTTGCCGACGGAGAACGGCGGCCCGGAGCAGGACGTGATCCTCCGCTTCAACGGCACTTCGTGGTCCAACGACACCGCCGGCGGGCCCATTCAAGGGTTCCTGCTGGCCGCCGCCGCCGCTCCCGGCGGCGCGGAGGAGTTCGCGGTCGGTAACAGCAGCGGCTCTACCGGCGTGATCCTCAGCCACCCGTGACGCCGTGAACCACCCGTGACGCCGTGAACCACCCGTGACGCCGTGAAAACGACGGGCTGCCCGGCATCGTCGCCGGGCAGCCCGTCCCCCTCATCGGTGCACGCACGGTGCACGTTAGGTGCGGCTAGGCGCCGGAGTGCGCCCAGCCGATGTCGCTCGTCCGCCAGGCCCCGCCCGCGGCGGCCCGCGGCGGGTCAAGCGCCGGGTCGCCCGCGAGGATCCGCGCGTGCAGGCGGCGCAGCGCGGACCCAGGGTCGATGCCAAGTTTCCCGGCCAGCTCAAGGCGGGTGTCGTCGTACGCCCCCAGCGCCTCGGCCTGCCGCCCGCACCGGTACAGGGCCAGCATGAACTGGCCGCGGAACCGCTCGCGCAGCGGGTGCCTGCGGATCAGCGCGGCCAGGTCGGCGAGCACCTCGTGGTGCGCGCCGAGCATGAGCAGCACGTCCAGGCGGTCCCCCGTCGCCGTCTGGTACAGCTCGTCGAGCCGGGCCCGCTCGACGTCCGCCCAGGGACCGGGGATCCCGTCGAGCGACGCACCGTGCCAGAGGCCAAGCGCGGCGTCGAGTGACCGGAGCGCGACCGTCGGGTCACTCGCGGCGAGCCGCCGGGCCATCGCCAGGTGGAAGTCGAGGACCTCCGTGTCCAGGCTGCCTGGAGTGAGGTCCAGCCGGTAGACGGAATGAGCCGCCGTCAAGAGCTGGCCGGGCGAGCGCCGCGCCCGGTCAGGCTCGAGCACCCGGCGCAGCGAAGAGAGGTGAACGTGCACGGCGTTTCCCGCACTGGCCGGGGGATCCTGACCCCACAGCCCGTCGATGACCTCGCCGATAGACACGGGCCGGCGACTGCCGGCCAGCATGCCGAGCAGCGCGCGCCGTTGCGGCCCGCCAAGCTCCAGCTCTTCGTCACCGCGCCAGGCCCGCACGGGGCCGAGAAGCTCGACCCGCAGGGCGGTGACATCCTCCTTGACCTTCGCCACTGGGCACCTCATATCCGACAGGCCGCCCGTTGTCCTCGGGGCGACGCTCCCGCCATTGATAGGGATACGTAAGGAATCCCGATCTGGATTGCGGCTGGCGGCATTATTGACCGGTGCCCGTATCCTCATCCGCCCCGCTGCCGCCGCCCCGTCACCCGGACGGTCCCTACGTGTTAGGCGGGCAGGTCGTCCTCGGGCTCATCGGCAAGCAGCGCGTCGGGGGAGAGCGGCAGCTTGACCTGGAAGTCAGCGCCCTGCCCGGGCGCCGTGCGCACCGACACCGTGCCGCCGTGCGCGGCGACGAGCCCGGCCACGATCGCCAGCCCGAGCCCGGTGCCGCCGGACGCCCGGTTGCGCGCCGCGTCGGCCCGGTAGAACCGCTCGAAGACGCGCTGCGCCTGGGCGGCGTTCATCCCTGGCCCGTCATCCTCGACGTCGAGGACCACGGCAGGCACCGGCCCGTCGGCGGTCGCCGGCTGGCCGCCTTCCTCGGCTTCGCTGGCCCAGCCGTCGTGCGCGTCAAGCTCCGCTCTCCTGGCCGGGCCGTCGGCGTCGGCCTCAAGCGTGCCGCGGCCGATCCTCAGCCGCACCGGCGTCCCGGCGGGGGTGTGGGTGAGCGCGTTGTTCATCAGGTTGCCGATCACCTGGCGCAGCCGGGGCTCGTCGCCGTCGACGATGAAGGCCGTCCCCGGCGCGACCATCAGGTCGACCGGACGTCCCTGGGCGACGATCCGCGCGTCCTGTACCGTGTCGGCGGCGAGCGTGAGCAGGTCCACCGGGGCCTTGGCGAGCGGGCGCTGCTGGTCGATCCTGGCCAGCGTGAGCAGGTCATCAACGAGCAGGCCCATCCGGGCCGCTTCCGCCTCGACCCGGCTCATGAGGTGGTCCAGTTCCTCGGGTGACAGCCCGTCCGCGGCCGGCCCGGTGCCGGGGAAATACCGTGGCCCCTGAGAGTCAGCCGCCCACGTTCCTGATGACGGTTCTTGCCCCGCGCTGACGGTGCCGCCGACCGGGACCCGGGACCGCCAGCGGCCCGCGCCGCCGCGCTGGCGGTAGTGCGCGGCGAACCCGCGGATCGTGGTCAGGGGGGTGCGCAGCTCGTGCGCCGCGTCGGCGGTGAAGCGGCGCATCCGCTCCTCTGACTCGTGCGCGGCCTGCTCGGACGCCTCCTGCGCGTGGAACGCCCGCTCGATCTGCGCGAGCATCGCGTTGAGCGAGCGGCCGAGGGAGCCGATCTCGGTGCGCGGGTTGCCCTCGGGCACGCGGTGGTCCAGGTGACCCTTGGCGATCTGGCCCGCGGTCATCTCGATGTCGTTCAGCGGCCGCAGGTTCGTCTGCACGACCGCGACGCCGACGGCGGCGAGCACCACCACGATCGCGCCGCCCACGATCAGGTCGAAGATCACCAGCCGCGCTGTCATCGCGTCGAGGTTGCCGAGGTCCACGGCGAGGACCACGTTAACGGTCTTGAGCTGGGTACCCGAGCTGCTGTAGACCGGGAAGTTGTTCACCTTGGTGGCGATGACCCGCCAGCTGTCCGGGCCGGACCGCGACGGCACCGTCAGCATCGCCGGGCTGTTGCCGCTGGCCCAGCTGGCGCTGGTCGGCAGCGAGGGGAGCGGCCCGGGTACCGCGCCGCTGTTGAACTGATTGTTACTCGTGCTCGGCCAGCTGAGCTGATGGCCGGGGAGCTGGATGCCGAGCACCATGCCGGAGTAGGTCGGCTGCGCGGTTCCCGCGGACACCCTCGCCAGCGAGTAGGGGCTGATGCTCTGGAAGTCCTGGGTCAGCTGGTTGTCGCGCTGCGTGGTGACGTAGCCGCGCAGCATGTACACGCTGGCGATGCTGATCGCGGCGAGCGCCATGACCACCAGGGCGAGCAAGGCCGTGATCAGCTTGGTCCGCAGCGGCGTGCGGTCGGACAGCCGCCGGGCCGCGGCCAGCGGAGACCGCACGGGCATGCGCGGCAATCCCGCGCCCGCTTGGGCTACGTCGGCTTCCGGCGTTACATCCGACATGAGCAGGGGCCGTTCCTATGAGGACGGGAGCCGCAGCACGTACCCGACACCGCGCAGGGTGTGGATCAGCCGGGGGTCCCTGGTGTCGATCTTCCGGCGCAGCACGGACACGTACGACTCAACGATCCCGGTGTCGCCGCGGAAGTCGTAGTCCCAGACATGGTCCAGGATCTGCATCTTCGACAGCACCCGGTTGGCGTTGGACATGAAGTACCGCAGCAGCTTGAACTCGGTCGGCGACAGCTGCACCTGCGCGCCGCCCCGCCACACCTCGTGGCTCTCCTCATCGAGCTCGAGGTCAGCGAACTTGAGCCGCGGCGTCGGCTCGATGCCGTCACCGCGGGTGCGGCGCAGCACCGCCTTGATCCTGGCGATGACCTCTTCGAGCGAGAACGGCTTGGTGACGTAGTCGTCGCCGCCGAGGGTCAGCCCGCGGATCTTGTCGTCGGTCGCGTCCCGCGCGGTCAGGAAGACCACGGGGATCCGCGCGCCGCCGCCGCGCAGCCGCCGGATCACGTCGAACCCGTCCATGTCGGGCAGCATCACGTCGAGCACGATCAGGTCGGGCCGGTGCCGCTGCGCGGCCTGAACCGCCTCCGTACCGCCGGACGCGGTGATCACGTCGAACCCCGCGTAGCGCAGCGATGCGGACAGCAGCTCGAGAATGTTCGGCTCGTCCTCGACGACGAGCAGCCGCGCTTCGGCCGGCGCCCCCGGATCGGTCATCGGCATGTTCATGATCTCTATCTTCGCTCGCTTGGCTGAGGAAAGCCTGAACGTTTCCTCGGGGACGGCTGTTGCCTTCCAAGCGTACGCCGACCGTTCACCGCAATGCGGCGCACTGGGCGCCGGGGAGGGCGGGAGCGGGCTAGGTCGCGCGGAAGCGGGCTAGGTCGTGCGGGGGGAGCGGGCGGAGAGCCAGTGCGCGATGGCGGCGGGTCGGTTGTGCACGCCGAGCTTGGAGTAGATGCGCCGGACGTGGTTCTTGACTGTCTTCTCCGCGAGGAACAGGCGCGCCGCGATCTCACCGTTGGTATGGCCGCCGGCGATCAGCGACATGACCTCACTCTCGCGTGCCGACAGGCCGAGGCTGGTTTGCTCTTCAACCTGTACACGGGTCATGAGACCTCCGGTTAAGCCAGTTCGCGACGCGTAAGCACCGGCGCGCCGTGATGTCAAGACCTACCTGTACAGGTACAGATACACCAAAACGACTCGGCTCAAACCGCCAGAAAGGGAGCGGCGGGCATATCCGCGTCAACTGGTGCGAACCGGTGTGCCGCGTGGGACTGGCTCAGCCGACCTTCGTCCCGGTCAGCAGCCCGGCCGGGACCGGCTTGCCGGCCTGCAGCGCGTTGAAAAGTTCGAGCGCCTGTGACCGGTTCCACAGCACCGCTTCCCCGGCGGAGGTCTGGTAGGCCGCGTTCGCGATCGGCACGGTGCCCGTCTCCGGCTGGCGCAGCGCCTGCGCCACCTGGAGCAGGTCGTACAGGCTGGTGCCCTTGTCGACGGCGATGGAACTGGCCGCCGCCGAGCCGAACGGCAGCGCGGTGAACGGGTTCAGGTAAACGCCCGGGCTCGTCGCCTTGGACAGCAGGGCCGACAGGAACGCCCGCTGGTCCTGGATCCGCTGCAGGTCCGAGGTGGCGAAGGAGTGCCGGTCGCGGACGAACGCGATCGCCTGCGTGCCGCCCAGGGTGTGGCAGCCGGCCGGGAGGCCCTTGAAGCCGGAGTCTCCCGTCGGGTCGGCCGGGAGCGCGGTCTTGACGCAGATCTGCACGCCGCCGACCGTGTTCACGACGTCGGCCAGGCCGCCGAACCCGATCCCCATGTAGTGATCGATGCGCAGGCCGGTGGCCTGCTCGACGGTCTTGACGAGCAGCGCCGGCCCGCCGAACGCCAGCGCGGCGTTGATCTTGTTGTTCCCGTAGCCGGGGATGTCCACGTAGGAGTCGCGCGGGATGCTGATAAGCACCGGCTTGCCGGTGCCCATGTGCAGCAGCATGAGCGAGTCGGAGGCGTTCGCGCCCTCCGCGCCTAGGTGCAGCGCGGCCCGCTGGGCGCGGGTGATCCCGTCGCGGGTGTCGCTCCCGGCGATCAGCCAGTTCGTCCCGGCCGAGGTGCCGGTGAACGCGGGCAGCGAGACGGTGCGGTGCAGCTTCCCGTTGAGCCAGAAGTAGGTACCGCCAACCCCGGCCAGGATCAGCACCAGGACGACGACGATGACCAGCACGATCCGCCGGCCGTGCCGCCCCGGCTGGCCCCAGAACCGCCAGCGCCGCCCGCTGCGGGCCGGCCGGAAGCCGGGCGGCGCGCCGCCGTAACCGGCCGGGCCGCCGTAGCCCGGGCCCGCGGGACCGCCGCCGTAAGCCGACCCGCCGCCACCGTACTGCGACCCGCCACCGTACTGCGATCCCGGCGCGCCGGAGGAGACCCGCGGCGGCTGCTGCGGCCAGGCGCGGCCAGCGCCTGCGCCTGCGCCCTGTCCGCTATCTGGCGGCGGGAGCTGCGAGAACGACGTTATGTCCCGCGTCGCGTCTGACCCCGTATCCCCGGCAGGCGGCTGCGCCTGGTACCAGTTCTTCCACGGGTCCTCGTCGCTCATCGGGTATCCCTTCACCAGCCATCGCCCCGTCGCCGAACGCCTGCGGCCATCGGCGTTTCCTACCAGACAACGCGGCCACGGGGATTAAGGTTCAAACTTGGCGAGTACGCGCCAGTGTACTTGCGGCAGGCAAGGCAGCCCCGTATCCGTAGTTCCTACACGCCGCGACTTTCACGTCACCACTAGTTAAATCTGCTGGTTAACCCGCGGACAGTGTGGGAACATGCTCCCCGACGCTACGCGGAACGCGGAACGAGGGGGAACCGTGACCACGCAAGTGACCAATGAGGACGGCAGCGAAGTCAATCTGGTCGAGCACCTGAGCCACGTGCACCAGAAGGGCACCAAGGGCTTCACCGACGAGTACCTGGCCATGCTGCACAAGACGCTGCACCAGCGCAAGCAGGACCCGCTGCCCGAGCACTCCCACCCGGAGGACGAGCCCGTCGAGGTGTAGCGGCGGTACGGAACGGCCCCGGGTGCCTCCCGGGACCCGGGGTCGTCCTGGTCTTACCCGTTGCCCGCAGCGAGGGGAAGCCAGGCGCGCATGGTTGACGGGCCGCGGTTGGCCCACTGGTGGTACGGGATGAGACGGGCCCGTACCCGCTCGCCCGCGCTGCCGCCGGGCTCGGCGTAGTAGGGCCACTCCTCCTCGCTCGGCTCGTGCCGGTAGACGTCGATCGCCGTGCCGCCGTCGTCCGCGGCGATACTGCGCGGGTCAGCGGAAATATCGTTAACGCTCCACGCCGAGGGGAGGTCGGGCGACTCAAGGGCGAGCACGAGCGGGCCGCGCTCGACCGCGAACGTGCCGCGGGCGGCGTCGATCCGCCGGTCGGGATACGTGGCGCGGGCCTCGTCAGGGAAGGCGATGGTGACCGTGTCGCCCGCGCGGAAGACGCGCCGGATCTCGACGTGCCGGGTGGTCCTGGCGGTCGGCGCCTCGCTCAGCGCCGCGCGGCCGCGGGCCCAGGCCGGCACCCGCAGCCGGAGGGTGAGGTCCCGGTCCGGCGCGTCGATGACCGTGACCGAGACGGGCCCGCCCGCCGGGTAGCCGCCCCCGACCTGCAGGGAGACCACCCCCGCGGCCAGTTCGGTCGTGAGCCGGTAATCGCCGTACTGGTGCAGCTGGATGCCGTCGTCGCTCGCGGTGGCGAAGTACAGGCTGACGCTGGCCAGGGTGCGCGCGACGTTGGTGGGGCAGCAGGAGACCTCGAACCAGGGGGCGCGCAGCCCCGACTCGGCGCGGTGCACGAGCTGGTCCTCGTCGGGCACCAGCCCAGGGGTCCGCTGGTGGAGCGGGTTGGTGTAGTAGAACGCGCGCCCGTCCGCGCGCGGCGAGGCGAGCACGTTGTTCAGCAGGGTGCGCTCGATGAGGTCGGCGTACTTGTCTTCCCCCGTGGCCAGCAGGAGCCGCCAGCTGAGCATGACGGAGGCGATCCCGGCGCACGTCTCGGCGTAGGCCCGGTCCGCGGGCAGTTCGAAGTCGTCACCGTACGCCTCGTCCTGGTGGTGCGAGCCGACACCGCCGGTGATGTAGGTGCGGCGGGACGCACCGTGAGCCCATTGCCTGCGCACCGCGGCCGCGAGCCCGTCGTCGCCGGTCTCCGTGGCCACGTCGAGGGCGCCGCAGGCCAGGTACAGGGCCCGCACCGCGTGGCCGCGCAGCGTGGTTGCCTCGCGGACCGGGATGTCGTCCTGGAAGTACTCCTGGCCGAACGGGTGGGGGCCGAGCGTGCCCTTTCCGCGGCGCTCGACGAACAGCCGGGCGAGTTCCAGGTAGCGCCGCTCTCCGGTCGCGCGGGCCAGTTCCGCGAGCGCCATCTCGATCTCCGGGTGGCCGCAGACCGCCACCAGGCCGGCCGGCCCGAACTGGTCGTAGACGTGGTCCGCCAGGCGGCGGGCCGCCTGCGGTAGCTGGTCGTCATGGCCGGTCCGCAGCCGCGCGACCGCCGCCTGCAAGAGGTGGCCGAAGCAGTACAGCTCGTGACCTGACTCCAGGCTTGAGTACCGGGGCGGCTGACCGGGCCGCCCGAAGCTGGTGTTCAGGTAGCCGTCGGCCTCCTGGGCGGCGGCGACCCGGGCCGTCAGGGCGTGGAAGCGGCGGTCGAGGTCCGCCGAGTACGCGCGGCCCAGCTCCCAGGCCATGGCCTCGAGCAGCTTGTAGACCTCGGAGTCGACGAACTCGATGCCCGCGTGGGCGCCGTCGATGGTGCCGGCCGCCGCGCGGTCGAAGTTGCCGGCCCAGCCGATGCGCTCCATCCATGACTCGCAGTGCCGGAGGATCGTATCGGCGTTCAGCTGCTGTTTCTCCGCCCAGATGCCTCCGGTGGCCGTGATCTCGTCGGCGCCCAGGGGGCGCCAGACGGAAACCGAGGGCTGAACCGGTCCTCCCTGCTTAGCGGATGACATCGAGAACCTCGGCTCCTTCGCGGGCGTAGAGCGGGATTCGGTCGGGGGAGACGGTGACGTGGAGGGTGGCGCCGCCGTCGTGCCTGGTACCGCGAGATGCGTCGATCCAGGCGGGGCCCGCTGGCAGGTAAACGTCGGAAAACGTCGCGCCGGGCGCGAGGACGGGACTGATGAGCAGGTCAGGGCCGAACAGGAACTGGTCCTCGACGCGCCAGGCCGCCGGGTCGTCCGGGTAGTCGACGAACAGCGGGCGCATCGGCGGCAGGCCGTCCCGCGCCGCCGCCCGCATCTGCTCGTGGATGTAGGGGCGCAGCCGCTCGCGCATCCGCATGGCCGCGGCGATGTGCTCGTAAGCGTTACCGTAAGACCACGCCTCGTTCGGGCCGCCGGTCATCTCGTGCCCCGTCGGGACGCGGGGATAGCGGTCGCCGTGCAGCCGGAACAGCGGGCAGAACACGCCGTACTGAAACCAGCGCACGATCAGCTCCTGGTAGGCGGGGTCCCGCGGGTCCCCGCCGTGGAAACCGCCGATGTCGGTGGTCCACCAGGGGATGCCGGACACCGCGATGCTCAGGCCGGCCCGGACCTGCTGGCGCAGCGATTCCCAGGTAGCCGGGATGTCTCCGGACCAGACCGCCGCGCCGAACTTCTGCGCGCCGGCCCAGGCCGACCGGCACAGCAGGACGGTCGGGTCCTGGCCGGCCGCCGCCATGCCCTCCGCGAACGCCCGCGCGTTGTCCCTGGGGTAGATGCCGGCGACTTCCGCGCCGGGTCCCGCGTACAGGGAGAGGTTGCCGGGTTGCGCCGGGTTGAGCTCGGGCTCGCATGCGTCCAGCCAGAAGACGCGGATGCCGTGCGCCAGGTAGTTGCGCTTGATCAAGTCCCAGACCCGCGCCCTGGTCCGCGGGTTGGTGGGGTCGTAGAAGGCCACCGGCATGGGGACGGCCATGCCCTTGTCCTGGATGGTCTGCTGGAACTCCACCCCCTGATCGGCGGCCACCAGCAGCCCCTGGTCGTAGAACTCGGCGTAGTTCTCGCTCAGCGGTGACACCGTGGGCCAGACCGACACCATCAGCTCGACGCCAAGCTCCCGCAGCTCGGCGGCCATCGCGCCGGGATCCGGCCACTCCGCGGGATCGAAGCGGTAGTCGCCCATCGCGGACCAGTGAAAGAAGTCGGCGACGATGACGGAAAGCGGCAGGCCCCGGCGCTTGTACTCCCGGGCCACCGACAACAGCTCGTCCTGCGTGCGGTAGCGGAGCCTGGACTGCCAGAACCCGCTCGCCCACGCCGGAAGCTCCGGGACGTGGCCGGTCACGTCCGCGTAGCGGGCGAGGATACCCGCCGGCGTGGGCGCCGCGGTGAGCCAGTAGTCGATCTCGCGGGCCTGCCCGGCCTGCCAGCGGGTCGCGTTCTCCGCGAACTCGACCCGGCCGACGGCGGGCACGTTCCACAGCAGCCCGTAGCCGCGGTCGGACAGCACGAACGGGATGCTGACCTCCCCGTTCCGCTGCACCAGGTCCAGGGCGAGCCCCTTGAGGTTCAGCCGCCCGTGGGTGCGCTGCCCCAGCCCGTAAAGGCGCTCTCCCGGGTAGGCGGCGAACTGCTGGCGGATCTCGTAGGCGCCGGAGCGGTTGCCCGTGAAGACCCGCGCCCCCGGCATCCAGAAGTGCTCCCTGCTCTCCGCGAGCAGCTCCGGGCCCGCACCGTCGACGTCGGCGCCGGCGCCGACGTCACCGCCGGCGTCGCCGTCACCGCCGGCGCCGGCGACGCGGAAGGTGATCAGGGGTTCGGGGTAGGCCGCGGCGGTGTCGAAGTCCACCTCCGCCCGCAGCCGCCCGTTGGTCAGCGACGCGCTGGTGCCGGCGATGACCACGTGCCCGGCCGGGCCGGCGGGTGGGGCATCGTCCAGGGCGCCCGCGCTGCGGTCAGGTACTCGGTGCTGCGCGGCCCGCACCCGGACGCTGTCGGCGCCCCAGGCTTCGATGCGGATCACCTCGTGGCGGTGCCGGACCTCAAGGACGCCGTCGGCGTTGCTAAAGCTGACCATGCTTGATCGATTTTTCCCAACGTTGAACGGCGGGCGGCGCTCGGGCGCTCCGGTCGGATGACTGGATGCTGGATGAGTTGAGATGAGGAACGGAGGCTGGCTAGTCCTTGACGGCCCCCGCGGTGACGCCGGCGGCGACGTAGCGCTGCGCGAGCACGAGCAGGACGGTCGCGGGGACCGAGGCGACCACGGCGGTGGCCATGATGGCGTTCCACTGCTGGTTGTTGTTGCCGATGTACGCGTAGATGCCGAGCGTGATCGGCTGCAGCGACCCGCCGTTGTCCAGGGTGTTGGCGAACAGGAAGTCCGACCACGACCAGAGGAACGCGAACAGCGAGACGGTGACGATCGCGTTCCTGCTGACCGGCAGGACGACCGACAGGAAGGTGCGGACGGTCCCCGCGCCGTCGATGCGCGCGGCTTGCAGCAGCTCGCCGGGGATCCGCGACATGAACGCGGTGAAGATCAGGACGCCGAACGGGACGGCGATGGTTGAGTCGGCCAGGATGAGCCCCCAGGCGGTGCTGAGGAGGCCGAGCTTGATGTAGATGGTGTAGAAGCCCATCGCCATGACGATCGAGGGGATCATCTGGGCGAGCAGCAGCAGGAAGCTCAGCACCCCGCCGCCGCGCGGGCGGAGCTTCGCCAGCGAGAAGCCGGCGGGCGCGGCGAGCAGCAGGGTCAGCGCGACCGTGCCGGCCCCGACGAGCAGGCTAGTTCCGAGGTAGGGGAGCTGCTGGTGGATGACGGCCGAATAGCCGTCGAACGTGGCGTCGACCGGGATAAGGTTCGGCGGGCTCTTGCGCATGTTCGACGTCTTGGTCAGCGAGACGTTGATCATCCAGTAGACCGGGAACAGCATCACGGCGGTCAGCAGCACGCCGGTCCCGGTCACCCACCACGTGCGGCGGTTCATGATTCCTCCAGCGAGCGGCGGACGCGGATGTAGACGAGCGCGAAGATGACCGCGATGACGATCAGCACGTTCCCGACGGCGGCCGCGGAGCTGAAGTCCGGCAGCAGCGACCCGAAGCCGAACTGGTAAGCCCAGATCGCCAGCGTGGTCGACGAGGTCGCCGGGCCGCCGCGGGTCATGATCCAGATGATGTCGAACACCTTGAGCGTGTAGATGAAGCCGAGCAGCAGGGTGATCGCGGACACCGGGCGCAGCAGCGGGAAGGTGATCCGCCAAAACCGCTGCCAGCCGCTCGCGCCGTCGATCGCGGCGGCCTCGAACACGTCCGCCGGAATGCTCTGCAGCCCGCTGTACATGATCACGAGGTTGAACGGGATCCCGATCCAGATGTTCGCGATCAGCACCGAGGCCAGCGACCAGTCCGGGGAAGTGAGCCAGTCGACCGGCGCGATGCCGAAGGCGTGCAGCAGGGCGTTCACGACCCCGGAGTCGCTGTTGAGCATCCACGACCAGGACGACGCGGACACCAGCAGCGGCAGCAGCCACGGGATCAGGAACAGCGCACGGAGAAAGACGGACAGGGGGAACTTCCGGTGGAAGAAGACCGCGAGCGCCAGGCCGATCGCGAACTGGAACGCGATCGACACGAAAACGAACACGGCGGTGTTGACGAGCGCGGGCGCGAACGTCGGGTTGCGGAAGACGCTGGCGTAGTTGGCGAATCCGGCGAACGGCGCGTTGCCGGTGACGAACGACGCCACTGTGTAGCTGCGGACGCTGAGGTCGATGTTCCGGTACAGCGGGTAGGCGTAGAAGGCGACGAGGTACGCCACCACGGGGGCAATGAACGCCCACGCGGCCCACTGCGCGCGGATCCGCCGTCGAGCGTGCTGCCCCCGGGCCCGGGCGGCGTGCGCCGCCCGGGCCCGGGGCCGCTCGGCGGACCGCGCTCCTGACCCGTCAGTTGTCATGGTTCTCACGTCGGTCTGCCGCCTGGGTTACTTGTTGCCTGGGTTACTTGTTGCCTGGGTTACTTGTTGATCGCTGCCGTGGCCGCGGACTGCGCCGCCTGCAGCGCGCTCGTCGGGGTCGCCGCGCCGCTCTCTGCCTTCTGTACCGCGGTCCACAGCTGCTGGGAGATCAGCGGGTACTTCGTGCCGAGGTTGTCGCCGGTGCGCGCCTTGGCCGCGCCGACCGCCGTCACCCAGGACTGCAGCGCGCTGTCGGAGGACACCTGCGCCTGCTGCCCGGCCGCGGTCGGCGCGACGTAGTTGAGCGTGTTGTCAGTGGTGACGATGTTGTTCGTCGCGGACAGGCACTGCACGATCTTCGCCGAGGTGGCGTAGGTCGCCGTGTTCTTCTGGACGGGGATGGTGAAGAACTCGCCGCCGGTCGGCACCGGGGCCGCGCCGCCGTTCTCGGCCGGGATCTGGATGACGCCCGCGCCCATCTGCGCGGCGAGGGCCTTCTGCCAGGTGCCGTTCTCCGCGAACGCCACGTTTCCGGTCTGGAACTCCTGCCACGCCGTGGTCTGCGTGTCCTGGATGACCGAGTTCGGCGCGTAGCCGTCCTTGATCCAGGTCGTCCAAAGCGTGAGCGCGGCGGTGGCCTGCGGAGAGTCAAGGTTGGTCAGGTTCGCCCCGGCCCCCCAGAACCAGGGGAGGAAC
>Ga0181525_10002468_pt1 | contig 15095 bp, 16 predicted proteins | sample PEATcosm2014_Bin_48_FD_121100 | JGI IMG/M metagenome (GOLD analysis project Ga0181525, IMG submission 121100) | Peatland microbial communities from MTU Mesocosm Facility, Houghton, MI, USA - PEATcosm2014_Bin06_10_metaG | ecosystem: Environmental > Terrestrial > Soil > Wetlands > Peat | place...
GGTCCGGATCTTCGAGAACCTCATCGAGAATGCGCTCAAATACGGCGCCGCCGGCAAGCGCGTCGATATCAAGCTCGCGGCGTCGGACGGCAGCGAGCCGGAAGCACAGGTCAGCGTGCGCGATTACGGGCCGGGCATTGCGCCGGAGCACTTGCCGCGCCTGACCGAGCGGTTCTACCGGGTCGATGTCAGCGAGAGCCGCGCCCAGGGCGGCACCGGACTCGGCCTAGCGCTGGTCAAGCACATCCTCGCGCGCCACCGCGGCCGGTTGACCATCGAGAGCGCGCCGGGCGAGGGCGCCACCTTCGCCGTCCACTTGCCCACGGTCGTTCCGGCGCCCGTTCGATAGAATGCTTTGTTTTCAATAAGTTATACTGTCATCTGATTGTCATCTGGCGCTCATAGAAGGGTTATGTGCCTGACCTAACGATACTCCCGCTGCGGGTCCGCCTGATTAGGGAAACACCCTTGCAGCGCGTTTCTGCCAGACAGCGAACAAGACCAAGAACGCCCAACCAGGGACGTTGAGCCGGCGTCGGTCGGTGACCCGCGTCGCCCGCAATTTAAAGTCACAGGAGAGACACTTGAAACATATGACGGTTATCGCCGCCGCCGGCATGTTGGCCGCGACGGCTCTTCCCGCTGCCGCCGCCGACATCACCGGCGCCGGCTCCACCTTCGTTTACCCGGTTCTTGCCAAGTGGGCTGACGTCTACCGCAAAGATACCGGCCTCGGTCTCAATTATCAGTCGATCGGTTCGGGCGGCGGCATCAAGCAAATCACCGCCAAGACCGTGACCTTCGGCGCCACCGACATGCCGCTCAAGCACGACGATATCGCCAAAAACGACTTCGTGCAGTTTCCGGTCATCAACGGCTCGGTGGTTCCGATCTTAAACCTGCCGGGCATCAAGCCGGGTGAACTCACGCTCGACGGCCCGACGATCGCCAAGATCTTTCTCGGCGAGATTACGCAGTGGAACGATCCGGCGATCGCCAAACTCAATCCCGGGGTCACGTTGCCGAATACCGCGGTCGCGGTCGTCCACCGTTCCGACGGTTCGGGCACCACTTTCATCTGGACCAACTATCTTTCCAAGGTCAGCCCGGAATGGAAGGACAAGGTCGGGGAGAATACCGCGGTCGAATGGCCGGTTGGCATCGGCGCCAAGGGCAGTGAGGGCGTCTCCAACAACGCCGCGCAGACGGTGGGCGCGCTGGGCTATGTCGAATACGCCTACGCCAAGCAGAATAACTTGACCTATGCCAAGATGGTCAATCATGCCGGCAAGACCGTCGCTCCAAATGCTGAATCGTTTCAAGCCGCCGCCGCTGGCGCCGACTGGACCAGCGCGCCGGATTTCCGCGTTATCATGACGGACGCGGCCGGCGACAAATCTTGGCCGGTTGCCGGTTCGACTTTTATTTTGATGCAGGCCGTTCCGCAGGACGCTGTCGCGTCGGCGGAAGCACTAAAGTTCTTTGACTGGGGTTACAAGAACGGCAAGCAGATGGCGAGCGACCTCGATTACGTTCCGATGCCGGATAGCGTCGTGGCCTTGATCGAGAAGACCTGGAAGGACCGCATCAAGGCGGCCGACGGCAAGCCGGTCTACTAGAGCACAAAACGATGCCTGAAGAGGCGCCGCATTGGCGCCTCTTAATTTTCCACTGCGAAGACGTGCGGCCGGCGTGCGCTCGATATTGCGCCCAAGCCGCCCGATGAGTAGCTCTCCTGGGCAAGCCGATCAGGAGAGCCGATTGCAACCCGGGGGAAGCCAGCCAGTGGCCGATTTTGCGTTGTCGGGTGGATTATCGATCTCGGCCCAGGCCGTTGCGCGCACCAAGGCCCTCGGTCGCTTGCGGCTTGGCGACACTGTCTTCCGTCAGCTGACGCGCGGCGCGGCAATCCTCGTGTTGCTGCTGCTCAGTGGCGTGATCATATCCTTGATCGACGGCTCAATTCCGGCGCTCAAAACCTTCGGGTTTGGCTTTCTTGTCAGCAGCCGATGGAATCGTTACCGACAATTTCGGTGCCCTCCCCGCCATTTACGGGACGGTCCTCACGTCATTCCTAGCGATGCTGATCGCCGTTCCGGTCGGCTTGATGATCGCCTTCTTCCTCACCGAATTGTGCCCGCAATGGCTGCGGCGGCCGATCGGTATCGCCATCGAGCTTTTGGCGGGCATTCCGAGCATCATCTACGGCATTTGGGGCTTGTTCATCTTTGCCCCATTCCTGCAAGCCACTTTGCAGCCTTTTCTGATCAATACGCTCGGCCACGCGCCCGTGATCGGCGCGGTGTTCGCCGGACCGCCCTACGGCATCGGCATACTGACCTCGGGTCTGATCCTCGCCATCATGGTGCTGCCGTTCGTCACCTCGATCACCCGCGACGTGTTCGAGGCGGTGCCGAGCGTACTCAAGGAAGCGGCCTACGGGCTCGGCTGCACGCGGTGGGAAGTCGTGCGCAACGTGGTGCTGCCCTATGCCCGGGTCGGCGTCATCGGCGGCGTCATGCTCAGCCTCGGCCGCGCGCTCGGCGAGACCATGGCGGTGACCTTCGTTATCGGTAACGCGCACCGGATTTCGGCCTCGATATTGGCGCCCGGGACCACGATCTCCGCCACCATCGCCAACGAGTTCACCGAGGCGGTCGGCGATTTATACACTTCGGCATTGATTGCGCTCGGCCTGATCCTTTTCGTTATTACCTTTATCGTGCTGGCTATCGCGCGCTACATGCTGATGCGTATCGAACGTCGGATTGGGTGACGCCATGCCGGAAAACATTCTAGCGTCTCGCTATTCCGGCCGCCGCCGCAGCGACGCCGTCGCGACGGCGCTGGCGTTCGCCGCCACGGCCTTTGGCCTGGGCTGGCTGGTGCTGATCTTGGGCGCGCTGTTTTGGAAGGGCTTCAGCGGTTTATCGGTCGCGGTGTTCACGCAAATGACTCCGCCGCCCGGTTCGAGCGGCGGTCTGCTCAATCCGATCTTCGGCAGCCTGGTCCTGACCGTCATCGCCGTCGTGATCGGCACGCCGATCGGCATCCTTGCCGGCACTTACATGGCCGAATATGGCCGCTACGACCGGCTCTCGACCGTGGTGCGTTTCATCAACGATATCCTGCTCAGCGCGCCATCTATCGTGATCGGACTGTTCATCTACGAAGTCATGGTCGCGCCGATGGGGCATTTCTCCGGCTGGGCAGGCGGGGTCGCGCTCGCGGTCCTCGTCATCCCGGTGGTGGTACGGACGACCGAAGACATGCTGACACTGGTGCCGAACGCGCTGCGCGAGGCGGCGACCTCGATCGGACTGCCGCGCTCGCTGTCGATCACGCGCATCTGTTATCGCGCCGCGCGCGCCGGCATGGTCACCGGCGTGTTGTTGGCGGTCGCGCGTATCAGCGGCGAAACCGCTCCGCTGCTATTTACATCGCTCAACAATCAGTTCTGGAGCACGAATCTGAATGCGCCGATCTCCAGTCTGCCGATCGTCATCTTCCAGTTCGCGCTCAGCCCCTACAAGGATTGGCAGAATTTGGCCTGGACCGGAGCGCTCATCATCACGCTGGCGGTGCTGGCCTTGAGTATCAGTGCGCGTGCCCTTGTCGCCACGGGAAAACAGTCATGAACGACGCAGCCGTCGCAGTGCCTTCCGTCACCCACGCCGCCGTCGATCGGGCTGGTCTCGCCGAGAAGGTGACCATCCGCGATCTGAATTTTTTCTATGGCGATGCGCGGGCACTGAAATCGATCAGTTTGCCGCTTTACCAGAATATCGTCACCGCCTTCATTGGCCCGTCGGGCTGCGGCAAGTCGACATTGTTGCGCGTGCTCAACCGGATGTACGACCTTTATCCGAACCAGCACGCCACCGGCGAAGTCATTTTCGATGGCGGTAATATTCTATCGCCGCGGCAGGATCTCAATCTTTTGCGGGCGCGCATCGGCATGGTGTTCCAGAAGCCGACGCCGTTTCCGATGTCGATCTACGAGAATATCGCCTTCGGCATCAGGCTCTATGAGAAGCTGCCGAAATCCGAACTCGACGGCCGCGTCGAGACCTCGTTGCGGCGCGCCGCCTTGTGGGACGAGGTGAAGGACAAGCTCAACGCCAACGGCCAGAGCCTATCCGGCGGCCAGCAGCAGCGGCTGTGCATTGCCCGCACCGTCGCGGTGCGCCCCGAGGTGATCCTGTTCGATGAGCCCTGTTCGGCGCTCGACCCGATCTCGACCGCCAAGATCGAGGAGCTGATCGACGAATTGACGGCCGATTATACGATCGTGATCGTTACCCACAATATGCAGCAGGCCGCGCGCGTATCGGAGTTCACTGCTTTCATGTATCTGGGCGAACTGATCGAATTCGACTCGACCAGCAAAATGTTTACGGCGCCGCGCGACCAGCGTACGCAGGACTACATCACCGGCCGCTTCGGGTAACAATCATGACAGATTTCACCACGACGAGAATCGACCACACCGCGAAAGCGTTTGACACCGACCTGCAGGAGATCACCCGCAAGGTCGCCGAGATGGGCGGGCTCGCGGAACGCCAGATTGCCGATTCCGTCCAGGCCTTGGTCGATCGCGATGTCGAATTGGGCGAGCGCGTCATCGCCATGGATCCCGCGATCGACGCGATGCAACGCGATGTCGAGGAGAAGGCCATTCTCACCATCGCGCGCCGGCAGCCGATGGCCATCGACTTGCGCGAGGTCGTCGGCGCCATGCGCGTCTGCAACGACCTCGAGCGCATCGGCGATCACGCCAAGCATATCGGCAAACGCGTCGTCGCGCTCGACGGGGATTTCTACCCGCAAAAGCTGATCCGCGGCGTCGAGCATATGGCCGAACTGGTGTCGGCGCAGCTCAAGCAGGTGCTCGACTCCTATGCCGGCCGCGATCTGCAGGCCGCGCTCGCGGTCTGGAACGGCGACGAAGAAGTCGACGCCATGTGCACCTCGCTGTTTCGCGAACTGCTCACTTATATGATGGAGGATCCGCGCAACATCACCTTCTGCATGCATCTGATGTTTTGCGCCAAGGACATCGAACGCATGGGCGACCATGCCACCAATATCGCCGAAACGGTCTATTACATGATCGAGGGTCGTCCGATCGCCGACCCGCGTCCCAAGGGTGACACCACGAGTTTTCCGCCAGGCCTGTTGCAAAAATAGGAGACCGGGATGGGAGCCAACATCCTGATCGTGGAAGACGAGGAGCCGCTGACCACGCTGTTGCGTTACAACCTCGAGGCCGAGGGCTACGAGGTCGACTCGGTTGCGCGCGGCGACGACGCCGATACGCGGCTCAAGGAAACCGCGCCTGATCTGGTCGTGCTCGACTGGATGCTGCCCGGCCTGTCCGGAATCGAATTGTGCCGGCGGCTGCGGGCGCGGCCGCAGACGCAAACACTCCCGATCATCATGCTCACCGCCCGTGGCGAGGAAAGCGAGCGGGTCCGCGGACTCGCCACCGGGGCCGACGATTATATCGTCAAGCCGTTCTCGGTGCCGGAATTACTGGCGCGCGTCCGCGCGCTGTTGCGCCGCGCCAGTCCGGAACGTGTCGCCATGGTGCTCGCCATCGGCGATCTTGAACTCGATCGCGAGAAAAAACGCGTGTCGCGCTCAAGCCATCCGGTCGATCTCGGACCGACCGAATTCCGGTTGCTCGAATTTCTCATGGAACGCCCGGGCCGGGTGTTTTCGCGCGAGCAATTGCTCGACGGCGTGTGGGGCAGCGAGGTCTATATCGACGAGCGCACGGTCGATGTGCATGTCGGCCGGCTGCGTAAGGCGCTCAATCGCGGCCACGCGGCCGATCCAATCCGCACCGTGCGCGGCGCCGGCTATTCGCTCGATGACCGTTTCGGCAAAACCGGCTGAATTGCGCCGATACTCAGCGCGGCGGCCGCCGGTCGCGGCGGCGATCCGAGGCCGGCTGGTAAGCCACCCGCGAGTGATACGCGCAATAGGGCACGCCGCTCACGGTCTGGCCGCCGCAAAAAAAGAAGTCTGGGCTGCCCGGATCGCCAACCGGCCAATGGCAGGTCAACTCCGTCAGTTCGAGAATGGTGCGGCGCTGCCCGATCGGAATGATGTTGTCGATCAGTTCCGGTTCGGTCTCGGCTTCGAGATCATAGGCGTGCGCGAGCGCGGTATTGCCGCGCATCGAAGCGCGCCCGATCCGCAACATGTGCGTCGGCGAGCGCGCCTTGCGCGGGCGCGGCGAGGCGCTGGAGGTGCTCTTGGCGCGGCCGGACAGGCCAAGCCGGTGCACCTTGCCGATCACGGCGTTGCGGGTGATGCCGCCGAGTTCGGCTGCGATCTGGCTCGCCGACAGACCGTCGGACCACAGCTTCTTCAACAGCTCGACCCGCTCGTCAGTCCACGACATGATCAATCCTCCTCGACAGTGCAGATGCAGCTGTGACGGAATCCATCTCTGGGTCAGGAAGCGCGTAGCCGCCCAACACGCACGCATCACCAAGCTCTAGAAGACTGCCCGCGCACGAGATATCGTGCTTGACAAGCAAAAGGCTACAATATGGCGGGAGTCTGACGCAAGAGTCGCGCAACATGCGTCCACACATTCCTGCCCGCGTGTGGATGATCTGGGTACAAAACAGGTTCGCGGCGTACAATTATCCTGTGTTGACAGTGAGGCGTACGGAAATGCAATACTCATCCGTGCCGCCGGGAGAGGCGGCACATTTCGTTTTAGCTGTACAGATTGCTGCTATGCAGCGTTCGCGGACACTGCCGTGACATCGCATCTGTTGCCGACATACGCACGCGTCGACCTCGCCTTTGAGCGGGGCGAAGGCGTTTGGCTAGTGGCGACGAACGGCGAACGCTATCTCGATTTTACCTCTGGCGTCGCCGTGAACGCGCTCGGGCACGCGCACCCGCATTTGGTTACCGCTCTCACCGAGCAAGCGCACAAGCTCTGGCACGTTTCCAATCTTTACCAAATTCCCGAAGCCGAACGCGTTGCCGGCCGGCTCTGCGAGGCCAGCTTCGCCGACGTCGTTTTTTTCTGCAATTCCGGCGCCGAGGCGATGGAGTGCGCTATCAAGATGGCGCGCAAATACCAATCGGCGAATGGCGCTCCGGAACGTTATCGAATTATCACGTTTGAGGGCGCCTTCCACGGGCGCACGCTGGCGACGCTCGCCGCCGGCGGCCAGAAGAAGTATCTCGATGGTTTCGGGCCCGTCGTTGAAGGCTTCGATCAGTTGCCCTTTGGCGACTTCGAGGCGACCAAACGCGCCATCGGTCCCGAAACAGCGGCGATCCTGATCGAGCCGATCATGGGCGAAGGCGGCGTCCGTGTCGTCGCCCCGCCGTTCCTTAGGGCTCTGCGCGAGCTGTGCGAGCAGCACGGTCTTCTCCTCGTCTTTGACGAGGTGCAGACCGGTATGGGACGCACCGGCGAATTGTTCGCTTATCAGCGTGCCGGCGTTGTGCCCGACATCATGGCGCTTGCAAAAGCGCTTGGCGGCGGTTTTCCGGTCGGCGCCTGCCTGGCGACGGACGAGGCGGCGAAGGGAATGACCGCGGGGACCCACGGCTCCACCTTCGGCGGTAATCCGCTGGCGATGAGCGCGGCCAACGCCACGCTCGACGTGATGCTGGCGCCGGGCTTTTTCGAGCGCGTGCAGCGGACCGCGTTGGTTTTCAAGCAGCGGCTCGCCGAGATCAAGGACCGCTACCCGGCGATCATCGCCGAGGTGCGCGGCGAAGGACTGTTGATCGGGCTGCGGGCGCTTATTCCGGCCGGCGAATTGGTCAATGCCATCCGCGCCGAGAAAATGATCACGGTCTCCAGCGGCGACAACGTCGTGCGCTTGCTGCCGCCGCTGATTATCAGCGAGGAGGAGATCGCCGAAGGCATCGCCCGCCTCGACCGCGCCTGCGCCAGCCTCAGCCGGGCGCACGCGCAAACGGCGGCGTCGCCGTGAGCGTCCGCCACTTTCTCGACCTCATCGACGTTCCGGCCGCCGAGCTGCGCCGGATCATCGAGGCCGCGCGCGACATGAAGGCTAAGTCCAAAGCTTCGGCCGGCGACCGTGCCGACCGACCGCTGTCCGGCAAGACGCTGGCGATGATTTTTCAGCGACCCTCGACACGCACGCGTGTTTCGTTCGAAGTCGCCATGCGCCAGCTCGGTGGCGATGTCATTTTACTGACCGCCGAAGAGATGCAACTCGGCCGCGGCGAGACGCTCGCCGACACCGCGCGCGTGCTCTCGCGCTATGTCGATGCCATCATGATCCGCACGCTCAATCCGGCCGATGTCGCCGAATTGGCCGGCCATGCCACCGTACCGGTGATCAACGGGCTTACCCGGCGTTCGCACCCGTGCCAGGTGATGGCCGACGTGATGACCTTCGAGGAGCATCGCGGTCCGATCCGCGGCCGCACCGTGGCCTGGACCGGCGATGCCAATAACGTGCTGACGTCATGGATGCATGCCGCCGAGCGCTTCGAGTTCAGCTTGAGCGTCGCGGCGCCGCCGGAACTGGCGCCGAAGAAGCCGCTCCTCGACTGGATTAAATCTTCCGGCGCCGCCATCCGCATCGGCACCGATCCGGACGAGGCCGTCAAAGGCGCCGACTGCGTCGTTACCGATACCTGGGTCTCGATGGGCGACCGCAACGGCGCGCGCCGCCACAACCTGCTCAAGCGCTATCAAGTGAATGCGCGGCTCATGGCGAAAGCCAGGCCTGACGCGATTTTCATGCACTGCCTGCCGGCGCATCGCGGCGAGGAGGTCACCGACGAGGTGATGGATGGGCCGCATTCGGTGGTGTTCGACGAGGCCGAGAACCGGCTGCACGCGCAGAAGGGAATTCTGGCTTGGTGCTTGGAAGCAAGGGGCGGTTGAAGTCAGCACAAGCCCTCACAATTTAGCCGCCGTCACCTATATTCTGGCGCGATGAACAACCCCCATTTCGCTATCCCGGTTCGCGAGCCGGATCAAACCGGCCTTGACGACACCATCCTGCCGTTCGCGGTCGAGGCGCTGGATTTGCGCGGGCGCATTGTGCGGCTCGGGCCGGCGGTCGACACCATTCTGACCAGCCATGACTATCCGGCGCCGGTGGCAAAACTTCTCGGCGAGGCGATCGTGCTCACCGCCATGCTCGGCTCAAGCCTCAAATTGGACGGCCGCTTCATTCTGCAAACGCAAAGCGACGGCCCGGTGCGTATGCTCGTTGTCAATTTTACCTCGCCCGGCAAAGTGCGCGCCTGCGCCCGCTTCGATGCCGAACGCGTCGCCGCCGCGATCGCCGCCGACGCGGCCGCGCCGGGCCAACTCCTCGGCCACGGCCATCTCGCCATGACCATCGACCAGGGACCCGACATGAGCCGTTACCAGGGTCTTGTGCCGCTCGAAGGCGGCGACCTTGAACAAGCCGCCCACGAATATTTTTCCCGCTCGGAGCAGATCCCGACCCGGGTGCGGCTCGCGGTGGCCGAAGAATTCCGCGCCGGCGAAAACGGCGCCCGCCGCCATTGGCGCGCCGGCGGCATTTTGCTGCAGTTCCTGCCAAAGTCGGCCGAGCGCGCGCGCCAGGCCGATCTCGATCCCGGCGACGCGCCGCCCGGCACCGCGCCGCATGTGCTGCCGGAGGACGAGGCCTGGGTCGAGGGCCGTTCGCTGATCGCTACCGTCGAGGATATCGAACTGATCGATCCGGCCCTATCGAGCGAGCGGCTGGCCTACCGGTTGTTCCACGAGCGCGGCGTACGGGTGTTCCGCGCCGCTACCGTCGACGCGCAATGCTCATGCTCGCGCGAAAGCGTGGCAACCATGCTCCAAAGCTTCCCGCAGCAAGATCGCGATGACATGGTCGAGGACGGCCGCATCACCGTCACCTGTGAATTTTGCAGCTCGACCTATGTGTTCGCGCCACAAGACATCGTCGTGACGCACTCCGCGCTGTCTTAGCGCTCGCCGGTTATCGTCTAAGTGTTTGAATTTAAACGTATTATTGCATATGACAGCGCCCGTCTGGCGAGGCATGATCGGCGACCCAGGACATTGCGCGGGGAACCAATCGACGAATTCGTTGCCTATATAAATAAGGCCGTGGCTGGATCGACCAGGCCAGTTCGGCCGTCAACAGGAGATAATCGTGGCGACAGAATCCAACGACGCAGCCCGCAACCGCGCGGAAGCGAGTTTCAAGAAGGAGGAACGCGCGAAGGATGGCGCCGCGGCGATGACGGAATACCTCGCCAATAGCCGTGCGACACGCGAAAAGACCGCGCGATTGCGGGCGCTGCGCTTAGCCAAGGAGCGCGCCGGAAACGAGCCTGCAAACAAGTCAGCGTGACACAATCCGACGGCGGCAAATTCCGGGTCAAAATTTGGGAACCAATCGCAGCCAATCGAAATTGATAGGGGTATAGAGCGGGAGGTTCCCGATGGGTAAATTCTTGATCGGTGCTGCCACGGCCGCTTTGTGGTTTGTGCTGTCCCATGCCGCCAACGCCGAAGCCGTGGCGCGGCCCGGCGCGCAAATTCATGTCCAGGTTTCGGGCCTCGAAATCGGCAAGTAGGCGCAATATCGCCGGTCGCAACAGTCGCAACACAGGATCGATCGCTCGATCGAAAAAATCCTCATTTTTCTAGCTCAATTGATGGTGCGCTTGGTTTCGACGCTGTCGAGCGAAAACGCCGGCACGTCGATGTCAAAGTGCTCGCCGGCCGCACTCACCATGCCATAGGAGCCGGCCATAAAGCCCGACGGCGTCTGCAGCGGCACGCCGCTGGTATATTCGAACGCCTCGCCGGCCTTTAGCATCGGCTCCTCGCCCACGACGCCGGCGCCGCGCACCTCCTGACGGCGCCCGTGGGCGTCGGTAATTCGCCAATGGCGGGTCTTAAGCTGAACGGTCTCGGTGCCGTTATTGGTGATCGAAATGGTATAGGCCCAGAAGAAGTAATTATTCTCCGGCGAAGAGCGGTCGGCGACAAAACGCGGTTTCACGACAACTTCGATATTGCGGGTTACCGCGCGATACATGACGTTATTCCTGCGGTCCTTGTCGGTGCCGATGGCGCCGCGCTCGCGGCCGGTTGCACGGTTAGCCTCGCGCGATTACACGCATTAGTGAATTCCGTCGCGCCCATTGTTGCAATAACCGTGCGGACGAGCTTTCTCAAGCCACATTGGCCGGACTAGATTGACGGGCGCCGCCTAGGCTTCACGGCGTGTTGGGCGCCGCCCCGGCGCGGCGGACGCAAACGATCGTAGGCCCGATGGCGATGGCTTCTGCGCTCCCGGCGGTACCGACCGAACGCGACCTGCGGCTCGATCTGTTCCGCGGCGTGGCGCTATGGCTGATTTTTCTCGACCACATTCCCGAAAATGTCGTCAACTGGTTCACCATCCGCAATTACGGCTTTTCCGACGCGACTGAAATCTTCATCTTTATTTCCGGCTACACCGCGGCTTTCGTGTATGGCCGGGCCATGCGCGAGCGCGGCTTCATTATCGCCACGGCGCGCATCCTCCGGCGCGCCTGGCAGATTTACGTGGCCCACATATTTTTGTTCACGATCTTCATGGCCGAAATCGCCTACGTCGCGGCGACGTTCGACAACCCGCTCTACGCCGAGGAAATGAATATCCTCGATTTCCTCAAGCAACCCGATATTACCATCTACCAAGCGCTGTTGTTGAAATTCAAGCCGGTCAACATGGACGTCTTGCCGCTCTACATCGTGTTGTTGCTATTGTTCCCGCCGATGCTCTACTTGTTGTCGTGGCAGCCGGCGTTTGCCTTGGCGGGCTCCGCCCTGCTCTATGTGCTGGCGTTGGATTTCGATTGGAACCTGCCGGCCTATCCGAACGGCGTCTGGTTCTTCAATCCGTTCGCCTGGCAATTGCTGTTCGTGTTCGGCGCCTGGTGCGCGCTCGGCGGAGCGCAGCGTTTGTCCGGCGTGCTGCGCTCGCGCATCGTACTTGGGATCGCTGTCGCCTATCTGTTATTCGCGTTCGCGATCACACTAACCTGGTCTTTCGAATCGCTCGCGCGCTTCGTGCCGGAGTGGTTGAGCCATTGGATGTATCCGATCGACAAGACCAATCTCGACGTGCTGCGCTTTGCTCACTTCCTGGCGCTTGCGGCGGTGACGGTTAGATTGGTGCCGCCGAACTGGCGCGGCCTGAAATCGCCATTCTTAAAACCGGCCATTCGCTGCGGGCAGCATTCGCTGGAAATCTTCTGCCTGGGCGTGTTTTTAGCCTTCGCCGGACAATTCATCATCGGCGAATGGTCGGGCGGGCCGCTGATCCAAGTGGCCATCAGCTTAACCGGCATCATCATCATGATTGCGACGGCGAGCCTGATCTCGTGGTACAAGGACATCGAAGGGCGAGGTCCCACATCGCGCGTTAAGTCTCCGAACGCCGACCTCGCGGGGGGCCAGACATGAGATCCGGCGTTGCCGTTCTTGCAACGTTTGCCCTGTTAGCGTGCTTTACGGGCGCGGCGAGTGCCGCAGAACCGGCGCCGGCGGACGCGTGCGACGTACCGGATTCCTTCGTCACCGGCGAAACCGATCTGACGCGGGTGATGGACGCCATCAAGAATACCCACCGATTGGATATCAGCGTAATCGGAACGGGATCGTCGGCGCTTGCCGGCGGCCCCGACGGTCCGCATTTGGCCTACCCCGCACGCCTCGAGGAGGTGCTTAAGCAACGGCTGTCCGGCGTCGAAATTAAAGTTACCGCGCATGTTAAATCACGCGAGACCACCGCGGAAATGACCGAGACGCTCGGAAAAATCCTGTCCGATGACAAGCCGTCGCTGGTGATCTGGCAAGCGGGCACCGCGGATGCGCTCAGCGGCATCGAGCCGGAGGACTTCCGCTCCAGTCTCGACGAGGGCGTCGATACGATTCAGACCGCCGGCGCCGATGTCATCCTGATGAACATGCAATACAGTCCGCGGACCGAATCGATCCTCGATGTCTCAGTCTATGCCGACGTAATGCGGTGGGTCGCCCAACAGCGCGGCGCGCTGTTGTTCGATCGCCTGGCGATTATGCATAACTGGAACGATGACGGGACCTTCGACCTCTATACCGCCACCAAGAACTATGATATGGCGCGTCGTGTTCATGAGTGTATCGGGCAAGCTTTGGCGTCCCAGATTATCAATGCCGCCCACCTCGACGCAGTGAGACAGCAAACTACGCGCTGACGCTTCCAAAGAATTCAGATGGTCACGAGTAGCCAGACATCGATTGCCCGCCTGGCACGGTCCGCAGCCGTGCCAACGTTGGTTCTCGTGCAGTTTTTTGCTCTGCTCGGCGTCGCGCAGGCCCAGACGCCGTCTGCACTTTTTGCCGCACCCCATGTGACGACCGCCGCCGCGCCCGCCGGAATGCCGGCGGTGACGGCTGCGGTAGGTGGCCAAGCCGTGCGGCCGCCGCCGCCGGCTGCGGCGCCCCAGCCAGTTCCGACGCCCCAAATCGCCTGCGGCGCACCGGCCGATTTCACGCATTTCGATCGCCCGCTGTTGCGTACCATGGCCCGTCTGGCGAGCGGCGAACCACTCACCATTGTCGCCATCGGCTCGTCTTCCACGGCAGGCGCCGGGGCGAGTTCGCCCGCCGCGAGCTATCCCAGCCGGCTTGCCGTCGAACTCAAGCAGCGTTTTCCCGGGCACGACATCACCGTGATTAACCGCGGCATCAACGGCGAAGAGACCGACCAGATGATGGCGCGGTTCGATACCGGCGTGATCGCCGAACACCCGCAACTCGTGCTTTGGCAGGTCGGCACCAATTCCGTTCTGCGCGATCGTCCGCTCGATCGACATACCGAGCAACTGCGGGAAGGCATCGATCGGCTGAAGGCGACCGGCGCCGACGTGGTTCTGATAGATTTGCAATTCGCACCCGCGGTGATCGCCAAGTCCGAAACTCCGGCAATGGTCGAGCAGATCGCGCTTGCCGCCAAAGAAAGAAATATCGATTTGTTCCGCCGTTTTGCGGTGATGCGCAATTGGCGCGAGGATCAGCACCTGTCTTTCAACGACTTCGTCGCGCCCGACTCGTTGCATATGAATGACTGGGGCTACGGTTGCCTGGCAAAACTCCTTGCCGTGGCCATCTCCGACGCCGCGACCCGCCCGGTTACCTCGGCTGCGGCCCATCCGGCGCGCACTCCGAATTCGCCTTAGCCCACGATTCACCGAACCGGCGATCCACTAGACTCGCGCCGTCGCGAATCTCGTTAGCGTCCTCGTTACACCGCATCGAGCGCGGCGAGCACATCTTCGACGATGTCGTCGGGATGTTCGAGGCCCACTGACAGCCTGACCAGTCCGTCGCTGATGCCGATCTCGGCGCGTTGCGCGGGGGTCAGACGCTGGTGCGTGGTGGTGGACGGATGGGTGATCAGGCTCTTGGCATCGCCGAGATTGTTGCTGATGCGCACCAGCTTGAGCGCGTCCTGGAACCGAAAGGCGGCTTTCTTGCCGCCCTTGATCTCGAAGGCGACCAGCGTCGAACCGCCGCGCATCTGCTTCTGCGCCACGGCCGCCTGCGGATGATCGGGTCGGCCCGGATAGATCAGCCGCGTGACCTTGGGATGTTCGGCCAGCGCCACCGCGACGGTTGCCGCGCTGTCGGTCTGCCGGCGCACCCGCACTGCGAGGGTTTCCAAACTCTTGAGCAGCACCCAGGCGTTGAACGGCGACATCGACGGCCCGGTTTGGCGGATCAAAATGTGAATTTTTTCCATGATGAATTTTTCTGACGCCAGCACGACGCCGCCGAGGCATCGTCCTTGGCCGTCGATGTGCTTTGTGGCCGAATAGACGACGCAATCGGCGCCAAGCGCCAGCGGCGACTGGAACAGCGGGGTGGCGAAGACATTGTCCACCACCAGTGTCGCGCCGGCGTGGTGCGCGATCTTTGCGACCTCGGCGATGTCGATCACTTCGAGCGTGGGATTGGTGGGGCTTTCGAGGAAGAAAGTCTTGGTGTTGGGCCGCACCGCGTTCTTCCAGGCGTCGAGGTTGCAGCCGTCGACCAGCGTCGAGGCGAC
>Ga0181525_10002473_pt1 | contig 15063 bp, 9 predicted proteins | sample PEATcosm2014_Bin_48_FD_121100 | JGI IMG/M metagenome (GOLD analysis project Ga0181525, IMG submission 121100) | Peatland microbial communities from MTU Mesocosm Facility, Houghton, MI, USA - PEATcosm2014_Bin06_10_metaG | ecosystem: Environmental > Terrestrial > Soil > Wetlands > Peat | place...
TCGAGCGCTTGATGAATCCCAGTAAGATATAATGCCAGCAATCTGATGTTGTTGCACCATTTCCCCGTTCTGCTTCTGGGCGCCGCCGCGCTGTACGGCGCGTCCGCTCCCACGCTTGCCGTTGACGCGACCGCGTCACAACACCCGATCAGCCCGCTCATATACGGAATTAACGAATTCACCGCAAATGGGGTCTGTTGTTCGCGCTTCAACGAATGGACCGACAGCGGCATATCCGGCATCATGCACATCGGCGTGCGCCGCTGGGGCGGCGATAGCGCCTCCAGCTATAACTGGCAACTCGACCTGGAGAACCTCAACGTAAACTTGTATTTCACCACTTATCTGGCCGGCGACGGAGTGCATAACAGCTTCGATCTGTTCCACGCGCGAAACCTCGAAACCGGCACGGCGACCCTGAGTACCTTCCCTCTGCTGGACTGGACTCCAAAGCTGCCGGCGGGTAGTGCGCTGACGCCGAACTATCAGTACAGTTGCAGTTACCCGATCTCGAAGTACGGGCAGCAACAGCAGACCGAAGCGGGGGGATCCCAGTGCGGCAATGGTATCGCCCTGTCGACCGGATACCAGATCGTGAACGATCCGAACGATGACTACCAGCCGATCACGCCCGCATTTGGCGGGCAGTGGGTGGCGGCCATGCTCAACGAGTACGGCCCCGCCAACGATGGCGGAGTTCAGATGTGGGACCTGGATAATGAGCCGGAATGGTGGGACGGCACCCACTCGGATATTTATCATCAGGCGGGAATCCCGGTGCAGCCCGCCACTTATGACGACATGCTCGCGCGCAATCTCGCGGCGGCAAACGCGGTGAAAGCCGCCGATCCGACGGCGCTGGTGGTGGGCCCGGTCGCGGCCGGTTGGCCTGGATACCTGTTTTCGAAAAAGGACTTCGAAAGCGGCTGGGGGACGGCCCCGCATTTCCAGTATTGGGCCAACCCGGTCGATCGCAACGCGCACGGCGGCATGCCGTGGCTCGCCTACTTCCTTCAGCAGATGCAGGCGGCGTCGAACCAGGCCGGAACGCGCCTGCTCGATTATCTCGACGTCCACGGGTATGTCTATCCCTGCGTTACGAACGACTGCGGCACCAGCGCGATTGGTTTCGGTACCGCCGTCGACCCCGCGACCACCGCCCTCCGCATGCAATCGACGCGGGCATTCTGGGATCCGAACTACATCGTCCCGGTGGTGACGCCCCCAACGGATTCCGACCCGTGCGACGACTACAACGCGATGTGCGACGTAGACGGGCAACAGCATCCGCCCATGCTTATCCCACGCATGATCGGCTGGGTCAGTCAATACTTCCCCGGCACGAAGACCGCGATTACCGAATATAACTGGGGCGCGCTCGAAGATATCACCGGCGCGGTGGCACAGGCGGACTTACTGGGTATCTTCGGCGCATACGGGCTGGATATGGCCACCATGTGGCCGGATACCAGCTTTAAGCTGGGCGTGCCGGGCGCGTTCGCCTTCCAGATCTACCTGAATTATGACGGCGCGGGCAACCATTTCGGCGAGACCAGCGTGTCGGCGGCGAGCGGCGATCCGGACACCATGTCGATCTTCGCCGCCCAGCGAGCCGATAGCGCCCTTACGGTAATGGTGCTGAACAAATCCGCCAATGCGATCGCCAACAGCATCAGCCTGGCCCACTTCACCCCCGCGGGTACGGCGGAGGTGTGGCAGTACAGCGGCGCCAATCTGAACGCGATTACGCAGCAGTCTCCGGTGCAGGTGTCCGGCGGTTCTCTCAGCGCCACCTTCCTGGCTTACTCCATGACGCTGTTCATCATTCCCGCCAGCCAGGGCGCGATGACCGTACCCCAGCCGATGATTGCCGCGGTAACCAGCGCGGCTTCGTACGATGCCACCGGAGTCGCGCCAGGCGAGTTTGTGGCGATTTTCGGCCAGTCCCTCGCCCCGCAAACGCCCCAGCTCGGCGCGCCCGACTCCACCGGAAAACTGCCGGCGGCGCTGGGCGGCGTCCAGGTGCTTTTCAACGGGTATCCGGCGCCGGTTGACTATACGTCGCCGGGCCAGATCAACGCCATCGTGCCCTTTGAAGCGGCGCTCTTCAGCACGGTGAATGTTCAGGCAATCAATCAGGGCAACGCGTCCGTCGCCTTCCCTGTGCCGGTAGTGACATCGCTTCCGGGAATTTTCACGGCAAAGGGCTCTGGTTCAGGCCAGGCCGCCGTGTTGAATCAGAACAACAGCGTCAATGGCGCCTCGAATCCGGAGCGGGTGGGCAATGTTCTGCAGATGTTCGCCACCGGCGATGGTACGCGGACGCCGCCCGAGATAGACGGGCGGCTGCCCTCCACTGTCTTGACGAAACCCGTGCTGGCCTGTTCGGCAACCATCGGCGGCCTGAATGCTTCGGTGACTTATTGCGGCGCAGCGCCGGGGTTCGCCGGACTGTTTCAGATCAATGTGAAGATTCCTGAGGGCATCACGCCCGGAAACAGCGTGCCCGCGCAGGTGACCGTCGGAACCGCGGCCAGCCAGAGCAACGTGACTGTGGCGGTTCAGTAGGCGGAGGCGCAGCGGCCGAGTTGGCGGAGGCTATCCTTACTATCCTTGGTGAATCCGGCTCGGCCGTCGCATGATAACTAAAGACACCTTGCGATTCTTGACTATTCTTGCCAGCATGAAAGTTGACGGCGCAGTGCCGGTCCGGCCTTATAGGCAACCATGTTAATTGGAGGCAACTAAACAAATGTCTCAGGATCATTCAATGGCGTCTCACCAGGAAAGTTCCAACCGCACGCCGGCCAGGCGCGTCTTAGAGGGCGCCCTTATCTGGAGCGTAGTCAGTTTGTCGATCGCCCTGCTGCTGGTTGTGCTGGCGGGTATGATCGATGTGATGCCGGCCTCACTGGTGGTGGTGTGCCGGTTGACGTTGACTTACCTTTGCGCCGTACTCACTCTGGTGGCGGCGGGATACACTGCAATCGACGTTTTGAGGTCGCGCGCTCAGGGTTAGATTTGTCGCCCAAGGAACACTGGAAGCGGGCCAGGACATCCTGGAAATTGCGGAGGTCCTTGGTGCGAATTCGAAAAACGCCACCCGGATAGGGACCGCCCCAAGTCGCGTCCGGTCCGGTTACAATGAAACGGTCCCCATCAAGTTTCATTTCCATCAGTTGCTCCCGCGAGAGGAAGACGGAACTAGCCGCCTTCGGAACACTCAATCCTCTGTCATAAAACCGGAGGTAGCGAGGAGTTGTGAGCAGAGCGGCGAGAAACCCAACCCAAACCAGGATGGCCCCGGAGTTGAGGTTGCCGTACAGGAGCCTCCCCACAAAACCGAAGAGTAAACAAGCGATGCCAAACACCCTAACGGTGATCTTCCACGCCGCCAAAGGCTCACGAAAAGAGGCTATCCGTGAACCTTTGAGACCTTTTTCGGGTTTGGCCCGCCGTTTCCCCTTCACATAGTACACCCGGACGAGAAGTGGCTTACTCCGGGTGCTGCGCAACCGGCTTGCGGTGGTCGACGACTTCGAACCCGTCGCGCAACTCGAAGAGCTTGGGGTCCGGTTCGGCGAGGTTGACATCGGTGAGCGTGAAAATCTGCTTGCCGACTGACGGGTTCACGACCTCAGAGCAGAGATTGACGCCGATCTGTGGGGCTTGCCAGAACTCGCGCCAGGTGGAGAACGGCTGGTCGCTTCCCATCACGCCGGCAGCCATGTTGTTGGTGTCGCGCGTGCCCACGGTTTCGATTCCGGAGATGGTTCGGGTCCCGAGGTCCTCATGTACGCGTGCGCCCGCGTTATTGGGCAGTGGGCCGCTCTGGAGAACGGCCGGCTTGTAGGACTTTACGGCGGCTTCGGCAAACGTCTGGAGGACGCAGCGATGCGGCGTTTGCAGAGTAAAGCAGTTATAAAGTGTGTGCGCGTTGGGGTCGGCGATCTGAATGACGTTCATGCGTGACTGGTCTTCGCTGCCTTTGGGAGCCAGCAGCCAGCGCTCTTCGTAGATGCGTCCGCGGCCGTCGCGGGCCACCTGGCGCTGGTTGACGAAGGTAAAGTTGCCGCCACCGGGCATGGGACGCGTCCACTCGGTATGGACTATCGCGGAGAACGGCGCATCGAGCATGGGCGGGATGTAGATGCTTTGCAGAACCTCGGACACGCCGCCGTCGCGCGTGTAGGTATTCGCGCCGCCGTCCTGCACGTGCGGGGCCTGGGCTGACAGGGAGTTGGCTGCGGTTGTGAAAACGGCGATGATGGCAAGTTGGGCGATGCAGCTCATGGAAATCTCCGTGGTAGCTATGGAATTCCGCCGATTGTCAAAACCACTATAGCGCGATTGTGGGACGCGCGCCATGCGGATTTCGGTCCGGCGTTCGGTTCATCCCGGAATCCCCTGCGGCCTCGCTCGTTAGCCGGCTTTAGACAGCCAGACAAACCCTTTCATTACAGATGTTTATCAGTATAGAAACAAGTTAGCCGCTGTCCATTGCCAAACCGCCAGCCGGAGATGGAGAATCGCGCTTTAGCGGGGAGGGGGAGAACGTGAATTTCCATGGGAGCTGGCTCTTGGCTTGGCGGCTGCGTCAGATTTGCTCATATGAATAGGATCGAGGTGCGAGGTGCCAGGGGTACGAGTTTTGTGGATACAAAAGATATGGATTGGTTAAAGGCGGCGGGGAATTACGTGGAGCTGCACGTGGGGCCGGCTTGCCATCTCGTGGAGGTCACTGTGGCGGAGATCGAAAAGCGCCTCGACCCCGCCCGCTTCGTCCGAATTCACCGTTCTGTAATCGTGAATACCGAACGTATCCGGACGGTGCAGCCCGCATCCCATTCGGAGTATCTGGTAACTCTCGCCAGCGGCACTCAGCTTCGCTCGGGACGAACCTATCGAGAGACGATGCAGAGGCTGATCTCTCCGGTGGAATTCAATGAACCAAACAATAGTCAAAATAGTCAAAATAGTCAAACTAATCGCGTTGGCAGCTTTCGCGCTGGTCATCGTGCGGAGTGAGTGCGGGCCAGCGCAAGCTCAGGATGCCAAAGAACCCTATCCGAGCATGGCTCCGCTTGAGCAATATCTAATGGCGGATCGAAACGCCGAGATTGCCCTGGCTCGTAGCGCGGCGCCGGAGGCAATCTCGCGCGATGCCGATGTCCTCGTCCTTGGGCGGCATGGCTACGAAACCGCGGTCAAAGGTAAGAACGGTTTTGTGTGTGTCGTGGAGCGAGGGTGGATGTCCCCATTCGAGGGTTCTGGTGGAATTAACTTTTGGAACCCCAGAATTCGCGGTCCGGTCTGCTTCAATCCGCCGGCTGCCCGCTCCATTCTGCCGATGACCTATAAAAGAACTGAGATGGTATTGGCCGGTCAATCCAAAGCGCAAATGATCGACGGCATCAAGACATTCATAAAGCAAGAGCTGCCGCCCCTGGAGCCTGGAGCCATGTCCTACATGATGTCGAAGGAACAGTACATTACCGATCACGGCCACCACAACTGGATGGCTCACCTGATGTTTTACACCCCACTGCTGGACGGCGCCGCTTGGGGTGCGGATCTGCCCAACTCTCCCGTCATGTTGAATCCACAGTTCGGAGGCGCTCCGGAACCAATCGACGTATTCATGGTTCCCACCGCCAGATGGTCGGATCGAACGGCGGCCCCAGTCATGTAGGGGACACCATAAATGCCAGAGAATGAGACGAGGATGCCGGCAGGCCGCGCAGCGATGTACACTGAGGACTGTGCGTTGGCTTGCCTGGCTCCTGGTTCCAATCGCACTGGCCGCCGCCGATTGGCCGCAATTTCGCGGGCCGAACGGCTCGGGTGTATCTCGTTCAAAAGGCCTTCCTGAGCGCTTCGACGCGCGAAAGAATCTTGTCTGGCGAACCGCCTTGCCGGCAGGGCATTCCTCACCGGTATTCACCGATGCGCATATCTTCGTTACAGCCTTCGAGGGCAAGGTGCTGCAAACCCTCTGTCTGGACCGCGAGAGCGGCAGGATACGCTGGCGCAGGCAGGCTCCGCGCGACAGGCAGGAAGCTTTCCAGGAGACCAATGGGCCGGCCTCTCCTTCGCCCGTGACAGATGGGGTCAACGTCTACGTTTTCTTTGGCGATTTCGGGCTACTCTCCTACGACCCGGACGGTCAAGAACGGTGGCGCCTGCCAATGGGACCGTTCAACAACCCCAACGGCCACGGCTCCTCGCCGATTCTGGCCGATGGGAAACTTGTGTTGATTTGCGATCAGGACACCGGGTCCTACCTTCTGGCCGTCGATCTGGCCAGTGGCCGCGTGATCTGGAAGACTACGCGGCCCGAGTGCACCCGTGGCTATGCCACGCCGGCGGTGTACCGGCCAAAGAGCGGGCCGGCGGAGCTGATCGTTCCCGGATCGTTCGAATTGGCGTCGTACGCCATCGAGACCGGCCAGAAACTGTGGTGGGTGAGCGGGCTGGCGTGGCAACCGAAGACCGTGCCGATCGTCGATCACGACCGAATCATTGTTAACGGTTGGGAAATCGGAGGAGGCGGCAAAGCGGTCGCTTTTGCAGAGGCTCTGGCTGCGTATGACAAAGATCGCGATGGAAAATTGTCGCGCAGTGAAATGGCCGCCAGCCGCAACGCGGAATGGTTCGCCGACATCGATCTGAACAATGACGGATACATCGACGAGCGGGAATGGGGGTTCTATCAAGCCCGGAACACCGCGGACAACTGTCTGATCGCAATTCGGGCCGGCGGGCGCGGCGATGTTACGAAGAGCCACGTGCTGTGGAGGTATCGCAAGGCGCTTCCGAACACCTCGTCGCCGCTGCTTTACCAGGGCGTGATCTATCTGGTTCGCGATGGAATTTTTACAAGCTTGAACCCGGATAACGGAGAGATTTTCAAGCAGGGACGCCTCACCGGGGCACTCGGCCGCTACTGGTCCTCGCCCGTCGCCGCCGATGGAAAACTCTTCGTCGTGAGCGAGGACGGAAAGGTTGTCGTGATGCGGGCCGCTCCGGATTGGGATATTCTGGCCATCAATAATCTTGACGAAGATGTCTTTGCGACTCCCGCGATCCTCGACGGCCGGATCTACGTGCGCACCCGCGGGGCGCTTTATTGCTTTGCGAAGGGCGGCCGCAAGAACACTGATTGATTCGCGCCTTCGCCACCAGTTCCAGCAAATAATTTTCGGCGCGCGCGATACAATTCCAGGACAATTGGTGTATACTGTCCCCACCAGCACTCAAGCCGGGTTCTGGGCTTGCAGCAAGGAGTCCGGGGGGACATCGGAATCCGCCCTCTCAACTCCCAAATACCGCACTGGAGAGGAGATTCGGATGAAAAAACGATTGATCGCACAAACAGGCATCGGTTGGCTGATCGCCGCTGGGGTGGCGAGCGTCTTAGCGATCGCCAGCGCCCAGGACAAGGGCGACGCGACAACCAAGGTCGCCGCATTCGCGGCGGGCAGTGATTACTTGCAGACCGGCGTCGGTACACAGGCCACCATCCCGATTGGAGGGAAGATGCTCAACGTCACTTTGACTGGTGTACCGATAAAAGGCAGCGGCAATGCCGACACCATCGTCGAACGCACGGAGGACGCAGTTTTTCCCACCGGCGCTGACACAACCGCCACGTCGGTCACGATCCCCATTACTTTGACGGCCTTGGCCTTGACGGGCACCGTTCCAGGCCCGAGTGGAGGCAATTGTACGGTCTCGATCATGCTGGCATCGAGCCCCGCCAGCACGGGGACGTTGACCCTTTCGAGCAACGGGACGTACACATCGCAGGTGACGGTGTACTTCAGTGCAACGTTTACTCCCATCGCGCCCAATACGACCTGCTATCCGCCGATTACAACCGCCCCCCCGTGCAAGTTTACCCAAAAAGGAGGCCACTGGAGCACCAAACCACTAACGGGCGCGTACGAAGTGGTGGGCCCCTACGGCGACCTCCAAGCGAACGTTCACACCAACCTGCCGGCAGGCTATGCGGACTTCTACATTTCGCAATCGCAAACGGACTCCGCGAGAACAGCCGCACACGCCACCTGCGACGCGCTCGCGAAAGTGGGCACGCCCTGTCCGCCAGAGGTGTCGCCAACGAGCTTGAACTTCGGCACGGTTTCGCTCGGCACAACCAGTGCGGCGCAGGTAGTCACAGTGACGAACGATACCACCTCGACATTGACCTTCAGCGGTGTGGCGATCGCGGGGGCAGACCCCGGGGATTTTGGTTTCAGCAGCACGTGTGCGGGCAGTTTGGCCGCGAACGCAAGTTGCACCATTTCAGTAACATTCACACCCACCGCCGCTGGATTGCGGACAGCCAGCTTGCGAATCAGCGACAACGGCACCGGTAGCCCGCAGACCGTTGCGCTTTCGGGCACTGGACAGTAAGCAGGGCCACGGCGTACCTATTTGTCCAACATGTGGCGTTCCGGCCGGCAGGACCCCGGCTGGGACGCCCCATGGGAATCTGATGAGAAAGCGATTTAACACAAGTAGAGCCTTGATCCGAGCGTTAGTACTACTGTGTTCCAAACTGCTGGCGGCGCGTGGCGCAGGCACTTTTGCCCAATGCCGCATACTTTTCGCGAGACGCGGGATCCTGCATAAATTGTGGGGCAGGCCCTCGGCCTGCGGCGGCCTCTCAGGCCGCCTTGTTCCAGTGCAAGGGTTGCGATTTTTCGAGCGAAAGCGGGGCCAGGGGCCCCGCGCAGGCCGAGGGCCTGCCCCACTATTTGCGCAGAAATTCGCGCTCTGGGAAAGGTATGCGGCATTGGGCACTTTTGCCTGCCGCGGCGGTCACCATCACGCTGGTCCCAGCCCTTGCCAGTACCAAGCATACTTCGTCGGGAGGGAGGCGGCTCCTAGCTTGGGCAGGTTCGGCCGGCCGTTTCGAGGGTAACCCATGGGCTCGCTGACGAATCGATTGCTGAGGATACCGACTGAGGAGACGCGCGTCTCACGCCGCGGATTCCACGTGTCGGACCGGGCAGTGGCGCAGCGTCTCGAATCGATCGGCGAAACCTTCCTTCGCGGATACCACGCCGCGCTGCCAGACCATGGCGGCGCGGCACTCGCTCGAAGCCTCGACGCAGTCGCCCCCGAACTCCGGGGGTTTGCGTTTGAAGGCGCAGCCATGGGGCTGACCCTGTTAGACCATCTCTTGCCCATGAACCGGGGCCGATTCCATCGATTTCTGCACGGCGAGGGATCGCCTCATTCTTATATGCTGCACGTCGGGGCTGGGTGGGCGCTGGCCCGGCTCCCATGGCTGCGCTGGCGCGTGAACTCCTTTATCTCGGCTCTCGACCCTTTGGGGCGCTGGCTCGCTCTCGATGGCTACGGCTTCCACCAAGGTTACTTCTATTGGCCCGATGCCGTGAGCCGGCAAGAAGTCCCGCGCGGTCTTGCCGGCTACGCCCGCCGGCCCTTCGATCAGGGTTTGGGCCGCAGCTTATGGTTTGTGGAGGGCGCCGACGCGCGGCGCATCGCGGACGCCATTTCCGCTTTCCCTCCAGCCCGGCAGCCGGACCTTTGGAGCGGCGTAGGGCTGGCCTGCGCCTATGCCGGCGGCCGTGACCTGCCGCACCTGGAATTGCTTCGGGAGGCGGCGGGCCCGTATTTGGCTCAAGCCGCACAAGGAGCGGCGTTCGCCGCCAAGGCGCGCCAGCGTGCGGGCAACCCGGCGCCTCACACTGAGCTTGCCTGCGGGGTCTTGTGCGGTCGATCGGCGCAAGCGGCGGCTGCCGTCACCGATTTCGCCCTGAGGGATCTGCCGGAGGATGACGTCGAGCCCGCCTATGAAATCTGGAGGCAGCGCATTCAGGAATTAATGCTAATTTGCCAACCTCTGGGAGGTGTCGTGAAATGAACTCTTTCTTCTACCGCCACGCGCGGCGGATTCTGGCGCTCGGGTTGATCGCGTGCCTCTACCTTCTGGCGCGATTGCCGGAACTGTCCACTTCGTCGCGCTCCCAACTCGCGGCCCACTTCCGCTTCGAGAAGTCGGTGCTGCCGGAAGTGCCCGGTCCCGAGCAGCGCTGGGTGCGCCCCGTGAATCCGAGCCTGCGGCGCATCGCGTCGTGGATATCTTCGGTGGGCGCGGCCGTGGCATTGAACGACCTGGATGGCGACGGTCTGCCCAACGACGTCTGCTACGTGGACGTGCGCACGGACCAGGTGATCGTGGCGCCGGTGCCGGGCACGGCCCCCCGCTACCAGCCTTTCGCCCTGAATCCCGCGCCGCTGCCCTTCGATCGCGACACCATGGCGCCCATGGGCTGCCTGCCCGGCGATATGGACGAAGACGGGCACATCGACATCCTGGTCTATTATTGGGGCCGCAGCCCGATCGCCTTCCTGCGGCGGGGCGCCCAGATGAGCGCGGCGGCTTACACGCCTGTCGAAATCGATAACCGCGGCGAACGCTGGTTCACCAACGCCGCAACCTTCGCGGATCTGGATGGCGACGGCCACGCCGACTTGATCGTCGGCAACTACTTCCCCGATGGCTCCCGTGTACTGGATGCGCACGCGACCAACCAGGAACACATGCAGCACTCCATGTCGCGGGCCTTCAACGGCGGCCGGAAGCATCTGCTGCGTTGGGCCGGGCCGGCGCAATTTCGCGAACAGACCGGCGTGCTCAGCGAAGAGGTCTCGCGCGGCTGGACGCTGGCCATCGGCGCCGCCGACCTGGATGGCGACCTGCTGCCCGAGATCTACTTCGCCAACGACTTCGGCCCCGACCGGCTGCTTTACAACCGCTCGACACCCGGGCACTTCCGCTTCGAGCTGCTGCACGGGGAGCGCACGCTGACCACGCCCAAGTCGAAAGTGCTGGGCAACGATTCGTTCAAGGGCATGGGAGTGGATTTCGCCGATATCAATGGCGATGGCTGGCCGGATATTTTTGTCAGCAACATCGCGACTAAGTATGCGCTTCTGGAGAGTCACTTCGTGTTTGAGAGCACGGGTCATCCGGAGCTGATGAAGCGCGGCATTGCGCCCTACGTGGATCGCAGCGAAGAGCTCGGACTGTCCCGCAGCGGTTGGGCATGGGATGCCAAGCTGGCCGACTTCAACAACGACGGCACGCTCGAAGCGCTGCAGGCGGTCGGTTTTGTGAAAGGCCAGGTGGATCGATGGCCGGAATTGCAGGAACTCGCCATGGGCAACGATGAGTTGCTCCCGGACCCGCGCAGTTGGCCGCGCTTCCAACCCGGCGACGACCTGTGCGGCAACCTGCACAATCCGTTTTTCGTTAAATCCGCCAGCGGCCGCTACTATGACGTTGCCGTGGAAATGGGCATTGGGGAGTCTCACGTCAGCCGCGGAATCGCTATCGCCGACGTGGATGGGGACGGGCGCCTGGACTATGCCGTCGCCAACCAATGGGAGCCTTCGTTATTCTTCCACAATCGTAGCCCGCAGCCCGGCGAGTTCCTGGGCCTGCGGTTGCGTCTGGCGCCGGATCGCCCGGCGATCGGGGCGGCGGCTACCGTGTTTTTGCCCGACGGACGGCGCATGACCGCGCAGGTGGACGGCGGCAATGGCCACTCCGGCAAGCGCAGCCAGGATATTCATTTTGGTTTGGGCGGCGTGCCGCCGCACGCGCCGTTGCGCGTGGATATACGCTGGCGCGACGCGGCGGGAGTGCACCAGCGCACCGAGCAACTGGCCCCGGGCTGGCACACCGTCCGGCTGGATGTGGATTGCCCGCCCTCCCATGGAGTACCAAGCTAATGCACACCTGGACACAAACGAATCGCCTGGCCGGACTGCGCCGCTTTGCGGCCGCCATCACGCTGCTAAATATTCTGGGCCATACTGTATTCGGATTCGAGCAATCCTGGGCGCAGCCCCTGGTCTCGCTGGCCGCGGCCTACACCGTGGAAATCCTGCTCGAACTCGCGGGCGGACGGCGGCGTTCCTGGTTCACCAAAGACACCATCGACTTTCTGCTGCCGGCGCACATCACCGGTCTGGCAGTGGCCATGCTGCTCTACGCCAACGATCGCCTCTGGCCCATCGCATTTGCCAGCGCCGCCGCCATTGGATCGAAAGCCATCTTTCGTGTGGGAACCGGATCGCGCACCCGCCACTTTTTCAACCCCTCGAACTTCGGCATCACCGTCACGCTGCTGTTGTTCTCCTGGGTGGGCATAGCGCCGCCTTATCACTTCACCGAGAACCTGGTGGGCGTGGGCTCCTGGATTCTTCCCGGCCTGATGATCGTATCGGGCACGTTTTTGAATGCCCGCTTCACGCACAAACTCCCGCTGATCGGAGCGTGGCTGGGAGGCTTCGCGCTGCAGGCCCTCATCCGGAGCTGGTGGTTCGGCACGCCGCTGGTAGCCGCGTGGCTGCCCATGACCGGCGTCGCGTTTCTGCTCTACACCTTCTACATGGTCACCGATCCCGCCACCTCGCCGGCCAGCCCGCGCGGACAGATCGTTTTTGGATTGGCCGTGGCCTGCGCCTACGCAATTCTGATGATCGCGCATGTCGTATTCGGACTGTTCTTCGCTCTGACAATTGTCTGCGGGGCACGCGGCGCGATTCTGTATTGGCAGGCCCACCAAGCCCCAGTGGAGCACACGCATCCCGCGCGGAAGCGTGCGGAAGTCGAATTAGAGCCGGTCGCCGCCGGAAGCTCGCAGTCATGACTGCGCCGGCCATCGCCATCGTCGGCATGGCGTGCCGTTACCCGGATGCGCGCTCTCCCGCCGAGTTGTGGGAGAACGTGCTGGCTGGACGGCGCGCCTTCCGCCGCATACCACCCGAGCGTTTAAACGCCGAGGATTACTATTCGCCCGACCGCGATGCGCCCGACCGCACCTACTGCCTGCAGGCCGCGCTGATCGAGAACTACGAATTCGATCGCGCCCGCTTCAACATATCCGGTGGCACCTACCGCGCCACGGACCTGGCGCACTGGCTGGCGCTGGACATCGCCGATCGGGCGCTCGCCGATGCCGGTCTTCGCGATTCCCTGCCACGCGAGTCCACGGCGGTTTATGTCGGCAATACGCTGACGGGAGAGTTCTCGCGCGCCAATACCCTCCGGTTGCGCTGGCCTTATACCAGGCGTGTGATGGCGGCGGCTCTTACGGCCGAGGGCTGGGAGCGCGACAAGGTCGACCGCTTCCTCGACAGCGTCGAGCACTCTTACAAGCAGCCGTTCCCCCCGGTTGGGGAAGACACACTAGCGGGCGGGCTCTCCAACACCATTGCGGGACGTATCTCGAACTACTTCGACCTCAAGGGCGGCGGCTACACGGTGGATGGGGCGTGCGCGTCGTCGCTGCTGGCGGTGACCACGGCCTGCTCCGCGCTGGCGGCCGGCGATATCCAGGTGGCCCTGGCCGGCGGCGTGGATCTGAGTATCGACCCGTTCGAATTGGTTGGATTCGCCAAGAGCCGAGCCTTGGCGGGTGCCGAGATGCGCGGGTTCGATGCGCGGTCCGATGGCTTCTGGCCGGGAGAGGGATGCGGCTTCGTGGTGCTGACGCGGCACGCCGACGCGCGGGCGCGGCATTGCAGGATCTATGCCGTCATCCGCGGCTGGGGCGTCTCTTCGGATGGCAGTGGAGGAATCAGCCGTCCGGAGCCCGAGGGTCAGTTGCTGGCCATTCGCCGCGCGTACTGCCGCGCGGGTTTTGATCCGTCCACCGCGGCTTACGTCGAAGGACATGGCACGGGCACCCGTGTGGGCGATGCCACGGAGCTGCTGGCGCTTTCAAGGGCAAGGCGGGAAGCCGATCCCAATGCGCCGCCCGCGGCCGTCGGTTCGATCAAAGCGAACATCGGCCACACCAAGGCTGCGGCTGGCGTCGCGGGCCTGATCAAGGCGGCCATGGCTGTGCATACGCAAATCCTGCCGCCGACGACCGGGTGCGAGACGCCGCACGCTGAACTGACGGGTGCCGCGCCGGCGTTGCGCGTTCTACGAAGCGGCGAGGCTTGGCCGGCCGACATGCCGTTGCGCGCGTCGGCCAGCGCCATGGGATTTGGCGGCATCAACACGCACATCGTGTTGGACGGCACGGCGTCCGAGCGGCGGCAGGAACTGTCGGCGCGCGAACGGGCGTTGATTTCTTCGGCTCAAGACGCCGAGTTGTTTCTATTCACCTCGCCGGATCAAATCACGAGGTTGGCGGGGATCGCCGCCGGGCTTTCGCGAGCGGAGCTGACCGATGCCGCCGGCGCCCTGGCAGCCGCCGGTCAAGGGACTCTTCGCGCGGCGGTGATCGCATCCACGCCGCAGGAACTCGCTGAAAAGCTAGCGAGGCTTCAATCGCGCTTAGAAGCCGGTGAAAGCGGCGTGAGTCCGCGCGACGGTGTCTTCGTGGGACGGCCAGCTTCCCCGCCGCGCATCGGCTTCCTGTTCCCGGGCCAAGGTTCCTTGCAGCCACAAGCTGCGGTGCAACCCGCCATCGTGAAAGCCTCCGTTGCGGCGCTGCGCGAACTAAGCCGCCTCTCGCTCACCGCTTCGGTTGCCATAGGTCACAGCTTGGGTGAGATGACTGCGCTCCATTGGGCCGGCGCCTTGGATGAAGCGGCGGTCGTCGAATTCGCCACCGCACGCGGCCGGATCATGGCGGGACTCAGCGGCCCGCCTGGAGCCATGGCTGGCATCGCACTGCTAGCGGAGGAACTCCCGCCACTCCTTGCAGGAGAGCCGGTCGTCATAGCTGCATGGAATACTCCACGCCAGACTGTGGTCTCCGGTGAAGCCGCGGCGATCGAGCGCGTGATGGCCCGCGCCCGCTCGCGCGGAATCGCTGCCGTAGCGTTGCCGGTCTGCCACGCGTTCCACTCGCTTTTAATGGAGCCTGCCTCCGCTCCGCTGGCCGAATATCTCGCCGAAGTGAATTTCCGGCCCCTGGAGCGCACGGTGGTCTCCAGCATTACCGGCGCGCCCCTGGCACCGGATGCGGACCTGCGGGATCTGCTGCGCCGGCAGGTCACGTCGCCGGTGCGGTTTGCCGAGGCCATCGCGGCAACGCGCGACAGCGTGGACTTGTGGATCGA
>Ga0181525_10002474_pt1 | contig 15062 bp, 14 predicted proteins | sample PEATcosm2014_Bin_48_FD_121100 | JGI IMG/M metagenome (GOLD analysis project Ga0181525, IMG submission 121100) | Peatland microbial communities from MTU Mesocosm Facility, Houghton, MI, USA - PEATcosm2014_Bin06_10_metaG | ecosystem: Environmental > Terrestrial > Soil > Wetlands > Peat | place...
ACCGGAACGATCTCACCAGGGATGGAAGCCACGGGTTCGTCGTTGCCCAGCACCGAACATTCGATCTCGCGCGCCTTATTCTTGTCCCCGCCCACACCCTGCTCGATGACAATCTTACGGTCGAACTTCGCCGCTTCTTCAATCGCCGGACCAAGTTCTTTGCGGTTGTGAACCTTGCTGATTCCCACCGACGATCCCAGATTCGCCGGCTTCACGAACACTGGATACTTCAGCTTGCTCTGCACCAGCTTCTCAACTTTCTTCGGCTCTTTCTCCCACGCCCCGCGCAGAATTGTGACGTGCTTCACGATGGGCAACCCGGCGGCCATAAACAAAGACTTCATGATGTCTTTATCCATGCCCGCAGCGGAGCCGAGAACGCCCGCACCTACATAGGCGATGTCCGCCAGCTCGAGCAGCCCCTGAATGGTTCCGTCTTCGCCGAACGTGCCATGCAGCACGGGAAAAATTACGTCGACGTTGATGGCGCGATCGCTGGCGCGCCGTGTGAGCGCTGCATCGGTCTGAAAGGGAACAAGTCCACTGTGCCGGCGAACAGGCTCAGGGGGCACGATCACAGATTCTCCTCGTGCCAGCACTGCGGCTGCCTGTGTGGTTTCCGGATCCCCGGCGCGCAGTTGGCGAGGTTCGAGAATCAGCTTGCCCTGAAGCAAATTCTCGGCGTCATCTGCCGTCAGCCAGCGGCCATCTTTGGTGATGCCGATCGGCACGACTTCGTATTTATCTTTATCGATCGCCTTGAGAACCGACGCCGCCGAGAGTAGCGAGACTTCATGCTCTCCACTGCGTCCGCCAAACAGAATGCCAACTCGAAGTTTTTTCATGATCTCTTGTTATAGAATTTTTTTTCCGAACGCCGACAACGCCAACTCCACCGCCAGATCAGCCGTCTGGTTGTGTTCGTCGATCACCGGATTCACTTCCACGATCTCAAAGCTCAACATGCGTCCGTGATCGGCAATGATTTCCATCGCCAGGTGAGCTTCGCGATACGTCGCGCCGCCGCGTACCGGAGTGCCCACACCGGGTGCGTCTTCAGGATCGATCCAATCCATGTCGAGCGAAATGTGATAGCCCGCGGTGCCGCGTCCGGCCATGCGCAACGCTTCTTCCATCACCGTGCGCATGCCGCGCTCGTCGATGTCGCGCATGGTGAAAACGCCAATGCCGGCGCGGCGCACGTTTTCTTTTTCAATCGCGTCGATGTCACGCACGCCCACCAGCACGCAGTTTTCCGGCCTTACCTTGGGCGAAAAATCGAAGATGTTCTGCAGTTCCGCCGGACCGAGTCCCATTAGCGCGGCCAGCGGCATGCCGTGCACGTTGCCGCTGGGCGAACTCTCGGGCGTATTGATGTCGGTGTGCGCGTCGATCCAGATAAGCCCGACGCGATGATTCTGCCTGCGATAAAACTCGGCCACGCCAGCCACAGTGCCCGCCGCCATGGAATGGTCGCCACCCAGCGACAGCGGAATTTTTCCCGCCTCCAGCGTCTTGATCACCAACTCCGCGTGCTTGGTGCAAGTCGCCGTAATCTCCTTCAAATACTTGGCGTGTGGATCGCCTTCTTTTTTCTGCTCGGGAATCGCGACGGCGACGTTGCCGCCATCTTCCACTTCATGCCCCAGCGCCTCCAGGCGCGCTTCCAGCCCCGCCACGCGCACCGCGGAAGGTCCCATATCGACGCCGCGCCGCGACTGGCCCAAATCCAGCGGCACGCCAATCACACGAATCTTCTTCGGGGAAATGTTGGTGGTGCTCAGGGTTGTCGTCATAGGATTTTGCGATTGGGCGATCAGGTGATTGGGCGATTTGAAAACCAAAGTTGGAAAACTTTAGGTTCTCAAATCACTCAATGACTCAATCGCCCGAAGACTCAATTTCTCATGGGTAAAGCCGGTTCAGCATCCGCGGGAACGGAATCGTTTCTCGCACATGCTCAAGCCCGCAGATCCAGGCTACGGCCCTCTCAATGCCCATGCCGAAGCCAGCGTGCGGCACGCTGCCGTACTTGCGCAAATCCAGATACCACTTGAACGCTTCTTCCGGCAAGCCGTGCTCATGAATGCGCTGCAGCAGCAGTTCGTGCGACGCCATACGCTGCGAGCCGCCGATGATTTCGCCATAGCCTTCCGGCGCCAGCACGTCGACGCACAAGGCCAACTCCGGTCGTTGCGGATCGGGTTCCATGTAAAACGCTTTTACTTTCGCGGGATAGCGATGCACCATCACCGGCTTGTCGAACTGTGCGGAAAGATAAGTTTCATCGGGCGAGCCCAGGTCGCCGCCCCACTCGAAGTTAGCTTCCAGCGCACCTTTGGCGTGGCCTTCCTGCAGATTCTTGACCGCGTCGTCGTAGCTGATCCGCGGAAACGGCGCTTCGATCTTTTCGAGTTTCGAAAGATCGCGGCCGATCGCCTGCAATTCCGCGCCCCGCCGCTCCAGACAACGCTTCACCATGAAGCTTATCAAGTTCTCGGCCAGATCCATCAGGTCGTCGAGTTCGCCGTAGGCAATCTCCGGTTCCACCATCCAAAATTCGGTGAGGTGACGGCGCGTCTTCGATTTCTCGGCGCGAAACGTGGGACCGAACGAATACACTTTGCCCAGCGCCATCGCCGTGGCTTCAATATAAAGCTGGCCGGACTGCGTGAGGTATGCCTGCTCGTCGAAATAATCGACGGGGAAAAGCGTGCTCGTGCCCTCGCAAGCCGCGGGAGTAAGTATCGGCGGATCGGTCAGCGTGAAGCCGCGATCATCAAAGAAATCGCGCACCGCTTTGATGATCTCCGCGCGCACGCGAAGAATCGAAGCCTGTCGCTGCGACCTGACCCACAGATGCCGGTGCTCCATCAAAAACTCGGTGCCGTGTTCTTTCGGTGTGATCGGGTACGGATCGGACTCCGGCACACGCTGGACGACTTGCACGTTCGAGACGTCGAGTTCGTAGCCGCCCGGCGCGCGCTTATCGGCGCGCACCTTGCCCTCGACGATCACGCTCGACTCCTGTGTCAGCGTCTTGATCGCCTCGAACACCTCGGGCGTGACCGCATTCTTCGGCACCACGCCCTGAATCACGCCCGAGCCGTCGCGAAACTGCGGAAACAAAAGCTTCCCGCTTTCGCGCAAGTTATAAAGCCAGCCGCGCAGAGTGACGGACTGCCCTTCGTGCTTTCCAATTTCAGCGATAGTAGTGACAGGGGACATAAGATGAATTGAGTCATTGAGCGATTGAGTCATTAAGCGATTGAAGTTGAATCAATCGCCCGATGACTCAATCGCTCAATCGCTAAATTTCCTCCAGCTTTTCAAACGCTGCCGCAAACTTTTCCAGCGGATTCACTTTCTCATCTTCCGCCAGCTCCAGCATCAGGGGCGGCTTTTGCGGAGCCGACCGCAACAGCTCCATCGCTTCCTTCCAGTCGATGGTTCCCTGACCCGGCCAAAGGTGCGAATCCTGCACTTTGGCGTTGTCGTGGACATGCGTCGAGCAAACCTGCTTCCGCACAATCTCGAAGGCCTCGCGCACCGACCCCATCATATGGGCATGCCCAAAATCGAAACAAATCCCTACGTCGTCAAAGTGCGCCGTCTGAATCATTTCCATCAACTTGTCGGGCGTCGACAGTTCATTGGGAATATTCTCCAGCAGAATGCGCACTCCCAGCGGCTTGGCAAACGCGCGCAGGTGCTCGATTGAGGTCATTGCCGATTCGAATTTTTTCTCGCTGAAACTCTCGTTCGGTACTCCCAGATGCTGCACCAGAAAGCGAAACGGAATCTGCTCCGCGATTTCCAGCGCCCGCTTCACTTCATCCATCGCCTCCACCAGTCCCGCGCGGTCGGTCGAGGCCAGATTCACCGGAGGCGCTCCCGCCCGGCCCCATTCATAATCGGCATAGAGCGGTGAGTGGACGGAATTCAGCGGCACTCCACTCCCACGAAACCACTCGGCAATCTCTTTCACGTGAGCCTTGCGGTTGGCATAATCGAGGTGCTGCCGCGCCGCGAAAATCTCGACCGCCTGCACTCCGTTGCGAGCCAAGCCATCCAGAATTCCCGGATGCAGGCGTTCCTTCACATATAAATAGGTTGATACCGCTCTTAACATGCCCGATCCTTGGAGGGAAATCGTTGATTGATGAGTGCTGATTGTTGATTAAAATCACGAAGCTTAACGGTTTTGACTTTCAATCATCAATCAAAAATCATCAATCGACAATGCCTAGTAGCCTACTGCCTTTCCATTGTTCCGCCCATCGCTGGCGCCCAGCCGCTCGCCAGTTTTTCCGTCGATGGCGATGCACTCCGCATCACTCCAATACGGAGAAACATCGGCCCCGTCGTGCAACCCGAACTCCACGTTGTATCCCATTTTCTGCAACACTCGCACCGTGTCGGGCGAGAACCATTGCTCCACGTTCAACACGTCCGGCATCCACTGATTGTGAAATCGCGGCGCGTTCACTGCCTCCTGGATATTCATTCCATAATCGACTACACCCATCAGGACGTTGGCCACGGTGGTAATAATCTTCGAACTGCCGGGAGATCCCAGCACCAGCACCGTCTTTCCGTCGCGCACCACAATCGTCGGCGTCATCGACGAAAGTGGGCGTTTCCCCGGTCCAATGGCATTCGCCGCTCCTTGAATCAGGCCGTCGGAATTCGGCACGCCCGGCTTGGCGGTAAAATCGTCCATCTCGTCATTCAGCAGGAATCCCAGGCCCTCGGCGGTCACCCGCGATCCGAACCAGTCATTAATCGTCGTTGTAACCGCGACCGCATTTCCTTCGGCATCGACGACGGAATAGTGCGTAGTGTGCGGCGACTCGTGATTCGTAGCCGGCTGGGGATGAGCGGCGGCATACTGCTCAAGTTCGTTGAACATGACGGGCCGCTTCAACTCGTTGCTGGCACTCGCGTGGGTCGCATCAATCGACTCGCGCCAGGCAGTGGCATACTTTTTGTCGATGAGCTGCGCCACCGGAATTTTCGCAAAATCCGGATCACCCATAAACTCGGCGCGATCAAAAAATGCCCGCCGAAACGCCTCTGTCGTGTAATGAATGGACTGCGCCGACCGGTTTCCCAGCTTCGCCAGATCATATCCTTCTAAAATATTCAGGGACTCAATCAGAACGGTCCCGCCGGAAGAAGGAGGAGGCGCGCTGATGATTTCGTATCCGCGATATGTTCCGCGCACCGGCTCGCGCTCTTTCACTTCATAATGCGCCAGATCGTCGGCGGTGATCAGCCCGCCGCCTTTTTGCATCGCCGCTGCCAGTTCCCGGGCCAGCGCGCCGTGATAAAAGTCGTCCGGCTTCGCCGCAATTCGTTCCAGCGTTCGGGCTAAGTCAGGCTGGCGGAAAGTTTCGCCGGGTTGATAATAGTTCCCCTCGCGCTGGAAAACTCTCCGCGACTCGGGAAACTCAGCGAGATGTTTATCATGGAAGTCCCGCGCTTCCCCCCAGCTCAACACGTAACCCTCTCGTGCCAGCCGGATCGCTGGAGCCATCACCTGCTTAAGCGAAAGCTTGCCGTACTTCTGCTCAGCGTACACCATGCCCGCAACCGATCCCGGTACGCCAATCGCCTTGTATCCGTATTCGCTGGCGCCTTCGATCACGTTGCCCTGCGGGTCAAGATACATGTCAGCCGTCGCCGCCGCCGGAGCCTTCTCGCGGTAATCGATGAAATGCGTCCTGCCATCGGCCATGCGGATCAGCATGAATCCGCCGCCGCCCAAGTTTCCCGCCGGAGGATGCACCACCGCGAGCGCGAATCCCGCGGCCACCGCCGCATCTACGGCATTGCCGCCGGCCTGCATTATCTCGACTCCAGCCCGCGAAGCCAACTCATGAATGCTGACCACGATTCCGTGCTGCGCATGTACGGGTACGGTCGAGCCGCCGGCAATCGATGGTCCGAGCCCTGCCACAGCCGCCATCAGCAGCAAAATCAATAATTTGTGCCGGGATCGCATGAAGTCTTGAAGGTGTCCAGGAACAGCGTACCACTGAGGCTAGCCGACGGCGGTAAGCAGAGTCAAATGGGGTGCGCGTGGAGTGGCGGACGCCCCGTCCGCCAATTCTCCCCACCAGGGAAAATTTCAATGCCTCTTCGCCTGCTTCCGACGGGCGCGCTTAACGACCTGTTTCTTCTTCGCGTTTGTCTTCTTCGGCGCCTTTGCTGCCACCATCTCATATGACTGCCGAATCAACCCCTGCAACTCATTCCACCCCACCGCATCCAGCCGGTCGAGCATCACCCACTTGTAGCGGCCCACGTACGGCGCGGGATGAATGTCCTCGCGCTCAATGAGCTCGGCAAAAGTCTCCGGCGTGCATTTGAAGCAGAGCCGCGGATTGTCCAATCCCATGATCGTGAAAATCTTCCCGCCGATCTTGAAGCAGAGATCGTCACCCCACTGCATGTTCTCGGTGGCGTCGGGGAAAGACAAACAGTACTCGCGGATGGAATCCACGTTCATAGGGCTAAATTACCTGATTCCGCAATTGCCCGGCTACAGGTTCTTGATCACGGTCACCTTGCTGTACGCCACGCGAAACCCAAGCCGCTCACAGTTGCGCTGCGAAGCCGTTCCGCCCTGGGTGACCACGACGGCGTACTCGCATCCGGCATCGGCCGCAGCCGCAAGGCGGGAGCGCAGCAGAGCGGTTTGCAAGCCTCGCCCGCGAAACTCGGCCAGCGTTCCAGCTCCGCACACCGCGAATATCCGGTGCTCTGGGATCACGAGCCCCGCGCCGCAAGCCACCATCCTCCCCTCGATGCTGGCCACGAAGGTGACCGCGCCGGACATTCGGTAGAACGGGGCGATCAGTCCCCCGAAGGCCTCGGGCGCCCCATCGGGGAAAAACGCTCTCTCCACGAGAGCGGATAACGCGTCCGCTTCCTCCTGAACCCCGCGACGAATCTCATACCCAGCGGTTGCCGGCGGAAACTGCTCGTTGTGATCGAGCCGAAGGCAGAGGACGTTGTTCAGTTCTGCGATGCCGTAGCCGCGGTCCTTGACCAGTTCGAACACGGCCGCATCGTGCAGCGGACACAAATCCACTTGCGATGGAGCATTGTGGGTACGATAGAACTGTTCGATGCGATCCAAATCCTCCGCGACAAGCGGCCGGTCGAGACCCGCACCGGTGGCTCGGCCGATGGGGGATCCCAGACCGGCGAAGATCATGTGGCCGCCGCAAATTTCCTCCTCTGCCGCTCCAATTGCAGGCCGGATCTTCTGGAACGCCCGGGCATAGAACACCTGCGGCATCTCCTCGCAGGCCTCGAAACGGCGCGCCAATGCCTTATCCACGAATTGCATGTCAGAAATCCTTTCTGGAAAAAATCAGGAACTATCGGAACGAAGCGCGCGCACCTCGGCGTGCTCGTTCAGAGTTGCGGCTTAGCGGAACTAGCGTGCGGCGGTCATAGGCAGGAATGCAGGATACTTGGGCGACGGGATGATTTCAAGCGATAACTTCACACCTGCTCTCTAGCCTCTCCCAGCGCCACAGTCACATCCAACTTTTTCTTGTTGCGATAGATTGTTACCTTTACTGTGTCTCCGGCGCGGTGGTTGTTCATCATCTGCGAGAGATCCTGCTCGTCCTGAACTTTTTCGCCGTCGATGGCGACGATCAGGTCTCCGCCGAGCATGATGGGGATGTTGCCCAGATAGGCGCGTTCGGTGCCGCCGCGCAGGCCGGCTTGGTCGGCGGAACCGCCGGGGGTGACTTGAACGATGAGCAGACCGTAATCCGCGGGCAGGCCCATTTCGTCAGCGAGTTCGGGGCTGATCGGAATCGTGCGTACGCCGAGCGCGGGACGGCGGACGCGGCCCAAGGTCATCAGGTCGTTGAGCACGGCTTTCGCAGTGTTGATCGGGATGGCGAAGCCGATGCCGGCGTTCTGGTTCACGCTGGAAAGAATCATGGTGTTGATGCCGATCACTTCGCCATGCCGGTTCATCAGCGGCCCGCCGGAGTTGCCAGGGTTGATGGCGGCGTCGGTTTGAATGGCATCGTCGATGGTTGCGCCATTGGGTTCGCGCACCGGGCGGATGGAACTCACGATGCCGCGCGTCATGGTCCCAGCCAGGCCGAACGGATTACCGATGGCGTAAACCTTTTGCCCGACTTGTAAGTTGCGCGAGTCACCAAGCACTGCGGGAACCAGATCGGGGGCGCCTTTGATCAGGATTACCGCGAGATCGTGCGCCGGGTCAGTGCCTACGACGGTCGCCTTGTACTTCTTACGGTTATGCATGGTGACTTCCACCTGACGGGCTTCGGCGATGACGTGGTAGTTGGTGAGGATATGGCCTTCTTTATCGATGACAAAGCCGGAGCCCTGGCCATCCTGCGGCACCATCCCGTAAAAGAAATCGAAAGCCACGGTGCGCGAGGTTACGTTGACCACCGACGGAATGTTTTTCCGGTAGACGAGAATGTTGTTCTGTTCTTCGGCGTCAAGGCCTTCGCCGCCGGAAGCCTCGGTGATCTCGACTTGCGCGGGATGGCTGAGCCAGGAGGCGGGATTCGCACCGGACCTGGCATTCGAACGCCAAGTTGTGAAGTAGAAGAACGCGCCGGCGATCAGCAGCGCGAGGATTGCAGGTCGTATGAGTTTCATAAGGTCATACCTTGTAGGCCGCGATCCGAGTCTGAAAAGAAGGCCTAATCGATTCTACGTTCGATTCTAAACAATGTTCCAGGTTGCGGCATGCCGAAATCCCAGGCTGACCAACCCACCTTTCTGCATCAGTTCCTATCCACGTATATACTGGGGCACTGTATTGTGCGACTCGCCGCCTCCTGGCAGCGATCGAGAACGAATCCACCAGTATCACAATTAAGAGGAGCACGTTATGCCTACGATCACCACCAAAGACGGTACGAAGATTTATTACAAGGACTGGGGCGCGGGACAGCCGATTGTGTTCAGTCACGGGTGGCCGCTCACCGCCGACGACTGGGACGGGCAGATGTTGTTTTTCGGCCAGCGCGGTTATCGCGTGATCGCAGCGGACCGGCGGGGACACGGCCGTTCCGAGCAGACCTGGGATGGCAATGATATGGACACCTACGCTGACGATCTCGCTCAGCTAACGGAGAAGCTTGACCTGAAAAACGCAATCCATGTGGGGCACTCGACTGGCGGAGGAGAAGTGGCGCGTTATATCGGACGGCATGGCTCGAAGCGTGTCGCGATGGCAGTGCTGATCAGCGCCGTGCCGCCGCTGATGGTGAAGACAGAAAAAAACCCGGGCGGGCTGCCGATCTCGGTTTTTGACGGGCTGCGAGCTGCGTATGTAGAAAATCGGCCGCAGTTTTACAAAGACATCACGCTGCCGTTTTACGGCTACAACCGTCCCGGGGCAAAGATTTCCGAGGGCATACGGGAGAAGTGGTGGCTTCAGGGCATGATGGGCGGGATGAAGGCGGGCTACGACTGCATCAAGGCTTTTTCGGAGACGGATTTTACCGAGGACCTCAAGAAGATTAATGTGCCGACGCTCGTCATGCATGGCGATGACGACCAGATCGTCCCGATCGGCGCGGCGGGTCTCATGTCGGCGAAGATTGTGAAGAATGCAACGTTGAAAGTGTATCCGGGTTTCCCGCACGGGATGCCGACCACGAATGCCGACCAGATCAACGCCGACCTGCTGGCGTTCATCGAGCAACGGAAGCAAGCAGCAGCGTAACCGGCGGATTGCCCGGCCTTTTCTGTTCATGGCATGTTCATGGCCTATTCGTGGGGAAGGCCGGGTAATCGAGCATTCAGAATAAGCGCAGAGTGACCGGCAAAACCTTAAGGAGGTGGGTTCGGCGGATGTGTGAGAGAAGAAGCGATCGCGCGTTTCCAATCGTCTGGGCCGCGATTCTGTCGGCGACTTTTGTGATTGCGGCTTCCGCCTCGGATGTGAAAGCAAAGGCGGCGGGCGGCGAGGGTGTGGCCGTGGGGCCGCAATACGGGACGACACACGTTTATGTCGCTTCCTCGAGCGACCTCGATGCGCTGGTTAAGAGCTTGCTCGCCACCTTTGGCGGAACGGCTACCAAGATTTTTGTGTCGAACATCACACCAGTCACGAGCAGCACCCAGTGGCAGGCTGTGTTGACTCCGGTGGGACTGCTTTCGGTCTTCGCCTTTCAGACGCCGGTGCCTTTTCCATTTGGAGAAGAGCGCACTGGAAGTCTGGTCACGGACATGGATCAGGCGCTCAAGGCCGCGCGAGCCGCGGGCGCAGAAGTGATTGTCGAACCCTATAAAGACCCGATCGGAATAGATGCCGTCATCCAGTGGCCGGGCGGCGTGAAGATGCAACTGTACTGGCACTTCAAGCCCTCCACCAACCCGCCGCTGGAGACGATTCCCGAGAACCGGGTGTATGTGTCGCGCGATCGGGCCGACGATTTTGTGAGCGGCTTCGTGCGGTTCGCACAGGGCAAAGTGGTCGCCGATGACAAGCACGCCGATGCCGGCGAAATCGGACGCGCGGGTGAAACCTACCGCCGCATCCGGATCACTTCGCTCTTCGGCAATATGCTGGTGCTGGTGACGGATGGGCATTTGCCGTATCCCTTCGGCCACGAGACGACCGGATACGAGGTACAGGATCTTGCAGCGATGCTGGAAAAAGCCAAAACGGCGGGAGGGAAGATTCTATCGGCACCTTATGTGGCGGGCGACCGGAAGACGGCTATCGTGGAGTTTCCGGGAGGCTACATCGCCGAGGTTCACGGCTTGACGCCGCACTAGGCTTCAAGGCAGCGTGTGTAGAATCCACGGTCGCCGCTTCGACATCAAACGACTTTCTCAACTAGATTTCTAACTGAGGATTCTTCATGTCTATTCGTCCAGTGAAGCAGGTAATCAAATCGAAACCCACGCTTGAAGGCGCGGGCGTGCATCTACGGCGCGCGTTTGGCTTTGGAAACACGAAAGAGACTGATCCGTTTCTTTTACTCGACGATTTCCGCAACGACGTTCCCGAGGATTATCTGGCAGGGTTTCCGTGGCATCCTCATCGCGGGATCGAGACCATTACGTATGTGCTGGCCGGGACCGTCGAGCACGGCGACAGCATGGGGAACCGCGGCGCCATCGCCGCCGGCGACGTGCAGTGGATGACGGCGGGCAGCGGCATTATTCATCAGGAAATGCCAAAGGGAGACCCAACGGGGCGCATGCATGGGTTCCAGTTGTGGGCGAATCTTCCGGCCTCGCTCAAGATGACTGACCCGCGTTATCAGGAAGTGAAGGCACTCGACATTCCAGAAATAAAAGATGACGACGGCACGCACGTGCGCGTGGTGTGTGGAAGTTTTTGGGGCAAGAAAGGACCGGTGGATGGGATTGCGGCCGATCCGATCTACCTGGATGTGTCGGTGGCTCCGGGCAAGAGAAAGACTTTGCCGGTGGAAACAACGCGGCATGCGTTTGCCTATGTTTTCGGCGGCGCCGGAAAGTTCTGCAATTCGTCTGGCCCGCTCGCGGTGCCGACGGAAGCGGTGAAATGGCTGGACACAACTCCTCCTGTCGAAGCGGACAATCGTTCGCTGATTCTTTTTGATCGCGGCGATGAAGTCACGGTGCAGGCTGGGGAAGATGGGATTCGATTTCTGCTGGTGTCGGGAAAACCGCTGGAAGAGCCGGTGGCTTGGTATGGGCCGATCGTGATGAACACGCAGGCGCAGTTGCAGCAGGCGTTTCAGGAACTTCAGGAGGGGAAGTTTCTGAAGAAGTAGCGAGTTCCTCCGCGCAGGACTGAGACGTTTTTTCACATCCTGGTATTGGCTAATTTAGTTTATTTTCACCACAGAGTCACAGAGACACAGAGGAACCCAACCGCATAAGCAAACCCATCCCCTATTGGCTTTAGGAAGTCCGAGGTCTTCTCTGTGACTCTGTGCCTCTGTGGTGGGGAAAAAGCATCCTCGCAGATTCTTATTCTGATTCCGTCCTGTGGTATAGTTCCGCCTCAGCTGTTTCCCTCCCCTTTCAGCACGCCACCACGATGGGCATAATCCGCCTCAGGCGGAGAGCCGGCTCACGCTCCTGACGAAGTGGAGCGAGCAAGAAATTAGGGATATCTCTCGTGAAAACACAACGATGTTCGCAACCGCTTACCTTAGCTCTGGTGCTGATTGTCCTAACCTTCAGCCTTGGGACGTTCGCCGCCCTTTACAGCCCCGCCGGAGGCACGGCGGGTGAAAGCACGGACGGGGGACTGGCGATCGACAGCGCGGGTAATCTTTACGGTTCCAGCATTTTCGGTGGAAACCCGCAGTGCAATTGCGGCACGGTTTTCAAGCTCGTTCCCGGGGCAAGCGGCTGGACCGTGGATTTGCTTCACGACTTCGGCGGTGGAGTTTCCGATGGTTTTTATCCGGCAGGAAATCTGGTGGTGAATTCTTCCGGCGATTTGTATGGCGTTACGTTTCAAGGAGGCGCGTACGAGGGTGGCATTCTGTACGAAATCGTACCGTAGCCTGGCTCTCGAGTGATTCGGAGGTTTAGACTTTCATGCGGATAAAAAGCGCAGTCCGGCTTTCGGGACTATTTTTCGCGCTCTTTGCTTTCACTATCAGCTTGGCAGTGAGCGTCCAGGCACAAACCGAAACTACGATCCACAGCTTCAACAACGACACCAATGGATACAATCCCGTCGCCAGCCTGATTCTGGATTCTTCAGGCAATCTCTACAGCACGACGACGGCGGGGGGCAATTTCTGGGGCTGCATTGTCGGTTGCGGGTGTCGCCTTTGAGCTGTCGCCGGGTTCGGGCGGGACTTGGAGCGAGAGCTTGCTGCACACTTTCAATGGCGGCGTGGATGGGGCAGATCCATATGTTGGCCTTGTCGAAGATGGGGCGGGCAACTTCTATGGCGCGTCGGCGTACCGCGCCGATACTCGAGTCAATTCAATCGGAAACGGCGCGATTTCGAGCTGTCGCCGAGTTCCGGCGGCTGGACGGAGCACACGATTCACGTTTTCACCGGCGGGCCAGACGATGCTTATCCCTTCGGCACCCTGATTCTCGATTTTGCGGGAAACCTTTACGGCACCACTTCCTATGGCGGAGACCCTTCCTGTAATTGCGGAGTTGCGTTCGAGTTCACGCCTACCTCGACCGGCTGGAAAGAGATCATCCTGCACACGTTCACTGGTCCCGACGGGGAGCGGCCAGTCGCGAATTTGATTTTTGATTCGTCTGGAAATCTCTATGGCACGACGGAATTTAGCGCCACGGGGGCAGGCGTGGTGTTTAAGCTGACACCGGGCGCAGGCGGCGCGTGGACTGAAACGGTGCTTTATCAGTTTACTAATTGGGCAGATGGGGGGATTCCCGTATCCGGTGTGATTTTCGACACGGCAGGAAATTTGTATGGCACAGCGTCGAACGGAGGGAACTCCTCGAACTGTGGGTACTCCGGGTGCGGTGTGGTTTATAAGTTGTCGCCTCGTCCCGTGGGCGCGTGGAGAGAAACGGTCCTGCACTCCTTCGATTATCTGGATGGGGCCTATCCCCAGGCGGCCTTGTTGTTCGACGCCGCGGGAAATCTCTACAGCACGGCCTACGACGGTAGCCGTTCCCGCTGTGGCGTGGTTTTCGAGCTCTCGCCCAGGTCCGGAGGCGGTTGGATGGACTCGACGACCTACGCCTTTACCTGCGGGGATGACGGCGCCAACCCGCACTCCGGTCTGGTCATCGATGGGGCCGGGAACCTTTATGGCACAACGCAGTTCGGGGGTGTGAATAATCGTGGAGCCGTGTATGAGACTACGCCGTAAACAGGTCTGAGCGGAGTAATGTACGGGCCGGGGCGCGACTAGCTGCTGCCGGCCCGTAGCTTTTTCCATACCTGTTGCACCTGCTCACGCGTCTGCTCGAGCGAGCCGGAGTTGTCGATCACATAATCCGCAGCCTTGATCTTTTCCGCCTCGGGCAGTTGCGCGGCCATGCGGCGGGCAACTTCTTTACGCGCCGCTTCCAAATCTAACTTCTGGCGGGCGGCGAAGCGGGCTACGCGCTGCTCGTCGCTGCAGGTGACCACGATCAGGCGGTCGAAACGTTTGGCCGCGCCCGCTTCGAGAATGAGAGCGGCTTCGACGACGGCGATGGCGTGCGGGTCCTGCCGTCCCATTTCTTCCATCCATTCATCCTGACTGCGAATTACGGCGGGATGCACGATGCGGTTTAACTCCTGTACGCGCAATGGAGATGCCGGAGACGCAGAGGAGCCAAAGGCGGCCTCGGCGAGCTTGGCGCGGTTCACACTGAGGTCGGGGTCGAGAATGCCTCCGCCGAAGTGGCGCACGACTTCGTTGTAGACGGGCTGGCCGGGCAGCATGAGTTGGTGGGCGATGCGGTCGGCCTGGACGAGATGCGCGCCCAGGCCGACGAAGATTTCGCCGACCACCGATTTGCCGGAGGCGATGCCGCCGGTGAGGCCGACTTTCAGCAAGCAGCCCCCAAGACAAAACCTACCACAGAGACACGGAGGCACAGAGAAAACCGATGAGAGAAAAAGGATGTTTTTCTCTGTGTCTCTGTGCCTCTGTGGTGAAAGACTTTCATTTGATGGCGAGTTCTGGCATGCCACTGCCTCTGCGCATTTTCGCCGCTTTTACGGTGTTGTACATCAGCATGGCGATGGTGAGGGGGCCGACGCCGCCGGGGACTGGCGTGAGCGCTCCCGCCACTTCGGCCACTTCGGGATGAACGTCGCCGGCCAGTGTGGATCCCTTCTTCTGAAATGTTGCTTCGCGCTGTGCATTCGCCGGCGATCCCTTGCCGAACAGGCGCTGGAATTCCGCGGGATCGGTGACCTTGTTCATGCCGACGTCGATCACGGTGGCGCCGGGCTTCACGAAATCGCGGGTGATCATGCCCGCGCGGCCGATGGCAGCTACCAGAATGTCGGCGCGGCGGCAGACCGCCGCGAGGTCGTGCGTTTTCGAGTGACAGACCGTGACCGTTGCGTTGGCGTTAAGCAGCAACATAGCGGCGGGCT
>Ga0181525_10002476_pt1 | contig 15058 bp, 13 predicted proteins | sample PEATcosm2014_Bin_48_FD_121100 | JGI IMG/M metagenome (GOLD analysis project Ga0181525, IMG submission 121100) | Peatland microbial communities from MTU Mesocosm Facility, Houghton, MI, USA - PEATcosm2014_Bin06_10_metaG | ecosystem: Environmental > Terrestrial > Soil > Wetlands > Peat | place...
AAGACAAAGGAATATTGATCTCCGAAGACAAAGGAATTATGTATTATTTACCAGAGTTCCTCTGGCCATATGTTGAGGGAGCCATGGGCGGCCGTGCCGTTGGCCTGTTATTGGCTGGCCTGTATCTTGGTATGGGCGGCTTGCCACCAAGTTTAGCTTGGGGCCAGAGCGGTTCCGCGCCCCGGTCAAGCGACCTTGACTCTCGTCCGATCGGGAAGGTCTTAGCGGTATCTGGGACCGCCCACATCGAACATGCGACCGCTGTCCTTGTTCAGGCGAACGCACCTTCGAGCGGTGCCGAGCAAACGAAGATCGGCGATCTGGTCTATCGTGGCGATGTGATCCAGACCGGAACAGATGGCGCGCTCGGCATTACATTCGCTGACGGTTCGTCATTCAACGTTTCTAGAAATGCTCGAATGGAAGTGAATGAGTTTGTGTATGATCCGAAGGGCAACTCGAATTCGAGCCTGCTTAGTTTGACCAAAGGAACTTTCACTTTCATTGCAGGCGATGTCGCGCATACGGGCGACATGAAAGTGGACACGCCAGTGGGAACAATGGGAATTCGAGGAACCGCCCCGCGTGTTGAAATCTTGGATGACGGTACGGTCAAGTTTTCAACACTGGTTGAACAAAAAAAGTAGGCTGCCGCAATAAAGCCAAAGCGGCAATAAAGCCAACGGTCCTCGGTGGTCGCTCTGCTCGGAAGTGCGGATTCACTTGAGCATGTCCCGGATTGCGGCGAGGCGGATACACGCAGAGAATATCCAGCAGAATAATACCGCAGCACAACTCAACGTAGGGTTGCGCAGCTTGATGAAGTGGAACATGGTCATGAGATGTGATGCATCTCGAAGCATTCTGTACGGCGTAGCATCGGCCCTCATGTTGATGTTGCTTGTAACCCGGGCAACCGCCCAGAGCACACAAGACGTCGACTTGTGCAACGGTGGTGACCGCACAGCAGCTGAACCTCAAATCGTTGCTTGCACGGCTATCATAAAGACGAGCGGTATCAATTCACAGGTAGCGGCAATCGCATACAATAATAGAGGAAATGCCTATACTAGTGGGGGGAAGTACGATGAGGCCATCCAAGACTATGACCAATCGATCAAACTCAATCCGAATTACGCCAAGCCGTTCAACAATCGAGGTGTAGCATACCAAAAAAGCGGTGATTACGACAAAGCAATGCGCGATTTTGATGCGGCAATTAACATCGATCCCAAATATGCCGACGCCTTCGGCAATCGCGCTGAAACTTACGAGAAAAAGGGTGACTATCCCAGCGCTTTGAAAGATTTCGACGAGGCAATCCAGCTTCAGCCCGCGCTGACGGTATTATGGAATGAGCGGTGCTGGACGCGTGCTATGATCGGCCAGTTACAGTCAGCGATTTCCGACTGCAACGAGGCGATTCGATTGGAGCCAAACGTCGCCGCGACGTTCGATTCACGTGGGCTCGCCTACCTTAAATTGGGACAATGGGAATTAGCGGTCACTGATTATAATTCAGCACTGCGGATGGATCCGACGTTGCCAAGTGCGTTGTACGGGCGAGGGTTCGCTAAGTTGAAGACAGGGGATCGCGCCGGCGGCAATGCCGATATTGCGGCCGCAGAGGCCGTCGAACAAAATATAGCGGGGGAATTCGCTCGTTATGGGTTGCACTAAGTGCTTAGTTCCATGTTGTGGTGAAATAAAGGAAGTACTTTTGGTGTGATCCTCCTATCGCCCGCGATTGCGAAATAGCTTATGAAGACATAACAATTTGACGGTCGGTAGCGCGAACGGCATCTAACGAAGAGCCGGTCGAACCGATCTACTCGGGTGACAAAATTGTCGAATACCGGCTTTTCGGACTGATCTGCGGAGGTCATTATGGCCAGCGGTCATCTGAGCCGCATCGATAAGTCGAACGGTGGCCGTCCCGATCAGTGCAGCTCTCGAGTCGAAAGCCCTTGCCCAACTCGGAGCCACCCACATCGTCCGACTCGGTGGTTTGTTACCACGACGCCATTAGATACACTCCGCATCGCTGTTTCGATTTCTGACATGCGGTAACTGCGAAGCATTTTGTAATGTCGATACCGGTACGGATGGCATTCCATTGTGTTCTGCAGCTCGCTTTGAGCGTGAGCGCGTTTGCGCAAGACGTCGTTACGGATTGCGATAAGTATGCTGCGGACAAGTTTGATCCTCAACGCAAAGTTGCCGGCGTAGATCTTGAAAATGTGAATGCCGCGCGGGCTTTCCTTGCTTGTGAGGATGCTGCGTTAGAATATCCGAACAGCATGCGTCTAGCTTACGAGCTCGGGCGGGTCTATGAGAAAGCCAATAAACTTACGACGGCAGCGGAGCAATACCGCAGAGCCGCTATTCAAGGCTATGCGGCGGCGCAGCTCGCTCTCGGGCTGCTATACGCGAACGGGCAGGGTGTCCCTAAGGACGATCAGCAATACATCTTCTGGGCACGTAAAGCGGCTGATCAGGGCTATGCAGTTGCGCAAGACGCTCTCGGTCACATTTATTTAGACGGTCGAGGTGTAGTAGAAGACGATCAGCAAGCTGCCGCGTGGTTCCGTAAAGCTGCCGATCAGGACTACACGCTTGCGGAAAACAAGCTTGGCTTTATGTACCAGAATGGCGACGGCGTTCCCAAAGACGATCAGCAGGCCGTTGCGTGGTTCCGCAAAGCTGCTGATCAGGGGTACGCTCCTGCGCAAGACAGACTCGGTTTTATCTACCAGAGCGGTGACGGCGTGCCCAAGGATGATCAAGAAGCCGTTGCGTGGTTCAGCAAAGCTGCGGATCTGGGATACGCTCCTGCCCAAGACAGACTTGGCTTTATGTACCAGAACGGTGAAGGCGTCCCGCAAGATTACCAGCAAGCCGTCGCCTGGTTCCGCAAAGCCGCTAATAGCGGATACGTGCTTTCGCAAAACAGTCTCGGCGCGATGTATGCGAACGGTCAAGGCGTCCCCAAAGACGACCAGCAAGCCGTTGCTTGGTACCGCAAGGCTGCTGAACACGGTCTCGCGGCCGCTCTATACAATCTCGGTGTGGCGTACGAGAACGGTCGAGGGGTTCCGCAAGACATGACGCAGGCTATCGCTTGGTTCGCCAAAGCGGCCGAACAAGGCGACATGGAGGCGAAGAAAAAGCTCGACGAACTTGAACCGTCGCAAGATGCAAATGGAAAGCGCTAAGTCGCGAGCACAATTGCCTTCCGAAGCGATCCAACGGACCGCCCCAAGAGCATGGGACGGTGGCAATGATTCAAGGAATAAGTGTGCGCCCAATTCGGAAGCCCAGTTGGTTGCCCTTGCTGGAGAAAGTGTTTCGGAACCGGCCGGCGGAGCGAAGGAGCGGCGGTACGCTGAGCCAGGAACCGCCGCGAATGACACGGCTATTACAATCCCCGCTGGTCCACGCCGAACCGTCGGTGGACGCGCCACTGTAGTCAGTATGGTAGCAGTCCTCTACCCACTGCCATACGTTGCCGGCCATGTCGTAGAGGCCGAACGCATTGGCAGCAAACGATCCAACCGGCGAGGTTTCCCGGTCGTCCCATTCGCTACCGCACCCATCGCAGTTGGCGTGCCCCTTGCCGATCTCGTCGCCCCAATAATAGGCCGTCGTGCTCCCGGCGCGTGCCGCGTATTCCCACTCGGCCTCGGTCAGTAGCCGGTAGTATTTGCCGGTCTTGCGCGACAGCCACGCCGCGTATTCCATTGAATCGACCCATGATACGTTGAAAACTGGTCGACGCCCGCGCCCCCAACCAAAGTCTTGGGGTTCGTAGCCATTACACCCGCCTTCGGCCACGCAGGCATCCCACTCGTCGAAGGTCAGATCGAACCTGGCAACCGCGAATGGCTTGGCGATCATTACCCTATGCTGCGGACTTTCATCTAGGTCTTGACCCATTTTGGTATCGGGATTGGGAGTTCCCATCGTGAAATTTCCGGCCGGCACGACGATCATCTCGGGACAGTTGTCGCATTCTTTGAAAATGTCCTTCGGCTTGAGCGTCCGTTCTCGCTCACCCGATAACGGTCTGGCGTCCATTGAAATTTTAGTTTGCGACGGCTGCGCGGCTGGCTCCGTTACTGGACAAATGACCGCGCCGACAAGGCCAAACATCAGCAAGCCGAGACATGCCGCGAGTCCCGGCGTCGGCCTCCAGGCCCTCTTTGCCTTGCGGAGGACTGTCTCCGCCTCGAGTTGACGCTGACGGTCATCGGAATTCATCGACGTCAGCCCCACCAATGCCGATCAATTTTCGAAACTATCAGCTACCGCGCTCCGATGTAACCCACACGTCGCTCCAGGCCGCCCGACGCACAGCATCAAATCCAAAGCGCGGCGGCCTCAGCTAACCAGGCATGGCACGCCGCCCCACCGGCCTGAGTAAGTGTTAAAATTGAGGTGTACTTTCCGAACGATGGCACCGAAGCCCCTGCCAGCAAACGCAAAAACTGTTCTTTTTACTGTTTTGTTGTGTGGTCGTTCGGGAGATCCTAGGGCGTCAGGATCCTCCAAGCTTACGGACCTCATTGGGTCGGAACTCCAGCAATTCAGCCTCTACTGTATTCAGCGTCTTGCCCGTTAGGGTGACCGTCCAGCCCGAAGGCAAGCGTTGCAGCTTCGAGGTAGATTCATATGGATGAAAGCCGGTAGGCCGAAATTCGCCAATGATACCAAACAAATATGTCCTGTTCGGTGTGGCTAGCAAGCTGTTTCTGCCCCACTTAATCTGCCACACAGGAACGCGGGCTGGTGAAGAGGGGCGAACTTGGTGCGGATTTTGTCAGTCGAACCAGAATTCGTAGCATCGCATATGGCTGTGCGTCATTTCGTCAGCCGCGCCGTCGCAACCGCCTGCTGGAACAAGGTCTGCATGGCGGCGGTGATATCACCGTCGGTGGTCACCGAGAAGAACATGCCCGGCGACGCGCAACTTTCCATGTTGGGGCTGATCTGGTTCTGAAACAGCGCGACCCAGTTGTTGTACCAAGTGTTAGTCGGCAGTGGCAGATAGTCAGTGTAGAGCACCGCGATCAGGATGCCGCGATTCTTCACGGTCGTGCACCATGCCGTGTTGAACGGCTGCTGGCAGCGGTTGCCGTCGAGCGACTGCGAACAGCTCGACGATACTTCGTCGTCGATGCCGTCGGAGACGATAAACAGCACGTCGCGCGGCGTGCTGCTCGGCGTGCCCAAACCCGGCGTCGGCATAATGTCGTTGACTTGCGACATCGCGGTTTCGAAATCCGTGTCGGTATCGTTGTTGTTGTTCGTGTTCGTCAGCCAATTGTTATCGTAGACTTCGAGCACGTTGATATTGGCTGCCGCAGACTGCGCGCTGGAAAGATTGGACGTTAGTGCCTGGATCGTATTGAGGCCCGACACGTTGAACGTGTAGATCGCCATTTGGTATTGTGTGGTGTTGCCGCCCTCCGTCGAAGCTGCCGTGCTCATCAGGGATTGCGTCGCGCTTGCAAGATTTTCCATCCGGGTCACCACGCCGAGTTTGTTCGCAAGCGTGTAGTTGTCGACACCGCCGGCATTGCCGAGATTGTCCGCAGCGGGATTGGATTCATGACACGCGAACGCGCAACCGCCTTGGGCCGGGGTATTGGCCACCATCGTGTTGATGCCGGCCGTCGTTGCCGCGATATTCATCGATGGCGAATTGTCGAGCAACATATAAAAATTGATATCCACCGGCAGGCCAGCTTCGGAGGTCGAAGACCCCGTTATCGTCGCGGTCGGGTTTCCGAATAATCCCATGAAAAGATTGGGTTTCGTCGCCGTGTAGTTGACGACAGCGGTCCGCCCCGACGCCGAATCCGTCACGGTGGCCGTCACGTTTGAGACCGTAACGTTCGGGATATTGGTCGTTTCGGCGTTGAAAGTATTCTGCGCTTTGGTTTGAGCCGCCGCCGCGGTTCCCGATATGGATTGGTGGTCGACGGCCGAAAGCGCCGCCGTGTCGGCGATAGCGTCAAGCTTTGCCTTTGCCATGTTGGCGGTGCCGTAATCGATGCCGGCGCCCACGGAAAATATGAGCGGGATCGCAGCCAGGCCCATCGTCATGGCGATGGTGCCGCCTTCATCGCGGCGAAAGCGTCTCACCTTGTAAAGTATCCGGTCGATTGCATCGCGAAAAGCGCGAATGACGTTTGTCATCTGGCAAGGGCACACTACGCGAACGAGCGCGTTGTTGTCGAAGGAAAGAAGACCCCGGGGTGGCCGGAGTCCTCTCGCAAAGTCTAAAGTACGAAGACTTACTTGAGCGCCGTGGAAACGCTACTGAACGTCGTATTCAACTTACTGCCTAGACCTTGAACAGCAAGAATGATCGCACACGAGATGCAGGCAGCGAGGAGCCCGTACTCAATAGCCGTAGCGCCGGACTCGTCTTTCAAAAGGCGTGACATAATGGTCTTCATAAATTGTCTCCTTAGGATTTCAACGTAGCTATCTGATCGAGAGCATCTGCTCTTATCTCTGATTTGTTGGATCGCGCAAGACAAGCAACAACGAAAAGCAATGTTGAGGTTAAAGCGGTGGAGTGGCGCGCCGATCAACGTTAATCTCACGCCGATCATCGCGGCAATAAGACTCTGAGATGGGAAAACGCACCGCGGAGTCTTCGAGGTCTTACGGAGCGACGACTATCTTTAGTTCCGGTTCATCGAAGTCGACGCTGAGGTCGTCTCTTACGGTTTCCAATCCTCCGGAGACCGAATCTCTTGAAAAGTGAAATCGCTGTTGAATGAGTAGATGGCTTCGCTACATGTCGGGGACGAAAGATTGTGCGGCTTTAGCCGCTAAGAAAAGAGCCCCATTCGCGTTACCTGCGTCTGAGATGTGAGCCGCTTGAGGTAAGGTTAATCTGACTTCGAACTAGTGGATTGTTTTATAAATGATACCGACCCGCGGGAGTTCAGAATTTGGGACCGCAAATTGTCACGCTCAAAAACGATCTACGCTTTTCGATGCGGTACAACTGCGCTCTATGCCTTGACCGCCGACCGGACTGGACAAATTCTTCGGTCGCAAATATCGGGCTTGGCTGAGTGGAATCACGTGCGATCTCTTGTCGTTCATTTCGACAAAAATGGGCAGACAGATGAATGTACAAGGGCGACAATGGCTGCCATTGCAAAGCACGGCTTTTATCTGACGCATGCCGCGACGAACGGTAGCCCGATTGACGGCGTCAACGGTCGCGACCCAAAGCCACCCAATTCAAACGCCGCCATTGATGGTTCTTAACGCGCCTCCGCGAGGCACGCGAGACGGCGAACGGCTTTTGCTAGGCACCGCGGCCCGGTGCGCTTCGTCGGATGGTTGAAGATGCGCGGTTAGAATCCGACATCCGAGCGTGGGCCTTTTCAGGCAGTCTATTAGCTATTGGTCGATCGCCTAACAAAATCTGAGTGACCTGGGGGATTGCGTGCGCAGGAGTTTGACGTGACTTGACTGCAAACGCAGTGAATGCAGTCCCGTTCACCGCGATGCCGGCTGCGGGGCCGCCACACTTGCAAAGCCTACCACGCTTGGGCTATCTGCCCATCAGCCATGGTGCTCATTCTCGCGGTAATATCGAGGCGGTGAAATTGGGCTCGCTTGAGATAGACGACCCCGCCGATCGCGCGCGGCGGTGCGGGGGCTTGGCGGCAAAGCGATGGTAAAATCAAAATAGGAGCAAGCTTGATTGCGATGGCCGCCAAAATCCGCCACAACGCGTGAAATAGCTCTGGGGTGATGAGTTGATTGCGAATGACAATAGTCTTCGTATAACCCGACGTTGCCACTTATGTGGCGAACCGGCTTTGCACGAGTTTCTGAATTTGGGGCAGCAGCCGCTCGCCAATAAATATCCACTTCTGGCGCAGTTTACATCGGAGGACTTTTTCCCGCTGGCGGTCTATTTCTGTGCCCATTGCAAGAATGTCCAATTGGGCACAATCGTTTCACGGGCGCGCATGTTCGAGGACTATTATTATCTCTCCTCGGTGAACGCTGGATTAGTCCAACATTTCGAAACGCTTGCAAAACAGCTGGCATCTGCCCGACTCGTCGTCGATGTCGGCTCTAACGATGGAATTCTGTTGCGTCCGTTGCGGAAAATGGGCGTCAAAGCCATCGGAATCGAACCGTCCGTCAACGTCTCGAAAATCGCCAACGATGCGGGGTTGACCACAATCTGTGCGTTCTTCGATCAGAATAGCGCAGCTGAGGTCGAGCGCCGTTACGGCAGGGCCGACGCGATCGTCGCCAGCAGCGTTTTCACCCATCTCGAAGATCCGCATCAATTTATTGAAGCGGTGAAACGACTGCTTGCCGACAATGGGCGGCTTATTATCGAGGTTGAATACATCGGGGACATATTGCGCCAGACCCAATTTGAACGCTTTTATCTGGATAGGATCTTTTATTATTCGCTGACTTCGCTGCATCATTTGTTCGAATCGCACGGCATGGCCGTCGTCGATGTGGAGCATATTGAGCCGCACGGTGGATCGCTGCAGGCGACCATTGTGCACGAGCGCCATGCCGCTACGCCATCAGCGAACGTCGGGGCGTTGCTGCAGGAGGAAAAGGACGCGTTAAACCCGGCCAAGCTGCAAGAGTTCAGGCACGAGGTCGACAAGCAGATCGGCAAGTTTCGCAAGCTGCTCGAAGACTATAAGAATTCAAACCTCAAGGTCGCCGGATATGGCGCGCCGGCGCGCGTCTCCACAATCTGTAACTACGGCAAGATCGGACCGTCGCTGATTGAATTCACGGTCGATGATAGCCCCTTGAAGCAAAACAAGTTCACGCCAGGCACCCATATACCGATCGTAACCAAGGATCGGCTCGACAAAGAACGCCCGGATGTTCTCGTTGTCTTCGCCTATGAGTATTTCGCCGACATTCGCAGGAAGACTGGAAACGCCTACCGCTATTTGGTTCCAATCCCGCCAAGAGAAATACAGTGACGCAGCAAGATGACACGGACGAAACCATCGGAAACCTCGGCGAAGACGTCTACCGCTTTGCCGGTAAGACCATTCTCATTTCCGGCGGGGCGGGTTTTCTCGGCCGGCATTTTGTCGCGCTGTTCCGGCGCCTCAACAGGGACGTGCTGTCGCAACCGTGTAAAGTCATTTCCGCCGACAATTACATCACCGGCGAACAGCTCGCGCTGCGCGAAGGCGGTCGCCACGATCCGAATGTTGTCGATGTCTGGGCTGACGTCTCGTATCCGCTGCCGATCCGCGAAGACTTGCACTTCATTTTGCACTTAGCCGGCGTGGCTTCGCCGGTCTATTACATGAAATATCCGCTCGAGACGATCGACAGCGCCGTGCAGGGGACCAAGAACCTGCTCGAACTGGCGCGTAAGAATAAAGACTTGCAGGGCTTCGTGTTCTTTAGCTCGAGCGAGATTTACGGCGATCCCGATCCGAAGGCGGTGCCGACGCCGGAGACTTATCACGGCTATGTATCGAGTGTCGGGCCGCGCGCTTGCTATGACGAATCCAAACGCCTCGGCGAGACGATAGCGACCGTCTACCAGCAGCGCCACGGCGTGCCGGTGACTATTGTGCGGCCGTTCAACGTGTTCGGCCCGGGAATGAAACACAACGACCGGCGCGTCATACCTATGTTTACCTACGAGGCTCTTAACGGCCGACCGTTGCCGGTTCACAGTGACGGCTCGCAAACGCGCACATTCTGCTACATCACCGACGCCATCACCGGTTTCATCAAGTTGTTGCTCAAAGGCAGGCCGGGCGAGGCGTATAACATCGGCAATTCCGACAACGAGATCTCGATGCGCAATCTCGCCGCTATGTACTCGGAATTAGTGCCTGCGGCATCGTTCAGCTGCGTTTCCTATCCCGAGATCTATCCGGCAGGCGAGCCCCAGCGCCGCTGCCCGGATTTGCGCAAAGCGGCGCAAGAGCTCGGCTATGCCTCGAAAGTTGATTTGAAAACCGGGCTATCGCGGTTCATCGACTGGGCGCGTACCGAAAGTGGCTACCAAGGCCCGCCCGACAAGTAGCCGGGCAGGGCGAGCTTCCAATTCCTCCAGTTCGCTGACATCGGCAATGGATACGCGGCTTGGGCTCATCGGGCGCGGCAAGTGGGGCCGCAATATCGAGCGCACTTTGCTGTCGCTTCCCGGCGTCTCGGTCGTTGCGATCGGCAAAGAGGAGCCGACGCGGCACGACGTCGACGGCATTCTTATCGCCACGCCAAGCGCCACTCACGCCAGTTTGGCATTGCCCTATATTGAGGCCGGCATCGCCGTTTTCATCGAAAAGCCGATGGCGACGTCGGTTGAGGACGCCAAGCACATCCAGGACTCGTTTAACCGCTCGCGCTCCGCCGTGTTCGTGGGACATATCCACCTCCACAATCCTGCATTTGCAGCACTACGAAACGAGCTGGCGCGCCTCGGCGCCGTGCGGCACGTGCTCTGCGAAAGCGCCAACGACAATCCGCGCACTGATTCCTCAGTGTTGTGGGACTGGCTACCACACGACTTGTCGCGCGCGCATGCGCTGTTCGGTATCGATCCCGTCAGCGTGCAGGCTTGGAGCTTGACCGGCCCGCAAAACTGTCAGGCCGCGATCGCGCGTTATCGCTACGGCGCCGCTTCGCTGGTCTCGACGATGAGTTGGCTGTCGCCGGTGCGCCGACAGACCATGACCATCACCGGCGAGCGGGGCGTCATCATTTTCGATGATAAGGCGGAACGAAAGCTTGTCCTGCACAATGAAGCGGGAATCGCCTCCTATCCGAGCTACGATGACGAACTGCCGCTGACGCAAGAGTTGCGGGCATTCTTGGAGGTCGTGCGCCATGGTTCCGCCGACGCCTCGCACATCGCGTTGGGCATCGCAATCGCCGAGGCCATAGAAGCGGCCGATCAATCGATCGCCAAAGACGGCGCGCCAATCGAAATTCGCGATGAATAGTTTCGCTTTCCGTCTTCTCGGCTTTGGTCTCCCGGACTCCGCGCCCGCCGTCGTGCGGCGTCAAGATCGAGTCAAGATTGATTTCACGGAAGCGGCATGCAAGATGACGGCCGTAATCGTAAGTGCCCATCCGTCTCGACCGCTTAACAAGATTCCATTGTCTTCATGTCGTTGCGCATTAGCGTCATTGTCCCTGTCTACAACGAAGAAGCGACGATCCTTCGGATTCTGCGTGAAGTCCGCAAGCAGTCGGTGGATGGCGTTGAATTCGAGGTCGTCGTCATTGACGACGGGTCGCGTGACCAAACCGGCGCGCTGTTGGACGCCAATCCAGATCTCTACGACAGGCTCATAAAACAGTCGACTAATGGTGGTAAGGGAAAGGCTGTGCAGGCGGGCCTGCGCGTCGCCACCGGGCAATACATCCTGTTTCAGGACGCGGACCTGGAATATTCGCCGTCGCACTATGCCGTGCTGCTGTTTCCGGTTCTACATTTCGGCGCCCAGGTGGTTATGGGCAGCCGTTTCCTCGCCGCGCAATTTAGCCGCGTGCAATTTTTCTGGCACAAGCTCGGGAATACGGCGGTAACGTTCATATTCAACGCGCTGTTCAACACGACATTTACCGATATCTACACCTGCTATCTTCTCTACCGGCGCGATCTTCTCGATCCGGAAGAATTGGCGTCGTACGGTTGGGAGCAGCATGCGGAAATCCTGTGCCGCGTCGTTCCTCGCGCCAAGGTTATCTACGAAGTCCCCGTGAGCTATCAGGGACGCGACTACGACGAAGGCAAGAAGATCATGGCGCATCACGCATTGGGTGTGGTGCTGACCATCTTTCGCTGCCGATTTTTCAAGTGAAAGCGGGCCGTAAGCTGGGACGCCTTACGTCGGCTTGGACGCCACCAGAATCAAATTTTTGCCGAATCCCGGTTGATGAAGGGATTCGATGAATCGCGACACCGGTACGACGATGCGGTCGTTGATACGAACTAGGGCCGGGTTGAAGGTTGTGCTGCCGAGGGCCTTGTTCAGGAGCAACCACGGCATAACGCCGAGAATGTCGAAATAGCGGCAGGATATGATTGTGCCGCCGGTGGTGCGGACTTTGTCCATCAGGTCCGGCCTTTTGTATCGCCTAAAATGCCCGTGAATGACATCAAGCTTGCTCATCAAGAGCGGCAAAGCGGGAACGAAAATCAAAAGATGCCCACCTGGCTTTAAGATCCGCAACAGGCGAGTAAGCGCCGTGCCATCGTCTTCGATGTGCTCAAGTACGTTCACCAGGATGACCGTGTCCGCGAAAGCATCCGGAACATGCACAACATGGTGCTCCAGCGTGTCGCAAGCGACCTCGAATTTTGGATCGCCGGAAAACTGAAGTTTCAAATGCTCCGCAAGATTCTTTGATGGCTCGACCAAAATTAGTTTTTCCGCCAGAGGCGCGGCGCGCCGGGAAATTGTGCCCGTCCCGGCGCCATATTCGATGACCTGACCGGATATGTGCGGCGCAAAAACCGCCATGATCCAAGTGTAGTAATTCGGCATGTCGGCGAGTACTTCGAGGTCTCGCCCGTTGTAGGTCACATCGTCCATTCGTTACCCCAATGACGGCCTGTTGAATTGCGACGGTTCCGCACAATTCCGACTCAGGCGGTGAGCCACCACAACGGGAGGGGATTCCCAATTCGGGCTAATACGCTTTTGACGGTTGAAGATGCAATGGGCGTTCATTTGAGCACTTCAGCCTCACCGGTTCACGGCACTACTCGTCCCGACAATTCCCTATTTGACCCCAAAATACGTGATCAACACCCTCAGGGCCACCCAGGTGACGGCCCCAGCGGTAATGGCGATTCCGCATCTATCCACGGCGCTTGTGTCAAGTTCTGCCGCCGTCTAGTTTGCAAAAAACATTTTGCAGATAATGGCGCTCGATCGCAAACAACTGGCTCAGATTGCCGATTGGGAAGCGGTTGCGGTAGCCGTGTCGTTGCCATGGTCGACGACGGCGACTTCTATCCTCATTGTCGTGTGGCTCTTGACCGTACTCGCGACCTTGGACGTTGCAGCCGTGCGACGCGAGGTTGAAACTGCCGCCGGAGGCTTGCCGGTATTGCTCTGGCTTCTCGCGGCCGTCGGCATGCTGTGGGCCGAGGTCACCTGGTCCGAACGTTTTGGCGGTCTCGGCGGATTTCACCGCCTACTGATGATCCCGTTATTGTTGGCGCAATTTCGGCGATCCGAAAACGGCCTGCGGGTTCTGTACGGGTTCTTCGCATCGGCGGTGATCTTGTTGCTTACGTCGTGGTTCTCGGCGATCGACCCCGGGTTCACTTGGCTGCACCATGTGGTCTATGGCGTTCCGGTCAAGGATGCCATTTCTCAGAGCACGATATTTCTCATCTGTGCGTTAGTTCTCAGCTGGCGCGTCTGCGATCTGTTGCGCCAGCGGAACTGGCGGATTGCCTCGGTGCTCGCCGGTCTGGCTGCGCTTTTCCTTGCCAACATGGTCTTTGTCGCAATCAGCCGTGCCGAGGTCGCCGTGGCTCCGTTTCTTATTTTGTTGCTCGGCTGGCGGCAATTCGGTTGGCGGGGAACAGTGATCGCTTGCGCTGCGGCTGCGATCCTGGCGGCGGGAGCATGGGCGAGCTCGCCGTACCTGCGTGATCGTATAACAACTGCCGTTTCGAACGTGCAGAGCTATCAGGCCGCTAATGCCAATAATGACGTCGGCAACCATGTTGAGTTCTTAAAGAAATCGCTGAGCTTCGTCCGTGAGGCTCCGCTGATCGGGCACGGCACCGGGTCCATCGGCGATCTATTCCGCCATTCGGCGGCGGGCGAGACGGGCGCGGCCGGCGTTGCCTCGGTCAATCCGCATAATCAGATTTTCGCGGTGGCGATACAATTGGGGCTTCTCGGCGCTGCTGTGCTGCTCGCCATGTGGAGCGCACATTATTTTCTTTTTCGCGCGGCGGGATTTACCAGCTGGATCGGCACAGTTGTCGTTGTTGAGAACGTCGTCTCGTCGCTCACGAGCTCCCACTTGTTCGATTTCATGCACGGCTGGCTCTACGTGTTTGGTGTCGGTGTTGCCGGCGGGATGGCGTTGCGCGAGAGAACGATTGAAGGCCGGAATTGATATGTGATCGAATCCGGCAATTGCATCATATCGGCGGTGGAAGACGGTCAGCAGCGGTCCAAGGGTCGCTGCTTTCGCATTTTGCGGTCTGCTCATAAAGGAGGCGGGGGCCCTGCTGAAAAATTTGGCCTGAATATCCGCTGCTCGTAATAGACCTTTAGCATCAGATACTTAGGCGGAGGGAGAATCTGGCACATGCTTTGCGACGCTATTTCGGAAGGGCGCCCTCAGTGCGCCCACCGATCACCGTGAGGCTCATCCATGTTCAGCATAAATCAACCGAAGTCGCGCCGTTGGTTCCTAACCACCACGGCCGGACTTGCGACCAGTCTTCCGCTTGGACTCATGCCCGCGCGGGCGGCCGACGAGACGATCAAAGTCGGGATACTTCATTCGCTTTCCGGCACCATGGCGATCAGCGAGACGACGCTGAAGGACGTGATGCTGATGCTCATTGACGAGCAGAACAAGAAGGGCGGGGTGCTCGGCAAGAAGCTCGAAGCGGTGGTGGTCGATCCGGCGTCGAACTGGCCGTTGTTTGCGGAGAAAGCCCGCGAACTGATCAGCCAGGATAAGGTGTCGGCGGTGTTCGGCTGCTGGACCTCGGTGTCGCGCAAGTCGGTGCTGCCGGTGTTCAAGGAGCTCAACAGCATCCTGTTCTATCCGGTGCAGTTCGAGGGCGAAGAGGGCGAGCGCAACGTGTTCTATACCGGCGCAGCGCCGAACCAGCAGGCAATCCCGGCGGTCGACTACCTGATGAGCACGGACGGCGGCTCGGTGAAGCGCTGGGTGTTGGAAGGCACCGACTACGTCTATCCGCGCACCACCAACAAAATCCTCGAAGCCTATCTCAAGCAGAAGGGCGTGGCCGACGAGGACATTATGATCAACTACACGCCGTTCGGCTTCTCCGACT
>Ga0181525_10002477_pt1 | contig 15057 bp, 16 predicted proteins | sample PEATcosm2014_Bin_48_FD_121100 | JGI IMG/M metagenome (GOLD analysis project Ga0181525, IMG submission 121100) | Peatland microbial communities from MTU Mesocosm Facility, Houghton, MI, USA - PEATcosm2014_Bin06_10_metaG | ecosystem: Environmental > Terrestrial > Soil > Wetlands > Peat | place...
GGCGGGTCGAGGGTCGTCCAGGCGCCGGAGTACCCGGAGCTTTCGAGGACCGTGATCGAGCCGCCCGTCTTGAGCGTCGCGGAGGTCGGGGAGGAACTGGCCGAGCTTGAGCCGTTTCCCGAAGGTGTGGAAGTGCTACTGCTGCTGCACGCGGCCGCAGTGAGCACCATCGCGGCCGCCCCAGCCAGGCAGGCGGTCCGCATTGACATAAGCCGCAATCTCACCGGCATTCACCTACTCGTGATTAATCGTACGCTGGTTGGTGACAAACACAGAGTCGCTCGTCCCGCGATTTGTCTTGGATACTCTCACCCGCCCGGGCCACCTGCAAGAAGCATTAATCGAGGTCCACCGGTTCGTGACAATGCTTGTATCCGCCCCAAGCCGGCCGCGTCCCGCGCTTGTGCCTATCCCACAAACCCGACGTTCAGGCCGATTGCCGCACGTCCAGGCCAGAACCGGACCGGACTGTGTGCCGCACTGCGCCACGCCGGGCGGCGCCTGGGGTATAAGGGGAACGTGGCGAACGACGAGCATCCCGGGCCGTCCGCCGACGTGGCCCAACCGGCGGCCCAAGGGGCACCGGACGGGCGGGGGCACGGGCTCGTGGCCTCCCTCACCGCCGACCACGCGTACGGGCCGCTGCCCGGGCTGCTGCTCCTGCTGACCGTGCTCACCGGCGTCGTGGACGCGGTCTCCATCCTGTCCCTCGGCCGGGTCTTCGTCGCCAACATGACGGGCAACGTGGTCTTCGCGGCGTTCGCCGTCGTCGGCGCACCGGGATTCTCCCTGTCCGCGTCCCTGTTCGCCCTGGCCGGCTTCCTCGTCGGCGCGTACGCCGGCGGCGCGCTGATCACCAGGCACGCGCACGACCGCGGCCTGCTGCTGCGCGCGGGCGTCCTGGCCGAGCTGGCCCTGGCCGCCGTCGCGCTCGCCGTGGCGGCACTGAGCGGCGGCCCCGGCGCGGATCAAGGCACCCTCGGCATGGCCGGCGGCGCGTTCAGCGCGGCGGTCACTGACGCGACGGCCGCCCTGCTCGCCACCGCCCTCGGCGTGCAGAACGCCGTCGCCCGCAAGCTCGCCGTCCCCGACCTGACCACTACGGTGCTGACCATGACGCTGACCGGCATCGGCGCCGACCTCCGGGCCGTCTTCGGCGAAGAGCGCCGCGTCCGCGGCGCGGCGCGCGCCGCCGCCCGCGCCGCGCTTGGCCGCCGCCTCCTCGCGGTCGCCGCCATGATCGCCGGCGCCGCCGCGGGCGCGTCGCTGACCCTGCGAGTCAGCCCGGTCTCCGCCCTGGCCCTGGCCGCCGCCCTGCTCGCGCTGACGGCGGCGTGGGCCGTCCTGGCGGTCCGCCGCCCGGCAAGCTGGCGCGCGTTCCCGGCCGTGAAGCACTGAGCGCGTCCCGCCGTATCCCAGGCCCCTTGCTCCCGGTGGCCTGGTCTATCCCCAGACCTCGGCGGCGGTCGTCACGATCAGCTCGAGCTTGGCTTTCTGCTCGTCCGCGGTCAGCGCGTTGCCGTGCTCGGTGGAGGCGAAGCCGCACTGGCCGGACAGGCACAGCTGGTCGAGCGGCACGTACTTGGCCGCCTCCTCGATCCGCCGCTTCAGGTCGTCCTTCGACTCAAGGCGCGCCCGCTTCGTGGTCACCAGGCCGAGCACCACCTGCTTGCCCGGCGGCACGAACCGCAGCGGCTCGAAGCCGCCGGACCGTTCATCGTCGTACTCCAGGAAGAACCCGTCCACGTCAAGCCCGTTGAACAGCGCGTCGGCGACGAAGTCGTAGCCGCCCGAGGCGACCCACGAGGACTGGAAGTTGCCGCGGCACAGGTGGGTGGTGATCGCCATGTCCGCCGGGCGGCCCGCCACCGCGGCGTTGGTCAGCGCGATGTACCGCTCGTGGATGTGCTCGGCGTCCTCGCCCCGCTCCGCGATGTACTCCCGCTGCGCCGGGTCGTTCACGTACGCCAGCGACGTGTCGTCCAGCTGCAGGTACCGGCAGCCCTGCGCGGCCAGCCGCCGTACCTCCTCGTGGTACGCCGCCCCCAGGTCGGCCCAGAACTCCTCCACGTCCGGGTACACCGACTCATCGACCACCGCCCGGATGCCCGACCGGTAGTGCACCATCGACGGCGCCGGGATCGTCAGCTTCGGCACGCTGTCCCCGGCGACCGACTGCAGGAACGCGAAGTCATCCCCGAAGATCGTCTTGTCCATCGACAGCTTCCGCGTCACGTGGATCGCGTCCGGCGTGAAGGTGATGTCCCCCTCGTCGTTGTGGAACGTCGACCGCAGCGTCCCCGGCGCCTTCGAGATCCCGCCGATCTGGTACACGAAGTCCATGTGCCAGGTCGACCGCCGGAACTCCCCGTCGGTCACCGCCCGCAGCCCCACCTCCTGCTGCAGCGCCACCACGTCGCGGACCGCCTCGTCCTCCACCGCCCGCAGCTGCTCCGCGGAGATGACGCCTGCCGCTTGCTGCCGCCTGGCCTCATGAAGCCCGGCCGGCCGCAGGAAGCTCCCGACATGATCGGCGCGGAACGGCGGCGTAGTCCTCATCGACATGGAGACCCCTTAGGACGCTTTCCTTGATCCTCCGGGGCAGACTGCCATGTCCTGGTGCCTTATGTCACCCCTTGGTGGAAACTCGGGCAAGCGCGATTGGCCGTTGTGATAGGGCGCGTCAGGGGAACTGGTAGCCGGTGACGCCCGGCACGACGGCGGACGCGCCGGCGGATGTCGTGACGGTCACGTCGACGCTGCCGGTGCCGTTCGGGCTCATCACGTCCACCTCGTTGTCGGATACGACGGTGAAATCGCTCGCCGGGAAACCGCCGAAGCCGACGGCCCTGGCGTCCGCCAGCCCCACGCCCCGCACGGCGACCGTTGTGCCGGGCGGCCCGGTGTTCGGCGCGACCTTCATCACGGTGGGGCTCAGGAAGTCAAGCACGCCGTCGTTGTCCAGGTCGACCCAGCCCCAGACGGCGACGGTCGACGGGCACAGGACCGCCGTGTTCTTCTTCATCAGGCAGTCCACCGACGCGGGGTTGCCGACCTCGCAGTTCGCGTTGGGCACGGTGAGCCTGAAGCCGTTCGCCAGCGTCGGCTTGCTGTCGGGATCGGTGACGGCGCAATCGGACTCCGCGTACTCGTCGGGTGCCCCGAAGATGTGGCCGGTCTCGTGGGCGAACACGCGGTCGATGCCGAACGGCCCGAAGCCGCCGTACCCCGTCCCCGCGAAGTTCCCCGTGTTGTCTGACAGCCAGTCGAGCTGCAGCACGGCGTAACCCGATCCGGGGTGGGCGTAGCCCATCCAGCCGCACGCGTACCGGGTGACGAACACGGTGTACGCCCAGCGGGCCTTGGTGCCGCCCGGCCACGTGCGGTCAAGCAGCGCCTGGTTGTGCTGCTTGACGCCGGCCACGCCGGCCGGGAGCCCAAGCGCCGCCAGCGCCGGGTCGCGCCAGTGCGGCTCGCGATCGGCCTTCTCGGCCTGCCTGATCGCGCGGTCCCGGTCGCCGGGTCGAGCACGGCGGCGGTCGGGTGCTGCCACTGGGCGCCGTCCACCGCCAGCAGCATGTGGTAGGGCAGTTCCAGGATGCTCACGCTTCCGTTCGGCTTGCCCGGGGTGCCGGCCGGCTGGGCGGGCGGGACGGCGGCCAGCGCCGCCCACCCGAGCAGCGTCGGCAGGTTCAGCGGAAGCGACGTCACCCCGTCCGGGACCGTGAACGCCAGCTGGCTGCCGCCGGCGACCGCAGGTTGATCAGGCCGAAGGTGAGCGACAGGAGGTCGTCGGGCCGGATGACCTGCAGCGACGAGGTGACGGGAACGGTGCCGCCCTCCCCCGAGCCGCTCGGCGGGCCGGGCACCGGCCAGGAAGCAGCGTCAATACCAGCCCCGTCACCCATCGAGTCCCCCACTCAGCCGGGAAAGCGGGTAACGACGGCGCGCCGTTGGCCTGCTGGCCTACGGCTTGGCAGCCTCCGGCGGTTTCTTCGCCCACACGGAGCCCAAGCCGCCGCCGTCCAGGACGAGCGTCTGGCCGGTCATGTAGCCGGCGCCGTCGGAGGCCAGGTACGCGACCGCGGCGGCGATGTCGTCGGGGTAGCCGGAGCGGCCGACGGCGAGCATCGAACCGCGGCGCTTGATCTCGGCGTCCGCGTCGATGTCCGGGTCGAGCGACAGCAAGGCGCGCGAGGTCGCCACCATGCCGGGCGAGATCGCGTTGGCGGTGATGCCCCAGGAGGCGACGTCGGCGGACAGCGCCCTGGTGAAACCGAGGACCCCGGCCTTGGAGGCGGAGTAGGCGGTGGACATGGCGGCCGGGACCTGGCCGGCCTGGGAGGAGATGTTGATGATCCGGCCCCAGCGCTGGGCGCGCATGTGCGGGACGGCGAACCGCGACATCAGGTAGGTGCCGCGCAGGTTGACGGCGATCACGAAGTCGAAGACCTCGATCGGCACGTCCTCGATGTCCTGGCGGTCCAGGCCCTGCGGGGCGCCGGCGCCGTTGACGAGGATGTCCAGGCGGCCGCGCCAGGCGGCGGCGACCTCGACCATGCGCTGGGCGTCGGCGGCGTCGGAGATGTCGCCGAGCTGGGCCATCGCGGTACCGCCGGCGGCGGTGATCTCCTCGACCAGGGAGTCGACGCCGCCCCAGGACTCGTCGGCGACGCCGACGACCTGCTGGCGGCGGTTGAGCACGCCGGTGGCCTGCTTGTCGGTGACGGCGACCGCGACGCCGGACGCGGCCAGGCTGAGCGCGATGGCGCGCCCCATGCCGTCCCGTTTACCGCAGCCGGTGACGAGCGCCACGCGGGCGGTCAATGTGACCCGCCCGAGTAGCCGGGGAGGTCGACCGGGTAGGTGATGTCGATCAGGTCACCGTCGATGCCGAGCTGGTGCGAGGCGATGCCGCGGAACACGTCCTTGGGCACCAGGCAGTCCTCGCAGGCGTCCGCGCCCGGGGACACGGTCAGCGCCACGCGGTGGCCGTTCTCCTCGACCGCCAGGTTGTAGCCGTCGGCCGCGAGCATGGTGGCGATGTCCGCCATCTTCTCGGTGTAGCTGCTCATCACTTCTTCTCCCCCACCGGGACCGCGGTTCCTGACCACTCGCCGAAGATGCGGACAACCATGGAGATGGCGGCGTTTTTCGAGCCCGCCACGATGACCGGGATCGACCCCCGGCCGGCCAGGAACTTGTGAAATGCCTCGTCGCCCTCGTACGGGCCGTGGAACGTCTGGGTGGCCACCTCGGCCTTGCCCATGCTACTCAGTTCGGCGCCGGTGCGGCCGCACCGCTCGAGCAGCCAGTTCTGGACGTCGGCCTTGGACATGCCCTCGTTCGCGAACATCTGGGCGTGCTCCGGGCACAGCACCAGGGCCACCGATGAGCGCGGAAAGATCTGCGACCCGATCCGGGAGATGGTGTCCTGGAAGTCCCGCAGCACGTCCTCGTGGTTCGGAGTGTGCCGGTTGTCGACGAACTCCATCGTGCGGGTGAGGGTGGCGGAAACCGCGGAGACGCCGCCGGTGACCCCGCCGTTCTCCGCGAACGGCTCCCACGGGGACTCTTCCTCGTTCTCCGCGATGCAGACCTGCCAGCGGCCGGGCAGGCCCTGGGTGGCCTGCTCAAGGACGTGCGGGTGGACGCCGAACGCGTTGCGCACGATGAGGCCGACGGCGCGCGGGATGGTGGCGTTGGGCCGGAAGCCGGGGCCGAACGCGCCGCCCGCGGTGTTGAACCCGAGTTCCTTGCGGACGGGGCCGTTGACCACGATCAGCGGGGACGGGCCGCTGGTGGACTGGAAGCCGCCGCCGCGGGCGGCGCGCTCGCGCATCAGCGCCTCGAACGCGGCGAGGACGACCGGGAAGTACTCCGGCTTGCAGCCGGCCATGGCGGCGTTGATCGCGGCGGTGCGCACGTTGACGTCGCGGCCGACCTGCTCTAGGGCGCCGATGATCTCGTCGGGGTCCTTGCTCGTGGTGGCGAGGAACGCGTCGAGAAGCGGCCGGGACACCGGCACGAGCGGCAGCCCGTCCGACCAGCCCTGCTCATAGCAGTACTCGATGGCGCGCTGTGCCTCGTCGGGGTCGGGGGCCGTCGCGGCGGCGACGGCCCCGTCGTTGTCAGCCGCGGTCATGCCTCGGCTTTCGTGTCGTCGACGAGCAGGGCGACCACGTCGTCGAGTACCTGCGCGGCGCGCTCCTTGACCCCGTCCTCGGTGAGGACGGCGACCGGGTGCGCGGTGGTGGCGTACTTGTAGCCGGGGGCGCCGCGCAGGGCGGCCATCGCGTCGGCGGTGGGGATGAAGGAGTCGGTGATGATGGCGGCGACGGGGACGCCGGCGGCCTCGAAGACCACGCCGTCCGCCGCGGCGGCGGCGCTGCAGGAGCCGCAGTCGCCGACGCCGGTGATGATCACGTCGGATTCGGCGGCGAGCTCCTTGATGACGTCCTCGGGCTCGGGGACGGCGAAGTTAACCTTGGTGCGCTCGGTCAGCGTGACGTCGTACCGCTCCTGCAGGAGACGGCCGACCTCCTCGAGGAACGGGCGGGCGTTCCGCTTGGTGTTGATGAGTAGGCCGACCCGCTTGCCTTGCAGGCTCGCGAGACGGGGGGCCCTGGGCGCGGCGGGCTTGGCGCTGCTGGTGACGGTCCCCGTCGGATCCAGGATCGCGTTGGGCATTACTTCTCCTCTTCCCTGCTAACTTCCGCGTCGGGAGCGGGCTTCAATGCTGGTGCACGACGGCGCCGCGGATGTTCTTACCATCCATAAGATCCTGGTAGCCGTCGTTGATTCCGGCCAGCCCGTTTTGTGGCCATACTCATGACAAGCGCATGTACGGCTGCCGTGATATTAGATTTCATATCACGCGCTTCCCGTCGCGCCAAGTGTCATATATCGTCATCCCGAGAGCCGGGAGATAGGGTTATCACCTGCGACAAATCCCCGGCCCGGCACCTGTTGCCGGGCCCAACCTCCCGCGCACGGCGAGGAATGCTGGCGGCGCGCAGAGTAGGACGTGTATGGCTGACATGGTTCGCGCGGTGGTGCAGACCGGACCGCGGCAGATGGAGATGCGCGAGTACCCCAGGCCGGTGATCGGCCCGGACGACGGCGCGCTGCTGCGCGTCGAGGCGTGCGGCATCTGCGGGTCCGACGTCGAGCAGTACAAGGGAGCGATGGGCACTCGCGGCCTGCCGATGATCCCGGGACACGAGCCGCTTGGAATCATCGAGGAGATCTCGGAGTCGGCGTCCCGCCGCTGGGGCGTGTCGGCCGGGGACCGGGTGGCGGTGGAGATCCTCATCCCCTGCCGGTCCTGTGACCGCTGCCTGGCTGGGCGGTACATGAACTGCAAGAACCGGATCGGCAGCCACGGCGGCTTCAACCCGCCGGAGCGGGCGAACGTGCTGTCCGGCGGCTATGCCGAGTACATGCACCTGCACCCGAACTCGATCGTGCACCCAATAAGAAACGACATCCCCCCCGAGATCGCCGTCATGTACAACCCGCTGGGCGCCGGGGTGCGCTGGGCGCTGGAGTACGGCGGGGTGCACCTTGGGTCCTCGGTCCTGGTGCTCGGCGCGGGCCAGCGGGGTCTCGCCGCCGTCCTTGCCTCGCGGTACGTGGGCGCGGGCCTGATCATCGCCACCGGCCGCAGCCGCGACGCGAAGAAGCTCGAGCTGGCCCGCGAGTTCGGCGCCGACCACGTGATCAACGTAGAGGAAGAGGACACGGTCGCCCGGGTCCGCGAGCTGACCGGCGGCGACGGGGTGGACGTGGTGCTCGACCTGACCCCGATGGCACAGCAGCCCATCCTTGACGCGATCAACGCCGTCAGCTGGGGCGGCACCATCGTGCTGGCCGGGCTGAAAGGGCACAAGGACATCCCGGTCCCGACCGACATGCTGATCAACAAGGCGCTCACGGTGAAGGGCGCCTTCTCCGTCGACGCCAACGGCTACACCAACGCCATCCGGCTGATCGAGTCGGGCAAGTTCCCGCTTGAGAAGATGCAGACGCGACGGTTCGGCCTGGACGACGTGGAGCACGCCATCAAGCTGCTGGCCGGCGAGCTGCCCGGCGAGGACGGCATCCACGTCGCGGTCATGCCCGGGCTGTAAGCCGGAAAGGGGGCTTTATCTCTCATGCCAGTCATCGACTCGCACGCGCACATCTTCCCCGGCGACTTCGGGCCGCCGCCGGCCGGGTGCGACCCGGCGGCCTGGCCGTCCGTGGAGCCCGGCCAAGAGCCGGGCACCAGCCTGCTCGTCAACGGGCCGATGCGGTTCCCGGCGAAAAAGGTGTGGTTCGACGCCGAGGCGCGCCTTGAGGCCTCGGCCGCGTCCGGCCTTGACGCGGAGCTGCTCTCCCCGTTCCCCGCGCTGCTCAACTACCGCGTGCCCGGCCCGCTCGGCCGTGACCTGTGCCGGGTCACCAACGAGTACATCGCCGGGCTGGTCGCCTCGTTCCCGATGAGGTTTTACGGGCTCGGCACGATCCCGCTGCAGGACCCCGAGCTCGGCGCGGCCGAGCTGACCGAGCTCGCCAAGCTCGGCCTGGCCGGCGTGGAGATCGCCTCCAACATCAACGGGGCGTCGCTGCACGACCCGCAGTTCGACGGCTTCTGGGCGGAGGCGGAACGGCTTGGCACCGCGGTGTTCGTCCACGGCATGCCGGCGCCGACGGACCGGGTTCCGGGTCCGGCCGTCGCGACGTTCGGCGTCGGCGCCGAGGCGTCGCTCGGCGCGGCGGCGATCATCTCGGGCGGGGTGGCGGAGAAGTACCCGGGCCTCAAGATCTCCTTCAGCCACGCCGGCGGCGGGTTCCCGCTGATCCTGACCCGCGCCCAGTGGTTCTGGGGCCGGACCTGGAACGAGGAGCCGCCGGTGCCCGAATCGGAGCGCCCGGAGGCCGCCCCGTGGTTCGCCGAGCACAGCCCGATCGAGTTGGCCCGCCGGTTCTACTACGACTCGCTGGTGTTCGACCGCCGCGCGATCAGGTACCTGGCCGACATGTTCGGTGCCGACCGGCTGCTCGTCGGCTCGGACTACCCCGCCATGACCCGGGAGCAGCCGATCGCGAAGACGCTGCGCTCGATGGGACTTTCGGCAGCAGAAGAGGACAATGTCCTATGGAGTAACTGCTTCCGATTCCTGGGTATCGACCCGCCAAAGTTATCCTCGTCAATGTGGGCACGACAGTGAGCAGCCTATCTACCTTCCTTGACCCGCTTGAGGACGACGACGGGGTCCCTCAGCCGTGGGCATCACCGGGCTCGGTCGCGCAGCGGCCGCCCCGGTTGCTGCTCACGCTGCTCGGCGACTACTGGTGGCAGCGGACCGAGCCGCTGCCGTCGGCCGCCATCGTCGCGCTGCTCGCCGAGTTCGGCGTCAGCGACTCGGCCGCCCGCGCCGCGCTGTCCAGGCTGACCCGTAACGGCCTGCTTGTGACGTCGCGGCACGGGCGGCGCACCTACGTCCAGCTGTCCGTCCGGGCCGCCGACGTGCTTGACGACGGCGGGCGGCGCATCTTCTCCTTCGGCAGGCGCCCCGCGCCGTGGGACGGGATGTGGTCGCTCGTCGCGTTCTCCATCCCCGAGGAGCACCGGGCGGCGCGGGACGAGCTGCGCAAGGCGCTGCGCTGGCTGGGCTTCGCCCCGCTGTACGACGGGCTGTGGGTCTCGCCGCGCGACCACGCGGGCGAGGTCATCGAGCGGCTCAAGGACCTGGGCATCACCACGGCCACCGCGTTCCGCGCCACGGCGCTGCCCTTGCCGGCCGGCGCGATGCCGCTCGGCGCGGCGCCGCTCGACATCCCGTCCCGCGCGTGGGACCTGAGCGGGCTGGCGAGCCGATACGAGGAGTTCACCACGTTCGCCAGGCACCTGCGCGACCAGACCGTGGCCGGCCAGGTCAGCGTGGCCGACGCGCTGGTCGCGCGGACCCGGGTGATGAACGAGTGGCGGGCGTTCCCCGCCATGGACCCGGACCTGCCCGACGAGCTGCTCCCCGCGGCGTGGCCCCGCGCCACCGCCAGGGAACTGTTCATCGCCTGCTACGACCTGCTCGGCCCGCTGGCCACGCGCCGGGTCCGGCAGATCATCGCCCGCTACAGCCCGGACCTCGCGGTCCGGGCTAACTTCCACAACACCGAGCTGACCATGTCCGACACCGCGGAGGCCTGAGCGGGCCATCGCGGGGGCACTACGGGTGCTTCTTGCTGGCGGCTGACGGCTTCTAGCAGGATGTGGCCTGCTGCGCGGTGACGTCGGGGTAGTTGAACGGGTTGGTCGGCGCGTTGTCGCCGGAGAACACCGCCGGCAGCCCGTTCGGCCAGGTGAAGGTCACCCGGGTCCAGTACCAGGTGCCCTTGCCCGACGCGCAGACCATCACCGGGTTGCTGAGCGTCACGCGCACCGCGACCGCGTGCAGCGTGCCCGCGGCGCAGTTCGGGTTGCAGTCGTCAATCTTCTCCGTCCCGGCGCCTGACGCCTGCGTGGAGGTCCACGCGGTCCAGGTCATGTTCCACAGCGCGGTGGTGCCGTCGCCGGACAGCCCGCAGCCCGACGCGCAGGCAGGCCGGAACACGGAAGTGCCGCGCACGTCGCCGCCCTCGGCGAGGAAGACCTCCGGGGCGGCCGGTGACGTCCCCCCGCCGGCCGCGACCGGGCTGGCCGTCGTCGCGGCCGGGCTGGCCGGCGTGGTAGCCGGCTGAGCCGGGCTGGCGCTGGCCGGCGCCGAGGCGGACGCAGAAGTCGCCGCGGCTGAGCTCGCCGCGGCTGAGCTCGCCGCGACCGAGGCGGTGGCCGTGCCGCCGCCCGTGGCCGAGGAGGAGCTGCTCGTGCAGCCGGCCAGGGGGGCGAGCGCGAGCGGGAGGACGGCAAGGAGAGCGAGCCGGGCGGGAAGGGCGGGTAGGGAACGAGGACGCAACCGTAGCATGAGGTCACCAACCTGAATAGACGCTGAAAACTGACTCCTAGACGCCCAGCCGGGGCGACCGGTTGCCGTACCTGGCCGGGTGACCCCGCGCTGCTACGGGGTCAGCCCGTCGGGAGCCCGCGGGCACGTCTTCCTGACTCGGGCTCCCTAGCGCGACCTACCTTGACTCAGGCAAGGCCAGGGCCTGCGCCGCGAGGGTGGCGCGCTGCAGGGTCTCTCGCAGCGCCTGGCTGGTCTCGGCGGCCTGCTCGGCCAGGCCGGTGATCTCGGTGGTGGCATGCTTGTCCGCGGCCGTTCGCGCGACCAGGTCGAGGAACTTGTCATTGCGCGCCGCCGCCCGGTGGGCGGCCTCCCAGTCGCGCCGCGCCGCCTCCGCGACCGCCACGTGCTCCGCGAGCGCCTCAAGCGCGAGCACCCGGGCCGTGGTGGCGTCACGGGCCACGGAGATCGCCCGGTTCTGCGAGAGCAGGACCGCGGTCGTCATGGGCCCCGCTTGACCTCCGGCGTAACTGACGGCCAGGTCAAGCAGCAGTGCGGTGATCTCGCGCAGCGCGACGGCGATGTCCCACTCGTGCTGGCGCAGTGCGCGTTCCTGGACGGTGCCGCGCAATTCGCGGTGGTACACCTGCGACGTCACGACGGTCGCGATCGCGCGCTGAGCCCGGTACAGCAGAATCCCGCACTCCCGTTCGAGCGCGAGCGGTGACACGACTTCGTCCTGGTGGCGGGTCTGGCGGACCGGCCCGACGTTGTATGCCAGCTGCGCCTTCGCCATCCGGACGAGGCGGTCCCGCTTGGCAGGCCGCAAGCTGGGATTCGCCACGGGCTCTGGAGCACCGACATTGCGGACCATGGAGGCATTTTAGGGGTCAGCGTCGCCAGCGGCGAGAGCTGGCTCGGCCCGTGCGCCGTCCGGGCCGAAGTACGGGGGGTCGGCCACGGTCACCGTGACCCGGTCGCCGACCGGCGGCCCCGGTAGCCGGCAGGTGAAGGCGGCGTCCCCGGCCCGCAGGTCCGCCTCCCACCCCGCCCCGCTCGGCCGGGCGGCCACCACGTTCCCGCTCACCACGAGCCCGCGCGACGGGTCGGCCACGGGAAGGACCCGGTCCGGGTGCACGCCGGCCACCAGGTTCCCGTCCTGCCCGCCAGGGACAGAGACGAAGCCGAGGTAGCCGACGAGCACGGCGACGTGCCGTGAGGCAGGCCTGAGCACCACCTCGTCGGGCGCGCCCTCCTGCAGGATCACGCCCCGGTCCATGACGGCGAGCCGGTCGGCGAACGCCTGCGCGTCGGACAGCTGGTGGGTGACGAGCAGCGTCGGCACCGCGCGCTGCTCGGCAAGGTCCCTGACCAGCGCGGTGAGCGAGCGGCGCAGCGCCGCGTCCAGCGACGCGAACGGCTCGTCAAGCAGCAGCGCGTCGCAGTGCGCAAGCAGCAGGCGGCCGAGTGCCACGCGGTGCCGCTGCCCGCCAGACAGCCGGACAGGCATGGCGTCGAGCAGCCCGTCGATGCCGAGCTGCCTGGTCAGCGCACCGAGCTCGGCGGGCGGCGGCCCGGCGCCGCGCCGCCGCGCGTACCTGAGGTTGGCCCCCACCGACAGGTGCGGGAACAGCCCGGGGTCCTGCCGCAACAGGCCGACCCGGCGCTGCCACGGCGGCACCGGCGGCCCGGCAGCGGGCGTCAGCACCCGCCCGGCCAGCTCGACGTGGCCGGTGCGCGGCGCGACCAGGCCGGCGATCACCTCGAGCACGGTCGTCTTGCCCGCACCCGACGGGCCGAACAGGGCGACCCGCTCCCCGTCCGCCACATGAAGCGCCGCGCGCACCGGGAAGTCCCGCCGGTCAACCTCGACGTCGACGTTCAGCACGCGCGCTCCAGACGTAGGCGGCAAGCGGCAGCGGCAGCGCGACCACCAGCAGGATCAGGGCGTACGGCAGCGCCGTGTACAGGCCGGTCTCCTGCAGGGTGGTGAAGATCTGCATCGGTATGCCGAACGGATGGTAGGCGATGATCACCACCGCGCCGAAGGCACCGGCGGCACGGGCCCAGGCGACCGCCAGCGACATCGCCAGGCCGGGGGCGGCCAGCGGCAGGGTGACCCGCCGGAACACGGCGAACGGCCGGTCGCCGAGCAGCCCGGCCTGCTCCTCAAGCCGCTGGTCCACGCTGGTGAACGCGGCCAGCGCGCCGAGCACGAAGTACGGCGCGGACTCGTACACCTCGGCGATCACCAGGGCGAGGAACGTGTTGGTCGCCGACTGGTGCAGCCAGCTGAGTATCCCGCCGATCCAGGTGTACGGGCCGACCATGAAGACCAGCAGCAGTCCGATGACCAGCGGCGGCAGCAGCAGTGAGCAGAGGATCCCGGCTTCCCAGACCCGCGGGAACGGCAGCCGGTCGCGGGCGAGCATCCAGGCGAGCGGCGTGCCGACGAGCATCAGCACCGCGAGCGTCACGCCGCCCGACTCCACCGAGGTGAGCAGCGGGTCCAGGTTTCCCGCCCCGGTCAGCGCGGCCGCGAGGTCGCCGGGCGACATCCGGGTGATCAAGGTGATCACCGGGCCGAGGAGGGCGATCCAGATGACCGCCGCCCCCGCTACGGAAAGGACGGAGGATACGGAACGAAGGCGTGGCGCCCGTCCTCCGCTCCCGCTCCTCCTGACGCGCGGTGGCCCGGAACGAGGGCTGCCCTCGTTCCGGGCCACCCCTGACGAAGCGGCGGCCTGCGGGCTAGGAGCCCAGCTCACTGAGGACAGCGGCGGGCACGGCGCTCTTGTCGCCGACCACCGTCGGTGTGATCAAGGAGAACCCTCCCGCTTTGTACTGGGCCAGCCCGGCGGGCGACAGCGTGTAGGCGATGAACGCCGTCGCCGCCGGCGTTGGGGTGCCGATCGCGGTGATGTCGATGACCTGCGGCGAGCCGCTCTTGGTCATGCCGTTGGCCAGCGTAACCGTCGCCGTCTTGTATGTCGAGGCGAGCGCGGAGCTGGCGAGGTTGATCTGGTCGGGCAGCTTGATGTAGGAGAGGTGCAGCTCGATCGCCTGGGTGATGAACGCGCTCGACGCGTCGAGCTGTCCGGACTCAAGCGTCGAGTCGAGCGAGGACTCGGCGTAGATCTCGCTGGAGCTCGAGCTGCCGAAGTTTGTCGTGCCGAGAATCTTGGCGACCGTGTCCGAGGGCAGGTTGTAGTACTTCTGCGCGAGCTCGAGCATGTAGATGAAGTCGCGGCCCTGCGGGTCGGTGTTCGGGTCGGTGCGGCCGAGCTTGAGGCCCGGCGTCTGCAGCAGCGTCGAGAAGAGGCTGCTCAGCGGCTTGGAGCCGTCCGCGTAGGCGTTGAACTCGCTGGCGTACTTGGACTTCGGGTTGTACGCGATGACCATCGAGGTGCCGGCGTACGGGATGTACCAGCTGGTGAACTTCGGCTCAAGCGGCGTGATGTTGTCGCCGCCGACGGACTCGAAGACGTTCGGGCTGATCTCGCCGGACGCGATGTCCGACTCGAGCGTGCCCGAGGCGTTACCGGTCCCCGAGAAGCCGGCGCCCGTGGCGGCGGTGAACGCCGGCTTCACCACGTTCTCGTTCAGGAACTGAAGCGAGCTCGCGTAGGCGACGTTGGCGGTGCCGGACACGGTGGTGCTCGACGCGCTCGCGCTCGCGCTGGCGGACGAGGCCGCTGCCGTCGCCGAGGACGACGTGGCGGGCGCCGAGGATGAGGATGAGGACGACGAGGACGAGCTGCAGGCGGCGGCCGCGAGGCCGAGGCACGCTATGCCGAGCACGGCGGCGACCCGCCGGCTAGAAGACCGGAGTGTAGGCATGCTCTCGACACTAGCTATTACAACTTGCGTACCGCAAGAAGACCTGACACCGCTACTCCGTACTGTGACCTGCTATGTACCCTCCCGTGTCACCGGTCGCGGCAGGGCCGACCCGCGGGCGCAAGCACAACGAACCGGCTTCGTCATTGAAGTGACGCCCCAATTGACCGGGCCGCCGGCTGGGCGGATGATGACACCCAAACTGTGCTGTTTCTGCCCGGGGAGGGTATTGCATGAAGACGCGAGCAGCGGTGCTCAGGGACGTCGGCAAGCCGTTCGAGATCGTCGA
>Ga0181525_10002478_pt1 | contig 15056 bp, 11 predicted proteins | sample PEATcosm2014_Bin_48_FD_121100 | JGI IMG/M metagenome (GOLD analysis project Ga0181525, IMG submission 121100) | Peatland microbial communities from MTU Mesocosm Facility, Houghton, MI, USA - PEATcosm2014_Bin06_10_metaG | ecosystem: Environmental > Terrestrial > Soil > Wetlands > Peat | place...
AAGACGCGCTTGTCCACCAGCTTGCGCTCCAGGTGGATTTCCAGGTTGCCGGTGCCCTTGAACTCTTCGAAAATGACGTCGTCCATACGGCTGCCGGTATCAATGAGCGAGGTGGCGATGATGGTGAGCGAGCCACCCTCTTCGATGTTGCGGGCCGCGCCGAAGAAGCGCTTGGGGCGCTGCAGGGCGTTGGAATCGACACCGCCCGAGAGCACCTTACCGGAGGGCGGCACGATGGTGTTGTAGGCGCGCGCCAGGCGGGTGATGGAATCGAGCAGGATCACCACATCCTTCTTGTGCTCGACTAAGCGCTTGGCTTTTTCGATCACCATTTCGGCCACCTGTACGTGGCGCGTAGCCGGCTCGTCGAAGGTGGAGCTGATCACTTCGCCGCGCACCGAGCGCTGCATGTCGGTGACTTCCTCGGGCCGCTCGTCGATCAGCAACACGATAAGGGTGACCTCGGGATGGTTGGTGGTGACGGAGTTGGCGATCGATTGCAGCAGCATGGTCTTGCCGGTGCGCGGCGGGGATACGATCAGGCCACGCTGCCCTTTACCGATGGGCGTGAGCAGGTCCATGACGCGGCCGGAGAAGCCATCGCGCACGGTTTCGAGCTTGATCCGCGAGTTGGGGTAGAGCGGCGTCAGGTTGTCGAAGAAGATTTTGTTGCGGGCTTCCTCGGGCGGCTCGAAGTTGATGGCGTCGACCTTGATGAGCGCGAAGTAGCGTTCGCCTTCCTTGGGCGGACGGATTTGCCCCGAGATGGTGTCTCCGGTGCGCAAATCGAAGCGGCGGATCTGCGAGGGCGAGACGTAGACATCGTCGGGGCCGGGCAGGTAGTTATATTCGGGCGCCCGCAGGAAGCCGAAGCCGTCCGGCAGGCACTCGAGCACGCCCTCGGAGAAGATCAGGCCGCTTTTCTCGGCTTGCGTCTGCAGGATCTTGAAGATCAACTCCTGCTTGCGCAGTCCGGCGGCGCCGGCCACGTTCATATCCTTGGCCACCTGGTTGAGCCTTTGGATGCTCATGTCCTTGAGCTCAACCAGGTCCAAGGTGGGGGAGCCGTTTTTGGCCTGCGCGGGCGGCTTATTGCGGCGGTGTCCGTGGTGCCCGCCCAAGGGAGGCGGCTCGGGCTTTTCGCCGGCGATTTGCGGGCGCGCCTCCGATGGAAGAGCGCCATCGGGAGGCGTGGATGTTTCGCGGGCAGACCGGTCGGGCTGGCGCTCGGACGGCTTGTCCTGTTCTTCTTGCGGTGTCGTGGTATTTACCGCGTCCGGAGTGTTTTCGTTATCACTTGCCAAATTTCCCTCACTCCCCGACCCGTTTGGGCCGAGAACGGCAGGGGCTCGACGTCTTCCTTGCGGATCGACGCCAGACCTTGCCATTGTTCCGATTGATTCAATTTATCTGTCTTGGTGGCGATCACCTGGTATCGCCGGTTGTGGCTTTCGAGCCATTGTTTGAGTTGCAAATCCCGATCCATCCAGCCCCTGCGGGCATCCAGGATCAGAAAGGAAAGATCCAAAGTCTGTCTGGTTGACAGGTAGCCCTCGATCAGCTCCCGCCACTGCCCGGTCAGTTCCTTGGAAACCCGGGTGTAGCCATATCCGGGGAGATCGACAAAATACAGCGATCCTTTAATTCGGTAAAAATTGAGCGTTTGCGTGCGACCCGGAGTGCTACTGGTGAAAGCCAGCCCTTTGCGCCCCACCAGGGCGTTAATCAGGCTGGACTTTCCTACGTTACTTCTCCCTAAAAAGGCTATTTCGGGCAAGCCGTCAGAGGGGAACTGTTCCGGCTTGGCCGAAGATGTTACAAAACTGCTTTCGATTACCAAATCATGCCCGCTCCCTGACGGTCGCGGCTCGGTAGACAACTGCGCGTATCCGAGCCGCGACCGTCAGGGAGCGGATTCCTAGTGCGCGACAACTTCCTCGGGCTGGGCGGCGACTTCCACGCCCGGCGTAGGCGGCATGGGCAACGCCACAATTTCCCGCTCCAAAGCGATTTTGAGAACCTCGTCCATCGACTCGACGAAATGGATCTTCATCTCGTTCCGAATATTTTCCGGGATCTCCGGCAGGTCCTTCTGGTTGTCCAACGGCACGATGGCTTCCTTGATGCCGTGGCGATGGGCCGCCAGCAACTTCTCCTTCAGCCCGCCGATTCCGAGCACCTTGCCGCGTAGGGTAATCTCCCCTGTCATGGCCACATCGCCGCGCACCGGAATCCGGGTTAGCGCGCTGCAAATGGTGGTCGCCATGGTGATGCCGGCCGAAGGACCATCCTTGGGGATGGCGCCTTCGGGGATGTGTACGTGCACATCCAGATTCCGGTAGAAATCCCGCGGAAGCCCGAACTGATGGGCTCTGGAACGAATATAACTCATGGCCGCCTGCGCGGACTCCTGCATCACCTCGCCCAGTTTGCCGGTGATGGTCAGCTTCCCTTTCCCTTCCATCAGCGTAGCTTCGGTGGTGAGGATCTGGCCGCCGACTTCGGTCCAGGCCAAACCCACGGCCGCCCCGATTTCGTTCTTCTTTTCGGCCACCAGATCCCGGAACCGGTGCGGCCCCAGCAGATCCGGCAGGTTCTTGCCGCTGATCACGATCTTCTCGGCGCGCTTCTTATCCTTAGCGCTTTGCGCATTGACTACTTTACGCGCCATCTTGCGGCAGACGTTGCCGATTTCCCGCTCCAGGTTCCGGACGCCGGCTTCCCGCGAGTAGTATTGAATCAGTCCCTGCAGGCCGTCGTCTGAAAACTCGATGTCGGCACCGGTCAGTCCCGTCTGCTCCATTTGCTTGCGGACCAGGAAACGCTTGGCGATCTCCAGCTTCTCATATTCGGTGTAGCCGGAAAGCCGGATGACCTCCATCCGGTCCTGCAAGGCGGGCGGAATCGTATGCAAAACGTTGGCCGTCGCGATGAAGAAGACCTGACTCAGATCATACTCCACATCGAGGTAGTGGTCAACAAACATAAAATTCTGCTCGGGATCCAGCACTTCGAGCAGGGCGGCCGAAGGGTCGCCGCGGAAGTCCATGGACATCTTCTCCACTTCGTCCAGCATGAACACCGGATTCCGCGTGCCAGCCTTCTTCATCATCTGGATGACCTGGCCCGGGAGCGCGCCAATATAGGTGCGGCGGTGGCCGCGAATTTCAGCCTCATCCCGCACGCCGCCCAGGGACATGCGCACAAACTTGCGGCCGGTGGCCTTGGCGATGGACATGCCCAGCGAGGTCTTACCCACGCCGGGAGGCCCCACAAAGCAGAGAATGGACCCCTTGGGGTTCTTCACCAGGCGGCGCACCGCCAGGAATTCCAGGATGCGCTCTTTGATTTTTTCGAGGCCGTAGTGATCGGATTCGAGCACCTTTTCGGCGAACGTGAGGTCCCGGATTTCCTTGGATTTTTTCTTCCACGGCACCGCCAGCAGCCAGTCGAGATAGTTGCGCGACACGGTCGACTCGGCGGACATGGGCGGCATGTTCTCCAGCCGCTTCAACTCCGCCATGGCCTTATCCAGCGCATCCTTGGTCATGCCGGCGGTCTCGATGCGCTTTTTCAGCTCGTCGATTTCGCTCTTTTCGCCGCGGCCGAGTTCTTTCTGGATGGCCTTGATCTTCTCGTTGAGGTAATACTCTTTCTGGGCCTTCTCCATCTGGCGCTTCACGCGGCCCTGGATGGTGCGGTCCACGTTCAGCTTTTCGATTTCGATATCCAGCATCTCCGCCACGCGGGTGAGCCGGTCCACGGGATCGAAGATTTCGAGCAGTTCCTGCTTTTCCTCAATGGTCAACTGCAGATTGGCGCCCACCGTGTCCGCCAGTTTGCCGGCGTCGTCCACGCGGATGGCCGCGATCATGGTTTCGTAGTTCAGGTTCTGGCTCAGCTTGACGTATTGCTCGAACAGCGTGGTCACGCGGCCGGTGAGGGCATCCAGTTGCGGACCGGCTTCCACCTTGAAGTTGAAGGTGCGCACCACCGCGCGGAAGAATCCCTCTTCATCGGAGATGGAGAAAACCTTGGCGCGCTCCACGCCTTCCACCAGAACTTTGATGTTGCCGTCCGGCAGCTTCAGGCTTTGCACGATGTTGACCACCGTACCCACCGTGTAAATCTCGTTGGGCTTGGGTTCGTCGATGGAGGCGTCGTGCTGGGTGGCCAGGAAGATCTTCTTGTCCCCGGCCATGGCCTCTTCGAGCGCCCGCACGCTGGATTCGCGCCCCACCACGAAGGGGGTCATCATGTACGGGAATATCACCACGTCCCGAATCGGCATCATCGGCAGACGCCTTGTATCCGATTTTTCTTTTAGAGTAAGCATGTATCTCCGAATGGGTTCACGGCCGGCGCCCCATGGCCGGTCGGGCAGGCTTGAGCAAAAAAAACGCCTTGGCTGGCTTAACCGGCCTTTTCTAATATTGTAAGGCTGATTTTCTGGGAAAGCACCATCTCTTTGGTGACCAGGAACTCTTTCACCTTCTTGTAGGAGGGGAGGTAGTACATCAAATCCAACATGAGGTCCTCCAGAATCATCCGCAGGCCGCGCGCTCCCACCTTCCGTTCCAGGGCCAAATCGGCGATCGCCTCCAGGGCGTCGTCACTGAACTTCAGCCGCACGTTCTCAAATTCAAACAGCTTCTGATACTGCCGCACAATGGCATTCTTGGGCCGGGTCAGGATCTGCACCAGGGCGTCCTTGTCCAGTTCCTCGAGCACCGCGCTCACCGGAAGCCGTCCAATAAACTCCGGGATGAACCCGAACTTGATCAAGTCCTGAGGCTGCGCCTGAGCCAGCAGATTGATGTCCCGGTGGCCCGCGATGCCGGCGATTTTGTTCTTCTCTTCTTCGGGCAGGAACCCCATGGACTTCTTGCCCACGCGCCGCCCGATGACCTTCTCCAGCCCCACGAACGCGCCGCCGCAGATGAACAAAATGTTGGTGGTATCCACCGGCGTGAATTCCTGGTGCGGATGCTTGCGCCCGCCCTGGGGCGGCACATTGGCGATAGTGCCTTCCAGGATCTTCAGTAGCGCCTGCTGCACGCCTTCGCCCGAAACATCGCGGGTGATGGACGGATTCTCGTCCTTGCGGCAGATCTTATCGATCTCGTCGATATATATGATACCCTGCTGGCACCTCTGGACGTCTCCATCGGCTGCCTGCAGCAGCTTAAGGATGATGTTTTCGACATCCTCGCCCACATATCCGGCTTCGGTCAACGTGGTGGCGTCCACAATGGCGAACGGCACGTCCAGAATCCGGGCCAGGGTCTGCGCCATGAGGGTCTTGCCGGTCCCGGTGGGGCCGATCAGCAGGATGTTGGATTTCGAAAGCTCCACGTCGGAATTCCGCATCCGGTTCATGTGGATGCGCTTGCAGTGGTTGTAAACGGCTACCGCCAGCTTCTTCTTGGTGGCCTCCTGGCCGATCACGTACTGGTCCAGATGCTCCTTTACTTCCAGGGGCTTCGGGATCTTGTGGGGCATCCCGGAAGGCGGGTCGGCCTTGTCGTCATCTAAGATCGAGTTGCACACCGCGATGCATTCATCGCAGATGTAGGCCCGCGGGTAATCACTGGGGGATGAGATGAGCTTCCCAACTACATCTTGGCTTTTGTGGCAGAATGAACATCGCAGGGCCTCATCGGATCCGGCACGCTTCACGCAGTCGCCTCCTCAAATCCCCGGGGCGGGTGGCACCCCAGGAATTCGCCTCTCCCGCTCCGGGGTTGGATGAGCGGGTACAATTCCATTATCACCCGAATGCGGTGCTTTAAGCAATCTGCCTTATGCCAGGGAAAAGTACTGGCGGGTTCAGTAGGGTGGCCGCCCACGGCCGGGCGGCGCAATCGCCCGCGCAAACCCCTTGACTTGAATGGCCCCGTCGGTCCAACAATGCAATTTTGGGGCAGAGGACGGCAATTTAACCGCCGATGCACGCAGATGCACGCCGATAAGAGCCGTGGCTCCGCCCAGATTGGCGGGTGGGTTTGGTTGCACGACTTAAGGGCAGCTTGGCGGGTTCGCGGGATTGGGTGGCGGATTGGGCTGGGTTTCTGCGACGTCTTCAACCACTCCATGAACGATAATAGCCGCGGCAAGGATTCCTTGTCTTTCTGGCGGTTTGCCGCCTGTTTGCTTCCCACAATGTCATCGATATTAGCGATCGGGAAGGGCATGCTTCTCGACCGCGCCGCTGCCACGCATCATCAAACCGCTCGATACCATCGGGCGCAAAGATCAGGTCCAAATCGAACGGGCCGTTTCTGAGTTGGATGAAGTCCTTACCCCGGCTGATCTCCTGTTGTTCCTGTTCGGTGAGTTGGAAGCCAAGCTCTACCAGGGCATTCACCAGTTTCACGCAGTCGGCGGCTTCCATGTCAAGATAAAGAGGATGGCCCCGGAATTTGCCGGAAAAAAGGTACTTGACTTCGTGATGGCGGCAGGCATCGCCAAGTTCTTGCGCGTTCATGAACTCAAAGATCGCCATGCGGAGCGTCAGGTGCGGCTATAGCCGAGCCAGTCGGGCAAGTTGTCCGTGTACCATTGGCGATACTCCTCCATGGTGTCGAACGAGCGGTATTCGGCGTCATCCAGGACGGGCTTGTACGTTTTGATGAATGAATTTCGTATGTATTGTTCTATCGGCCGCTTTGCCGCGGCGTCGAAGTCCGCCCAATCCGCCGGGTCGTTCCACGACGCTCACAGCCGCTGGCCTACCGCTAGCCTTCGTGTTCCAGATGCTTCAGGCGGGCGTCAAGAACCTCTTCCACCCGGTGCAGTTCCGCGCGCCAGGTTTCCTTAAGGTCTTCAAAGCGCTGGTCGGATCGCCGCTCCATATCGTCGAACCGCTTGTCCAAGCTAGCGAAGCGCCAATCCATGTAGGACCGCAGATCGGAGAGCCGCGAGCCATTGATCAGGATCCCAACCAGCACGGCCAGCGTGGGAACGCTAACAGTGAAAATTGCCTGTAGAGTATCCATCATGGCACTCTCAGTGTATCATGCCCTTGCCCCAGCGCCTTATGGCACCCGCTTGGCGGTCATCTCCAACGTCTGCCCCAGGGCTTGCAACTCGACGGTGAACTTAATCGTGTCGCCCTGCACCTTGCCTTTATAGCTGACCTTGGCGTCGGCGCCCTGTGCGTTCACGGTGAGGGTGAACGAAACGTCGTCCCCATCGACCTTGCCGTCTTCGATGGCAGACTTGCCAAACATGTTGCTGGTGGTTTCGCCGGTGAGCTTATGGCCATCCACCTTGAAAGCAAAAGTTCTCTCGACCGTGCCGTTGGGCGTTTCGGCAGTGCCCTTCCAATTACCGCTGATGTCGGCGGCCGAGGCGGTGATTGCGAATACGGCCATCAAACACAATAACCATTTCATAAGCTTCCTCCTCCCCGCGGGCGCTACTCCTCCGTCTTCCCCGCATGCTCGAACAGGAAGTTGAGCGTTTTCTCCGTCTGGATATGCGAGGCGATGCGGCCCAGCGTCCCATCCTTCTCAAACCGCAGGCGCACCGCGGCGAAGGGTTCCCGCTGTTGCCGCGCCAAGCGCTCCACTTCCTTGTCCACCTCGTCGCGCGTGGGGGTGATGGCCTCCCGCTCCGCGATCCGCGATAGCAGCATGGAGGCTTTTACTTCGTGCAGCGCCTTGTCCTTTTGGCTTTCCCGCACTTTTTTCCAGTCCAGATTGAGCGTTTTGGGATCAATGCCCTGCTCGATCAGCACACGCAAGCGCTGTTCGGTGCGGCTCTTGATCTGCTGGTCGACGAACGTCTCCGGCACCGGAAAATCGTGCAGGTCCACCAGTTTGTCCACCAGTTGATTCTTGGCCTCCTGCTGGGCCTCGAACTGGCGCTGGCCGAACAGCGATTTGCGCACGGCTTCCCGCAACTCATCCACAGTGCGGTAGTCGCCCAGGTCCTGCGCGAATTCGTCGTTGATCTCGGGCAATTCCTTGCGCCGCACGCCTTTCACCTGGGCCCGGAAGCGCACGGTCTTGCCCGCGAGTTTGGGCTGGCCATAGTCTTCCGGATAGCGAACTTCGAATTCTTTTTCCTCGCCGGGAGTCATGCCCCGCAGGTGCTCGCTGAAGTCTTCGAGCGTATCGCCGCCGCCTATTTCGAGCGTCATCTCCTCGTTCTTGACCGGCGGCCCCTCCACCGCGCTCAGGCTTTCGAGCGACAGAACCGCAAAATCGCCATCCGCCAGCGGCCGCGGATCCTCGTTCACGAAGTCGGCCTTGGAATGGCGCAGCTCCTCGAGACGCTTGTCCACGTCTTCGTCGGTGATTTCGGGATCATGATACTTGACGGTCAGACCCTTGTAGTCCTGTAGCTCGACTTGCGGTACAACTTCGAATTCGGCCTTGAAGCGCAGCGGCTCGCCGGCCTCAAGATGAACGTCGGTGATATCGGGCTGTCCGACCACCTTCAGGTCTTCCGCCTCGAACCGGTTGTGCAGGTATTTGGGGATGAGGCTCTCCAGCACCTGTTTCCGGATGTCGCCGGCAAAATGTTGGCGGATGATGGAGGCCGGCGCCTTGCCCGGCCGGAAACCCGGCAATTTCGCGCGCTGCTGGACCTTGGCCACCGCCCGGCCGGTTTCGGCCTCCACTTCCTCGGAAGGCACGGTGATCTCCAGCGTGTGCTTGCAACTTTCTACTGCAGCCAATGGGATTTACCTCGGAATCGAACTGAACTCCATCATAACACCGGGGCGCAAGCGCACATCCAAAGGTCCAAAGGCGAACAGGCGCTGCCGCGAGCGCTGGCCGCCACCATTCACGGGATCGATCCGTCCATCTTTGAAAGGGACTACTTCAACGTGGCCTCGGCCACGAGTTGGCACCTGCACCACGACATTTGGGGTGATGGCAACGACATCGCGGAGTTAAGCTCAGCGCAAATCTCCCAAGCCCAGGAATACAGATGCACTGTCGCCCGGTGGCTCGACTGGAAAACCGACATACACCGATGGTGGTGCCCGCCGATGCGATCACGCTCTTGGTGCGATAGGTCGATTCCCGGCGAGCGGGTCAGAACAAAAGACGTCTGGACGTCTGGCGAGTCTGAACTTCTTTTAGCGGTTGGCGTCGAGCGTGCCGGTTTCGTGGAAGGGTTCCTTTTGGGCGTCATGATATTTTGGTCCGCACACGTTCGTCTTCAGGCCGCAGGTTCGTGCAGGGTGCTTTTGTCAAGGCTTCGTCGAGAGCAGTTTATCCGACGCCAGATCATCCATAATCCGGGTGTCCGCGTGCCGGCAGAATGCTATGACGGCCGGATCGTAGAATAGAAGTGTCGATCCCTGACACCCAAGACGTCGGCGCCGGCGGCAACGGCAGTATAAAGGACTGGGTCGTCTTTGGGATCGGACAGGACGACGGGCAATCCGCGTGCCGGCTCCACGACGCGAGCGATAGACCGGAACTCCACGTGATTGTGGATTTCGTCCCCGGTCAGCTTGTAGAGGGCCTGCATGCGGGGTAGCTCAGAACCTTGCCGACCTCGCTCAAGATAAACGGAGATAGGGCTATCACGGGATCGGCTTCCGCGCCAGGGCGTCGATGACCTTGCGCGCCGGACCGTTCGAGCGTTTTGTCGCCCGCACCAGAATGGAAGTATCGAACGTGACAATCATTCGCCCTGGCGCCGGACGTGCTCCATGGCTTCGTCAACCGCCGCGTCGATTTCGGTCTCCGGAACGTCCTTCACGCGCTCGGCGAGACTGTCCAGGTGATCGAGGTATTGGCGGAACAGGCGAGTGCGTTCCGCGCCGGATGGAGCGTCCTTGAGGACTCGCGCCGGCCGTATGGTGAGTGATACCAGAATACCGGAAAACCGCGGGAGTGCGACCTTCGGAATTACGGCAAGAACCTGTAGCCCACCCCATGTACGGTCAGGAAATGGCGGGGCACATTGGGCTCCGGCTCCAGCTTCTGGCGCAGCTTGACCACGTGGGCGTCCACCGTGCGGGTGTTGGGGAAGAACTCGTAGCCCCAGACCGAATTGAGAATCATGTCGCGCGTGAGCGGCCGGTCGGGATTCTGCAGGAAATAAGTGAGCAGGTTGTATTCGGCGGGCGTCAGCTTCAACTCTTCGCCGCGCCGGGCGACCACGCGGCGCTCCAGGTCCAGTTCGACTTCACCGAAGCGCAACACCTGGCGCGCTTCCGGGGAGGTCCGGCGCAGCACAGCGCGGATGCGGGCCAGCAGCTCGCGCGTGCCGAAGGGCTTCACCACGTAGTCGTCGGCGCCGATCTCCAGCAGCAGCACCTTGTCGATTTCATCGCCCAAGGCGCTGAGCACGATGATGGGCGTGACGACGTGGGCCGCGCGCACCTGCTTGCAGATCTCCACGCCGCTCATACCAGGCAGGCGCAGATCCACCAGGATCAGGTCGGGCTTCAATAGCAGGGATCTCTCGTAGCCTGCCTTGCCGTCCGCCACCAGCACGGCGCGGAAACCCTCCTGCTCCAGCATCACGCCGATCGTGTCGCGCAGGCTCTCATCGTCGTCGATCACCAGAATAGTCTGCATGCGTGCGATTCAATCCATTGTATCTAAATGGAGTTGCAGACTTGTAAAATGAGGGCGATTCGCTCAATAATCAAAGCTGCGGATCGGGTGTTTTATCACATGCGGGTCACGGTCATCGGAACAGGGTATGTGGGCACGGTAACGGGCGCTTGCCTGGCCTACTGCGGGCATCGGGTTACGTGCGTGGATACCGATGCGCAGAAGATCGAGAGGCTGCGCCGCGGCGAAATGCCCATCTACGAGCCGTGGCTGGAAGAGCTGCTGCGACTGGCGGCGGGGCGCGGCGGCATCGACTTTACCACCGAACTGGCCGCGCCGGCCGCGGAGAGCGACGTGATTTTCATCGCGGTAGGCACGCCCTCGCTCGACACAGGCGAAGCCAATCTCTGCTATCTGGAGGCGGCCGCGCGCAGCATCGGCGCGGCTATGGACGGCGCCAGGTACCGGGTGGTGGTGAACAAGTCCACGGTTCCGGTAGGCAGCGGCAACCTGGTGGACACGCTGGTGCATGAGGGCATCCGGGAGGCGCATCCGGGCGAACTGAAGCACATTCGTTTCGGGGTAGCCAGCAATCCGGAATTCTTGCGGGAAGGCAACGCCATCGCCGATTCGCTGTATCCGGACCGCATCGTGCTCGGGGCGGAGGAAGAGCGCACGCTGCAAGTGCTGCGCGAGTTGTATGCTCCGCTGATCGCGCAAAGCTTTGAAGCGCCCGCTTTTCTGCCGCGTCCGGCCGCCGCGGCCCGGGTTCCGGTGGTGACCACCACGCTCACCAGCGCGGAGATGATCAAATACGCCGCCAACGCGTTTCTGGCGGTCAAGATCGGTTTCGCCAACGAGGTGGCCAACATCTGCGAAAGGGTGGGCGCGGAGGCACCGGAAGTGATGGCGGGCATCGGGCTGGACTCCCGGATCGGGGCGCGCTTCCTCAATCCCGGTTTGGGCTGGGGCGGCAGTTGTTTTGGCAAGGATATCCAATCGCTGCTGCACACCGCGCGCGAGTACGGATACCAGAGCCGCCTGCTGGAGTCGGCGCTGGAGGTAAACCGGGTGCAGCGGCAGGTGGCGATTCAGAAGCTGCAGGAGAAGCTGTTCATCCTGAAGGGCCGCACCATCGCCCTGCTGGGCCTGGCATTCAAGCCGGAAACCGACGACCTGCGCGACGCGCCCAGCCTGCAGATCGCCGAACGGCTGCTGCAAATGGGCGCGCGCGTGAAGGCGTACGATCCGATCGCCATGGCGGCCTGCCGGGAGAACTATCCGGCGCTGCGCATCCAGTATTGCGCGTCGGCGGAGGATGCGGCGCAGGACGCCGACGCGCTGGTGCTGGTGACGGAGTGGAAACAATTCGCGGGCCTGGATCTGCGAGGGCTGGCGCAGCGCATGGCGCGCGCGATTCTGGTGGACGGCCGCAACCTGTTCGATCCGGAGACCGCGCGGCGGGCGGGGTTCGATTACTGCGGTATCGGCCGGCCGCAGCGCGGCGCCGCGCGCGCGAGTTAGCCCGCGCGTTCCCAGCATATTTGCGGCTTATTTGGATTTTTTGGCGCTTAACCGGCGGCAACTCACGGCTTATGCGGTAAAATCTGAAAACGGTTGCCGCTCGTGGAAGCGCCCCAATCATCGCCGGGTGAGATAACCCGCCTGCTCTCCCGCATGCGCCGCGGGGATCGGCACGCCGAAGCCCGCTTGATGAGCCTGGTCTATGCGGAACTGCGGCGCCGGGCAGGACGGTACATGCGAAGGGAGCGTCCCGACCATACTCTCCAGCCGAGTGCGCTGGTGCACGAGACGTACCTTCGACTGCTGCAGAAAGACCGGATAGAGTGGCAGAGCCGCGCGCATTTTTATGCCGTGGCCGCCGGCGAAATGCGCCGGATACTGGTGGACCACGCGCGCAACCGGGCCGCGGACAAGCGCGGCGGCCACCTGGAGAAGCTCTCCCTGGACGCCACGGCCGAATATGGCGCTTCGCCACCCGCGGAATTGGTGATGCTCGACGACGCACTCCGCGAACTGGAAAAATGGGCTCCGCGGCAGGCGCGCGTGGTCGAGATGCTGTTCTTCGGCGGCTTGACTGAGGCCGAAGTCGCGGAAGTTCTGGGCATCTCCGTGCGCACGGTGAAGCGCGACTGGAGTGCGGCGCGGGCGTGGCTGCATAGCCAGATGAACGGAGGCAAGCCTTGACGCCGGAACGATGGCAGAGGATCTACGCGATCTTCAACGCCGCGATGGAACTCGATCCTGCGGACCGCGACGAATTCGTGAGGCGGGAGTGCGCCGGAGACGAGGCCATGCGCGCTGAGGTAATTCGCTTACTGGCTGCGGATCCGGGAACTGGCCCCCTTGATCGCCCCGCTTGGGACGAGCGCACCGAAAACCTGCCGGCGGCGATCGCGTTTTCCAGCGGAGAGGTTGTCTCGGGCCGGTACCGGATTGTCCGTTTCATCGCCCGCGGAGGCATGGGCGAGGTCTACGAGGCGGAGGACCTGGAGTTGAAGGGCCAGGTGGCGTTGAAGACGCTGCTGCCCGGGATTGCCTCCGACCCGCAGGCGATCGCGCGATTCAAACAGGAGATCCAACTTTCGCGCAAGATCGCGCACCCGAATGTGTGCAAAGTTTTCGATGTGGACCGCCACCCGCCGGGGAGTTCGCCGGCGCAGGTTTTGCTTCTGAGCATGGAGTATCTGCCCGGCGAAACGCTGGCGAAAAAAGTGGAACGCGCCGGTCGCCTGAGCGCGGACGAGGCTTTGCCCATCGTGCGGCAAATGGCTGCGGCGCTCGATGCCGCGCACGCGGCGGGCGTGATCCACCGGGATTTCAAAACCTCGAACGTGATGCTGGTACTCTTCGGCGGCACGGTCCGGGCGGTGGTCACCGACTTTGGCCTGGCGCGTAAGGCAGAACCGCACGGGGAGAGTACCGCGACGATGCCGGGCCGCATTGCCGGAACCCTGGATTATATGGCTCCCGAACTGCTGGCCGGGCGGCCCGCCACGGTTGCATCGGATGTGTACGCGCTGGGCATGACGATCTACCGCATGCTGACCGGGACCCGGCCATTCGCCGAGGACGAGCCCCTGGCGGCCGCCGCGCGCCGTGGCCAGGAGCCGGTTCCCGCGCCACGCACGGTAGTTCCCGAATTGGATGAGCGGTGGGACATCGCGGTGGCGCGCTGCCTGGATGCCGACCCGGAGCGGCGATTCGCTTCGGCGGGCGACGTGGTGAGGGCCATCGAGGGAGAGGCGGTGGCGGCACCGCCGCGGCGCGGGCGGACGTGGACCCGGCGCGGGATCGGTGTTGCCGCGGCGGTTCCCGCGCTGGCCGCGGTGGCGGGTTACATATTCTGGCCCCGCATCTATGAGCCGCCGAAAGAAGCTGCCCGGTACTATCAGACCGGCGTGGCGGATCTCGAAGCGGGCGCTAATTTCGCGGCTACGAAGAAGTTCGCGGAGGCCGTGCGGCTGGCCCCGGATTTCAGCATGGCGCACGCGAGGCTGGCGGAGGCGTGGACCGAACTCGAATCGCAGGAAAAGGCCAGCCAGGAAATGGTGTTGGCGCGGCGGGCTGAGTCCAATGCGCGGCTCTCAGGATTCGACAGGCTGTATCTGGACGCGGTAGATTTGACGATCACCCGCCAGTTCGCCGATGCCGCCAGGAAATATGAGGAACTGTTGAGGCGTGCGGGAGCCGGGCAGCCGGATTTACGGCTGGACTTGGGCCGGGCCTACGACCGGGCCGGCAAGCCGGACGACGCGCAGCGGAATTACCTGATTGCGGCAAAAGGACCTCCCGCCAACCCCGCGGCGTGGCTCCGGTTGGCGGTGCTGTACACTATCAGGTCGGACGCGAAGAATGCGGATCGGGCGTTCGATCAGGCGGCGGGACTCTACGAACTGACGAGCAACCAGGAGGGTCTCACGGAGGTCGCGTATGAGCGCGGCTGGGCCGCAAACCGGCAGCAGAAAATGGAGGCGGCAGCGGGCTTTCTGAGCGATGCCCTTCGGATCGCGCAAGACACGCGGAACGTGCAGCAGGAGATTCGCGCGAAATTGCAACTTGGGATCACGGCCACCTTCAAGGGCGATGCAGACGCCGCTGAACGCTACGCTGAGGAGGCCATTGACACTGCGACGCTTAAAGGCATCCAGAGCCTCGCCACGCGAGGCCTGCTGCAGTTGGGCGACGCTTTTAGTCGAAAGCGGGATTTTGAGCAGGCCGAGAGGTGCTACGGAAGAGGGCTGGAACTGGCGCGGCGGGACGATTCCGTGCGGTTGATAGCCAACGCTCAACTTCGCATGGCTGTCCTGCACGAGCTGCAGAAACAGGTTGATCGATACGTGCCAGAAGCACAGGACGCAATCGCGTTCTTTCAGAAAAACAACTTCGCGCTCGAAACGTTGCAGTGCCTTGTTCTCCTGGGGCGCGCGAAGCGGGACCAGGGCGATTACGATGGGGCATTGGAACTGTTTCGCCAGCGTCTGGCGGTGGCCGAGAGGTCGCAGG
>Ga0181525_10002479_pt1 | contig 15040 bp, 16 predicted proteins | sample PEATcosm2014_Bin_48_FD_121100 | JGI IMG/M metagenome (GOLD analysis project Ga0181525, IMG submission 121100) | Peatland microbial communities from MTU Mesocosm Facility, Houghton, MI, USA - PEATcosm2014_Bin06_10_metaG | ecosystem: Environmental > Terrestrial > Soil > Wetlands > Peat | place...
CACCGTCGGTGGCAAAGCCATGGGCAGGCTGAGGACGGTTTCGATCACGTCGCGACCGGGAAAACGGCCCTTGGCGAGGATGTACCCCAGTGCAACGCCAAGTATGGCGACGACGATCGTCGCTTCGAAGGCAGCGTGCAACGAGATCGAGAGTGGGTTCCACACCCACGGCGGGATGCCGAGATCGTTCAGCCACGAGTGAGGAATGAGGCCGATCATGTCGCCTCGGCGCTTGTGGTGGACCCCGGTTCTGACTGGGGCGAAGTAGGCCGCTCGACGGTTCGCATCGCCCGCACGCGACCGTCGTCCATTGAGATGACGACGTCGCCGAGTTGTTCCGCCTCTTCCGCGTCGTGGGTCACCAGGACCGCCGGTACTCCGGATGAGACGATGACGTCACGAATCAGATTTCGAAGTTCGCGACGCACCACGGAGTCGAGAGCGGAGAGCGGTTCGTCGAGGAGCACCAACGACGGCTCGCCGGCGAGGCCCCGAGCTAGCGCCACCCGTTGTCGTTGCCCACCCGAAAGCGACCCGGGGCGCCGATCGCTCAACTGATCCGCGCCGACACGCTCTAGCCAGGTATGCGCGACGGCGCGCCGCGCTATTCGTCCGTTGGCTTGGCGCACCGCCAGCGCGACATTGTCGAGCACGGTGCGGTGCGGCAACAAGAGTCCGTCTTGAAAGACCATTCCGACGCGCCGCGCCTGCGTCGAGACGTACGTACCTTGAGCGCAGTCCGTGACGGTGGTTCCGTTGATCACGATGGTCCCCGTATCGGGTCGCAGGAGGCCCGCGATGAGCGACAGCGTCATGGACTTGCCGACTCCCGACGGGCCAAAGAGGACGGAGAGTCCCGATTCGACGCTGAACGTCTCGTCTAAATCGAACTCGCCAATGCGACGAGTCACGTTGACTTCCAATGCCGGTGTCACACTCGGCTCCGTCCGAGTAGGCCAACCCCCGTCATCGCCGCCACCGCCATCAGGACGAGGATCAGCAGCATCGTGTTGCGTTCCGGAGCGGTGAACTCGTCGAGGATCGCGAGTGACATCGTGCGTGTCTTGCCGTTGATGTCGCCGCCCACCATCAGCGTGGCCCCGTATTCGCCGAGGGCTCGCGCGCACCCGATGGTCAGCCCGGCGGCGATGCCGCGACGGGCGAGGGGGAGTGTCACTCGCAGCGCGACCCTTCGATTGGACAGCCCCATGGCTCGCGCGGCCTGTTCGAAGGAGGGGTCGACCCCTTCGATGGCCGTTCGCGCGGCCCTCATGCAAAACGGGAACGCGGCGAGCGTCGCCGCAAAGATGCAGCCCGCGACGTTGTACACGAGGGCGTGCCCGACGACTCGCGTGACGAATCCTCCCACGCGAGTACCCGGTGCGAGCACTTCCAGAAGATAGAAACCAATGACCGTGGGCGGCAAGATGATTGGGAGGCTTCCGATCGTCTCGAGGACGTTGCGACCCGGGAAGCGTCCCTTGGCGAGCACGTAGCCCGATGTGATGCCAGCGACCCCCGCGAGGATCGTGGCCGGGATCGCGACGCGTAGCGTCAGGTAGAAGGGTCCCGAGACGACGTCCCAGTAGGCGATCGAACCGGCGAAAAGATGGGCGACCCCAAAGCCCAGACCGAAGCCCGCGACAACGGTGCACACCACGGCCACCGTCTTCCACTTGACGTCCATTGCTTGCACTACGGCGCGCGTTCGCGTCATTCGCCGCGTTCGCGTTTCAGCTAGCTGATCGGGTCATAGCCGAAGGAGGCTAACACGGCCTGCCCCTTCGACGATAGGAGGTAGTGGATGAACGCGAGCGCCGAGATACCGTCGGCGCTGGAGAGGTCGTTGAGGGCTACCTGACCCTGGTCGTCGTTCTCGACGACCACCCATTGACGAATCGGTTGGTAGTAGCCGTGCTGTCCCACTAACGTCCGCGGCCCCTTCGCTTCAGTCGTTCCGAAGTTCTGCGAGCTGATCTTGGCGGCGACGCTATCGCGCATGCCGGTGACATAGTCACGATCGACGCACGACTCCTCACGCGAGATGTGGGTCGTCCAGCCATTGGACACGGTGGCGTCCACTCGACTTAGCGCGCCGCACTCCGGTATCTCAGCCCAGAAGTCGGTGTCGTTGTGGGCCGGCGAGATCACGAACGACTTCGGCAGAAGGGCGATCTTCGACGTGCCCGCGACGACGGTGTTCTGGGTGTACGTGACGTTGTCGCCAAAGATTATCGGCAGACTCGGGTCGGAGTAGTTCCCGTTCCCGCTCTGTCCTCCCGACGACGAACTCGTCGTGTTGTAGTTGTCGAGGCTCGCACCCATGTCGGTCATCTTGTCGATTTCGGTGCAGGCCTGGTCCGACGGGGTCGGCCCGAAAGCCCGTCGCGGGTGGGCGTGGTAATACTCGACGGCGGCGACGAAGAGTGACTCCATCCCCGCGAGCCCATACGGCGCGTTGGGCGCAACCTTCGATGGCCCGCAACCCGTGTTCGAGAACACCCAACCATTCTTCGGATCGGCGATGGCGAGGTACCCACCAGTGTTCGACGAGGCAGTCCCCCCGTGGGTCCTGTTCGTGTTCGCGAGGAGATCACTCCACACCTGGTTCATGGTGTCGGGCGCCTCGGTCCTCCCACTCTTGGTGAAGAACCCCCCTACTGGTTGCGCGCAGGTTGGAGCGCCCTGCGCCGGCGCGAGCGTCGCGCCACCGCTTCGACAACTGAAGATCACGAGTCGCCCCGTCGTGTACTGCGCTCGGGTCGATCCGATCCCCGGACACGAAGTGCCATTGCTGTTGCCGCCGTTCGCGGAGGAGTAGGCCGACGAATGGGCGTCGATGCACTGGCCGACACTGTTCTTTTGTACGGCTCCCGGGTTCTTCGCGGCGGGAGCTCCGTTCGCGATGGTGTCGTCGACGTTCGCCTCGTCCGCGGACGCGAAGAGTGCGAAGCCGGCTGGCGAGTTCCCGGCACCGTTGGACTCGAAGTCGACGCCGCCGTCGATCTCCCCGGCGAGATGCCCCGATCCTCCGAAGCTGAACGTCACACTCTTCCCACCGTTCGCGTGCTGTTCGAAGTCCTGGGTCAAGAAGTCGAAGGCGGGCTCGGTGTTCGATGCGGCGAGGAACGTCGCGTTAGGGGAGGCCGACGCCGTAGCCGACATCCCCCCGGCGACGACAGAGACAAGGGAAATGACGAGCACCGTCGAACCCACCACCTTGGAAAGTGACCGCGCCATGAACATACGAGTTCCCTTCTCGAAGTGACTCCGATCGCCGCAGGTCGCGACATGAACGCTGAGCCTAAGTGAAGGCGGGAAACCTTGTCAACGCAAGTGCGGATATTTATGACGAAAAACATTGTAAATACGAATATCAGGGAAGAGTTTTCTCGTAAATCGTTGAACGCTGACTTGGTCAATTCGTCGAAGATTGGTACGAAGGTGATCCGATGATGATCGTGCCGCAGTGCTTGCCCGGAAGGTACACGACCGAGTTGTACACCGGCTTGAATGCGAGTAGACCCTCTCGTCGCAATGTTGCCGTGGATGTATAGGTCCCGTAGGTGCGGCATCGGACTTTTTCGGCACTGAGTATCGCCGCGCGCTCGACACGAATGGCCCCCGTTGTTCCCGCATTGGTGGTCGCGCCTGAAAGCACGTAGACGGCGAAGCCGACGACGAACGTCAGGGCGAAGGCCCCAATGAGGAGATGCCAGAATGAGAGCTTCTTCAACGCAAGAACGCTCCTTCGGATCGCGGGGCGGCTCGTCGGTCAAGGATAGGCGTCAGTCGAGTTCACCGCGTCGCGTAGTGACTTCGGGCCGTACCGATGCTCGTAGCAGCGACGACTCTGAAGCGTAAACTCAGCGGGTAATGAGTGATTACAGCGTGAGTGAGGCCGCGGCGTTACTGAACGTCAGCGCTGACACCGTGAGGCGCTGGATCGACAACGGCAGTCTCGGTGCCACGAGGACGGTGAACGGGCGACGTCGAATTGATGGGGTGGCCTTGGCCGAGTACGCGCAGTCGCTCCACGAAAGCTCGAAACCACTCGGATCGTCAAGTGACTCAATTCGTAATCACTTCACCGGCATCGTGACCAAGGTGATCAAGGACAAGGTCATGGCTCAGGTCGAATTGCAGGCCGGACCTTACAGGATCGTCGCCCTCATCAGCCGTGAAGCCGTGGACGACATTGGGTTGGTGCCTGGCGTGATGGCCTCCGCGGTGGTCAAGTCGACGAACGTGTCGATTGAGATCTAGGTAGCGCAGGCGAAAGCCGCTCCGGTGAGTCCCTGCACTGATCTTGTGAAAGAGAGGTACGGACTCTGACAGCGACTCGGGTGATTCCGGAGTCGACAATATGATGTGGCCCATGACGTCGGATCAACAGTCGGACTGGATTTTGATCACGGAGGACCCACTCTCTCCTGACGAACTCTCTGCGTGGGTGGTTCGTCCCAATTGCGGGGCGGTCGTGACGTTTTCGGGCGTCGTGCGAGACCACTCGAGTGCGAGGGAGGACGTGATCGCACTCGAGTACGAGACGGTTCCCGAACTGGCCGAACAGCGACTGCGCGACGTCGCACTCGAGGCCCGTAAACGTTGGCCCGCACTCGAACGCGTCGCCCTGCATCACCGCACTGGTCGCGTAGAACTCTCGGTCTCGACGGTGGTCGTGGCGGTGTCGGCTCCACATCGCGACGTGGCGTTCGACGCCGCGCGCTACTGCATCGACGCACTGAAGGCGAGTGTTCCCATGTGGAAGCGAGAACTGTGGGAAGGCGGATCATCGTGGAGTGACGACGTGGCTCCCTTGGAAAACGCTTCGGACCTGTGAAGGACCGTCTCTTGACGATGTGTACCACTGCGAGGATGCGATGATCACCTTCGAAGAGGCACGACAGTTCGTCCTCAAGGATCTACGGCCTCTCGTACCTGTTCGGGTCGGACTCAGCGCAGCCCTGGGACTCGTCACTGCCGAGGTCGTGCGCGCTCGCGAGCCTTCGCCCCGTTTCGCCAACTCCGCTATGGACGGTTTCGCCCTTCGGGCCGAGGACACCTTAAGCGGGACGTCGCGGCTCGCGATAGTAGAGAGCATCTTCGCCGGTGATCAGAGCAGCGTCGTCGTGCGAGATGGAGAGGCGGCCCGCATCATGACGGGGGCGCCCCTGCCTCCGGGCGCTGACAGCATCTGCATGAGAGAAGAGGCCACGGTCGACGATGACGGGACTTCCGTGCTCATCGGAAGGGCCATCAAACACGGTGAGTTCGTGCGACTCGTGGGTGATGACGTCACCGTGGATCAGGAACTGGCCGCTGCCGGCGTTGTTATTGATCCCGCCCTGCTGGGCGTCCTCGCCGGCCAGGGCATCGAGAGTGTGCTGGCCCATCCTCGACCGCGCGTTGGTGTGCTGTCGACGGGTAACGAGCTCTCCGACTCTGTCGCGGGACTTCACGCCGCGCAGATTCGTGACTCGAATCGGCCCTCCCTACTCGCATCGCTCGAACTATCTGGATGTACGCCCGTTGACCTGGGCATTGCGAAGGACACGCCCGGTGACATCGCCGAAGCGTTCGAGCGGGGACGCCGTACGTGTGACGCCTTCGTCTCCACCGGTGGAGTCAGCGTTGGTGACGCCGACTTCGTGAAAACGGTGCTCGCGGACATGGTCGACGGCAACGCGCGGTCCATGCAAGTGGCGATCCGGCCCGGAAAACCCTTTACGTTCGGTCTCGCCGCATCGGGTACGCCGTACTTCGGCCTCGCAGGAAATCCGGTGTCGACACTGGTCGGATTCGAGCTCTTCGTCCGACCGGCGCTCCGAGTTCTCTCCGGTCGACGCGACGTGGAGCGTCCCATGGCGCCAATGATCCTCGATTGCGCGCTGCCTCGGCGACGCGACGGAAAACTCAACCTCGTGCACGTGAGCGCTCAACTGGAGAGCGACGGTCGTTTTCACGTGAAAGAGATCGCCCGATTGGGTTCTCACCTCCTCAACGCCATTGCGGGGGCGAACGCCATCGCGATGGTCCCCGATGGTGACGGCTACGAAGAGGGAGAAGAAGTGATGGCGATGATCCTCAACACGGAGAACCTGAACGGTCGCGAGTGGCGAAACTGATCTTGTTCGGTCCCGCGCACGATGTGGCCGGTATACGTGAAGACCACTTCGACGGTACGACGATGGACGAGGTCCTCGGCGAGGCAGTCCTTCGATACGGGACGGATTTCGCGACGCTTCTTGCCTCGAGTCAAATATGGCTCAACGGTGAGCGGGTGGAGCGCTCAGCTCACGTCGAATCTCACGACGAAATAATGGTGCTCCCACCGGTTTCGGGAGGATGAGGCGAGTCGACGCCCTGGAGCAGCTCAATGATGTGCGGCACAACATCAATGATCGAATCCAGGCACTCGATTGCGCCCTTGGGTGAACCGGGAAGGTTGACGATCAAGCAGCTGGCGGCGATGCCGGCTCGCGCACGCGAAAGTCTGCCGAGCGGATTGACGCCGCGCATTGCTTCGCCGAGCCCGGGCGCCTCGCGTTCGATCACCCCCAACGTGGCCTCGGGCGTGAGATCTCGAGGTGAGAATCCCGTTCCGCCGGAGGTGGCGAGGATCCCAAGAAATCCTTGTGACATCTCGCGCAAGGCGCCTTCGACCGAAGCCACCCCGTCACCAACGACGCGCAGTTCGACGACGTCATAGCCGGCTTCCTGGAGCCTCGAGCGAAGCAGTGGGCCGGCGAGGTCCTCGCGAGTTCCGATGGACGCTGAGTCCGAGACGATCAATATCTTGGCCGCGAGCTCCATTCCACTGAGCGTAGGGGATGTTCAATTGACGTGGAGTTGATTTGGTTGATCGCGGACAGCCTGGTCCCATCTGGGAAACGCACGTCGCGCGCTCATCCCCCCGCCATCGCACCGATGACGAAAAATGGCTCCTTCCCCGAAACGACCGACTCGGGCAGCGGGGTCTCGGGATCGTCGTGCGAGAGATCCTCTTCGCAGGCGAAAAATCGGATGAAGGGCCGGCGTTTCCTGGTCGTCGGATCACGAATAGTGCCCAGCAATACGGGATAGCGACGCTCGAGCGCGTCGACGACCGAGCGTTGGCTCACCACACCCGATACGTCCAATTCGACCTCTCCATGGACCTGAACGAGGGTCTTCAGATGCGCGGGGAGGACGACTCGAATCATGCCAACGTTTGCACCTCGACGGAGAGGACCGCGGGCAGGTCACGCGCGATCGCCTCCCAGCTGTCCCCCTCGTCACTGGACGCGTAGACCTGTCCACCGGTCGTGCCAAAGTAAAGTCCGCAACGATCGAGCATGTCCACGCTCATCGCGTCGCGCAGCACGTCGACGTAGCAATTACTTTGCGGAAGTCCCTTCGTGAGTGGTTCCCACTCGTTGCCACCGCTTCGACTGCGATAGACGCGAAGCTGACCGTCGAGGGGATAGTGCTCCGAGTCGCTCTTGATCGGCACCACGTAGATCGTCTCGGGCTCGTGCGCGTGCACGTCGATCGCGAAACCGAAGTCCGTGGGCAGGTTCCCACTCACTTCGACCCAGGAGTCGCCGGCGTTGTCGGTTCGCATGACGTCCCAGTGCTTCTGCATGAAGAGGGTGTCGGGCTTCGAGGGATGCATGGTGATGTGATGGACGCAGTGACCGACTTCGGCGTCCTCGTCGGGTATTCCTTCGGAGTGCAGTCCCTTGTTGATAGGTCGCCACGTCACCCCTCCGTCATCGGTGCGAAAGGCACCGGCCGACGAGATCGCGATATAGATGCGTTGTGGGTCCTTTGGGCTCACGATGATCGTGTGAAGACACATCCCGCCCGCACCGGGTTGCCACGACGAACCCGAGTCCTGCGTGCGCAGTCCCGAGAGTTCGTTCCAGGTCGCGGCGCCGTCGGTCGACTGGAAGAGAGCGGCGTCTTCGACGCCGGCCAGCACCGTGTCGGGATCGGTCAAGGACGGTTCGAGGTGCCACACCCGAGCGAACTCCCACGGGTGAGGCGTGCCGTCGTACCACTGGTGCGTGCCCGGCACGCCGTCGTAGTTGAACTGGTTGCCCACGGGCTCCCACGTCTCGCCACCGTCGTTCGAGCGTTGGATGATTTGTCCGAACCAACTGGTGGTCTGGGACGCGTAGATCCGATTCGGATTGACGGGTGAACCCTTGAGGTGATACATCTCCCAGCCACCGAAGAAGGGACCACTGATATTCCAGTCCTTGCGCAGACCATCAGATCGCAAGATGAAGGCACCTTTTCTCGTTCCGACCAGCACTCGCACACCGCTCATGTGTGTTCCCCTTCCACGCCCCACGATCGTCAGCTTTTCGTAATGACAGTACTTCTTGGATCGTCGAAGTGGAGGGGTCAGTTCACGACAATTTCTGTGCCACTGTCGCTACTGCATTTCACGAACAGAAGATGTGCAGGTGACCTTCGAAACGGAGCACTCCCGTGGACCTCAGTCCGAGGACATACCTCCGCCGCGCAGGGCGGGAAGCGCGGTATCGCGCATTCGCCTGAGTACCCGCTGGGTCACCACTGAGGCGTCAGGGTGCAGACCACCGTTGGCCACCATCCGTGACGTCCACGCGGCCATTCGGCGCGCCATCGTCTCGGGATCGTCGAGTTCGAGACACTCGAGGCGGTCCTGGTTGATGTCGACCGTGATGGTGTCGCCGTCTTCGACGAGGGCGATGGGACCGCCGAGTATCGCTTCGGGCGCGACGTGGCCGATGACCAGGCCCACGGATCCACCCGAGAACCGAGCATCGGTCATCAACGCGATCGTGATCCCGCGCTTGCGACACAACGAAGTGATCTTCGACGTGGGGTCGAGCATCTCGGGCATTCCCGGAGCACCGCGCGGTCCTTCGTAGCGGATCACCACCATGTCGTTGTCCTGGAATTCGTCCGGCCGTTCGTCAAGTGCGCAGATCAATGTCTGCTCTGCGTTGAAGACCCGGGCGGTACCGACGAATCGACCGTTAGAGATGCCACTCTCGATGCCCGCGAGTTTCAAGATGGCGCCGCCGTCAGGCGCAAGATTCCCGCGAAGGAGTCGAAGCCCACCGGTGCTCTTGAACGGCTGGGCGACCGAAAAGATCACTTCGTGATCTGGCGCGGGTGGTGCCAATCGTTCGAGCTGTGCGGCCAGCGTCTCGCCGGTGCAGGTGATGGCGCTGCCATCGAGGAAGCCTTCGCGCAGCAGTTCGCTGACGATGACGGGGAGGCCGCCGGCACTGTCGACGTCGACCATCGAATAGGTCCCGAAGGGTCGCATATTGACGATTACGGGCAGGCGATGCGACAGCGCGTTGAACTCGTCTTGACTGAGGACTTGGGTCCACAGGTCGATGCCCGCCGCCCGTGCAATCTCCACGCTGTGCAACATGACATTGGTCGAGCCCCCCATGGCCATGGCGACGATGAGGGCATTTCGAAGCGACGCCGGTGTGACGATATCTCGAGGTCGAATGTTCTGGTCGGTCATCGCCACGAGACAGTCGACGAGCTCATCGGGGAACTGCGCGAGTCGACGAGGGTCGTCCGATGGTGGTGCGACCATGTGGAGGGGCTCGAGGCCCAACACGGCGATGAACGACTGCATCGTGTTGTAGGTGAACATCCCGCCGCAACTGCCTTGTCCGGGACACGCGTGCAGCGCGACTTCGGAGCGGGCGGACTCGTCGGGGTCCGACGCGAACTGAAACGCCGTCACCAGGTCTATCCGCTCGCCGGTTCGGGGATTTGTACCCGGCTTGATCGAACCATCGGAGAGGATCACCGCGGGAACGTTGTGCTCCAGAAGTGCCGCCACCGTGCCCACCGGTGGTTTGTCGCAGGCCACGACTGCGATCAGTCCTTCGACCCGATTGGCGTCGAGGTGTACCGACGCGGCGTCGTGCACGAGCTCTCGGCCGATGAGTGAGAAGCGCATCTCCGGAGTGCCGTTCAGCTGGCCGTCGGACACGCCGATGGTGAAGGCCGGCGAAATGAGGCGATTGGTCCGGTCCTCGCGCCTGATTCGACGTGACATGGCGGCCTGCACGGCGCTGACTTTCTCGTTGACGCCCAGGTAGCACTGGCTGTCACCGAGGTTTCCGAGGACGGCCCAGACCGGACCGTGGATCTTCGACACATCCTCACCGAGGAAGTTGGCGGTCCCGACGCGCTGAACGTCACGACCGGGGTTCGAAAATGTCGCACCAGATGTCGTGCGGACACTGACCCTCTCTGACGATTCTTCGCGTTCGGTCACTCTGGAATTGTACCGACGCGCAAAGTGGCCCTCCGTCGTCAACGTCCTGCGCGAGGTCACGCGGCTCGCGACGAGTGTCGTTGCACTTGGTCGTGGTACACGCAGAGCGTTGGTCATGTAACTTTCATTCGGTGCGCTCGAACTCTACGAACGTTCAGGTTCGCGAAGTGCGTGACGAAGAGTGGGACATCGTGGCCTGGTTGTGGCAGGCCTATAGAAACGATCTCGCGGTCATCGTGAACGGCTTGCCCTACGCGGACGGTCGATATCAAGACAAACGGCTGACGAACTACCCGTCGTCCGATGCCGTGGGCTACCTCGCCTGGCGGGCGCACCCTAAGACGGGCGAGGACGCGCCGATCGCGTTCGCGCTCATCGAAGGGCTCGAGGGTGCTCGACGCTCCATTGAAGGATTCTGGGTGGCCCCATCGGCGCGCCGACACGGAACCGGTCGAAGGTTCGCGCTGGAGATTCTCTCGCGTCACGAAGGTCCTTGGACGATCGTCTTTCAACATGACAACGACGGAGCAATGCGGTTCTGGAGAACGGTCTCGAACGATGCTTTTGGGACTGGACATTGGTCGGAGGAAGAGCGGCCGGTACCCGGGTTGGCCGACGTCGCGCCCGATCACTTCATTCTCTCGCTTTGATACCCGGTCGCAATCATGAGACAATCGATGGCATGGGTGAAGCGTCGACGTTGCAGCGAAGTGGACACTGGAGGTTGGCCGTGTGGGCCCTTCGCGCGGGGTACGTCGGGTTGGTCGTCGCCGTCGTTGGTCTCGTCGTGATGTCGTTGGGATCCACGTCGTGGTTCCTGGCGGTCGGTGTCTTCACGTGGCTCGGCGCAGTGACGGTCACGGCGACGGGGTTTCTTTGGACCCGACACGACCTCCGCGAACCAAGGCCCAGGTACTGGTCCATGCGGTTATTGCTCATCCACGACTCAGTCCACTCGAAGGCCTCGTCGAAGCGGTCCTGACCGTCAATGAGCGTCGCCGGACCTCCGACGTCACCGGTAATCCACGTGTCGTGGAATCACTCCAATGAGAGTCAAACCTGAGGCGCTTCGAACGGTGCCAATCGCCGTAATTGCGTGACGTGCCTCGGGGTGAGTTCCTCAAGTTGGCGAACGCCAAGAAGTCTCATAGTTCGCGAGATCTGCGCGGAGAGGATAGCGATAGTTCTATCGACGCCTTCGCGACCTCCCGCCATCAGGCCATAGAGATAGGCGCGGCCGACGAGTGTGAACGTTGCTCCCATTGCGATGGAGGCGACGATGTCGGCCCCATGCATTATCCCCGTATCGAGGTGTACTTCGAGGTCACTTCCTACTTCACGGACGACGAGTGGCAACAAGTGGAAGGGCACGGGTGCGCGGTCGAGTTGTCGGCCACCATGATTGGACAGGACGATCCCGTCGACGCCCAACTCGGCGAGTTTCTTGGCGTCCGAGAGGGTCTGTACTCCCTTCACGACCAGTTTCCCCGACCAGTGACTCTTGATCCAGGCGAGGTCATCGAATGTGACGGACGGGTCAAACATCGTGTCGAGAAAATCGGCGATGGTGCCTTCCCAGTTATGGAGCGACGCGAAGGAGAGTGGTTCGGTAGTGAGAAAGTCAAAGCACCATTCCCACTTGGTCATGGACGTGAGAACCGTCTTGATCGTCAGTTGCGGAGGGACGGTAAGACCGTTTCGAACGTCTCGCAACCGGGCTCCCGCCACCGGCACATCGACGGTGACGAGGAGCGTGTCGTAACCGGCGGCTGCGGCTCGTTCGATGAGCACCTTCGAGCGATCGCGGTCCTTCCACATATAGAGCTGAAACCAGTTGCGGCCATTTGGATTCGCTGTCTTGACGTCCTCAATGGTTGTGGTGCCCAGGGTCGAGAGGGAGAAAGGAATACCGGCCGCCCCGGCGGCGCGGGCGCCGGCAACCTCACCTTCGGCGTGCATCATTCGCGTGAAGCCAGTGGGCGCGATGCCGAAAGGGAGTGCAACGGGGCCGCCAAGGACGACCGACGACGTATCGACATCAGAAACGTCGCACAGTATTCCCGGGTGGAATTCGATGTCCTCGAACGCCTGACGAGCCCTTGAAAGTGAGAGTTCGCCCTCCGCGGCGCCGTCGGTGTAGTCAAACGGTCCCTTCGGGGTCCGACGTTTCGCAATGTCACGAAGGTCCCAAACCGTGAGTGCAGTCTCGAGCTGATGCTTCCGACTCTTCATCTGGGGCGTCCGAATCTTTATAAGTGGGGCAAAGTCCCTAGGGCGAGGCATCTGTCGTTTCATCGTCGTCCTTTGTCGCGGGTCGTTAGAGCGCGGTTCGAGGGCCTACAGATCTGAGTGACCCGTTGTACGAACCGCGCCAACGAAACATTCGTGGGTCGATCACTGGCAATCTCTCGTTGCGCGTCGCAGATGACCGGTGAGCGTCGCAGGTTGGGTAAGTTCCGCGAGAGCTGGTTGTTATATTCATCATATGTCTGATGTTATTCGTCAAGCACGTCGATCGTCGGCGCGTTCGAAGTGAATCGGTAGCGGACGCTTTGAAGAGTCGCAACGTACTAGCGGGTCACACCAACGTCCGTCGACGTTCGCGTTCTGGCTATCTGTTCGTGGGCGGCTACGCCATTTTGCTCCTGCTCGTCGGTATTGGGCCGGCCGCGTACGCACTCAAATTGGCGTTCACGTCCTTTTCCGGGCACTTCACTGGCTTCACGAACTTCATCAACACCTATCACGACTTCCGCTTCCTTCCGGCCTTCGAGCACATCGGCGAATTCATGGCGATTTGGTTGACTGCCCTGGTCGTAATCGTCATTGGGGTGTCATTGGTCATTCACACACTCTCCGCGCGAGTTAGTGCGACAGTCCGATTCCTCTTCTACCTGCCCGCAGCGTTCGCTGGCTCGGCCGGTGTGCTCGTGTGGCTCTTCATGCTCCAGCCGGGAGTGAGCCCGTGGGACTTCGTGCTTCGCGCGCTGGGCTACAAGACGTTTGGCGCGTCCCTTATCCCAAGCAATCTGCCCATCGTCTTCGCACTGATCGCTTTTTGGACCGGCGCCGGTGCGTGGATCCTCGTGATCCACGGCGCCCTCGCGAATATCTCGGGCGACGTGATCGAGGCCGCCGCACTTGACGGCGCGGGCCCGGTACAGACGGCACTCCACGTCAAACTGCCGCTGATCAAGAAGTGGATTGTGTACATGCTGATCGTCTCCTTCGCCGGCGGGACCCAACTCTTCGTTGAGCCCGAGCTCTTCAGTCAGACGACTCGCGGAATCCTCGTCAGCAATGCCTGGTCGCCGAACCAACTCGCGACGACGCTCGCGTTCATGAACGACAACTTCAACTATGCCGCCGCGATCTCGATCGATCTACTAGTCATCGCACTCATCTGTGCCGGGCTGCTCGTCTTTCGGACAAGACTCTTGAGCGAGGACTGAGTGGTCCAGAGCGTGCGACCTTGGCAACAGGGGTTGCGACCACAGACGCGGCTCGTCGTCTGGGCGGTACTGGCGCTGGCGGCGACCTTCTTCCTCGTGCCGATCGTGTGGCTACTGCTCCAACCCTTCGACGCGGGACAGACCTTCACCTGGTTGGAGAACTCGGCCTTCTATTCCTTCACCGGGGTTCTCATCGCCGTGGTCCTCGGGATCCCGGCCGGTTACGGGCTCGCCACGATTGACTTCATCGGTCGGCGCGCACTTCTGCTCGCCACCATGATTGCGATGCTGATACCGAGCAACGCTCTCGCTCTACCCCTCTATCTCGAGGCCAACGCGGTCCATCTCCTCGGTAATCCGCTCGTGGTGATCTTGCCGTACGGTCTCTTCCCCTTCGGCGTCTACATCACGTATCTCTTCTTCAACACCCCTAACGTTCACGGCCTTCTCGCCGCCGCTCGCGTCGACGGCTGCACCGAGTGGCAGGCGTTTCGCCGGGTGGTGCTGCCCCTCTCTACGCCGATCATCGGACTGGTCGTGGTGTTCGACTTCATTGCGAGCTGGACGAACTACTTCTTGCCGTGGGTGATGTTCGGCGTCAACAACGTGAGCGACCGCTTCCCACTGTCACTTGGCATCGCCCAGCAACTGTTGGGAGGGCCGACTTACGGCGACTACTACCAAAATTTTCAATTGCAACTGGCCCTGTCACCATCGGCCGAAGCCCTCTTGCTGTTACTCAACGCGGCGCCGATACTTCTCGTCCTGCTCATCGCCCAACGCTGGATCGTTTCGAGCAGGATCCAGAGCGTCTTCGACTAGTGCGACTCCACTCAATATCAATTGGAATATACGGATCCAGCCGTTCTAGGTGATAACATCAGATGTCTGATGTTAAAGGATGTGCGTTAGTTGACGCCCGCTTCGATGAAGTCATTGCACCCGTGTGCGTCACGTCGAGGCCGCGTGGAACCAGGAAAACGCGTTTCGAACGAGTCGCAACCTCTGGATTGAGGACTCGAGAGGAATCTGAACATGACCATTGATCTACTCGCGGGAGCAAGTGAACTGACCTCGCTCAACCTTCGGCGAGGCACCCCGCCACCAGCGTCAACACGACGATTCCCCGACGGCGGCGCCTGGCGCGTCGAAATACCGTCGGTTGAAGGATTTGAACCGATGCGAGCCGTGATTGACGAGGCGAGGACGTTGGATGTACCGCTGCATCGCGTTAGTCAGGGGAGCGGGGTCATGATGCTCACCGACGATGAGATCTCGTCAATGGTGGCCTTGGGGGAGG
>Ga0181525_10002482_pt1 | contig 15021 bp, 15 predicted proteins | sample PEATcosm2014_Bin_48_FD_121100 | JGI IMG/M metagenome (GOLD analysis project Ga0181525, IMG submission 121100) | Peatland microbial communities from MTU Mesocosm Facility, Houghton, MI, USA - PEATcosm2014_Bin06_10_metaG | ecosystem: Environmental > Terrestrial > Soil > Wetlands > Peat | place...
ATCCTACGAGACGACCGATCCCAGCGTCGCCTCGCAGGTCTCGACCCTCAAAGCCGCCGGATGCGACACCTACCTGATCTTCGCGACGCCGAAGTTCGCGATCCAGGGGATGATCGCGGCCGCGCAGCAATCCTGGCACCCGCTGATCTATCTCAACAACGTCGCCAACGCGATCCCCTACATGCGCATCGTCGCCAAGGTCGGCGGACCGTCGGCGGTCGCCCGGATCATCACGACCATCTATCTCAAGGATCCGGCGAACCACGCACGTTACGCCGGTGATGCCGGGATGGCGCTCTACCGCGAGATCATGACCAAGTATCTGCCCACCGGCGATCAAGACGACGGGAACTATCTGTACGGCGTCTCGATCGCCTACACGCTGGTCGACTGTCTGAAGCATGCCGGCCGCGACTTGACCCGCGCCAAGCTGATGGACGCGATCATCCACCTCGACGAGCCGAACAACCCGCTCGCCTACCCCGGCGTCATCATCCGGACGACGCCGACGTTCCGCTTCCCGATCAGCCAGCTGATCACGGCCAAGTGGCTGGGTACCGACTGGTCGCCGTCCGGCGTCCTGATCGACACCCGGTCGTACCCGATCACGGCGCAGCAATAAGCCGTGGCGTCTTTGCTGGCGGTCCGCGACCTGACGATCCGCTTCGGCGGCATCAGCGCGCTGACCGACGTGTCCTTCGACGTCTTCGAGGGTCACATCACCGGGCTGATCGGGCCCAACGGTGCCGGCAAGACGACCTGCTTCAACTGCATCACGCGCCTGTACCAGCCGTCGGCGGGGCAGGTGATCTACCGCGGCGAGGATCTCTTGCGGCTCGCTCCGCACGAGATCGCTCGCCACGGGATCGCGCGCACGTTCCAGAACGTCGCGCTGTTCAACCGCATGAGCGTCCTCGACAACGTCCGCGTCGGTGCGCACGCGCGCACGCGCGGCGCGAGCGAGGAGCGCACGACGCAGGAGGCGCTCGAGGTCTTGGAGCGCCTCGACTTGGGCGAGCTGGCTTCGCAGACCGTCCACGGCTTGCCGTACGGGACGCGCAAAGCCGTCGAGCTGGCGCGCGCGCTGATGGCGCGGCCCAGCCTGCTGCTGCTCGACGAGCCGGCCTCGGGTCTCAACCACGAAGAAGTCGCGACGCTCGGCGCGACGATCCAACGGATCGCGCGCGAATTCGAAACCTCGATCCTGATGGTCGAGCACCACATGCAACTGGTGATGAGCGTCTGCGACCACATCGTCGTCCTGGCCTCGGGCCGCACCCTCGCCGATGGGCCGCCGGATGCGGTGCAGCGTGATCCGGCCGTGATCGAAGCCTACCTCGGAGCGGTCTAGAATGGCCTTGTTGGAGGTGCAGGGGCTGCACGCGCGCTACGGCGAGATCGAGGCCATCCACGGCATCGACCTGGAGATCGAGCGCGGCGCGTTCGTCGCGCTGCTCGGCGCGAACGGCGCCGGGAAGACGAGCACGCTGCGCGCCATCACCGGTGGGATCAAGCGCAGCGGCCGGGTCTCCTTCGATGGCAAGCTGCTCGACGGCAGCGGGCCCGAGGACGCCGCGCGCCTGGGGATCGCCCACGTCCCCGAAGGGCGCGGAACGCTGGGCTCGCTCACCGTCGCCGAGAACCTCGCGCTGGGCGCCTACGTGCGCAGCGACCGGCGAAAGATCGCCGCGCGTGAAGCGCGCGTCATCGGCTACTTCCCGTGGATCGCCGAGCGCAAGCAGCAACCGGCCGGGACGCTCAGCGGCGGCGAGCAGCAGATGCTGGCGATCGCGCGCGCGCTGATGCTCGACCCGCAGCTGCTCTTGCTCGATGAGCCCTCGCTGGGCCTGGCCCCGAAGATCGTGCGCGACATCTTCGCGTTGCTCCGCGCGATCAACCGCGACGACGGCGTGACCGTGCTGGTCGCCGAGCAGAACGCGACCGTCGCGCTCGAAGCGGCCGATTCCGCCTACGTTCTCGAGACCGGCCGCGTCGCGACCTCGGGTCCGAGCGCCGAACTCGTCAGCAACGACCGCATCCGCCGTTCGTATTTAGGCTACTAGTTCCAGAGGAGGTGTTGTCATGATGTTCGCATCCCTCGTGCTTGCTGCAACGTTGCCGGCAACGGCGCCGCTCGCCGCGCTGCACTATCTCGTCGGTTCGTGGAACTGCACGTACCGCGCGGGAGCGGTACGCCTGGCCTACGCTGCCACGTACGCGTACGATCTCGACGGCCACACGTTGCGGCAGGTCGCTTCCTGGGCGGGTGGCGGCTATGACGAGGAGTTACTCGCGTATGACGCCCAGCACCGCGTATGGACGGCGGTCGTTCTCGACGACCAAGGCGCCGCGATCCTGCGCGCGACCGGCAGCGATCCCAAGCACATCGCCTACCGCAGCGTCTACCCCGACGCAAGCATCGCCGTAACGTTCGATCGCATCTCGGCGACGGAGTACACGCTGCACGGGATGGTGCGTTCGGGTGGCAAAACGATCACCAACGTCGACACCTGCTTGCGCAGCGCTCGTTAGGGACGGCGCAGTTGCTTTAATTCCAGCCGACGCGCCAGCGCTCTTCGCCGCTCTCCTCGCCGCTTTCGTCGAGTTGACGGATCCGCACGACGGTGAACGGCCGGCGGCGCGTCTGCACGGGTTCGGCGTCCGTCTCGGCGCCAAAGCTCATCGAGCAGCCCAGGATCAGAAATCCGATCGCGCCGACGAGGACGACCGCCTCGATGCCCATGGATCATTCTCCCTCAGGCGGCAGGCGAACGCAACAGCCGAGTAGGACCGGCGCGCGCCCGCGGCGTACGCCATCCGGCTAGTAGCGCTTGGTCGGAAAGGGTGGTTCTGCATGCGCTGGATCGGTTCGATCCTGGTCGCCCTGCTGGTGGTGGTGGGCCTCGGGGCACCGCTCCCGGCCCAACCCGTCGTCGCCGACGGGCCGCATTTCACGCCGGACGGCAAGGTGATCCCGCCGGCCGACTACCGAAGCTGGGTCTTCGTCAGCACCGGCTTCTCGATGGCATACCCGGCGGCGGCCAGCGCGAAGGCGGCGGCCGGCGTCGCGCCGTTCCGCGGGCACCTGCCGCTCGCGGTCGCGGCGGCCGGCGGCGGGGACGTCTTCCAGAACGTCTTCGTCACGCCGGCGGCGTACGCGGCGTTCCTGCGCACCGGCCTGTGGCCCGACCAGACGATGTTCGTGCTCGAGATTCGCCAAGCCAAGGACCGGACCGCGATCGTCAGCGGCCCCGGCCCCGGCCTAGCAAACGGCTCGGTGCAAGGCGACCTGCTCGCCGTCGAGGCCGAGCTGCGCGACGATGCCCGCTACCCGGCGACGAAGTGGAAGTGGGTCACCTTCACCCAAGCGGGGCTCCCGCCGGTGCCGACGCTGCCGTGGGCGGATAATCAGCCGGCCGGGCACGCGTGCTTCCAGTGCCACACGGCGCACGGTGCCGTGCAGAAGTCGATGGTCGAGTTCTATCCGGTGCTCTGCCCACTCGCCGCCCACAAACGCACGCTCAACCCCGGCTTCACGCTGCAGAACTGCTCGGCGCCCGGCTGAACCTCAGGTCGCCACGACCGGCTCGGCGTCGTCGTTGCCGAGCAGGGTGGTGATCTTGCGGTGCCGCCAGACGCCGAAGTAGTAACTCGACTGCAAGATCAGCCCGACGCAGAACGCGACCGGGTAGGCGATCCACACGCCGGTCAGACCCAAGTGCGGCGCGAGTCCGTAGGCGACCGGCACCTCGACGGCCCAGATCGAGACGATCGAGAGCACCGTCGGCCAGAGCACGGTCCCGCTTGAACGCATCTGCCCCGACAAGACGGCCGAGGTGCCGAAGATCACGTAGCTCCAGAGCGTGATCTCCAGCAACCCATGGGCCAGGTCGACGACGTGCGGGTCGGTGATGAACAGCCGCAGCAACGGGCGATCGAAGGCGTAGACCAGCCCGATCAGGACGGCGCCGATCGCCCAGTTGAGGGCGACGCCGGCCTTCGCGATGTGACCCAGCCGGTCGAGCCGCTGCGCGCCGATCGCCTGCGCGCCGAAGATCGAGGCGGCGATGCCGATCGAGATCGCCGGAAACTGGACGTACGAGACGATCTGGTTGACCGCGCCGTAGGCCGCGGTCGCCGATGAGCCGTAGCGGTTGACCAGCGCGATGACCGCGATCTCGGCCAGCGAGATCATCACGAACTGAATCCCGGTCGGGATGCCGATCCGGACCAGCGTGATCAGCAGCTTCGCTTCGAGCCGCATGTGGCGCAGCAGCCCCGCGTCGAGCGCGAGCGGATTCTTCTCGGCGGCCAGCGCGATCAACAGAAAGCCGAGCGCCACGGCGCTCGCCACGATGTTCGACGCCGCCGCCGCGACGACGCCCAGGCGCGGCAGGCCCAGCCAGCCCTCGATCAGCGCCGGCGTGACGATCAAGTTGACCAGCGTGCTCACGATCAGCGCGACGAACGGCGTGCGCGAGTCGCCGGTGCCGCGCACGAACGTCGTGTAGGCGAGGTAGACGAAGAGCAGCGGCAGCGAGAGGAAGGTGACGCGCGCGTACTGGACCGCCAGGTCGAACACGTCGCCCGGCATCCCGATCAGGTGCAGCAGCGGAACGACGAAGAGAAAGCCGAGGACGCCGACGACCGCACCGAACGCCAGCGCGAGCGTCAGCGTCGTCCCGGCGACCGCTTCGAGCCGGTCCTCGTCGCGCGCGCCGTACGCCTGGCCGATCAGGACCGAGCTGGCGCTGGCGATCCCGATGAAGAAGGCGACCATGAAGAACACGATCGGGAAGAAGCCCGAGGCCGCGGCCAGCGCGCGCACGCCGATCAGCCGCCCGAGGAAGATCGCGTTGAACGTCGCCGAGGCCGACTGCAAGAAGTTGCTGGCCATCAGCGGGAGCAGGAAGACGAGCATGGTGCGCCAGATCGGTTGCGTGTCGTCGAGGGCCAGTCGGCGCCGTTGCATCCAGCCGTTCTTGCCGCATCCGGGGAGCGCGCTCCCCCCACGGCGAAACCGCTCAGGCGGCGGCGGGCGATTAGCTCAGCGGTAGAGCGTCCCCTTTACACGGGGAGGGCCGGCGGTTCGAATCCGTCATCGCCCAATGTTTTCGGAGGAAGCACGCACCCGCACGGCCGACTCCTGGAGCATGGCGGCGAACGCGTACTTCGAACGGCTCGGTGAGGGTCGCTACCATGCGGGCGATGCGACCTCGAGCCCGTGGGGCGAGAATCTGCAGCACGGCAGCCCGCCGACGACGCTGCTCGTCCACGCGCTGAACGAGGCCTACCCGCGCGCCGACGTGCGGGTCGCGCGCATCGCCTCGGAGTTCTTGGGCGCGATCCCGCAGGGCGAGGTCGCCGTGCGCACGAGCGTCGTGCGCCCCGGCAAGCGGATCGAGTTCTTGGAGGCGACGCTCTCGGCGGGCAGCCGCGACGTCGTGCGCACCAGCATCTGGCGCATCGCGCGCACGCCGGGGCTGCACGTCCCGCCGGGCGTCACGCCGGCCGACACGCCGCCGCCGATGCCGGCCGCCGCGACGGAGGGCTCGGCCTTCGGCCTCTCCGGTTGGGGTTACGCGAAGTCGATCGAATGGCGCTTCGTCGATGAGGGCGGCTGGTCGCGACCTGGTCCGGCACAGGTCTGGACGCACGTCGACGTCCCGCTGTTCGCCGGCGAGCCGTTGACGTCGCTCGAGCGGCTGCTGTTGGTCGTCGACTCGGCGAACGGGATCAGCCTCGAGCTGCCCTTCGGGGAGTGGCTGGTCGTCCCGCCGTCGCTCTCGATCGCGCTGGCGCGCGAGCCGCGCGGCGAGTGGACCTACATGGACGCGCGCACCGCGCTGACCGACGACGGCGGCGGCGTCACGACCGCGCGGCTAGCCGACGCCGAGGGCTACCTCGGCGTCGCGACCCAAACGCTCTTCGTCGATCCGCGCAGTTGAGCGGCCCTCAAATCGTCCACTGCCAGGCGTTCCACCAGGGCGCGGCGATCGGGGCCGGCGCGTACCCGTGCAAGTCGTCGCTGTAGATCGTGATGCGACGGCGCAGGTAGAGCGGGAGGTACGGGACCGCATCGTGGACGCGGCTGCCGATCGCGCGGTAGATCGCCGCGCGCCGCGCCGGATCGTCGGTGGCGAGCCCCTCGCGCTCGAGCCGGTCGACGAGCGGATCGCAGAAGCGCGACTCGTTCTCGCCGACCGGGACGAACTCGTGACAACCCAGCAGGCTGGTGCTGTCGGGATCGTAGTTCAGCGTGTTGCCGTAGAACGAGAGGTCGAAGCGCCCCTGCACGATCGGCCCGTCGTAGGCGAAGATGCCCTTGTACGGAAAGGTTTTGATCGTGACGCGCGCGCCGATCTGCGCCAGCATCGCTTGGATCTGGACCGCGAACGACTGCTCGTCGCCGGCTGCCGGGACGACGAACAGCAAGTCGAGCGGGACGCCGTTCTTCGCCCGCACGCCGTCGGGACGCAGGTGCCAGCCGGCGCGTTCGAGCAGCGCGCGGGCGGCGGCCGGATCGTACGGGTACGGTGGCAGCTGGGCGTAGCCGAGCGAGGTCGGCGCGCCGAGCTCGCCGGTCGGCGTCCCGGTGCTATAGCTCAGCTTGGCGATCAGCGTCCGCGCGTCGATCGACAGGCTCAGCGCACGGCGCACGGCGAGTTCGCGTAGCGCCGGGCGCGCGTCGTCGAACATCACCATCCGCAGCGCATTCCACGGGGCCAGCCGGTCGATGATCCCCGGAACCTGACGGAAGCGCACGTACATCACCGGGTTGCCGTTGACGATCAAGTCGATGGCGTGCGTCTGCAGGCTCGTTGCGACCGTGTTCGCGTCCGGCAGCACGTTCAGGACGACGCGGTCGAGCCCCGGCCGGCCACGGAAGTACGCGTCGTTGCGCTCCAGCACGACGTCGCGGCCACGGTCCCATCGCACGAACCGAAACGGTCCGGTCCCGACCGGCGCGGCGTTGAACGGGACGTCGTTGATCTCGGGATAGCGCGCCAGCAGGTGCGCCGGGACGACCGGCTTCGCGCCCTCTTGGAGCGTGGTGAAGAACTGGGTGACGAACGGCGGATAGCGCCGCCGCAGATGGACGATCGCGGTCGTTGGGTCGGGGGTGTCGATCCGGGTGACTTCCTGGTAGCCTTCGCGGTGCAGGATGTTATTGCGCGGGTTCATGATCGTGCGCCACGAGAACGCGACGTCGCGCGCGCTGAACGGCGCGCCGTCGTGCCAGCGCACGCCCGCGCGCAGGTGATAGACGTAGGTCCGTCCGTCAGCCGAGATCCCGCCGTTCGCGCGGGTCGGCACCACCGTGACCAGGTCGCCGATCAACCGGCCCCGCGCGTCGGCGATGACGAGGTACGAGAAGATCAGCGAGGAGAGGTCGTAGCTCAAATCCATCGTCGAGAGCATGGGGTCCAGGCTGTCCGGCTCGGCGATGTCGCCCAGCCGCAGCACGTGGCTTTGCGTCCACGGATGACGCGCGCCCGGCGCGCCGGCGGTCTCGACCCGCGTGCAGGCGCACAGCAGGGTCAGCGCGCCGGTCAGCGCGAGCGCACGGCGCAGCACCGTCAGTGTCCGACCAGGCCGATCGAGAGGACGCGCGTCGTGCCGCGCCGCGACGATCCGACCGCCAGCGCGTAGCGGCGGGTCACCGGGATACGCACGCCGCCTTCGAGCGCGCCGTTGCGCACCAGCAGGTCGATGCGCACCGGCGCGTCCCAGGTCAACCAGAGCAGTTGGCGGCGCACGTTGCTCGCGACGGTCTGGTTCTCGAGCGGTCCGCCGTAATAGGTGGGAACGAACTCTGAGGCCAGCTCGCCGTCGCTGGCGGCCCAGCCGCGCAGCGAGAGCAGCGGCGCGAACTCCCAGCCCAGCGACGCCGCGAAGCCGCGGACGACCTCGCGCGGATCGCTGTCACCGTCGGCGTAGGCGACGACGTCGGCGCGCAGCCGCTGATGATCGGCGTAGGTCAGGCCCGCCTCGCCCAGCGACGAGCGCGCGATCGGCGCACCGGGCGTGCCGATCGTCGCATCGCCGAGCCCGGCGTGCAGCGACCAATCGGCGTCGAGCGGTGCGACGACGGAGAGCGACGGCAACAGCGCGAGGCCGCTGCTGCCGTACTCGTTATAGCGGTCTTCGCCGTAGGCCAGGGCGAGCGCGAAGGTCGTCTGCACGGTGCTGCCGCGCGTGGTCCCGACGACCAGCGCCGCGTCGTCGTGCGCCTCGCTCGACCAATCGTACAGATCCTGGTCGTCGAGCCAGCGCAGGCGCACGTGCAACGCGTCGGGGCCGCGGGCGGCGGCGTCGAGGTCGATCTCGCCGACGCTGCCGACGTCCGGCGCGCCGTAGGTGTAGCTCGACGGCACGGCGGCGTCGCGCGTGAGCGCGAGGTGCGCGCCCAAATCGAGTGCCGGCGTCGCGCCGCTCACGTCGAGACCGACGCCGGCGTAGTCGGCCTCGGGCGTGCTGCCGTCGAGGACGACCAGCGACGCGTGCACCGGGCCGAGCATCCCGCCGGCGCGCGCCGCCACGAGTTGCCGCACTCCGTCGGGATCCCACGATTCGGCCAGCAGCACCGTCGGATCGTTCCCGACGGCGAGGTCGGCATCGCGATCGGTCGCGCGGACGGCGTCCTGGCGATCGAACAGCCCGGCGTCGACGACGCCGCCGCCGGCCCGGTCGCCGTACCACGGCGCGGCGAGCGGATCGGTGACCGTCAGTTCACCGGTGGCGTGGTCGGGGAGAAGGTCGGTGGCGTCGGAGCCGTCGCGGCGATAGAAGGGCAGCCCCGCGATCGTCACCGCCCCGTACCCGCCCAGGCCACGGTCGTCGATCCCGTAGCCGGTGAAGCGCTCGGGGACGACCGACGCCAGCGCGGCCAGGTCGCCGGCGGGGAGGGCCGCGACGTCGGAAACGGAGGGCACCGCATCGGCGGCGCGGTGATGGTTGAGGAGCACGATCACCGGCCCCGTCGGCGGAACGGCGACCCGCCGTGCGTCGGCATCGTCCGCCTGGACGTCGAGCGTCGCCGGCCGGGCCGGGACGGCGACGGCGAAGGTCCCGTCGGCGGCGCTCCGGTCGCGCCCGATGACGGCGCCGGCCGCGTCGAGGGCGGCGAGCCGGGCGCCGACGACCGGTTGGCCGTCCTGATCGCGCAGCGCGCCGACGACCAGTTCGTCGGCCCGGACCGGCGCGCGGACGGCCAGGACCAGCCCGAGGGTCAGGGCGAGGCCGAGAGCTTGCCTGCTCCTCATGTTTCGTTCACAAGCCGGGGGTACAGTGTGCGCATGACGGGGCTGAGGCGCTGGCTGATCGCGCTCGCGCTCGCGCTTGCCGCGTGCGCCGGTACGGCCATGGGCGCCGAGCTGGTGCTCGGCGATCCGACGACGCTCGTGCCGAGCGCGGCTCCGGGGCTGCTGGGTCCGATCACCGAGGCGGGCCGAGTCGGTTGGAGCTGCATGCCGGAGCGCGCAGCGCGCGCCCGGACTGCCACCAAGGCCGGACTCCCCGGCGACTGACGTGCTGCGGCGCGCCCTCACCATCTCGCTGCTGCTCGCGGCTGCGTCGTTCGCGAACGCCGGCGCGCAGTCGTACGCCGCGCCGACCGTCGCGCCGCGGACCACCGATCCCGGCGCCCTCGCCGCGCTGGCCCGCCGGCGCGAGCTGCACGAGCGCTTCGTGCGCGGCTTCGCCGCCGAGGAACGCGGTGATTGGAGTACCGCCCAGGCGGAGTTCCTGCAGGCCGTCGCGCTCGGTCCGCCCGAGCCGCAGGGCTCGACCGCACGCTACGACCTCGCTTTGGCCGAAGCAAACCTTGGCCACGACGACGCCGCGGCGGCACATTTGCAGGAAGCGCTGCATCTCGACCCCTCCTTCGCCGCTGCTGCGGCGAATCTCGTTGCGGTCGAGCTGCGCCGTGGCGATCTGGCCGCGGCGCGCGCCGCCGGCGACCAGTTCGTGGCGATCGATCCGCAGGCGGCGCTGGCGCGGTACGGGCGCGGCCTGGTGGCCTTGCGCGGCGGCGATCTCGAGCAGGCCCGCACCGACTTCCGGGCCCTGCTCGACGCCGACCCGGCCTACGCCGTCGCCCACTACGATCTGGCCTTGGTCGAGCTGCGGGCCGGGCGCGACGAGGCCGCGCTGACCGAGCTGATCCACGCGCTGGCACTCGCGCCCGCCTACGCGCGGGCGCGCTTCGCGCTGGGGACGGTGCTGCTGCGGGACGGCCGGCGCGCCGACGCGCGTCTCGCCTTCGACCGTTGCGCGCACGACGCGGCCGATCCGACGCTGCGCGCGCTGGCGGCCGATCTGCGCGACAAGTTGTAGCGGCCTCACCGGCGAAACGGACCAGCGTGCGCATTCTCGTCATCGAGGATCAACGGGAGATCGCCGACGCCGTGCGTTCGATGCTCGAGCGCCGTACGTATGCGGTCGACGTGGCGGCCGACGGTGAGACGGGCTACGAGCTGCTGTTGCGCGGCACGTACGACGCCGCGATCGTCGACGTCGTGCTGCCCGGCCGCGACGGGTTCGCGCTCTGCCGTGCCGCGCGCGGCGAAGGGATCGCGACGCCGGTGCTGTTCTTGACGGCGCGCGACGCCGTCGAGGACCGCGTGCGCGGCCTCGACGCCGGCGCCGACGACTACCTGGTCAAGCCGTTCGCCGAGGACGAGTTGGTGGCGCGCGTGCGGGCGCTGCTGCGCCGCAGCCCGCTGCCGATCCGCTCGTCGCTCGCCGTCGGCGACTTGATCGTCGACCGCGGGGCGCGGGCGGTGCACGTGGCCGGGCGCGACGTGCGGCTGGGCGCGACCGAGTTCCGGTTGCTGGAATATCTGGCCGCCAACGCCGGGCTCGCGCTGAGCCGCGCGCAGATCCTCGAACGCGTCTGGGGCGACGACTTCGAGGGTTCGAGCAACGTCGTCGACGTGTACATCAGCGCCGTGCGCCGTAAACTGGCCGCCGTCGGCGCGCGCGACCGCATCGCCACCGTGTGGGGAGTCGGCTACTCATTGCACGCGTAGTCGCGCGCCTCTCCCTTTCGTATCTGGCGATCTTGGCGGTCGTGTTGGTCGCGCTCGACCTGGCCGCCTACGCGTATCTGGCGCGGCAGCAGCACGATCTGCTCGAGCCGCTGCTCGGCGCGCCCGAGGGGCGCGCGGTCTACGCGGCGGCGATGCGGCGGATCGCGCTGGGCTTGGCGCTGCTCGACGTCCCGCTGTTGATCCTGTCCGGCGCCGCGGCGTATCTGCTGGCGCGCATCTCGGTGCGGCCGCTGGTCGCGGCCCGCGAGCGCGAGGCGCGCTTCGCGGCCGAGGCCGCCCACGAGCTGCGCACGCCGCTGGCGCGGATCGCCAGCTTGGCCGCCGGTGCGCACGGCGGCGCGCCGGAGGAGCGCGACGCGGCGCTGGAGCGCATCGCCGCGCTGGCCGTCGAAGCCGCCGCCGGCGTCGGCGACTTGCTGGCACTGGTGCGCACCGAACGCGTCGCGCCGCAATTGGCCGAGCCGGTCGAACTCGGCGCGCTGGCGCGCGCCGCGCTGACCGTCCCGTTGCGCGATGGGGTGCGCTGGGAGCTCGACGCGAGCGACGACGTGTGGGTCGTCGGCGACGCGCACCGGTTGCGCCGGCTGGTCGAGAATCTGCTGGAGAACGCCGGCCGCCACGCCGCGGGGCTGGTGCGCGTGCGCGTGCGCGTGCAGGGCGACCGCGCCGCGCTCAGCGTCGAGGACGACGGTCCGGGTGTCCCCGCTGAGCTGCGCCCGCGCATCTTCGAGCGCCTGGTGCGCGCGCGCGAAGACGGCGGCGGGACGGGTCTGGGCCTGGCGATCTGCCGCGCGATCGCGCGCGCGCACGGCGGCGACGTCGTGCTCGAAGATCGGAATCGCTTCGTCGCGCAGTTGCCGCGGCTCGACCTGAAGGAAGTCTGAGCGGCCGGCGGGCCGCGCCTCATCGCGACCTCATCCGCGCGCGCGACGCTGCGCTGGTGCGAGTCCTATCGCTGTCTCTGCTCGTCGCGCTCGGCGGTTGCACCGCGGGTGCGACGGCGTCCGGCACGGTCGGTGCCGCGGCGACCGCGGCGACGACCACAATCGACATCTCGCTGACCGATTCGGTCGTCGTGCCGACCGCCTATGGGACGAGCGGCGGCTTCACCCCGGCGGTCGCGACGGTCGTGCTCGGCTCGTCGATCCGCTTCGTGAACACCGACTCGTTCGCGCACACGTCGACCTCGATGAACGCGACGAGCTTTCCGGCCGCCTCGCCGTTCAGCGCCGCGGCGCTGACGCAGTCCGGCTCGACGCTCTCGGGCGGTTGGAGCGCGGGGGCGCTCGCCGCCGGCACCGCATCGCAGCCGATCCTGGCCGACAAGTCGGGCACCTATCTCTACGGTTGCTTCTTCCACTACGGTGCGCCGATGCGCGCCGCGATCGTTGTTCCGTAAGCTCGCGGTCGTGACCGCGCTGTCGGCGCTCCTCGCCGGCGCGGCGCTCGCGCCGCGTCCCGCCCAGGCGATCCCGATCTTCGCGCAGCGCTACGGCTTCCAGTGCGGCGTCTGCCACTCGGTGTTGCCCGAGCTCAACGCGTTCGGCAACGCGTTCCGCGACAACGGCTATCGGCTCCCCGGACTACCGAAGCACGGCACGACGATCTTCGCGCTGCGCGAGCAGGTCGGCTACACCGAGACGCCGGCGCAAGGCAGCGAACGCACCGTCCCGGCCGGCGCGATCCTCGGTGCGGCCGAGATCGGGGAGGTCGAGGCGTTCTTCCACGATAGCCTGGGCAGCGAAGGCGGCCCGTCGTCGCTGTTCTTGGGCTATCTCGCCTATCGCGACGAGCCCTCGAAGATCTTGTTCCGGTTGGGTCTCTTCGAGTTGCCGCTGGTCCACTCGCCGGCGCAGCGCAACGACACGCTGACGACCTACGGCTACGAGGGGACCCGCTTCGGTTTGGACGACCTGACGCTGGCGACGCCGCGCTGGGGGATCGAGGCGGAACGGCAGATCGGCGTCGCGACGCTGGCCACGACGATCGCGGTCGGCAACGCGGCGGGTTCGGCCTACGGCGGCAAGCCGGTCGAGACCGGCACGTCGCAGACGTTCGCCGCGCCCGAGTACGGCTTGTATCTGCGCGTACCGGTGGCGGAGGACGTGCGGGTCGGCCTCGACCTGCTCGACGGCGACGCGGCGATCGCGCAGCTGGCACGCCCGACCTTCGACGACGCGTACACGCGCGAAGGCGTCTCGCTCGACGCGCAACGCGGGCGGTTGCAACTGCTCGCCGAGCAATGGTACGGACGTGACGTGAACGCCGACGGCGCGGGCGATCCGCTCGGCTCGACCGGCGGGTTCGTGCGGCTGCGCTGGGCGCTCGGCGACCACGCCTTCATCGGGCTGCGCGAGGACGCGGCGGCGGCGCCGGCGGCCACCCGCTCGCTGCTCTGGTACGCCGAAGCGCAGGTCGGGCGCCACGCGCGCGTGCTGATCCAGCAGCAGCGGCCGATCCCCGGCGGCCCGACCTCGCTGGGCGGTGCCCTGACCTTCGGATTCCCCTGGCCCTGGGGGCAGTAGCCGTCTGGAGCCGGGGGGCAGGCGCCTCGAGACCGAACTCTCCACCATGCTCGCCACCACTCCGTACCAGTACCTGTTGCTCGACCTCGAGAACGGCGTCGCGACGCTGACGCTGAACCGGCCCGAGAAGCGCAACGCACTCTCGCTCGAGGTGATGCTCGAGTTGATCGCCGCGTTCGAGGCGCTTGGTGCCGATCGAGCGGCGCGAGTCGTCGTGTTGCGCGGCGTCGGGCGTGCGTTCAGCGCAGGGCACGATATGCGCGAGCTCCTGGCGCGCACCGTCGAGGAGTATCGCCACACGTTCGACGTCAGCGTGCGGCTGATGACGGCGATTCAGGCGATCCCGCAGCCGGTGATCGCTGAGATCGCCGGGATCGCCACCGCGGCCGGCTGTCAGCTCGTCGCGACGTGCGATCTCGCCATCGCTTCGAGCGAGGCGTCCTTCGCGACGCCGGGCGTGCAAATCGGTCTGTTCTGCACGACGCCGATGGTCCCGCTGACGCGCGCGATCGGCCGCAAACGCGCGATGCAGATGCTGCTTACCGGTGAGCCGATCGACGCGCAGACCGCGGCCGACTGGGGCTTGATCAACGCGGTCGTGCCGCCGGCCGAGCTGGCCGCGACGACGCGCGCGCTCGCCGCCCGGATCGCCGGCGCCGCGAGCTTCGTGGTCGGACTCGGCAAAGCGGCGTTCTACGCGCAGATCGATCTCGACCAACCCAAGGCCTATGCCTACGCCAAGGAGGTCATGTCGATGAACGCGCTGGCCGAGGATGCCCAGGAAGGGATGGGCGCCTTCGTCGGTAAGCGCGCCCCGGTTTGGCGCACCTGAGCCGGGGCCGCTCGGGGTTGGGTGTGGGTTAAAGGAGTTTTTACGCAAGCGGCTCCCGGGGCCGAAGGATTCCCAACCGGAGTTCCCAATCAGTCGTCCATCGCTCGGTGTGGGCCGCGCCGTCAGGCGCCTGAGATCGTCGCCCACACACGGTAGTAGGGCAACCTGCTACGCGACGGCAACAAGGCCCGCCCACGGCGGGTCTTGTTGTTTCTTGGCCGAACAGGCGGGCCCGTGACGTATCGGCGCCTCCTGCTTGGTCTGCTGGCCCTGGGTCTGCTGGCCTGCCTCTTCATCGCGGTCCGGCGCGAGCGGCACGAGCACCGCGCGAACCGAGTCGAGATCGTGATGGACGATGTCGACTTTCAGGCGTTGGCGCAGTCGTACGGCTACGACCAACGCAAGCTTCTGCGCGCCTTCAAGGCCGTTGGGCTCACTTCACTTGCTGTGCAAGAAGAGCTTGGTAGCGAGCTCGTCTCGGGCACGCCGAGCGCCGCCGCCTATACGGGCGCGGCGCTGCTCGACCAGGCGCGGCTGACCGGTCTGACCGACCCCGTCCTGGCCGGCCTGTACCGCGCCGGCCGGCTGCGCGCCGACGAGATGTATCTGC
>Ga0181525_10002484_pt1 | contig 15019 bp, 15 predicted proteins | sample PEATcosm2014_Bin_48_FD_121100 | JGI IMG/M metagenome (GOLD analysis project Ga0181525, IMG submission 121100) | Peatland microbial communities from MTU Mesocosm Facility, Houghton, MI, USA - PEATcosm2014_Bin06_10_metaG | ecosystem: Environmental > Terrestrial > Soil > Wetlands > Peat | place...
ATCGGTTTCGCGCGCTTCGCCCGGACCGTTCACGACGCAGCCGATGATCGACAGCGTCATGGGCGTGGCGATGTGCTTCAGCGCATCTTCGAGCACTTTCACCGTGTCGATGACGTTGAAGCCCTGGCGTGCGCAGGACGGGCACGAAACGATGTTGACGCCGCGATGGCGAAGCCCGAGCGACTTCAGGATGTCGAAGCCGGCGCGGATTTCCTCGACCGGATCGGCCGAAAGCGAAACGCGGATCGTGTCGCCGATGCCGGCCCACAGAAGCGAGCCCATGCCGATCGCCGATTTCACCGTGCCGGACATCAGGCCGCCGGCTTCGGTAATGCCCAGATGCAGCGGACAATCGATGGCTTCGGCAAGCGCGTGGTACGCGGCCACCGCGAGGAAGACGTCCGACGCCTTCACGCTGATCTTGAATTCGTGGAAGTCGTTATCCTGCAGAATCTTCGCGTGATTGAGCGCGCTTTCGACCATCGCTTCCGGGCAAGGCTCGCCGTAGCGCTCCAGCAATTCCTTCTCGAGCGAACCGGCATTGACCCCGATCCGCATGGAACAGCCGTGATCCTTCGCGGCTTGCACGACGTCTTTCACGCGCTGCGCCGAACCGATATTGCCCGGATTGATGCGCAGGCAGGCTGCACCGTTCTGTGCCGCTTCGATGGCGCGCTTATAGTGGAAGTGGATGTCGGCCACGATCGGCACGCGCGAGGCGCGCGTGATCGCCTTCATCGCCTTGGTTGCGTCCTCGTCGGGACAGGACACGCGCACGATGTCGGCGCCGGCTTCTTCGAGCGCGCGGATCTGCGCGATCGTGGCATTGGCATCGCCCGTGATCGTGTTGGTCATGCTCTGGACGGAAATCGGGGCGTCGCCGCCGACTTCGACCTTGCCGACTTTAATCTTGCGTGATTTGCGGCGCGCGATGTCGCGATAGGCTCGAAGGCTCATGACGTTCGCGACTCCTCAACCCGGATTGCGATTGAAATGATCGACAACCGCCTGTGGGTCAAGTGACAGCGCTTCCGTCATCTCCGAGCCTTCGCCGGCATATCCCATCAGTTGGCCATCCAGTTCGACTGCAACCGCACTGCCATTGGGCGTGGTCAGGGTCAAGCCGACCTTGTTGGGAACGTTGTAGCTGTCCCCCGGCTGCAACGTCTTTTTCAGGTAAACCGTACCATCCGCGCCCTGGATCAGGACAAGGGTAGGAGCGTGGGCCCGCAAAACCACCCGGGCATTGGCATTCTTGGCGCCGTAAACATGCCCGTTTGGAAGGGCAGGCGCAGCGGCTGCCGGGGGTTGGGTGTCAGGCGCGGTGCCGGCCGTGGCCGAGTTGGTCGTTCCGTTCGCGGCGTCGGTCGTCGAATTCGGTGCAGGAGCGATCCCGGCGGGGGGCGTCCCTGTCGTCGAGCCAGGTGCCCCGGGGGGCGCCGTGGAGGCGGCCTGAGACGCTGCCGGCGCCGGTGCGGGCTTCTGCGGCGCGGGCGTTGTGACGACCGTCGTGGGCGGCGGAGGCGCCATGCGGGCCGGCACAGCCGCGACCGGCTGGCGCAATAATGTGTCCGCCGACCGGGCCACATGATAAGCCCCGTAGACGATCGCCGCGAGCACCACCACACCGATCACGAGCCAACCCTGCGGGAGGCGAACCGCTTCCGCATCCGGCGGCGGCCCTACGGTCGGCTGGATTTCGTTCCGGCCCGCGATCTCACCTTTGAACCGCTCGACGCATTGGAGCGGATCGAGACCCAGATAGTCGGCATAGCTGCGGACGAAGCCCACGGCGTAAGCCCGGCCCGGGAGGGCCTCGAAGCGATCCTCTTCGAGCGCTTCCAGGTGATCGCGCCGAATTTTCAGCGCACGGGAGACTGTCGCGAGATCGTCGCCACGCCTGAGGCGGGCCGCGCGCAGGTCTTGGCCCACGGTTTCAAGTGGTGCGTCCGCGTCGCCGGAAATTTCGCGCAGATGAATCCGCTTCCGACTGAGAGCGCCCCGTTCGTCGAGCGTAAGATGAGTTACTTTGGTCATTGCCAAAACGAATACCGCCAAAGTGCGCCGCTCGCCAGCGGGTCACCGAAATTCTTCTTGTTTTTCCCGAGAGCGCGGCACTGAGCGAACACGTACTTAAACGCCGAAGCTTAACAGTTCGTGCCCCGGTTGCGGGATCTTTGCAATTGTTCGCGCAAACAGCGGTGTTGTTGGACCAATGGCCGATGCGACGCGTCGACCCGGGCCGCTTGCTACCGGGACGCGACCGCCGGGCCAGCCCCCGCGGGAGCTTCCCGCGCCGGCAGGCAGCCCAAACCAGAACTCGCTATTTGATCACGACCCCGCGCTCGGCCGCGAAGGCCGCCAACCGCGTCCTCAGGCTGTGGTCCGTCCGTCCGCACAGCTTCCCGACAAATTGCGCCACTTCACGGCTGTCGATGCTGCGGATCATCATCTTGACCGGACCGATATAGGCCGGCTGCATGGACAATGTCCTGAGGCCGAGTCCGATCAGCGCCATGGCGTCGAGCGGCTTGCCGGCCATTTCCCCGCAAAGCGAGACCTCGCCATTGGCTTCGGCCGCGCTTCGGACGATCTGCCGGATGAGCGTGAGCGTCGCCGGATTGAGCGCGTCGTAGCGCCGCGAGACGCGCGGATTGGTCCGGTCCACCGCGAAGACGAACTGGAGCAGATCGTTCGAGCCGATCGACACGAAATCCGCGCTGCGCAGGATCTGGGGCAACATGAACATCAGGGCCGGCACTTCCAGCATGGCGCCGACGAGCGTCTGCCGGGGCAGCGGCAGGCCGAGGAGCCGGGCCCGCTCGAGCTCGCGATCGATCAGCGCGCGGGCGCTGTTGAATTCGGCGACATTGCTGATCATCGGCAGGAGGAGACGCAGCACCTTGCCGGCCGCCGCCGCCAGAAGCGCGCGGATCTGGTAGCGCAGGAGCGCCGGGCGATCGAGCGCGATGCGGATCGCGCGCCAGCCGAGTGCGGGGTTTTCTTCGCGATCCCAGCGGCCGTAGGGGAGGATCTTGTCCCCGCCGAGATCGAGCGTCCGGAAGACGACGGGCCGATCCTCCGCGCTCTCGATAACGCGCCGGTAGAATTGCGTTTGATCCGCAAGCCGGGGCATGGCTTCACCGATCATGAATTGCAGTTCGGTCCGGAAGAGACCGACGCCGTCCGCACCGGATTCCTTCAGATGCGGCATGTCGATCAGGAGACCCGCATTCATCATGAGACGGACATGCACGCCGTCGCGTGTCACCGCGGGGAGGTCGCGGACGGCCGCAATGCGCGCGACGCGCTGATCGCGCAGCACGCGGCGCGCTTCGAAGGCGGTCACGACTTCTTCGGGCGCCCGCAATTGTGCTTCGCCCGTTTCGCCGTCCACCGCGATCACGTCGCCCGCCCGCGCGGCATCGACGATGCCTTCGACGCTGCTGACCAGCGGCAACCGCATCGAGCGCGCAACGATGGAAACATGCGATGTCGCCGCGACCTCTTCGAGAACGAGTGCCGAGAGGTTGTCGCGGCCGTAATCGAGAAGTTCGGCCGGCCCCATGGCGCGGGCCACGAGCACGGAATTCTTCGGAAGATCGCGCTGCGCGTTCTCGCCCTGCAACTGGCGTTGCAGGCGCCGCGCGAGGTCTTCGAAATCGTGCAGGCGGTCGCGCAGAAAGGAATCCCCCGCCCGGATCACCCTGAGGCGCAATTCGTCCTGCACACGCTCGACCGCGGCTTCCGCGGTCAAACCGGTGCGGACGGCATCGCGCAATTTCTGCCGCCAGCCCTGGTCCTGCGCGAACAAACGATACGCCTCGATGACTTCCCGGCTTTCGCCGGTCAGATCGAGCTCGCTCGAATCGAGCATGCGATCGACGTCCTCATGCAGACGCGTCAGCGCATCTTCGAGACGGCCGAGTTCGGCGACCGGATCGTCGGCGATCATCCGGTCGACTTTCACGCGCGGTTCGTGGAGCACCACACGGCCAACGGCGACGCCCTCGGAAAGACCTTCACCCTTGAACGCGATCGGTCTGTCCGCGCGCAAAGCCGGCTCGTCGAGTTCGGCAATGTCGAAAAGCGTGCCGTGCGCGACCACTTCCGCCAGCACCATGGCGACGGTCTGGAGCGCTTCGACCTCCTCTTCGTCATATTGCCGCGCAGCGCGATTTTGCACGGTCAGCACGCCGTAGACCTGGCCACCGCGCACGATCGGCACGCCGAGGAATGAACGGAACGGGTCTTCGCCGGTTTCCGGCCGATAGGCAAAGCGCGGATGGCCCGGCGCGTCGCTGAGATTGATCGGCTCCGCCGTTTCGGCGACGAGACCGACAAGGCCCTCGCCTTCCTTCATGCGCGTGCGATGGACCGCGCCCGGATTGAGTCCCTCGGTGGCAAAGAGCTCGAACGCTTTGCCGGCGCGTCTCAGATAGATCGAACAGACTTCGGCGACCATGTTCGCGGCGATCAAAGCCACAAGCCTGTCGAGGCGCGCCTGCGCACTCGCCTGCTCGGCCATGATCTCGCGCAGGCGCCGCAAGAGAAGGCGTGGGCCGCCGGCGCCTACGGGCTTCATCGTGGTATTCCTCCCCCGAACGCAGTTCGGGGGAGGGGGACCGCGAAGCGGTGGAGGGGGCCCCCTCCGTCACGCACTTCGTGCGCGCCACCTCCCCCACGCTTTGCGCGGGGGAGGAACGACTTAGCGCGCACATTATGCGATTTCATGCAGCATCCAGTTCGTACGCCGAGTGGAGCGCACGCACGGCGAGTTCGACATATTCTTCGGAGATCAGAACGCTCACCTTGATCTCGGACGTCGAGATCACCTGGATGTTGATGCCTTTATCGGACAGCGTGCGGAACATGGTCTGGGCAACGCCGGGATGAGCGCGCATGCCGATCCCGATGATGGAAATCTTGGCGACGTCGGAATCCGACGTCAGGTCCTTGTAACCGATCTGGGTCGCCGCCTTTTCGATGGCGTTCAGCGCGCGGGCGAGCTCGCTGCGGGCGACGGTGAAGGTCAGGTCGGTCTTGCGTCCGTCTTCCGAGACGTTCTGCACGATCATGTCGACATTGACGCCCGCATCGGCGAGCGGTCCGAAGATCGCGGCGGCGACGCCCGGCTGGTCGGGAATCTTGTGCAGCGTGATCTTGGCCTCGTCGCGGGAATAGGCGATGCCGGTGACCGGTTTCTTTTCCACGATGTCTTCCTCGTTGCAAAGAAGCGTGCCGCCGCCGTCGGCGTCGAATGTCGACAGGACCCGGACGGGCACTCGATAGAGCATGGCGATTTCGACGGAGCGCGTCTGCAGCACCTTGGCGCCTAGCGACGCCATCTCGAGCATCTCTTCGAAGGATATTTTTTCGAGGCGGCGCGCCTTGTGAACGATGCGCGGGTCGGTGGTGTAGACGCCGTCGACGTCGGTGTAGATGTCGCAGCGGTCGGCCTGAAGTGCGGCAGCCACGGCGACCGCGCTCGTATCGGAGCCGCCGCGGCCCAATGTGGAAATGCGATTGTCGGACGCGATGCCCTGAAAGCCGGCGACGACCGCCACCTGCCCTTCGGCCAGACGGATGTCGAGGAGGGTCGGATCGATCCCCTCGATCCGGGCCGAGCCGTGCATCGCCGATGTCCGGACCGGGATTTGCCAACCGAGCCAGGACCGCGCACTGACGCCGATCGCCGAAAGCGCGACCGCCATGAGGCCGGCAGTGATCTGTTCGCCGGCTGCGACCACCACATCGTATTCCCGCGCGTCGTGGAGCGGCGAAAGCTCGCGCGTCCAGCCGACGAGCTTGTTCGTCTCCCCGGCCATGGCGGAAACGACGATGGCGACCTGATGACCGCGATCGACCTCGCGCTTCACCAGCCCTGCGACATGGCGGATGCGGTCGAGGTCGGCCACCGACGTGCCGCCGAATTTCATGACGATCTTGGCCATCAGCTCTGGCCCCGGTCCTTGAAGCGCGTATTGTCCAGCGGCCATACATAGACGGGGCTCGGCCTGCGCTCAACGTCGGAAGGTGTGCTGTGACGACGATTGCAACGGACCCGACCGTAGATCCGGAAGAAGTCCGAAAATTCGCGAGTTTGGCGGCCGAATGGTGGAATCCGCGCGGCAAATTCGCGCCCCTGCACAAATTCAATCCGGCGCGGCTTCGATTCGTCCGCGAGGCGGCGGCGCGGCATTTCGCGCGCGACCAGAAGGCGCTCAAACCGTTCGGGGGCCTTTCCCTGCTCGATATCGGTTGCGGCGGCGGCCTCTTGTCGGAGCCGATGGCGCGCATGGGCTTCGCGGTCGACGGCGCCGACGCCTCCAGCGAGAACATCCAGATCGCCAGCGCCCATGCCGCCCAATCGGGCGTGGGCGTCACCTATCGCTTTACAACCGCGGAGGCGCTTGCAGCAGCCGGAGAGTCCTTCGACGTCGTCCTCAACATGGAGGTCATCGAGCACGTTACCGATCCGGAGCTCTATCTTCGCTCCTGCGCGCAGCTGGTGAAGCCCGGCGGTCTCATGTTCGTGGGCACGCTCAACAAGACGCTCAAGTCGCTCGTGCTGGGCAAAGTCGCTGCAGAATATGTACTGGGCTGGGTGCCGGCCGGCTCGCACGACTGGTCGCGCTTCATACCGCCGAAGGTGCTCGTGGGGATGCTCAAGGATGTCGGCCTCAACGTCACATCGACCACGGGTGTCGTGTTCGATCCGCTGACCTGGTCGTGGAGTCTCTCTTCCGACGTCGACATCAACTATCTGGTCGCGGCCGAAAAGCCGCGCTGATACCTCCGGGCGGGACTAAGCGTTCGGCGAGTTGGCGCGCAGAGCGTTCACTTGGGCTGCATACTGGTGAAGAAATCGACCAGGCTTTGAGGCGCATCGTCGCCGAAGCACAGCTTGAAGATACGATCCGCCTCGGCAGCAGCCGATGCGCTGCGGGGAAAGAGATCCTTTTCATACGCGGTTAGCGCGGCTTCAACGTCACCTGGGTTGGCGGCGATAGCCTTGCCGAGTTCGGCGCCATCGTACATTGCGAGGTTGGCGCCGTCTCCCGACGGCGACATCAGGTGTGCTGCATCGCCGAGCAGCGTCACCCCGGGCGCGCGATCCCATCGGTGCTCGACCGGGAGCGCATGAATTGGACGGGGCACCGGGGCAGCCTCACCGTCCGTGATGAGCGCTGTCAGCGCCGGAGCCCAGCCGTGGAATTCTTTGGCGACTTGGGCCAAGGCGACGGCCTGGTCGGAGAAATCGATGCGGGCGAGCCAGTCCTCCGGCTTTTTCAACGCCACATAGGCGTGCAGCACGGCTTTGGGCTCGCGGTGCGCACCAATGCCTTTTCCCGACGCCAGCGCAAACATCGCGCCGCCGCCAACCGCGTCCGCGCTCGCCTTGTGACGGGTTTCGGCGTCATACAAATACGTCTCGATGAATGATGTGCCGACATAGATCGGCTTGGCCTCGGAAAGAAGGGGACGAACTCTCGACCAGGCACCGTCGGCACCCACGAGAAGGCCGGCCGTCACGGCCGATCCGTCGGCAAAGGTCAACACGTGCCGTCCGCCGCCGAGCGCAGACACCGCCGTGACTTTGTATCCCCAGCGGATCGTGTCGGCAGGAAGTGACTCAAGCAGAACCCGGCGGAGATCTCCGCGCGGTACCTCGGGTCGACCGCCTGTGCCGTCGTCGGGCTGTTCAAACAGGACGTGGCCGTCCTGGTCGAGCACCCGCGTCGCCTGCCCGCCCTCGTGGATGAGCCCGAGGAATTCTTCGAAGAGCCCTGCCGCCTTCAGTGCGAGCTGCCCATCGTTTTCGTGAATATCGAGCATGCCCCCTTGCGCGCGCGCGCGCGCCGAGGCTTCGGCTTCGTAGATCGTCGCCGCAATACCGTGAACATGGAGGACGCGCGCCAGTGTCAGGCCGCCGAGCCCGGCACCGATGATCGCGACTGGAATATTCATCCCGATTCCTTCGTGGCCGCAGGCAGCCATCGATCATGGTGACGCGAAAAATATTCGCACTCCTGCAAACACGGAGCGGCCCGCTTCAGTTCGCGTCGTTCAGGTCCGGCGGCAAGGGTGCCACGTCGACGCCTTCTTCGATGAGTTCGCGCGCCTCGTCGGGGGTTGCTTCGCCGTAGATGTGGCGTTCTTCGGTTTCGCCGTAGTGAATCTTGCGGGCCTCTTCGGGGAAGCGCGGACCGACATAGTCGGCATTGTCCTCGACGTATTTGCGCAGGCCCGTCATGAATTGCCGCATCTTGCGCAGCTCATCCGGCGCGCTCTTTGCCGCCGCACTTTTCCGTTCGCCCACCGCGCTCGGCAGCGACGGCGCCATCGGCGCCTTCTCGATCTTCCGGGAGTTGCAGATCGGGCAGACCAGCTTGCCGTCCGCGGATTGCGCATCGCAGGCGGCACTGTCCTTGAACCAGCCTTCGAACGCATGCCCCTTCGAGCATTGGAGACTGTAGACAATCACGCCACTCTACTCCGGTCGCTCATCACTACACATCAAAGATGGCGGCAAAGCAGGCATTCCGCAAGCCGCGCATCGGTCACGGTCCGCTGAATGGCCTGTCATGCTGAAGATTCGGTACGCGGCTCCGCGCATCTTCCGAGGCGCTCGGATCGATGTCGGCCACGATCACACACGGATCGGTTCCGGCTTCGGCGAGAATCTCGCCCCATGGCGCCACGATCAGGCTGTGGCCGTAAGTCTTGCGGCCATTCGCGTGAAGACCGCCCTGCGCCGGCGCGATGACGAAAGCGCCGTTCTCGATGGCACGCGCTCTGAGCAGCACATGCCAATGCGCCTTCCCGGTCGTTTCGGTGAAGGCCGACGGCACCGTAAGCGCGAATGCGCCCCTTTTGGCGAGTGCGCGATAGAGGTGCGGAAAACGTAGATCGTAGCAGATGGTGAGTCCGAGCATTCCCCATGGCGTTTCGGCCATGACGGCTTTGTCGCCGCCGGCCACCGTGTTCGACTCGCGATACTTCTCGCCCGACGGCAGATCGACATCGAAAAGATGGATCTTGTCGTAGCGCGCCGCCATGCGGCCCTTCGGATCGATCAGAAACGAACGATTGGCGGTTTTCGTGTCGCTCACCTTGATCGCGAGCGAGCCGATCAAAAGCCAGATGCCGAGTTCTTCGGCGAGCGCACGAAATTGTGGCAATGCCGGATCGTCAGCTTCGGAGAAACTTTGCGCGAGCTTGGCGCCGCCGTCCGGCGCCATCAGCGTCGTGTTCTCCGGTGTCGCGACGAAATCCGCGCCCTGCGCTTTGGCTTCGCGGATGAGTGCCGACGTCGTGCGCACGTTGTCGCTCACATCGTCCGAGGACCGGAGCTGAACACAGGCCGCACGAAAACTCGTCATGGCGCGGCGCCTTCCAGCAAGGGATCGAGCTTGCCCGCCTGTTCGAGCGCGTAGAGATCGTCGCAGCCGCCGACATATGTTTCACCGACGAAAATCTGTGGAACGGTTTTGCGTCCCTGCGACTTCGTCTCCATCTCGGTGCGCGCGTCGGCGTTCATGAAGACATCGACTTCCTCGACCTGTACACCTTTTTTCTTCAGCAGCGCCTTGGCGCGCGTGCAGTACGGGCAGATCGGGGTCGTATACATTCGTACGCGTTGCATGGCCTTCAATTCCAGCTCCCTCCCCTATCTATATATCGCTGGATGCCGCACGCACAACGCGGGCCAGCGTCAGCACGAGGATTCTCTGCGCCTTCGACCGCTTAAGGGCCCGCGCGCAGGCCTCAATCGTGGCGCCCGTGGTGTAGACGTCGTCGATCAGAAGTATGTTCTTGCCGCGAACGGCATCCCGATTCGCGACCCGGAAAGCGCCCAGGACGTTGCGCCGCCGAGCCTTGGCGGAGGGCATCGCTCCCTGGCTGGGCGTCCGCCGCGCCCGCTCAAGCAGGAAAGGATCGGCCGGCTTGCCGGAGCGGCGCGACAATTCCCGTGCCAGGAGCGCCGACTGATTGTAGCGGCGGAGCCAGAGCCGCGAAGGATGCAGCGGCACCGGCACGATGAGATCGGCTTCATCCACAAGCGCGCGGCCGGTGCGCGACAGCCAATTGGCGAAGGCCGGCACGAGGTCGAGGCGGTCGGCGCGCTTGAAAGCGAGGATAAGATCGCGGCTCTTGTCGTCGTAGCGCATGACGGCGCGCGCCCTATCGAAGGCCGGCGGACGGGCGAGGCAGCCGCCGCAGAGCGTGCCCGCACCAGGATCGAAATCGAATGGATAGCCGCATTGCTGACAGCACGGTCCTTCGAGAAAGCCGATCGCTCGCCAGCATCCCGCGCAAAGAGTGTAAGATTCCATAACGGGAACACGGCAGGACACACAAAGCGGCGGAAAAAGCAGGTCGAGCGCGCCGCGGCCGAGACGTCGAGCCGCCGCCGCAATGGGATCCTTTGCCGGACCGAGCATCGCCCAGTCTCCTTCACAAGATGAATTTGCCGGCTCCCTCCCCTAATGTAACCGAGTTTTTCTCAAGGTGCGACCTCACATGACGATCCCGCGCATTTTCGACAGGCGTCTCTACGCCATGCGGCGCGCGCGGGAACGCGAAAGCTTTCTCGCCGCCGATGTGGGCGAGACTCTCGCGCAGCGGCTCGGCGCCGTGAACCGGCGCTTTGCGCACGGCCTCGATTTGAGTTCGCGCGATCAGATTTTCGCGGCCGTGGCGCCGCTCGCGGAACGCTGGACCCGGACGTCGCTCGCCGGCGGTGAAACGGCCGCCGACGAAGAGGCGTTGCCGTTTGCGGCGGGCGCATTCGATCTCGTCGTCAGTGCATTGTCGCTGCATGCGGTCAACGACCTGCCGGGCGCACTCGCGCAAATTCGCAATGTCCTGAAGCCCGACGGACTGTTTCTCGCAGCACTCTTCGGCGGGGCGACGCTCGGCGAATTGCGCACCGCGTTTGCTTCCGGTGAAAGCGATATCGTGGGCGGCGCGAGCCCGCGCGTGGCGCCGATGGCGGACGTGCGCGATCTGGGCGGATTGCTGCAGCGCGCGGGATTCGCGTTGCCGGTCGCCGACAGCGAAAAGACGATCGTGCGCTACGGCGCATTCACGACGCTTGTGGACGATCTGCGTGCGCTCGGGGAAACGAATGCGCTCGTCGAGCGCGCGAAGAATGTTCTGCGCCGTGATGTGCTGGGGTCGACGCTCGAGTCTTATGCCGCGCACAACGCCGACGAAGAGGGCCGTCTTTTGGCCACATTCGAAGTGATTTACCTCACCGCCTGGGCGCCGCATGAAAGTCAGCAAAAACCGCTGAAACCCGGAGCTGCGAGAACGCGGCTTGCCGATGCTCTTCACACGGCGGAACATTCGGCCGGCGAACGTGCATCGCCAAAACGGGAAGATCGATAGTCTCCGCCGCTACACGCAAAGCGCGCGCGAAACGGCCCGTTTGTTGCCTCTCGCATTCGTGATCGGATAATTCGCCAGTCTGCGTGGCAACGAAATGCCTGCAACTCCGCTCTCTTCTTGTGCCTCCTGCAGCCGATGAATGCCGGATGAACGAACACGGCAGGCCGCGTTCATAGCGGCGCCCTAAGTTAGACAAGAGGAAAAAACGCATTCAAGAAATTGCGTGCGGCACAAGAAAGAAAAAGGAGAAAGATCATGAGAACGATGGCGAAATTTGCGATAGCGGCGGCGATGGCCGGCGGACTGGCCGTGGCCGCTGCGGCGCCGGCGGCTGCACATGTCAGCATCGGGATCGGCGTGCCCGCTTACGGCCCGGGCTATTACGGCGGCTATAACGGCGCCACTTGCTACGACGCATACGGAGCTCCGTATTATTGCGGCGGTCCGGGCTATTACGGGCCGGGTTATGTCGGCTTCGGCTTTGGCGGCGGATACGGCCACGGTGGTTACGGTCACGGTGGTTATGGTCACGGCGGCTACGGTCACGGTGGCTACGCGCACGGTGGCGGTGGACACGGCGGCAGTGGGCATCACCACTAAGCACGCCTGATGCAAGTTCAAAGAGCGCGGCTCCCTTTTCGGCAGCCGCGCTTTTTTGCGTCTCAAAATCGTGATCGAAAAGTTTTCTGCGGCGCTTGCGGGGAAAAACGCCGCGAATGCCGGGGTTTTCCGCCGCGATTTTTGCGATGAACGCGCGATGAACGCTCCCAACAGAACCGGTTCATGACCGATGCCTATGTTGATCGGGACAGCAAAACGCATTCGGCCTTTCGAATGCGGCGAACCGAAGAGGAGCAGATCATGAAAACGATGACGAAGATTGCAGCCGGCGCATTGTTGGCGGCCGGTTTGGCGGTTGCAGCTACTGCGCCTGCGGATGCCGGCGTTCGGATCGGCATCGGTCTGCCGATCGTGGCAGGACCTGTTGCGCCCGCGACATGCTTCGACGCCTATGGCAACGCTTACTATTGCGGCTATCCCTATTACACGCCCGGCTATGTCGGCATCGGTTTCGGCGGATACGGCAACTGGCACGGCGGCTATCGCGGCGGCTTCCACGGCGGTCATGGCGGATGGCATCGCTGATCGATGACGAGATTCCGCAAGGCGCGGCTGCCCTGACCGGCAGCCGCGCCTTCGTGATGGCTTGTCGCGACGGCAATACGCCGGCACTATTGTCCGTCATGAGGCGGAATTTCATTCTTGGAATAGTCGCGGCATTGGCGCTCGTCGGTGCCGCAATCGCGGGCCAGCCGGCGGCGCCCACGCGCATTCCGCTCGCCGTGGACACAATCATTGTCCCGGCCGGCAGCCCGCTGAAATTCAAAGCCTTCGACAAGGATGAGATCACGGCCACCTTCTCCGGCCGCGTGACCCTGTCGGGCACCTATCATTATGGGATCGACGACACCGCGGGAGGTTCAAACCTCTATCTCGTGCTGGATCCGGCGTCCCGCGGGCTGCTCCCCTACTGGAAAAATCGCCCGGGCAACGGCTCCATCAGCATCATCAACGAAGCCGATTTCGTGCACGCCGTCATTTCCCCGTCGATGCTCGAAAAGCTTCGCGCGAAGAAGGGTGGCTCGCTGACCGGTCACATCTCGATCGTCGCGGAGAACTACCAGGCCGCCGTCGTCTGCGACGCGCCGGACTATTCGGTGCGATTTGTGGGCGTGGCCGCGACAAGCGTGGTGGCTCTCAATGCGGAGCCCGCAGGGATTGGCTGCTGATCGGAAAATTGAAGGCGGACGCAGCAGGATCCCTACTGCATCGCCGCGACGACCTGCTGGAAGAACATCGTGTTGACCTGCTGGCCGAGCGTGTTGACGGCCGCGACGATCACAACGGCAATGCTGCCCGCGACCAGCGCGTATTCGATCGCAGTCGCCGCACGGATGTCGCCGAACAGCACCCGAAGACCGAACAGGTTCATCAGATCAAATCGCGCAGCATGGGAATGAGCGGCAAGTCCGCCGGCGGCATTGGCAGCGTGCTCAAATCTTTTGGTCTCAACCATTTCAGTGCCCCATGCTCTTTGGCGATCACCGTTCCCTCCCAGCGCCTGCAGAGATAAAGCGGCATCAGGAGATGAAAATCGGCGTAGGCGTGCGAGGCGAAGGTGAAAGGCGCGAGGCAGGCCTCCTGGACTTGTATGCCCAACTCTTCGCCAAGCTCGCGGATAAGGGTCTCTTCGGGCCGCTCTCCGGCTTCGATTTTGCCTCCGGGAAATTCCCATAGCCCCGCCATACTCTTGCCCTCGGGACGCTGAGCCACCAGGACTCGTCCGTCAGGATCGATGAGCGCACAGGCAGCAACGAGGAGGATCCTTGTTCCCGTCATGCGCTTGCGGCCATCTTGGTCGTCCCTCATTAACCTGCGTTTAAGCGATGACGGCGAAGTCGCGGAAAATTCTCACGGCTTGTTCATCCTGTCAGCTGCGATAGGACCCGTTGATCCGGATGTAGCCTTCCGTGAGATCACACGTCCAAATCCGCGCGCGGCCTTTTCCGAGCCCGAGATCGACGCCGATTTTCACTTCTCGCCCCTGAACCGCGCGCGTCGCCGCCTTCTCGTCGTAAGACGCAGCGCGTTCGCCCTTCTCGGCCACGACCTGCCCACCGAAATCGATTTTGAGCCGGTCGCGGTCCGCGGCTTCGCCGGCCTTACCCACCGCCATGACCACGCGGCCCCAATTGGCATCGCTGCCGGCGATTGCCGTTTTCACCAGAGGCGAATTCGCGATCGAGAGCGCGACCTTCCGGGCCGCCGCGTCGGACTCCGCGCCCGTCACGTCCACCTGGATGAGCTTTTGCGCGCCCTCGCCGTCGCGGACGACCTGCAGAGCGAGATCGAGAAGAAGGCCGTCGAGCTTTTGCCGGAATTCGCCGAGCCTCTTGTCGCTCGCTTTCGTGATAGCGGGATGGGATGCGCCCTTCCCTGTCGCAAACAGCAGCAGCGTGTCGCTTGTCGAGGTGTCGCTGTCGACGGTGATGGCGTTGAACGACTGGCGCGTGCCGGCCGCAAGGATTTCCTGCAGGACGGGTGCGGGAAGATCGGCATCGGTGAAAACAAAGGCGAGCATCGTCGCCATGTCGGGCGCGATCATGCCCGAGCCTTTGGCGATACCGTTGATGGTCACGCGATGGCCGTCGATTTCGGCCGAGACCGTCGCGAGTTTCGGAAATGTGTCCGTCGTCATGATGGCTTCGGCCGCGTCGCGCCAGCCATCCGCCGAACCCGCTTCGGCCAGCCGGCCGAGGATCTTCGTTATGCGGTCGGATGGTAGCGGCTCGCCGATGACACCGGTGGACGCCATGAACACTTCGTTCGCGTGACAACCGACGGCGGCCGCCGCAATGTCGGCCACGTCGCGCACGGCGGCCAGTCCCTTCTTGCCAGTGAAGGCGTTCGCATTGCCGCTGTTGACGACGAGCGCGCGCGCCATGCCCGCCTTCGCCTTCTCGCGGCACCACTCCACCGGCGCCGACGCGGTCTTGGACTTCGTGAAGACACCCGCGACCTGGGTGCCTGGTGCCAGCACCGCGAACAGCACGTCGGTCCG